>Ga0256411_1000010_pt1 | contig 19566 bp, 22 predicted proteins | sample WCR_12metaT_FD_190056 | JGI IMG/M metagenome (GOLD analysis project Ga0256411, IMG submission 190056) | Metatranscriptome of seawater microbial communities from Monterey Bay, California, United States - WCR_12 (Metagenome Metatranscriptome) | ecosystem: Environmental > Aquatic > Marine > Coastal...
ATAATTTTACAATTATTAACTTATTATTTTGTATTTTAAAATATGAAAAAGAGAAACAAAAGCTACGTTAGAAATATTGAAGAAGAGGAATTACCTACTCACAAAGAAATAACGAGAGAACTTAATAAATTATTAGTAGAAGAAGGATTGAAGAGGGTTTCATATAACTATTCTACTTATTTAGTGAATAATAAAATAGCTCATAATATTGGTAGGTTCGGTAGTAATCTTACAGCTATTTACTTACAAGACTCTTTAGAAGGAAGAGAGTTATCAAGAAAAGTTTGTAAAAAATTTATAGACAAGAACTTGAAGAAATACATAGAAATAAATAAATTCAATAAAATCAATAAAAATGGTATTTAAAGTTTATAATCATGAAGGTCAGCTTATAGCTGGAATCATGGCAGGAAGTAAGGCATTAGCGAATGCATTCTTACAAGGAAGAAATGTTCAATATGCACATATTGAAGAAGTATCTCCAGAGAATTTAGAAGAAGGATTGATCATTGATCTTTTTGCTCCTACTTGGAGCTCTGAAGAGAATAAATCAACAGCTGAATAATGCTATTGGGATTTGTAATATTTATATCTTCAGCGATTAGTTTATTAATAGTCGCTGGAGTTATCTATTTAATCAAACGTTATGACAAATATTTTAAAACTAGTAGAGGAGTTGAGAAAGTTAGGGGTGTGTGAACTAGTTATATCTAATATAACTGAAAAATTAGAGGTATTCCATTTTCCTATTAGATATTCTCCAGGAGTACCTTTAGGTACAAAATTATCTGAGATTATAGATTTAAGAGATAATTTAATAAATGCACTTGACATCACTTACATCCTCAACAGAAGATGTGGATTTAAAGCTACAGATGACTTAAATCAAGGTGCAATTGAACAATTAGTAAAAGAAGAACTAAGAAAAATAAAAATAACCAGAACACCTAACAACTTTGCGAATGAAACAAATACTTAAATACTTATTTAACTTCAAATACGCGTCTTTAGGAGTTCTAAACCCTTAATGGTATAATGGAACTAGGAATTGTAACAGATTTAATTGATGCTTTCAATAAAGGAAGCTCGGTAATCGAAGATAAAGATATGTCACATGTAGAAGGTCTCATAAAAGAGATAATTACATTAAAGACAGAGTCAAATTTGTTTATTCATTGGAATAAACCATTTTCAAGAGAATTCTTATTATTTTTAAGAGATAATATGGATGAGATACCTAAGAATAGTAAAATACTTTTTAATTGTGATGTAAGCAATTCAGAGTTTTTCTATTTAGTAGAATTAGGTTTCAGCGTAAAATGCAGTGGAAAGGATGTACCTTATAACTGCATCATAGGTGACGATCAATATTTATATTCAGATCAAGGAGTAGAGACCTCAAAACCTATTCTATTAATACGGAGACCTGTCCGTAATCATCATGAGTTGTTACTTACAATTTTTAGTAAAGCTCCTGATTTTAATTATAAAAATAATATCAAATAATTCAAGTGACCCTTACTGATTAATATATTAATAATAAGTATATTAAGTAACTATATTAATATACTTAGTTACTTACAATTAATTAATATACTTAATATATTATAATAAATCAATAAGGGCTAGTCTAATTTTAAAACAACCATGGTTACATTCATAAATACAACAGATTCAGATTTCGTTAGTAAGTTTATCGTTACTAAGCACATTCAACAAATTATTGATGGAGACGTCCATTATGTAGGAAATGCTTTTGATGATAGAAGATTCAAACTACTTCCTGAATTAGCTAACCATAATAACTTAAGCTTAATACGTCCATGTGATTATCAAGCATGCCATAAGGACAAGCTTAATGTTAGAAATTGGGAAAGAGCTATTTCTGATACTGATAAAGGTTCAGTTATTGTTGTTCATGATTTAGAATCAGTATTGTCTTTTACTGATAGAGGTAACGGTAGGTTAATAAATTTTCTTATGAAAGCTTTTAATGATAAAGATCGTACATACATATTCACGTATGATCATGAATCATTCATCGCTAACATAACAAAGAAGATTAATAAATTTTATAAGTCAGGAAATAGATATGGGAATATCGTAATGACTTGTCTTAGAAGAGAAAGATTTTTAGTGCAGGAGTTCGTGAGTTTTGATGAAGGATTTAAACCAGTATGTTTCAAGGATGATAATTCTATGGAGGAGTACTTATTACAATTCTCTAAGACTTTAATGGACGGAGCTAGTACTGAGTTGTTCAGTTTAGCTATATCTTTGGGATTAATCAATAAATCATATGAAGTTATCGCTTCTACTATTTTGATGAGTTATTATCAAGGAGTTCTACCTTCAAGATTAACTCAATCAATTGATCTGATCACAAAAGAATTTGGAATGTCACCAGTAATAGCAATTATGACGTTAATTAAAACTTCAGGTTGTACAAGAGAAGATAAATCGGAGTTAAATACTTCAAGTTTTCAATTCAATGATTTTAGAATTGTAAACGGAGAAATAAGATCTTCCATAAAACAACAAGAAGTTAGGTTTATTAACTTTAATAACTTCATGAGAACTAATACGAGTGAAAATAAACGTCAAGTTTTTATCAAACATTATGATAAGCTTGCACCAATAGTTTAATTTTTTTTAATTTTAATTTTAATTCAAAATGCTTAATTTATTTAAGAAACTTTTCGCAAAAGAACTATCTCAAGAGATTATTGATGGAGTAGTCGAAGGAACAGAAACAGACATTAACACAATCCGTAAAACGATCAAACATTTCGAAGCTAAGAAAGAGAGTTTTAGAATTCACTGGATTAATTGTAGAGATGCAAAGTTATACGTTGAAGCCGAAGTTCGATTTAACAAGATGAATGCTGCTGATAGAAAGATCAAAAGAATCATCAAACATTACAATTTAATTTAAATTTATGAAAAACAAAATTACCAACAAAGGAGTTCTATTATTGGAGGTTCAATTGTCAGATATTCCTGAGGTAGTGGATTCTATTCGAAAGGAGCACTTAAGTGTTGTTCCTTTTGATCGGACTTTAGGATTTGTGAAAGACCATCATATTACTTTATGTTATGGTTTTGATCATGAAGTTCATGAAGGACAAATCCTTGAAGTTATGGATAAGTTCTCCCTACCTGAGTTGTTTTACTTCTCTGGATTAGAGTTATTCGAGAATGAAGAGCATGACATCTTAATTTGTAGGTTAAGACCTAGTGAAACTTTGAATGCTTTAAATTTAGAATTATCTAAACTATTGAAGAAAACTCCTACGTACAACTACAATCCTCATCTTACTATTGCTTACCTTAAGAAAGGAAAAGGTAAAAGATATACTTATTCGAATGTAGCTAAAAGAGCTAATACTTTCATTAAGAATCATCTTTCAGCTAGTCCATTGTTCTGCAAGTTAAGACTCGTCGATGAAAGTGGTAATACGAGATTACAAAAGAGACTCTAAATCCGCTGGTTTAAGAGTCTCAAACCCTTTAGTATGTAAATAAAGAAAATAAAAATGAAAGTTGATTTAAAAATCGTACAACATGACAATGGGATTTATAAATTCTATGTCGAGAAAGAATTAGTTTCTGAAAAGTCAGGAATAGAAGTTGAGAACCTAAGAAAAATATTAATTAAGTCTTTACTAGCTGAAGGGAAATTCCCACAATTGCTTGAAGTAAAGCATAGAGAAGGTATAAGAAAAAGAATCAAAAGACCTTGTTACTCAACTAGTAGATATAAAATAATTGACAAGTTTAAAAATTAGAAATATGACAGAAGAATCAAAAAGATTAAGTTCTATCTATGATCAAATGAATCGTGACGATCTTGACCATTCTCTTACTCTTTTAATGGGTATGAGTAATGACTCAGAATATGTTGCTTCAGTAAAGTCAATGGAAGTGCTTCACAAACAAGGTAAGCAACGTAAGATTGGAATGAGCAGAGGATTGCTAGCCAGCTACGAGTACTATGAAGTGAATCAGCAAGTTGATGAATTAGTTGAGGAAAAGATTCTTGAGATCATTAATGACTATTTGGCAGCTGTAGATCAGACAAAGAAAAGATCTTACAACAAAGTTTGTGCACTTATTATCTTACTTTTCGGAAAAGGATTATTTGGTTTAATTGATAAGTTAAATTTTGATCCTAAATTTGATGTAATGATTAAAGATGCTTATGACTCTGTAATAACAAAGAAAGATTATTTCACGGATGAATTAGTTGAACATTTTCAATCAAGAAAGATGTATCTTCATGCAGAAAGAACGAAGAAGATCGGATACCAAATATTCGAGATTCGTTCTGACTTCTCTAGAAGAAAATATCTTTCAGATCTTGTAGAAGAAGATTTCAAGGATGAAGACTATCAGAAAATGTTAGAGATTCGTAAAAGATTCTTAAGTGAAACTTATTCTCTGAACTTTAAAGACTTAGGTAAGATCATTGGACCTTTACCAGAAAGAACTTGGTCAGATAATAGGAAAAAGCTAATCAAAGAATTAGAATCAAAAGTTAATCAACAATCAATTACTTACCTCAACAAATTAATACTATAATGATAAAAGCCGATTTACTTACAGACGAAGACATAATCGACTACTCAGGTAGCAATGTTCTAACAGAATATAAAGATGTAAATTTAAAATATACAAATTGGATTACTCCTTACAAAGGAGGAGTTTATGACCCACAAATCTTCGGATCTTTGTTTAAAGATCAGTGTTTATGTGGAAGAGTCAAAACTCCAAATAAGAAATGCGTTAGATGTTCTACAGAATTCTACGAAGGAGAAGAATTATTCAATAAGTATGCAAGAGTTGAATTACCTTATTACTATCTTAACTTCTTGAGACATAAAGAGTTTAAGAAGTTCTTGTTAGGAGCCTTTACTACTATTGAGTACGATTGTGGAGAAACCTTCTTTTCTGGGAATCAAAAGATGACCATGAAGTTGCTAGATACTGTTCAGTTTGAATTTGATATTGATTCAGATAAGCTTATAGCTACTGATAAAATTGATAATGCTGAAAAGTGTAGCTATGAAGGTTTATATAAAATTTTCAACGAACAAAAGAAGTCTTTCTTAAGTGACTTCTTAAAGCTAGTTAACAAAACTGTTTTAGTTACTCCTATTGTTTTAAGACCTTTAACTCTTAGTAAGATTAACGGTGAGACTAAATTGTCAATCCACCCAACTTCTGCTGGTTATCAGTCCTTAATTTACGTAGGTATTCATGCTGAGAAGTTAAAAGGTACTTGGAACAACCAAGAAGAAGAAGCTTATTCTAGAGCAGTAGTTAGAAAATATATAAATAATGTCATTTATAATTTATCGAGTCTACTGAAAACCTCTAAGCAGAATATTGCTAGAACAATGTTCTCAAAAAGATTAAATAACTCAGGAAGAGCAGCTATAGTTGCTGATCCAAAATTAGATATCGATGAGATCACTCTTCCAACTTTTATGGCATTTGAAATATTCAAAGATGAATTTAAGAAGCATCTTGTTGAATATGAAGGTAGAGATCCATTACTAGTTGACCTTCAATTAAAAGAAGTTGATCCAGTTCTTGATTTATTTAAAGAATGGGTTGTTGATAGAGTAGCTATATTAAATAGAGCACCTACTCTTCATGAGTACAACTTACAATCATTTAAAGTTAGGTTAAATGACAACTATACGATTGGATTCCCGATCATGGTTTGTGGTAGTTATGCAGCCGACTTTGATGGAGATACTTTATCTGTTTTCGCAGTTCCAGAATCTATTGAAGATATGGTACAAGAGAGAATGTCTCCTAGAAATACTCTTTATTACAAGAAGTCCTTATCTCCGATCTATACCCCATCTCATGAAGTACTGAATGGATTAGCTCTTGCTACTAAGATGGATAACGATCAAGAAGTTATTGATTACTCTGAGTACTCTTCAGCTGAAAAAGACGAGTTCGAAGGTAGAATTGACATCTATACTCCTATCAGATTAAATGGTGAGATTACTACAGTCGGTAGAGTCAAGATCAATGAAATCATGAACATAGAATTAAATAAAGTTCTAGGTGATAATGTTGGTGTAAGTTCTGCTAATGTTAGAACAGTAATTGATGCTTTATCTAATATGAATGATAGAGTTGAGAGATTAGGTGAGATGCAGAGGTATGTGCTAGAATTAATTACTATTTATGGAGTTACAACTCCATCAGTATCTGAAGTTTACAAGGAATTACCTAGAGACTTCTATGATCAAATCAAAGATATTGATGAAAGTGATATTGATCCAAAAGAGAAGTTAATCAAGATTGAAGAAATCTATAAAGATTACTTACAAAATGCTCAAGATACTTTAGGTTCAGACCTAATTGAAAGAGTAAAAGAATCTGATAGAATTAAAGTTTCTCAACTGTTGGAATTACTAGCTCCTCAAATGTATTATAAAGAGGATGGTACGTTCCACGTTAATAGAGAATCTCTTCTAACTGGATTAAGCTATGAGGATTATGTGAAACATTCAGTTCATAACAGAATGATCCAAGATATTAAAGTCTCTTCAGTTCCAATTGCTGGTTATTTGACTCGTCAATTTATCTACTTAGGATATCAATATATCTTTAAAGATATTAAAGATGAGGAGAATTCTGGTTTATTAATCCCAGCTAAAGCAGCTGAAGGTAGAACTGCTCCTGATGGTAAAATTTATAGTTCAAGTAATTCAGATGATTTAGTTCCAGTAGTTTCAGTTATTACTTCTAAACTCAATCAAACGGTTACTCCAGATATGGTAAATCTTAAGATGAGATTTAACGATTTAGATAAAGCTGGGATGTCTATGATCTCGTCATTTACTGAGAACTTAACTCAAAGAGGATTAGCTCTTAAGCACGGTGCAAAATTAACTAACTTAGATAAAGATAATGCAGTTTATGCTCCTAATAAAGGAACATATAGAATAGAAGATGAAATGATCACATTCACTTCTACAGATGGTTTAGATTATCAATTCAAACTACCAAACAACTTTTCAGTTCGTGAACCTAAGAATGGTTCAATCTATGAAAAAGGAGAAGTTCTTGGTTTTGGGTGGAGAACAAGAAATCCATCTTACAATCTAGATGCAGTTATCAAAGTAGTTAAAGGTTCTGGATCAAATAAGAATAAAGAGCACGAGAAAAATGACTTAATCATTGCTGATAGATATGCATTAGCTGATGGTGAAGTTAAATTTGAAGCTGACAGAGAAGCTAATTTTATTGTTTCAATAGGAGGTAAGCAACATGTCATTTCAAAGAACTTAGCGATTTATGTTTACAATGGTCAGAAAGTTAAGAAAGGTGATATAATTTCAGCTGGTTTAGTTAATATCGACAAAGTAGTAAGATCGATGGGTATCAATGATTCTTATTTGATTTTCAGAAGTCAAATTATCGACTTGATCGGTGGTATGACTGAAGAAATTATGGAGTTGGTATTTAGATTATTATTAACTGAAGATTCAACTTTAGAAAAACCTAACTTTGCAGGACTAACTAGAAAATTAAATCTGAATGATTCATTCTATGCTTCCTTGTCATTTAAGGATGCAAGAAAAGCATTTGAAAGAGTTATTTCAGGTAAATCAGAAATTAAGGAAGATGTATTTACAAAACAAGTACTTAACTTATTCCTATTAAATTCAATGTAACAACCAATAGGGAGTTGCTTCGGTGACTCCCTTATTTTAAAACTATAATTAAATATGAATTCTATATCATTAAAGAAAGTAGAAGTAGCGTACAAAGTTCCGTTCAATATTATGGAATCTTTCACACAAGATCAAATCCAACAATTCTCAGAGGATTTAAACGAATGTGTTCCAACTTATGTTGACAACTTTAAAGCTCCTTCATTAGAATTATTAGAACTACCAGATGCATCTTTGATTCTATATTGCAGTTCGTTAGTATTTATTAATAAAGAATTGACTAGCTCAGAAGATAGAAAGAAGTTGTTTGGAGGAATAGAAGATTCTTTTGACAAAGTAGTTCAAGAATTAATTACGAGTAATACTTCAATTTTTAAAAAAGTAGAGATTAAATAATATGCAAGATTATAATAATTACGTATTAAAACACTTTAAGGGAGTTGTAGAGAGTATATTCTACAACATAAGTGAATACACAAGAGGAGTCGATGTAAGTCTTGTAGATGTATCTTTCTTGGATGATAAGTCTCAAAATTACTTAGACTATATTCCAGCAAAAGAGACTTATTCATTTGGATGTAAGGTTACTTGGATGAACAATGGAACAAAAGTATCTACTACTATTGATATACCTAAGATGATGAATAACATTTTCATCGTTGAAGGAAAGTATAGATTAACTGTTTCTCATTTGATCTCAGAGAAAACTGCAAGAATTTACAATAGAGCAATCCAATTCGATTATCAAAGGTCAGTTGATTTGAAAAATAAAATTTTAGAGATAGTAACAGTGGATGGTGAAACTTTAAAATTTAATTCAGAATTAACTCAGACTTATGATGAAAATAGGGACTTACTAGAATTAGATGAGCGTGATGCTCTTAGGCTTAAGATTAAATTAGGTATGAATTATACTCCAACTCACATCGATTTAGCATTAGTTAAGTTATGTGAGTCTTTTGGTAATGAGCAGAAGAAAGACCTTATGATTGACAAGAGAGTTCTTACAGTAGGTGAGAATTTTATTAAACATATTAAGAATGACACTGCTCAAATCAAAAGATCACTTAGAGGTAAGCTAAATACAAAGAAGAAAATCTACTTAAAAGACCTAGAAAAATCTATTAAGAGGTTCTTCAGTATGCAGTCAGAGTTACATAAATCTATTCAAGTAGCTACAGGAGTTAACCCTTTAGTCTTTGATTCTATTAAGAATAAATTAGTTATCCCTGAAACAGTTGCTTATAATGAGTCGATGGCAGATGTTATTGACTTCGTTAATACTCCAGAGAATAATAACGTTAACAAGATTAATGAGATTAATAAAGGAGTTGAATTTGATGAAGATGGAAGAATCAAGATCTATTGTTACGACTTAAAGTGGAATAAAGTTCTAGTTGATTATTTGACTTATTCGGATTCTTATGTAGTAAGATCTCAACAGATCGATTACTTAAATAAGAAAGTGAAGGATGACGTTAATGTTAGCAATGTTCAGTTCAAACATCACTTCAAGAACAAAGTTGGTGATTTATCTATGGCTCAATTCTATGAGATTGAACCTGATATGAGGTTATCAGTGACTACTCGTCAACTTCCATTAATTAACTATTCTGACTCTGTTAGGGTAGCGATGGGAGCATCTATGAGTAAGCAAGCAATTGAGATCGAGAATTCTGAACCACCATTAACTACTTCAGGTAATGAAGATGAAGATGCGGACTTGAACTCGTTAGTAATGAAATCTGATATTTCAGGAACAATAACTACAGTAAGTGAAAGAATCGTTGAGATTACAGATGAGAACGGTGAAAAGAGAACTTATTCTGTACCTTCTTCAATCAAGTCTTTAAATGATACTACTTTAACTTATTCACATGACTTAAAAGTAGGTCAAACAGTTGAAGCTGGTGATGCAATTATTAGACCAAAACTTCTTGAAGGAGCATCTTATAATTTAGGTTTAAATGCTACAACTGCATTTATGATCTACAGAGGTTATAACAATGAGGATGCAGTTATTGTTTCAGAGACTTTTGCTAAAAGGATGAAACATCATTCGATCATCGATGTAGAAGGTATTCTTCCTTCTAATTCAGAAGTACTAGAAATAGCAAAAGCTGGAACTATTGTTAGTTCTCAAGAATTTTTGATTAAATCAACTAAGCCGATCAAGCTTACTGAAACTACTGAAGGGATCAATTCTTTGATCAAGTCAGATATTGCTACTTCAGAATCTAATTCAATTACTTGTCCAAATAGTATTGAAGAAGCTATAGTATCAGATGTTCAGATTATTCTACCATTAGATCAAAAAGGTGTTTCAAGACTTACTGAGACTACTGAAAAAGTAATCAGCGAGTATCAAGATGGTGAATTTAGAAACCCTAAATATACTTTAGATTATCCTAGCAACTATATCAACGACAGATTAGAAGATGATGGTCATGAAGAAGGTAGAAAGATTAGATTCAAAGTTAGGTTAGTAGTCAAATCCAAATTAAAAGTAGGAGATAAGATTACTAATAGATACGGATCAAAAGGAGTTATTTCTTTAATTGAACCTGATGACATGATGCCTATTGGAGTAAATGGTGAGAAGATTGAATTAATCTTGAACCCATATTCAATTATCTCAAGAAAGAATACTTCTCAACTTATTGAAGTTTATTTGAATAAGCTAGCTTTGAAGTTACATCAAATGATTGGTGGACTTAAATTGGATAATGGTAAAGACTTAAGATCTCAACTTGAAAGAGTTGATCTTTATGGTACTCAGTTCGACAAATATTCTGATGAAGAGTTATTCGAAAAGTACTTAAAAGAAGGTCATTTATTCTTCCAATTCAAAGTAGGTTCATTCTCTTCAATTGGAGTTGGTGATGTACTTGAGACTATGGAAAGGTTGAATATTTCGGAGTTTGATTATTTAATTGATCAAAGATCAGGAAGAAAGATTAGAAAACCTGTTTTAGTAGGTAACATGTATATGATGAAGTTATATCATTTACCTGAATATTCTTCAAAAGTAACATCTTCTCTTAACTTAAGTAAAACTCCTGCAATGGGTATGGGTAAATACAGATCTGAAGGTCAGAAGATGGGAGAAATGGAGATGTGGGCATTACAATCTTTAGGTGTTAGTGAATTAGTAGAGCTTCAAACTTCTGATGAAAAAGCTATTGATAACTATACTTTCCTTAATAACTTATTAATGGTAGGTATGACTTTAAAAGATGAGTCAGGAACTAACATTGGTGCTAGAAAAGGAGCTAGTGAAGATATGATCAAGAAGCTTCAACAGAAGTATAAATAATTACTAGAAAGGTAATAGGGTATCTGTAATACGCTGTTTTAGGCGTTTGATACCCTTTAGTCTGTAATCAAAGAAAGTAAGAAATGGATCAAAAAGATTTTAATAGATTTGTAGGTGCAGCTAATGCATTTTACAATGGAGAAGAGTTATTAATGACTGATAAAGAGTACGATGAATTAGAAGTTGAATTTTTAAAGACTGGAAGAAAACTAGTCGAGCACATAGATATTTTAACTAAAGCAGACAAGTTACCACATGATAATCTTCCAGGATTGGATAAGATTAAACCAAAAGGTGAATACTCTGAAGAGTTAGAGTCGATCTATAGAAGAATACTTGAAGCAAATGGTGAGGTTATCATCATGCCAAAGTATGATGGTAGCTCAATTGTAGGGTACTACAGTAATGGATCACTTAAGTGTATTCTTTCTTCAGTGAAAGGTAACATGGGAATTAATCAAACTAATAAGTTTAAACACTTCTTTCCTCAAACAGTAGATCCAGAAATCAAATCAATTCAGTGTGAAGCTGTTATTGATATGAAAGATTCTACGGATGAGAAGATTAGGAATAAAGCTAATGGATTAGTTAATTCTAAAGTAATGCAACATGAAGTTAATGAATTGATTTCATTGAAAGCATTCAGGATTAATTATGTTGATGATCATTATGACTTTCATCGAATGATGCTAGACTTAAGAACGTTGGAGTTAAGAGCCTCAGATAGTGGTAGAATAATATTCTCACCAGCTTGTCAATATCAATTAGAAGAAGTAGCTACTGATGAAGTTACACCTATAATTGACTCTAATTATGGAGAGAAATTTCTTATAGATGGGTTCGTATTATATGCTCCAAATCGAGTGGTAGGAGTCAAATTCTACTATACTGACTTCAAAGATACCGAAGTTACGAAGGTTGGATGGCAATATAGCATCGATAAAGAGTCATGGACTCCTGTAGTATGGTTTAAAACAGTGATTTTGAATGGATCTACAGTATCTAAGGCTAGTCCAGGAGGAGTTAGCAATCTAATGCGGAGAGGTCTTGGCGTAGGTGCTAAGGTAAGAGTGATCAAAGCTGGTAATACTATCCCTCAAGTACTTAAAGTACATGAAAAGTCAGATGTATATGATACTCCTGATTGTAATGCTTGTGGAGGTACTCTTGAGCAATTTGGATCAACACTTAAGTGTGTAAATCCTGATTGTGAGAAGAAGGAAGCTATGAGACTCAAGAAATTGAGAGATACTTTTGGAGTTACTAAGTCTTTAGAAACTCAAGATGAATTTAGAGATGTATTTAGTGACCCTAAGAATACAAACAATATTGTTAAAGTATTGTTGAACATGGATCGTCTAACTAAGTCACTAGGGTTTACTGAAGTTGGATGTAAAACTCTTATAAATTTACTTACAGAAGATTCTACAATTAGAGACGAACATTTCAACGAATTAATGAAGATAGTATTACCTCCTTTATCAGGTATTCAGTCTAAGCAATATAAAATGAATTATAAGTCAACTATTTCAGCGATTGCTGCTAGGTTTCAAGAATTAGAATAATGAAAACAAAATATAGTTTTAATAATACAGTTCATCTCCTTTGTAAAGAAGAAGATGGACTTTTAGTTATACTGGATTCAATCCAAGATTCAGTAGAACCTGAGGAACATTCAATGCTAAGTGAAGCATTGTTGGATCACGTATCTCAAAGTTTTTACTCAAACAGAGCTGAATTACTTAAAAATGTAGATTTAGAATTCGACTATGAAGAAGATTCAACAGAGTCATTCTTAAAGTTCAACTCTTATCTAAAGATGGAAGGATTCAAATTAATTACAATTTTAGCTTCTGAAGTTGTAGAAATAGAGAAAATTGGATATTTAAGTTTAAGTCATTTATGGAACTTAAACTTTATTTATAAAGTAGTTGGTAATAAGGAAAATGAAATTGATGTTGCTCTTAGGAATATCATCAGTGAAATGAACTCTGTTCCAATGATAATTTTAAACGCAGTTGAAAGTATCGAGAGTGCAATTTCTATTGAGCAAGTTGAGCCACAATTGAGGTTAGTACTTGACTACTTAGAATTTGTGAAAAAAGAAATTTTAATTATTAAATAATAAAGATGAAACTAGAATTAAATTTAGTTACTAGAACTCTTGAGAATAGTTATTCTTTTGAAGTTCTTAAAAGAGAAAGACGATCTCTAGATACCGAATCAGCTGGTGAGGTAGTAGAGCATGTAGTCAATTTTATTAGAGACAATGAGGATATTGTTGGAGAAACTTTTGACAAAGGAATTTTCGGTTACTTAAGTGCAGCGGACTTGTCAACGATGGGAGTAAAAGACTTATATAGTCTTAAATTTACATTAGCTGCTTCAGGGTATGATGTAGTTTTCTACACAGTTGATGATGAAGAAATTAACCCTGTATTTATTGAAGGTGAGAATGTTACTGAGTATAACGTAGTAGATAACTTAGCTGTTCATGCAGATTTTGTACCTCACTCAAGTAAGTTAATCGAAAGTTCTGAAGTACCAATGTCTAAAGTTTTCGACTCGGTTATTCAAACTTATGAATCTTCAGAAGATTTTTATGCTCCAGTTAAAACTATGTTGGAGTCTAATATTGAAGTTTTATCTAACTTAGAAAAAGGAGGTAGAACATCAAATTCTTTAACTTTTTTATTAAGTGATTATATCAAGAACTTAGGAAAAGAAGTTGTATTAATGTATCAAAGATAATATTATGGAACAAGATTTAATTAAATTCAAGGAGACTCTGAGAAAGTATTATGATGGTAAACCAGTAATTTTAAAATCTTCCGATTCAGGAATGACAATGTATATGACTGGAGCTGTTAGCAGATCAGTTAGATTGCCATTTATAGATACTCATATAGAGTCAAGTTATCAAAGTGAGTATTTACTTACTAGTGAAGATTATGTTAACTTACTTAATGAGTTACATGACTTAATCGAAAAAGGAGTTCATAAAACTGATCACTTCTTCTACGTTGGAGTTAATGAGATGAAGTTGAGGATTTATTCAGGTAAATCATCTTACAATGATACTAACCGAGTAAGACTTGTAAGAGAATTAGATCTTTACTCCATTAAGAATAAGTTTTTGATTACTTTATTCAAAAAGAGAAATAAAAGTTTATTCGTAAACTTAAAATAAAATAAATAAGGGTAGTACCGTAAAAAGTACTACCCTTATTTCATTATCTCTTATTAAATTTTAGGATGTTAAATCCAGCTCCTAGGACCAAGTGATCTCTTCCTAGTCCTAAATTAAACCTATAGCTGTTATCTAAACTAGCTCCAACATTTAATCCTAAATAAGCTTTGTTTTCAACAAACATTGCATCTATCCCTCCACTTATTCTCCAATACTCCCGAAGAGGTGGTCGGGGAATATTTACATTCATTGAGCTAATGTTATAATCACTAGTTCTGAAGAATGAAATAGTCCCTAACGAATCCACATAAGTCTTCTGGAAGATTCTATGATCAACTACTAAGTCCATATGAGCACCTAGTGTATCTATAACGATAGAATCCCACTTCAGAGAATTATCTCCTACATATAATATAGAATCTTCTGATAACTTGTATAAGATATACTCTTTTACTATAGTAGTGTCATGAATTGTGTCATGGACTTCTTCTGGTTTTAGCCAACGATCTTTGTAGATATACATTGTATCTTTGTTAGCTAATAAGAATGAATCCTTGTCGAATTCTAATATATTTATAGTTGTATTTGCAGTATCTACAGTAGCGACTGTAGATAAAGTATCATTAGAATCGACAATATACTTATCAAATCCTAATTCAACTCTACCTACAGAACATCTACCTAGAACAAAAATAAAACAACAAACAACAACATAAACAAATGTCTTTGTATTCTTCATATAATTAATTTAAATTATTCACCACTTAGATTATTGATTGAAACGTTCTCAGTAGCTACGTAAAATTTACCTAACAAAGCACTTGAGTAAAATGCTGGAACTTGTCCTACACTTTGATCATCTCTATTAATGTAATTTGTATAACCAAAACCTAATGATCCAGTACCATATGGAGTTATTAAAGTTCTAGCATAACTAAATCCATCATCTATTATGGTATAAGCATTCATCCTACTTTGGTCAACTCCATAACCAGAAACAACTCCACGAGCACCACTTAAGTATTGACAAGGATATCTTTCAGAAGTAGAAGATCCCTGAACAATAGATTGAATCGTAAAATTAAGGTTTGGAATATTTGATCCAAGGAATAATAGGACATAATTTATTCTAACAGTATCTACATAAGTACCGTCAGTAGGGAACATAATTCCAGATATTTCAAATACTACTTCCCAAACATTTCTTGTATTAGAACCATCCACAAGAGTAGATACTTTTCTATACTTCACCCAAGAATTAGCTTCACTATAACTTACAGAAGAGTTAACAGATGTAGTACCATTGTAAAATTGTATACAATTGTATTGACCATCCATACTTCTTTTAGTCCAAGGAGCTTTTACCCAATCATCTTCTAAGTCATTCAATTGACTTTGAATAGCTCCTAAAGAAATACTAGTACTATTATCTAAATCTGTTAGGTCAGTAGCTACTTGGTCTATGTTATCTTGTAATGCTTGATGATCAGCGTCAGTCCAATTATGAGTCCATTGATCCCATTTAGCTGGAACTATATAATCAAGAGTAATACTACTTCTGCTAGTAAGACCATTGTACATAAAGTTTTGAGACTTAATATCAAACAACTTAATCTCAACTCTTTGAATATCTGTAATTGAGTCATAAGTATCTCCATTGTTGTCATCAGTTAATGAAGGCATGATTCCAAAGTAATGTCTATTAGCTGAATTATCTGTTGCTCTAATAATTCTAAGATCAATATTCCTAGATTGATTCTTAGTTACTTCTATATTAAAGTCTTCCTGACCTGAATTACCTAACCCAGTATCTTCTTTATAACATTTAATGTAACCAACAATAGTCTCTATTCTGTTTGTATTGTTGTTGATCTCGTATTCCACTCTCATGGAAAATGCTAATTCAAAATTACCTCTATATTTAGTAGTCATCCAACCGAAGTAAGGGTATATAAAACCACTTTCATTCTGAAGTATAGAACTATTCTGAAGAGAAGTAAGTTCATAAACTACTCCATTTCTGATGTTAGTCTCAGCAATATTGCCAGCTAATTCAGCAAGTTGTGTAGGAGTTAAGTTCGCAACATTTGATAAATCAATCTGCGACTTATTTCCAATTTGTTTTGGATCTTTCATTGTTCTTTTTAAAATGTTGTTTTATAATAAACCTAATCGATCTATGTTCATTGAATCGATATAAGTTTCATCGTTGTATTTGTTCTGATTCAAAAGAGTTATTCCACTCTTTTTGTTGATAAACCTAGTACCTGAAGCAGTACTTACATTAGCTTCATATCTGCTAAAGTTATTATTTTCTAAGTGGTCAATAATCTCATTAGATATTAATCTAAAGTCGCAATCAAAATTTGGAAGAGGTATTTTTAAGAAGTTCTTCTCATTATCAAAACCTATAATTCCATTTTGAATAAGCAACTCCATATCAACTACTCCTCCAATTAAGTCAGATTGTCCAGTTAATAAGTCACTATAAAGTAAGTATAAATACTTATAATTCTTATTTTCAAAATCTTCAAAATCTGGAATGTTTAATGTTAAGTCAATTATGTTGTTATTTCTAAAAGTTTCTCCAGCATAAATATTTGACTTGTTAATGTCATTAAACTCTTGCTCTGTAGGAGAAGTAAGATTCGGTAAATTAATTGTTCCTTCATTTTCTTGACTGAATGAGAAGTTAAAAACACTTATAACAGAGTTAGGGTTCTGTATTTCATCTTTAAAGTCTTCGAATAAACGAAGTGCTGGTATTGCTGCCATCTTATATTAGTTTTAAAGTGTTTCCGTCAATTTCAAAAATCAAGTTCCTATGTACGTGAAAAGGAGTAGTCCAATTCTTAAAAACTTTAGTATTCATATAAGGTATTAAGACTGACCTATAATCTCTAACTACCGACTCAAAAGGAGTTGATGGAGGAGTTTTCTCAGTTAAAGTAAATATTAACTTAATATTACTAGGAGTTTCCATAATGAACTGCTTATTGTTAAGTCCTTCTAACTTATAAGTATTTGGATTATAACCAGTAAGACTTAACTTAAACCAATTGAAATTATTCGTAGCATAGTAATCATTGTTTGTTGACCTTATAATTAATATGTTACCTAGTACATCAACAACTTCTTCTAGTTCGATATTAGGATCTGAATCAATTGAATCAGCCCATGTATTATCCCACCTCTCAAATAATTTATCAGAAAGACATCCTTGTTTTCCAACTTTAGTTTTATCAAATAAAAGTAATCCCATCCCATCTTCGTACTCATCTAAGATAACTCTAACAGTACTTGGATCAAAAGTTTTAGTTTTATTTGAAGGGAAATCTTTTATAGTATTCCCATCTCTTATCTTACTTATAGTAATAAACTTAATATCTGTTCCAGTTTCTGTTCTTTCAGTTTCCCATAAATAAGTAGAACCATTTAGTCTAAATATCTTTGCATCAGTTGAGTTCCAAGTAGCTACATGAATTTTATCATTATATAAGAAAACTCTAACATTCTCAGGATAAATACTTGGTAAATCAGGGATCTCTAAGTAATGAGCTAAGTCAGATTTATCATATACAGCTCCATTTGTTACGAACAGCTCCTCGTCTAAAAGATGCTTCTGAATCCAAGATGAAGAATTAGCTCCACCTATTCCAATAGTACTGATCTGTCCACCTTTAAGTGCCTTTTCCTCATTAGAAATTACATCAGAAAATACTTTTAACTCATGCCTAGTTGTATGAACGTCTTCTAATCCCAAATGATCTCCATAACTATATACAAAGTCAACTTCAATAACTTGAGTACTAAAGGTAAACTCAGTCTTAACTCCAAAGTTGTTGAAATTATTAGTGTCTATGTCTTGATCTAGAATCGTATAACCAACAAATACTCCTGAATTAAAGTAAGCTACACAATTAAATACAAGTGACAAACTGTTACTAAGAAACAAAGATCCATTGTAATTGATATCTGGACTTAATACGTTTATGTCATTTATATCAATCACTGGGTTGTTTATTAAAGTACCTAGCTTTATCATATCTGCATCCACTAGGAGTTGTGGATCTGTAAAATATCTAGTCGTCATTTAGTAATTTTATAAGTTTGTTAATTCTATATTCTACTACTGGGATTCCTTCTTTTGGAATTGCTTCATAAATTATATCAAATGAAGAGTCAACAAATTTCTTCATTCGATAAATAAAGAAATTCTCAGTCTCTACAATTATATCTTCATTACTTGATAAAGTAGGAGAAAAGTGAAATACTTCTTGCCTAACATCAAAAGTTATATCTTCAACCCATTGAATGCTACCAATCAATACTTTACCTAACTGATTTATATTCTGAACTTGAATTCTAGAAGAGAAATTAAATTCCATTACTTCATAAAGTCTATTAAACCTTGAATATCTTTCAACTAACTGAGCTAACTCACTTAGAATTACCTGATAGTCAAATTTAATATCATGAAGCTTAGCGTATAAAGTAGGTTTATCTATAGATTCCCAATTAGAGATTGATCCGTACAAAGAAGAAGTATTGCTAGATCCTCCTTCATTTCCCATGTTAGTTGAAATTCTCTTATAATCATCTGTTCTTACTATCTCAACATATTGGTCGTGATTTAAGAACCACTTGTCTTCTCCTACCCCTAAGAATTCAAGTGTTTTCGTCAAAGTATCTACTGAACAAGAATTGTCATTCTGTAGAACTACATCCTCTATTGTAGATGGATCATCTAAAAGTACAGTTGACGACTGAATGCCGTCATTGTACTTTATAGTAGTTCCTTGTAGAAAGAATCCTTCATTTAGTAAACTCTCATCTAATATTAATCCTAATGCCATTATGCTAAAGTTTCTAGTCCGTTAACTGAGTTAATTGAAACTGTACTCAAAGTCCCATTGTTTATAGTAATCCTTTGATTGTTAGGTTGAAGAGTTAATGTAAATCCTAATGGATGCTCCCAAGAGTAATTATTACCTACTTGAAGATGAGCAGTAGTTAACCTGAAAGGAGTAGATCCACTAACTCTATAAATTAAGTTTACTATTAAGAATTCTTTATTAGCAACTTCATTTGAGTCAGTAAATACAAACTCATTACCTGAAGATGATCCAAGTACTTTTCTCATTGCATAAGTATTCGGCATTAAATTCTCATATTCAGATAGGACTGATTGAGTTGCTTGAATCTTAGCGATTACATCTCCATTCAGAGTTTGTAGTCCATAATCAAGGACATTAGGAGAAGTACTTGTCCAGTTACTAAATCCTGATCCTGTGTTATATCTATGATAAAAGATTGAGTTCTCGTAATCTATACATTCTTGGATTATTGTTGATCCG
>Ga0256411_1000019_pt1 | contig 17370 bp, 26 predicted proteins | sample WCR_12metaT_FD_190056 | JGI IMG/M metagenome (GOLD analysis project Ga0256411, IMG submission 190056) | Metatranscriptome of seawater microbial communities from Monterey Bay, California, United States - WCR_12 (Metagenome Metatranscriptome) | ecosystem: Environmental > Aquatic > Marine > Coastal...
ATTTAACTGAGTAACCTTAATATAAGCTAGCTCCGAATTTAGAATAATCAACTAAATTATCAGATCCAACATCAGTTTTAAAACCGTCAACTTTTTGATTAATCCAAATATCATGCATAACATAAGAACAAGGTACTCCCCAACTGAAGTAACTTTTGAATAATTCTAAAGTAGATAATTCATCTTTCCCTAGTCTCGTAGCTATAGATCTTAAAGTCCAAGATAGCATTATTAATTGAGATGGATTAGGATAAGTTAAAGTAAAGAAAACTAGTCCTTGATAGTCAAGTTTAACATTAAATAGCTCTAACCTTTTATTAAATAATTCACCTAAGTGAGTTAATTCGGAAAGCTCCTCGTACATCTTCTTCCATTCTCCTTCAGGTGCAGTTTCAATCTCTTCAGAAACAATAGCCAGCATCAATTTACTCGATGTAACATCTAACTCCTTGACTTTGAATCCGTTTTTAACGCTATCTAATAGAGGTTCAACAACTATCTCTTCAATAGACTTTTCATTAAGGTCCTCTAACTTTAACAAATACATGTTCTTTCTTATTTTAATTAAATAAATGTTAAAGTTCTTTGACTTTTAACAAATTTCCTTCTTGGCGAGTTATTTATTGCTCTGTGATTCTTCCAACTAGTTCTTCCTACTTCAGCTAATAATTCAGTAGGTGATAACTCTTCTTCTACAGTTGAATAATCCTCTAATTGAGTTTCTACTAAACAAGTACCCCAAGACTTTTTTAAATTTTCTTTTTCAATCTTGATTAATTTTACACTACCATATTTTTCAGTGAGGTAAAATGTTCCTTCTTTTAATTCACTAATATTCATGAATTTTAATTTAATTTTTTTTAAATAGAGACTTTCTAAGCTAACCTCTAAAAGCTTTATTCTTATAAACGATCCAAGTTATTACTCCTATTTCAGAATATTTTAAATGGGCGTCATAGATTTGTTCTAAAGATGCGTTTGTAGTATCTCCCAACTTTTTAGGAGGTTCTCCTTCTGCTTCGTGAACTAAGTAAAGTGACGTTATTTCTTTCATAGAGCTGAACAGAGGATTCGAACCCCATAAGTTGATAAGAAGATGCGCATCTTAATAGTCAACTACCCACTAGACCAACTCTCAATTAATAGACTTTTATCTAGATCATTCTATTCAATTGTGTGGTGTTCAGCTTAACTACCAATATTTTGAAGTACTTCCACTTTGAGAAGCATTTCTTTTAGCTAATCTTTTTTCTTTTTTAAGTTTCTTAGATATCTTCTTAGCATTTTTAAGAGCTTCTCTTTCTTTAATCATTCTAGCTTTTTCTTCAACATCATGAAGGTTAGCTAGAGTAACAAATCCAGTAGTAGGATGTGGAAATAAATAATACTCACCATCAGGAGAGATTAATTTTCCAACTTTATGATCTTCCTCAGACATATCAACTCCCATCATAAATCCAGCCATATAAACTGAAGCATATTTGATAGCAATTGACTCATTTTCTTCAATTACGAAAACTAAATCATCTCTTTCCTCTCCTAAAATCTTTTCAGTTAATTTAAGAGATAATTCCTTTCCTATCTCGGACAGCTTCTCGGGATTAATTTCAACTCCTTCATTCTTTGTAAAAATATCTTTGATATCTATTTTACAACTCTCAACTATTTCTAATTGCTCTTCTTTATTCATTATTTTATACTTTTAACTGTTAAATTTGTAACCTTTGGTCTTACTTTCTCTTCAATAGCTTTCTTAATCTGATTCTTAATTAATTCATCATCAAAAGCTATATGTTCGCTTTCAAGTTTTATTTCTAAAGTGTAAAGTGTTTTCACTGTCTATGTTTATTATAACTTAAAAGTTGTTAAGTCAAGATCGTTCAACTCTTCTTTCATTGATACTATCTTATCAAAAGTATTTATGCTTTTAGTACTAGTTGCCAAACTGTCAGCCATCTCATTTCCATGTTGACCAGCATGACCTTTTACCCATTTAATAGAAACTTCTGTGTTGTACTCTTTTAAGAATTCATTTTGAAGTAGTTTAATCCTATTATGGATTTTAATAATACCTTCATTCTTTCTTTGCCACTTTTCATTGAACCAAGATGCACAACCATTGAAATCGCATTCAATGATTATGCACTTATCTCTTAAGCCTCTAAGATTTTCAAGTGCAAATAAGTTAGCATAATACTCAGCTGTTGGATTACTAACTTCCATGAAGTAAACACCTAAGATTTTACACAACTCTTCTTGAGTATAATTCATGCTAAATGCATAATTGCTACCTTTATACTGGCAAAATCCTCCAATCCCTACAACATTCGACTTCTTTCTATGAGATCCGTCAGTACTGATATTTATTACTTCTCTAGTTAAGTCCTGCATCTTTTAAAGTGTTTTGGTAGTTTTCTAATAAGTCTGTTAACTTCTTCATCTTTTCTTCAGGTAAATCATTTATTACTGATTCATCAACTCCCATCATAAGGTCTTGATGTTCTTTAATTGATTTAGTAAATCCTTTTGCTTTTTCAAGCATGTTCTCTAAGCTTTTGCTTACTTGTTCATATAGTTCTTCCATAACTATTTTCCTTTAATGTGTAATATTTTAATAAATTCTGTTCTTCTTGATACTGACCTCCAAGCATTTTTATTTAAATCATAAAATACTACTACAGAAGGTGCACTCCTTCCACCACTTTTTGGGTGATCACTGCTTGGAATTAAATCCATTTTAGTTGTACCTTTAGAAGGACGTAACTCTCCATTAAGTTTTTTAAATGCAAAATGGACGATACCTTCTTTTAATTTCTTCTCTAATTCTTCTGGTTTCATTTTACTTAATTATAATTAAAACTAAGCCGTAACTATTCCGTTGTTTATTCTTTCTAACTTTTTGAATTCAGTACTAAATTGTTTCCAAGAATTTCCAAACATCGTAAATAAATCAACAATTTTCATAATAAATCTTACAGAAAATTGAACATCTGCTTTTTGAAATACTTCATTTTCAATAAATTGAGATATTTCATTTCTATAAAGATCTTTTAATCCAATTTTAACTTTATCATCTATAATCTTATTATTGATAAAATCTTCTACAATCTCGGTATTCTTCAATGCCAAATCTTGAGTAGTTAAGTTTAAGTTCATTAAGTGAACTCTATCTAAAACGGCTCTTATGTGATCATTTGGTATTGTTTTGAATTCATGATTAGTAATCATTATTACATAACCTTCAAAGATAAAACTTTGAATTTGTCCTCTTGAACCGTAAGTAACTTTTCTTTCTCCGTACTCACTCTTAGTTTGCATTGCTGCTTTAAGTATGTTCAAAGATTCTAAGTTCCAAAATACATCGCAATCATCTAAAACAATTACATTATTAGGTCCATTGTTCTCTCTTAAAAATTGGAATAATGTTACTGGAGTAATTTTACCTGAAACTACCGAGTAATTGTCAATCAAGTTGTTGTCGATTAATTCATCCAACCACTTAGTAGTATTGTAAGTTTTACCAGTACCAGGAGCTCCTGATAAGATCATTCCATTTGAGTATAAATTTCCAATATTCGATACTGAGGATTTAACTACTCTTTCGAATTGAGATAATTTATCATCTACTTTCTTTGACTCTAATCTTTCAAAATCATTTAATAGTGGAAAGTCAAATAACTTTTCACCTTCTAAAAATGGGTTGAACGAATTTGGTCCATAAACTTCTTGAGTTTCTTTTTCTAATACTTGTGTATTCATGATAATTTAATTTATTTTCGTTTTGAATTAATTAATATAGAAGGCATGGGTAGATTCGAACTACCTCATTAAATTGTAAATAAAAGATATGACAAAAGCAAATTTAATCGGAAAAATCTTTTAATGTCCTCCATTAGGATCACGCCTTTCTAGTAGATGTTGCATTTAATAGTAAGTCACTACTACCTAAACTTACTCGACCAATTTTGAAAAGATTGGTTACTTTATTTCCAATTACACCATTAAGGGTTACGCACTCCTAAAACAGCGAATTTAGAACTCATTAAGAATCTTAAACCATGCTTTCATAAGTTGAACTTGCCTTTTAAGGATCATAGTTGAACTAGGTTTGTGAAATGGGAATGGTTCACCTTTATCTAAAAGATCTAGGATCATCTGGTGAAGGTCATCACCTTTCTTCATTATCCCATTTCCTTCATACCACTGCTCATCATACTGAACAGAAGAATAGTAATCTTTGAATTTAAAATTACCTTCTTTATCTCCCATCAATTGATCAGACATCCTAATCCATGCACAAGGAATATTGTAAGCGTGAGCTACGATAACTCCATGTAATGAACTAGAAATGCAATAGTCACATTCAGCTATTTGATCGATTATAGGTTCTACTTCATTAGTCAACAAATTGATGATCTTTACACCTTCAACATCACCGAAGAGCTCCTCGGCGATTTCATTGTCAACGTAGTGAGGGATTACACCTAACTTGTACTTCTTAGTAGTTTTTGGTTGATAAAGCATCGGTAACAATAATGCAGGATCCCCAATAGATACCTTCTGCATTTGTTCATGATATCCTTGATCTACCAACCTACGAAGAGTATAATAACCTCTAACTCCTCTAATATCTAAACCTTTAGGAGCATTATCTGTAGGTAGCATCATACCACTTCCCCATATAATAGCATTACCTTCAAGTCCAAATCCTTCTCTTAATACACTGCCTACTGAGACTAGCTTAAGTTCTGGATCTTTAATACTAAGTAATTCAGTCTTAGGTCCACCTAGTAACTTATTAGGGATATAACCTCCTAATAAGTCACCAAAGTTACCTTGAGTCTTAGTAGTTCTGTTAAAATACCAGACTTTCATCTCTTTTCTTTGATTAAATAAGCTACTCATATTACAAAGATAATAGTGCAGTAACTTCAAATTTTCCGTAGTGCTCTGATTTTTTGAACACTTCAGGAAGTACAGCTAATTGTAAAACATGAGAATTTAACCCAGCTTCTTTTAGTAATTCTACAACTGCGTTAGAAGTTCCACCAGTAGCTAATAAGTCATCAAAAACAATAGCAGACTTAAGACCTTCAACATGGTCCTTCTGAATTTGGATCGTATCTCTTCCGTATTCCAAGTCATATACTTTTGAATACTTAGATCCTGGTAATTTATTTTTCTTTCTAGCTGGGGTGAAATGAACTCCTAACTCTTCAGCTAATGCAAATCCCATCATGAATCCTCTAGATTCAATTCCAACAATACAATCAAATTTCCAACCTTGTTTCTTGATTGTTTCAACTAATAAGTACATAGCTAAGTGTCTAGCTGCTGGAATTCTAAAGATCGGATTTAAGTCCTTATATAGAATACCTTCTCTAGGAAAATCTTTGTACTCATCAACTAGTGAAACTAATACGTTTATAGCATCACTATTATTTTTAACTAATATAAACTTCTTACAAAATTCTTCTTCACTTCTTGTGAATCGAACTCCTGATTCATCAACTTGCTCATATAGGAATGTAAATCTTCCTTCTCTTCCATTGTTCGCATCAATGTTCTTTTCTATAACTCTGTATAGTTTTCCATTCTTTTTGTTAATAGCTAGATTCTTCATCTCTTAATTAAAATTTGATTTTTTACTTTTAAAAATAAAGTTGAACCACCTTCTTTGTTTCTTACTATTATTTCAACATCTAGTTTTTCATAACTTCTTGTAGGTAACATGCTTTTTACATCTTCGAAAGTAATTTCAGTTAGTTTTTTATCTTTCAGACCTTCAATACGATCCGACTGTATTAATATACTTTCAGTCATTGTCTGTAATTTAATGGCAATTCAACTTCTTCTCTTATTGGACTAATACTTCTTATTTTATCTTTTGGAGGTTCAAATCCAAATTGAAATAAAAAAGATATGTCATAATCGATTATCCCTTCACGATTTGAAATATTAATCTTTTCACTTTGTTCATCTGTACTAGGTTTTTCCATTTAGAAATTCAATTGTAGTTTCTAATCCTAGTACTTCTTGAATATCTTCAAGACTGTAGATTCTTTTTGATCCTGGAACTACTCTTGCTTCTTCATAATCCTCAGGATAAGAAAAATTCTTTGAGTGTAATCCTTTTACTAATTCAGATTCTTTATCAGCAAATGTTATTGGTTGGTTCTTTACAACTTTAAAGAACACTTCTTTTCCAAGATCTTTTTCTACAGCTTTTCTTACTTGAGAAAACTTAAGTGGATACTTCTTTTTATTAGTTAGTTCTTCTAAGACTACTTTCTTAATTTGATGACTTTCGAACTTTATTTTAAGGTTCTTTGAACTTACTTCAATACCTTCGTAATATCTTCCATCATAAGAATCTAATTTAACCATCTTAGTTCCTCTATCCTCAGTGACTATGACTACCTCTTTTCCAAGGTAAAAGTCAGAATCATTTACGAGTAATACAACTCCTTTCATGTTTTTACTTTTATTATTAACGAATCAAACTTGACTAATCTTGTTCCTTTAGGTACCATAAAGTCAAGGTAATCTTCAAACCTCTCATTCATAGTATCATGAACATACCACTCTCCAAGGTACTCTTTTGATGCACCTCCAGTCACGAGAATAGTATCACCATAAGAGATGTTACCTCCCCATCTTTTAATCAAATTTCTTGACAATGCTACTATACGTTGTTCTTTTACTTTGTGAGGATTAACTCTAGTCATATCTGCAGTTACTAATGGATCTGCATCGCATTGTCCAGCTACTGGGTAATAAATTGTACCCACTACTTCGATAGTTTTGGTGAATCTATTTTTCTTCTTATAGTACTCGCTATTTTTGATTGTTGTTAGTTTTGTTGCTTCAAGAGCACTTGTTGAGTTTATTCTTTGATGAATCATACTCAAGATTGCAATTATTATTACCTTTTTCATTTTTACGTTTTTACGTCTTTTATTCTGATGAGTTTATTCTTCTGGAAGCTTACTTGCCATCTTATCAATATCTTCTAAGATCTTTTGATAGTCATTTATTAATTCTCCTTGAAGATCTTTGTTAGGAGTTATTTGTTCTCCCATTAAAGAGAACTTTGCTTCAATAAAGTTATCTTTATCTGGCATGTACTCTTTATTTTTAATAGATGCAACTAGTGAATTAATTAGTTCTTTTCTTCTGTTAAGTCCCATAGTTAATTATAATATGAAAAGTTATTAATACTTAAAATGTCACGAGATTCTCTTCCAATGAATTTACTTTGGAATTTTGGAACCCACTCCTCTCTGAATCTCTCAAGGTCTGTATATGAGTAATCAATTAAATGACTTAAATTATCTGAAATAGTCATTAAGTCTTCTTCGTCCAACTCTTCTAGGTCGACTTCTGACATAGCATCTAACTCTAATATAGATTCCATGATTATGACATCATTAACAGTTACTTCTGTAAGTGGATTCTTTCCTTCTAAATCAAACCACTCAACAAATTCATTATATTGTTCTTCAGTTGGTACTAATTGATTATTTGGAAATGCACTTGAAAAACATCTTACTTTTTTGCTCATCACTAAAAGAAACTTATCACCTTTTCTGTTAATGTATATTATTTCTCTTAATGTTAAAGCTTCTGACTTATACCATCCTTGTTTCATAAGATTATTGTTTAATTGAAAGAGTGAGTCGTAATTACAACTCACTCCTATAAATAGATTACTTAGATTCTTTCTTAGCTTCTCCTTTAGATTCTTTTTTAGACTCTTCTTTTTTAATCTGAGTCTCAATTTTAGCTTCTTCTTTTTTAACTTCTTTCTTAACTTCTTTTACTTTAACTTTTTCTGCTTCAATTTTAGCTAATTTCTCCTCTTCAATTTTAGCTAATTTCTCTTCTTCTTTCTTAGCTAATTCTTCTTTCTTAGCTAATTCTTCAGCTTCAATTTTAGCCTTAGCTTCAACTCCTTCTTCATCGATTCCAATTAACTTCTTCTCAGAAGGAGTTTCAGGGATCAATTCTAATCCTTCTCTGTTCATCATCCTTAAAGATAATCTTGGATCTAATTTTACTGATTCAGTAGTTTCACCAGCTTTTAATTGTACGGATTTGTTACCTAAAGATAAACTGTAGTTACCTTTAGAAGTGTTCTTAATTTTCATTTCTAAACTTTTATAATAATTAATTAATCAATTGCTCTTGATACATCCTCAGCTTCTTGGATTCTAACAAATCCAGTAGGAACTAAGAACTTAGATGACTCATTCATTGCTTCAATTGTAGAAGTATTCTTCAAATGACCTCTTGAAATAGCAGAGATCATTATATTACTTCCATAATCCTTCTCAGAGTAAGTTATGAATGGGATTTGGAAGAAATGTAAAATACCCATCAAGATAAAGTTAATTGCTGGTCTATCATCAATAGAAATAACATTCAACTTCTTAGATAGAAACAAGTTTTCTACTCCTTCAAAAGATTGAATAGAATTTACTCCATCAATATCATCTAATTTTCCTTGAACTAACTTCTCACTCTTTTCTATTAAGAAATTAACTTTAGGCATCAGATCTTGAATACCACATTCATCTTCAACAATAAGAAGATTACCTCTTCTAGATGCTAGGAAGAATCCGATCTCAAATAAAGTTCCAATATCGAATACTTTAGTTATAGCTATCATATTTGTACATTCAGCCATGTTCGAGATATTCTTGTGGAATATGTCTAAAATCTGTAATTTCTTGATCCCTACATCAGTACCTTTAAAGTTGTACTTACTTCCAATTGATCTTGGAGAGAAGTATTCATAATCTAATCTTTTAATTTCAGACTCATACTTATCAATTAACTTGATCTGATCTGGAGTAAAAAGTGGACTCGCGATGTAAAATTTTAATGTTTTCATTACTTTATATGATTGTTTAATTACGAAGTAAAGGGTTACAAACGTGAATAACAGCGGATTTAACAAAGCTTATTCAACTTTGCTAAATTCCGACTCATTATTTTGTTTATTAAGTTTAGCTAATAACTTGCGAGTATAATGACTGTAGTTCAAACTATGTGTACAAACGAGTAAAGTATTCACATTGAATTCTCTGATCATATCAGTTCCTAGTGATAAATTATCGTCGTCTAAAAATTTAAAATACTCATCCATTATAAGTAAACCTGATTTTGTGATTAACTTGTTTATAAAGTCTAGATCACATAAGACTTTTTGACCTGAAGATAAAGACTGATAATTTAAAGTCATCCCTCCAGTTACTCTATATTTTCTAGCTACTCTTAAGAACTTTTTGTTTCTATATACTCCTGATTGACATTCATAGATGAAGTCTTCATCTGTAAATTTCTCCAATAATCCAGTGAGTAATTCTTCGACAATTTGTCCAGTTCTAGAAGTAAGACGAATATAATTGTTGAATAAGTCAATTTCACTTTTCTTATTATCAACATTGCTTTGATTAACTCCTAACTCTAACTCTACTTTCTTTTTATCATTAGAAAGTTCAATATACTGTTCTCCTTTAGTTAATTCCGTACTAACCTCTATAATCCTTACGGAGAGGTCCTCTGGTATTTCTGCTGTAGAATAAGTTGCTAGTTCTTCATTTAAACTCTTTATTGAAGCTAACACGGAATTATACTGTTCGTAGAAGTCAGAGTATTGTGAATTTAAGTTGTTCAAATCAGTTTGTTCTGATACTAATGAGTTGATCTGATTATTGATCTCAGTTAGTATAGATTGGTTAGAGTCTATAGATTGTTGTAGAAGAGCAAGATCTACTCCTTCAACAGTAGCTAATTTCTCTTTTATTTGAGAGTCTAACTTATCTGAATCAGTTTGTAAGTCTGACTTCATCTTTTCGACTTTATCTTCTTCTAATGCATGACCACAAGTGTAACATTCATTAGCTTTTAAAGTTGAAATCTTACTATCTAAAGAATCTTTTTGAGTTCTAATAAGCTTTATTTCACTTAAAGTGTTCTTAGTCTCAGTAAGTAAAGTCCTATTATCATTTCCACCATCTAACTCACTTTGATATTGATTTCTAAGTGTTGATATTTCAGATTCATACTGAACTCCTTTATTAGTGATCTCTACAATTTTAGGATGCAACTCGTTCAACTTATCAGAATAAAAAGTTTGATTAGTCTCATGAGCTTGAATCCCTGATTGTATTTTAGCTAGTTGATCTTTTATAAGTTGAAGGTTCTTAAGCTCTTCTAATTCGTTCTTAATCTCAACTTCTGACCTACTTGGAGGAGTTAGTCCTTCTAACTTCTCAGTAACATAATCTAACTTAGTTTGTGAATCTCTAAGTAAACCTATGTCCTTATTAAGTTCAATAGTCATTTCATTTACCATCTGTTGTGCTTGGTAATTATAACCATTTAACTTGTTGAACCTGTAGAATTTAGTTATAAGTTCTATGATTCTATCAGAAGATAACTTACTACCTAAAGATGCATTTTCTGGATTTAAGTACATCACTTCAAGGTACCTCAAGAAAGGGAGGAGTTCAATTACTTTATCAGTAAATTGCTTCTTGTTATTAAAAGGTTGTTTGGCTCCATCGATAAACAAAGAATTGTTAGCATTTCCTCTAATAATTGTGTATTGAATCCCTTGGTAGAATAAAGATACTTCTAATTCAAGAACGTCACAATCAACATGTTTGTGGTCAGCTAAGTGCCTATCTCCAGCTAATGCTTTATACAATGCTAAAAGAATAGTACTTTTACCTGAACCATTAGGTCCAACTATTAAACTAACTTCATCTGAAGTAAAGTCAATATCTAAAGATTTAATAGATCTGAATCCTGTAATCTTAAGATTTGTAACTTGAAAGTCAAAATCAACTTCTTCAGTTTCAGGGTTAGATAAAAGAACTTTTTGATGAATTTCAGTCAATCCATTCCCATCTACAATCTTATTAATCAAGTCTTCAATATTACTCCACTCAGGTACTTCAATTCCATTCTCCTCTTTCTTAGTTAAATTCAGAGGTTTATAGATCTTATAGAGTAAGTCCCCATCCCATCCTTCTTGGTCAGGGTTCTGAGTATATTGAAACCTCAAAAATCTTGAATGGTCAGGATCTAAGTCAATATGTTGTGCAGTATTTGATTCTGGGTTCCACACTACTGCAGTAGAATTTTGTTGGTCTCCTAGCTTATTTTGCTGAGGAGTACCAATACACATCAAGTTTCCTACTGTTTTAGCTTGATGTATGTCACCTACAATTCCAAGTTTAAACTTAGTGTTATCGATAGGTTGTCCAAACCTAGCATCAACAGTAACGTGACCTATAAATAAATCTACTGGATCTTTAATCCAAGTAAGATCTTGAGTAGGTTTCCAATTCATAAATGCAATATTCTTTCCTTGGTGTTGAAAGAATTTCTTATCCATGTATTGGAAATTTTTAGGTGCTATTACTGTTACAATTGAATCATGAAATTCTTGTCCTTGTGACTTTGAATCTAATTCATGCTGCCCTAATATGTAAAAGACTGTATCAAATCCTTCAGATAATATCTCAAAGAATTCTTTAAGTTTATGTACAATATAAGATCGGTTGGTAGGGACTTCGATAAAATCTCCAGCTAATACTAGAGTTTTAATACCTCTTTCTCTACCAACTTCTGCAATCCTATGAGCAAGTTTAATGCTCTGATTTAATCGTGCCTTAGGTGTTTTGTTATACCTAGGATAATCGTGTAAGTGAATGTCTGATACTAATAACCAATCATTACTTGTCATACAGTGAAGTATCTAAATCTTTAATAAATGTTTTGTAATACTGAGAATTGATAAATAATCCATTATTAAAAGACCAATCATCAAATGCAGATTGACTTCCAAGAATACCATTCTTATCTATAAAGTAGAACATATTCTTAGCTTTGTCAGATTCAGGATAATCCATAACTGAAAAAGACTTTACTTGCCTTTTGAATAAGTCTACATTATTGATAAGACCTTCAAATTCTCCCGATTGAGCTCTTCTAATCTTTTCTGCATAAGATAACTTCATACCTTCTTTAGTAAGAGTCTGAGTCAAGTTATTGTGAGAACCGAATAGTGAAGCATGAATAGTCATTAACTCATACAAGTCAGTTACATTATCTGCACTTGTTTTCTCAATCCCATCTTGATAAGTGTAGAATACTTTTCTTTTTGTCATGTAGTGATCCACTTTATCAGAAGTCATAGAAGTCCAATCTGAATCGGCACTTACTATTACAGATTTCTTTTCTTCCTTATAATTTTTAGAAAATAAGTATGCTAAGTCGTCAGCTTCATATCCTTTCTTCATAAAACTAGGCATCCCAAAGTTACCTAAGTTAGTTAAGATAAAATATTTAGCTGCACCTTTGATCTTATTTAGTCTAATAGATTCTGCAATCCTAGCTCTTTCTTCATCAGTAAGATCAGGTTTTTCAAGATCTTTTTCATCGTGATAAACTCTATCACCTTTAAAATCTTCAAGCATAGTACTTTTATGATATGGGTATTTATCCCAAAGAAGTACTACCTTGTCGCACTTTAAATCCTCACGAACTAACTTTACGATCGAATAAAAGAAAGATTTAACTAACTCTTGTTGAGAGAAGTTAGGATTCTTCTTAGCTTGATGAAAGTTTCTTGTAAGGATATATTGTGCATCAATGAGTGCATATTTGTAAAGCATGTGATAAATAAAATAAAGGGTAGTGACTATAAATTTAATCACTACCCAATGTTAACAAATTATTGTGCAGTCGGTGGAGGTACCGGAGCTCCTGCAGTAGGAGGAGGTACTGGTGCACCTTGTTGTACTGGTGGAGCTACTGGAGTAGCTGCAGGTTGAGCTACTGGCTGTTGAACTTGAGTAGGTTGAGCTACTGGCTGAACCTGAGGTTGAGGTACAGGTTGAGCCATTGTAGGATCAGCTACATTCTGATTCTGCATTACTTCAGCTGCTGGTTGAGTTGGTATTGCAGTACCTTCTCTTTTAGCAATGAATTCTTGCATAACTCCAATTACCATAGTGAACCATGCTGGATTAAATGGATGAGTCTCACCGTGAGATTTACCCATAAACTTCTTCAACATATCATCACAAGAATCTACTCCAGCTTGATCTAAGCTAAAGTCAGGACCGAATGGGTTATCGAACTCAGAGATAAACTTGTGCTCAACTCCAACAGTGTATCCTTTTTGACCTTGTGGCATGTGGAAGTTAACAGACATGTATCCTTTTCTCATTTCTTTTAAGTCACGAGTGTAGAAATACTTCATCCAATCGATTGATCCACCTTGAGATTGTCTAACTGTATCAGCAGCTGATAAGATAGAATCAGGAGCTCCAGCTGATGGAAGTACTACTAAAGAGTAAGTACCAACATTCTCTTCTACTGGCTGATTCGAAGTATTCAAGTGATTATGAACATATGCCCATATCATTGAATAAGTCTTATAACGGATTTGCTGATAAGGTAAGAACTCTTTCCTTCTGATTGAATCATAAAGACTGATTGCTTTATCATACAATGCAGTTTGTTCAGGAGATAGTTCTCCATAGAACTCTTTAGGTAAAAACTTGTACCAAATGATATCTTTAATATCATGATTCCACAACTTGATTTCTTTTACACCACGAATGTGCAACCAAGATTTGTTAGTCTTGGCATCAAGAATAGGCATTACAAATAATTTACCTTGATTGTTAGGAGCGTTCATTACAATACGTCCCCAATTCTTTTTTTGGTTGTTGTTAGATTCCTTCTTTTCAGGTTTCTTTGTAGCTTTTTCTAAGTCATCAAAAAAGCTACCTGCGTCAAAATGATTTTCCATAATAAAAATACTAATTAAAAATAAAAATTAAATATATGTGATTAAATATAAATTACAACATTAAGGGTGTCACACGTTTAAAACAGCGGATTCCACGAAAGAATCCTTAAGATCCTTTAAAATTATTACTAGTTCTTTAACACCTTCAATCTCAACATTGTTAAGAGTGTTAATCATATCTTCTTGGTATCTGATATTCTCAGCTAATCTATCTTTGAAGTGGTAGTTACCGTATAACTTATACTCTTCATAGATTTTAAATCCAGCTTGAAGAACATCAATCGATTTAACAAAGATTGATTCTATATCGTGAAGTCCTTTTGAGTCATTAATATTCCTCACTAACTCTTCATCGTACTGTTCAGCAACGATTTTATCTACAGTATTTTTAATTTCTGCAGTTAGAGCTTTGTTGTGATACTTAAATGACCTCGGGATGTCACAATAGATTGCTTCATCAATATCATGAATTAGCAACTTATAAGATAATTTATGCAAGTCAACTATTCTTTTTCCCATTCTTTTCTCTATTGTCTTCATGATGTGCATGCTTATTGCAAACATATCCATAACATGGTCGGACACCTTTTCGGGTTTAATACAGTGCATGCCAGCATATCTATCTGTATGAGCGATTCTCCTTATTGGAGACTTAAATATTTCTTCGAAATACATTGTTTATGATAATTTAATTGATTGTTTAAAAATCCTATTAAGGTGTTTACACCTCTTACTTTGGAGTCCATAACTCCTAGGTAGCTACTTAAGTAGTACTTATCTATTTCTTCGTCGTGAAATATTTCTACTTCTTCAAGTGTTTCATTGTTTAATACAAGATAATTAGAATAATTAAACTTGATAAACTTATCACAACTTTCAGAATAAGGGATTACTTCATGACAATTCTCAATTGGGAACCTACTGATGATTCTATTATTCTTGTACAACTTGGCGATTATATCTTTGTTGTAGTTGTCTAATGTTATCAATACAGTTTTCCCATGGAGGTAACTATTAGTCGGGTTAACTACTATTGATGAAGAGGATAGAGAAGTACTGCTTGAAATTCCTAGGTAAATGGATTCTAAAGCAGCAGCTTTACTATCTATGTATATCATCCTATAAACTTCTAATGTCTTGAATAATCTCTTCTCTAAGATTAATAGCTTCAACTTCTGATTTCTTGTCAGTAAGTTTCTTCAACTCCTTAGCAGCGTCAGTTCTTCTCAAGCTAGAGATAGTTTTCTGCATGATATCTTTTACAACTTCTAACGGAGTATCAGTTCTTTTAGCTATAAACTCATCAGACCTAGTCGTATCTTCAAGTAAGCACTCAACTACTTTGTCAAAAGCATTGAAGATTTTAATCCTCCAATTTATTTTATTCAAGTTATCACTTTTCCAATCTTCAAGTAAAGATAAGTAGTTGTCCATACAACTTCCAATCCATTCTCTCATTGGAATTAAATAACAAGATTCTCCATTCGTAACATTTAAGTTAAAATGTCTTTTGTAAGTAGCTCCTTCTTTTACTTCTTCAATAAGTTCATTAAAGTTAATCCCTCTAACTCCTTTATTCCTACCAATAAATAACTTATTTCCTTCTTTGTTGGATAAGTCAATTATGTAAAGTCTTCCTCTTTTGATCTCTGACCTAATGCTTTTAGGTATTCTTGGAGTAAAAACATCTGGATTACCTTCAATAAAGATACCAAAATCTCCTTCGTTATTACCCGTATAAGCTTTCATCTCGTAGAATAACCTACCTTTTCCTGTAGTCCATAAAGCATCCAACTCTGACTTCTCGATGTTAAGAGTAACTCCTTCTGGAGCTTTCAATAACTTCGGATCATCATTAATTTTAGCTTCCATTAATGATACTGGATCTAGCATTGGTTGTCTAGTATTAATTCCAATTCCTAGTCCGAAAGATCCAGTTACTAATGCAAATGGTATTGGGGTTGGAATATACTCAGGCATTAAGTGACCTTGTTCAGATCTTACCTTAGGTACATATTTCATTACTTTATTGAACATCTTCAAATAAGTAGGGTTCATCTGTACTTCTGTATATCTAACTGCAGCTGCACCTAACTTCTGACCATCTAAGAAAGTAGCTCCAAAATTACCTTGACCTAGAAAGATACCTCTTTTAACTAGTTCTGTAATTATAGGAGCAACGGACTTATCACCATGAGGGTGGAACTTACCTATTGTAGTACCAACTACTTCTGCTGATTTGATCAAATTGTTATCCTTGTGAGAAACTAAATATGAATATATTGTTCTTCTATATGATGGCTTTAATCCATCCAATAATCCAGTTAACTGTCTTTGAGTATTGGCGTATTTACCAAATAACCTCATTGAATCTTTAATATAATTTCCGATTCCTATTTTTCCTATTTCCATGTTTATTAATTCGATGTGTGACTAAACAAATTAGTTCTAACTTCCTTGAAGTTAAAGTAACGATCTCCTACAACTATTTCCTCATAAGGACGAATATCCTCTTTGATTATAAATCCATACATAAAACAAAAACTAAATTTACTCTGAGGTACTAACTTATCCCCTGAGAATACGTAATGTAATCTTTGGTTAAGATTGTAAATAGAATAAAGAGCCGTAGTTAGTCTTTCTACTAACATATGATGATCTGTTTCTGCAGTTTCATGAAACATCACTGCAAAGATGTCTGGATCTACTTGCTTGTAGTTGTTTATTACTTTATACGCCATAAGGATTAGTGATTATACCTGATTCAACCATAAGTTTCCTCTTATGTCCACTCGAAATCAATATCAATAGTGCTTCATCGATATTATCTCTAGTGATCCTAAGAAGTCTTCTTTGATCTTTATTAATAAAACAATTATCTGCATCATCAACATTCAATTCTCCAAGACCTTTGAATCGTTTGAATGGATTTTCGCGATTTAATTTTTCTTCAATATTATCTGAAGGGTAAATATATTTACCATCTTGTTGATAAAGTGGTCCTTCAGCTACATAAACCATTTCTTCATCGATAAGAAAAGTCATATGCTTAGCAATAGCTCCTAATACTAAAGATGAAATGTTAGCTCCATCTGGATCAGAATCTGCACATATGATTACTTTACCATATCTTGGATTTGAAGTATCATGATACTCATTGATTCCTAAACCAATAGTTGAAATCAAGTCTTTCATTTCTTCATTGTCGAAGAGGTTCTCGTAATTAAGGTTAGCTGCATTTACTGGTACTCCTCTAAGAGGTAGTAATGCGTGGAACTTAGGATCTCTAGCTTGAAGTATAATACCTCCTGCTGAATCTCCCTCAACAATTAAGAGTTCACAATCAGTTCTTTTCTTTGATGAAGCATCTCTCAACTTGTTAGGTAAGAAAGACCTAGATCTATCACCTTCTCCTTTTGAGATGTTAACCATTGATTTAACTTTATCGATAACTTTAATATTCTCCATCGCTGAAGCATATTCATTTAATTTATCAACATGAAGTTTTATTTCTTCATCATTTTCTTTAAATA
>Ga0256411_1000021_pt1 | contig 16445 bp, 26 predicted proteins | sample WCR_12metaT_FD_190056 | JGI IMG/M metagenome (GOLD analysis project Ga0256411, IMG submission 190056) | Metatranscriptome of seawater microbial communities from Monterey Bay, California, United States - WCR_12 (Metagenome Metatranscriptome) | ecosystem: Environmental > Aquatic > Marine > Coastal...
TGTCGATTAAAATTAAAAGCTTTTAATTTCTACATCCACCCCTGCCGATAAATCAAGAGTACGTAAATTTTCCATAGTTTTATCAGACGGAGAGTAAACATCAATGATACGTTTGTGTGTTCGTATTTCAAAATGCTCACGTGAATCCTTGTTTACATGTGGCGATCGCAAAACACAATAAATTCGGCGTTTAGTAGGTAATGGTACAGGTCCTACTATCTTAGCATCACTTAATGTTATGGCATCGACTATCATCCGACAAGAATCATCAAGTAAATTTGACTCATAAGCTTTAAGACCAATACGAAGCTTTTTTGGTTTTAGCAAATTCATAGACTATTATTCTATTATTTTAGATACTACCCCTGCTCCTACTGTTCGACCACCTTCACGAATAGCAAAACGCATTCCTTGTTCAATAGCAATAGGGTTAATTAATTCGGCAGTCATTTTAATTCTATCACCAGGCATTACCATTTCAGCAGCACTACCATCGTCACCAGTAAATTGAGCAATAGTACCAGTAACATCAGTTGTACGAACATAAAATTGTGGGCGATACCCTGTAAAAAATGGTGTGTGTCTACCACCTTCATCTTTGTTTAATACATAAACTTCAGCCTCAAATTTTTTGTGAGGGTTGATTGTGCCAGGTTTAGCAAGAACCATACCCCTTTCAATCTCTGTTTTTTGAATACCGCGGATAAGAATACCTACATTATCACCAGCCATACCCTGATCTAAAGTTTTTTGGAACATTTCAATTCCAGTTACTGTTGTTTGTTTTGTTTCTTTTAAACCAACTAAATCTACTGTTTCACCAACTGTAACAACTCCTCTTTCAATACGACCAGTTGCTACAGTACCACGACCAGTAATTGAAAAAACATCTTCTACAGCCATTAAGAAATTCTTTTCAGTATCTCTTTCTGGAGTTGGGATATAGCTATCTACAGCATCCATAAGTGCATATATTAAGTCGACCCATTTATCTTCACCACGTTCTTTCGGCCCACTTTCAACCGCCTGTAGAGCTAATAAAGCTGAACCAGCAACAAAAGGAATTTCATCGCCTGGAAATTCATAACTTTCTAGAAGTTCTTGTACTTCTAACTCTACTAATTCAAGAAGTTCTTCATCATCGACTTGGTCCGCTTTATTTAAAAATACAACTAAATAAGGAACTCCAACCTGTTTAGCAAGTAAGATATGCTCTCTTGTCTGAGGCATTGGGCCATCTGCAGCAGATACGACTAAAATACCACCATCCATTTGTGCAGCACCAGTAATCATGTTCTTTACGTAATCTGCGTGACCGGGACAATCAACGTGTGCATAATGACGGTCTGCAGTTTCATATTCAACGTGTGCAGTGTTAATTGTAATACCCCTTGCTTTTTCCTCCGGTGCTGAGTCAATTTCATCGAATTTTTTTTGCAGACCTTCACTGTGTATTGCAAGTGTAGCGGAAATTGCAGCTGTTAAAGTTGTTTTACCGTGATCTACGTGGCCAATTGTACCAATATTAATGTGTGGCTTTGATCTTTCAAATTTTGCACGTGCCATAAATTTTTTTATTTTTTGATTTATTTTTTTATGAATACTTTTGGCGATCAGTTAAAAACTGATTTTAATTTAGTATCGGAAATGTGCAAAAGCCTTATTTGCTTCTGCCATTTTATGAGTCTGTTCTTTTCTTCGAATTGTGTTGCCACTTTCTTTTGCGGCATCAATAATTTCATTTGCTAATTTCATAGCCATTGTTTTTCCAGAACGCGCTCTTGCAAATTCTGTTAACCATTTTAATGAAATATTTGTACCACGATATGCACGAATTTCTATTGGTACTTGGTAAGTAGAACCACCAACTCTTCTAGCTTTTACTTCAACTTGTGGAGTAGCGTTCTTTACTGCCTTTTCTAAAACTAAGATAGGATTTTCTTCAGTTTTTGATGAGATAATTTCCAAAGCGTTATAAACTATTTTTTGCGCTAATGATTTTTTTCCAGATTTTAATATACGTGATACTAGTAACGTAACTAAACGACTATTATAAATAGGGTCTGGACTCGCTAATGTTCTTTGTGCTCTATTTCTTCGTGACATATTGAATTTATTCTTTAAACAAATTAACCTTTGGGTTTTTTACAGCCATATTTAGATCTACCTTGTTTACGATCCTTTACGCCTGCAGCATCTAACGTTCCACGCACTACATGGTAACGACAACCTGGTAAATCTTTAACACGGCCACCTCGAATTAAGACAACAGAATGTTCTTGGATGTTGTGGCCAATACCTGGTATGTAAGCTGTAATCTCAAAACCTGATGTTAAACGAACACGAGCTATTTTCCTTAAAGCTGAGTTTGGCTTTTTTGGTGTAGTAGTATAGACTCGTGTACAAACTCCACGTCGTTGAGGGCATGACTTAAGAGCTGGAGATTTTGTCTTTTTCTTTAGTGCAACACGTTCAAATCGAACTAATTGTTGTATTGTTGGCATAAAATTTTATTTTCTAATTTTATTCTTCTTTCATTCCATACTTTTTCATAAACTTTTCAACACGCCCTTCCGTATCAAGAATTTTTTGAGAGCCTGTATAGAATGGATGGTTTCCTGACCATATATCAACGTTTAATCTTGGCTTTGTTGAGCCTACTTTCATAACGAGTTGGCCGTCGCAATATACTTTTGCGTTAGGATACCACTCTGGATGGATTAATGGTTTAGGCATTATTCGTAATAAAAAATTAATTATTAAATTTATTTATATTTATATTATCGCTTAGAATACTGAGGAGCTTTACGCGCTTTACGTAAACCATATTTCTTTCTCTCTTTACGTCTTGCGTCACGTGTTAAAAGGTTTTCTGCTTTAAGAGCAGCTTTGTTATCAGCTGACATATGGCATAATGCTCTTGCAACCCCTAATTTTATAGCATCGGCTTGACCTTTTAACCCTCCCCCATGAGTATTTACATAGATGTTATAAGCTTTATCTAATCCTAAGGTTGCCAAAGGAGATTTTGTTGCGTCAATATATTGTGCGTTAAACTGAAGATAAAGTTCTCCAGGTTTATGGTTAACTACAATGGAACCATTCCCAGGTACTATAACAACTTTTGCAACAGATGTTTTCCTACGCCCAATTCCAAAGTAAGCTGATTGTATTTCTGAAGTCGACATAGTTATGTAATTAAATTTAGTTCTTTATTCTTTAATAAGTGTTCAAAGAATTATCATCAACAAAATTGATAACAAATCTTGTCTATTAACAATCATTTGTTTCTATAAAACAAAAAGTTATTTACGTAACGTTTTATTAAAATGCGTTTTTAAACTTTCATTAACTTCATCAGCGGACTTCTGACCAAAATTTTTAAATTCTAGTAAGTCTTCCTGTGAATATTTTAAAAGATCTTCTATTGTATGTACATTAGCACGTTTTAAGCAGTTGTAAGCACGGACAGATAACTCCAATTCCTCAACCATAATATTATCAAACTTTTGCGGCTTTTCCTCTTCTATATGTCTTTCAGTATAAGACGTCTTTATTGGAGAGTTTGTTAAGCGTAATGTACTAAATATTTTTTCTAATAATCCGCTAGCATAACTTAATGCTGCAATAGGTTCAATACTTCCATTTGTATAAATTTCCAGTATTAAACTTTCTAATTCTGATGAAATACTTTTTCGTGAAGTTTCAACAAAAAAATTAACCTTTCGGACAGGCATAAACACAGCGTCTATGGCTAAAAATCCTTGAGGAATATTAGCTGCTAATTTATCACTCATAGAATACCCTTCGCCTTTTTCAATAACGAATTCCATTTCTAAATTTATTTCATTTGTTACGGTAGCTATATATTGACGTTCGTCTACAATGCTAACATTGTCAGGTAAATCAATATTTTTTGCTGTTACAAGACCACAACCTTTATATACAAGTCGTGCAACTATTGGTTCTTCAATATTACCTTTAAATATTATCTGCTTTAAGTTTAATAATATTTCGATAATATCTTCTTTTACACCAGTGATAGTTGAAAATTCATGATTTGCACCAGCAATCCTAACCCCAGTAATAGCTACACCTTGAATATTAGAGAGAAGTACTCGTCTTAAAGCATTACCTATCGTAATGCCCTGTCCTTTTTCTAGAGCTCCTATTGAAAACTTTGAATATAAACTCGTACTTGTTTCAATTTTTGACTCTAAACATTGAATTTGAAACATGATAATAGTTAAGTTCTATTAAACGCGACGTTTCTTTGGTGGTCGACACCCGTTGTGTGGTACTGGCGTGATATCTTTGATAACTAGAACTTCTAGACCACTACCCTGTAGAGCTCTGATAGCTGTTTCCCTACCACTCCCAGGACCACTAACAATAACTTCTGCTTGTCTCATACCCTGCTCGTAAGCAGCAGTAGCAACTTTCTCAGCAGCAGACTGAGCAGCAAAAGGAGTTCCTTTTTTTGCCCCTTTAAATCCACTACCACCTGCTGATGACCAAAATAGAGTATTTCCTTGCTTATCTGTGATGTTGACAATTGTGTTATTAAATGTCGACTTAATATGCACGACACCGGTAGCAATTGTCTTTTTTGATTTTTTATTAGCAAACCGTTTAACCTGTTTTACCATTGCGAATTAAGCTTGTAATTTTTTATAAATACTAATTGCTAACGAGCTTTTTTCTTAGCAACTACTGTCTTTACTTTCCCTTTTCTTGTCCGGGCATTTGTTCTTGTTCGTTGACCACGAACAGGTAAACCTACACGGTGTCGACGCCCTGCTGCAGAACCGATTTCCGTCAAGCGTTTTACATTTTGAGAATACAAACGTTTTAGATCACCTTCCGTTTGGTATTGTTCGTCAATTATTGCTCGTAAAGCAGTAATTTCTTCATCAGTTAGGTTGTTACAACGAGTACTAGGTTCAATTTTAGTATCTGCAATTATTTTTTTAGCACTAACATGACCAATACCGAAAATATAGGTTAATCCAATATCAATGCGTTTATTGCGCGGAAGGTCTACTCCTGATATACGTACCATCTATTTTTTATTTATTTACGTTTCATTTTTGCTCCACCCTGTCGAACTTTAAGACGTGGGTTTGATTTACATATTAAATAAATTCTTCCACGACGCTTTACAACCTGGCAGTCTTTTGATCGATTTTTTAAGCTTCCTATGGAACTTACTACTTTCATAGGTTAATTGATATAGATTTATTTACAAATTTAATTATTTCGATATCTGCTTAAATAATTTATAAAATTAAATATTTTAAAAGATAAAGTCATAATTTTAATTAAATGCTAACTTACATAGGTTAAAAAGTCTACGGGCTTTTAAAGCCTTCATAATTTCGAGCAACTAAGTATCCTCGAATTTGTGATGTTACATCAGTTATTACACCTACCAATATTAAAAGAGATGTGACATTTTTAAATATATTAAACTGAAATAAGTTACCTATTATAAGAGGGAAAAATGCTAAAAATGCTAAAAATATCCCACCCATAAAAGCTAAACGTAGTACTGTATTCTCCAAGTAAGTTGTTGTTTGCTTGCCTTGCCTAATACCTGGAATTGTATAGGCCATTTTTGTTAAATTTTGAGAAATATCGTCAGGTTTTAAAACTAAAATTGAGTAAAAACAACTGAAAAATATAACAAGCGCTATATTTAGAGTAAAGGAATAAATAGTAATTAAACTAGGTAAAAAATTTATACTTTTTCCATACTCAGAGTTTAGTAGAAGCTGTGCAGGATAATACAAAAGGGTAGCAACTGTTGAACTGAAAACTAAGGGCATAATCCCACCTAAATTTAATTTTATGGGAATATAACTACTTCTCAATTTAGTTGTTTTAGACTTTTGCTCCGAATAATTTAAATTTAATTGTTTTGCGGAAACAATATCTATGCTCTTATAAGCGTCTTGAAAGAAAATAACAACTAAAACTAAAAAAGCATAAATACCAAACCCTTGAACTAATTTAATAGCATTCTCAATATAGGATGAATTGTTAAATAATTTACTTACTTCACCAAAACTATTTGGAATACCACCGACGATATTAACAAAAATTAACATTGAAGATCCATTTCCTATTTGTTCTTCTGTTATTAGTTCAGCAAACCACATTGATAACATTGATCCCAAAGTTAATGAAAAAATTATTTTAAAAGCTTGGCGAATGCTCCAATCAAAAATAACCGGTTTTACAAGTACAAATGCAATTATTATACTTAAAACTACTGCCCAAACAAAAGTTAAATAACGGGTATAGCGTGTTATTTGTTGACGGCCTAATTCACCTTCTTCTTTTTGTAATCTTTCGAGTTGGGGGAATACAGGTGTCAATATTTGTATAATGATCGAGGAATTTATATAAGGTAAAATTCCTAATGATCCAATACCAAGAAATGAACTTCCTGTTAACGTTCTTGCAAAACCAAAAAGCGGATTTACAGTTTGTCCTTGGCTATAAATATCTAAGTCTACACCTGGTACAGGGATATAGAGGCCTAGCCTAACTAATAAAAGAAGGAATAATATTTTTATTATTTTGTTCCTTAATAAAGTAACCGTTTCTGATTTTGTCATATTTGCATAAAGCTTTTTTACTAACTAACAAAAATTTATCACCGATCTATAATTTTATGCTTTATAAGAACGCAATGAACTTAAGCCATCTACGGTAGCACGGGCGTTATTTAGTAAATTATTTGACCCAAGTTGTTTAGATAATATATTTTGAACACCAGCTAATTCTAAAACAGTTCGGATTGAACCGCCTGCAATAACACCAGAACCTGGTGCCGATGGTCTTAGAATTATCTTAGCGGCACCGAACCTCCCATTAGTAAAATGTGGTATTGAATTTGAGCTCGTTAATGGAACATTAATAATATTCTTTTTCCCGTCAGTAACGGCTTTTTTCACAGCAACAATAACTTCGCCAGCTTTCCCAACTCCAACTCCAACTTTACCGCTTTCATTTCCGATAACTACTACAGCACGGAAACTCATTTTTTTACCACCTTTAACTACTTTAGTCACACGCTGAATGGAAACAACACGTTCTGACCATTCAGTGTTTTCTTTATTTAATCTTTTGGTCTTGGCCATATAAACAAATAATTATTTTATATTTATCGAGTATATTTATTTACCTGTTTTACCTGCTTTACGACGAATATATTCACCTTCATAAGCTATTCCTTTTCCTTTGTAGGGTTCTGGTGGGCGAACAGATCTTATCTTTGCTGCAAATTCGCCAACAAGATCTTTTTCTAGACCGCATACAGTAACACTTGTTGGACTATTTACCTTAATAGATAAAGTTTCTGGAGTAATCATCTTTACAGGATGGCTATATCCCATATTAAGGACTAAATCTTTCCCATCCATCTGTGCACGATAACCAACTCCTGTTATTATTAGACTTTTTTCAAAACCTGTTGAAACTCCAGTAACCATATTTGCTACTAGAGTGCGCGATAAACCATGTAAAGAACGGGATAACTGCGATTCTTGTGCTTTATCTATAAAAATTTTATTTTCTTTTTCATCGATAGAACAACACACAAGCGATGGTAAAATTCTTGATAAATTACCTTTTGGTCCCTCAACTGAGATTTTCTGGCCATCAAGTTTTACACTTACTTTGCTTGGTATTGAAATAAATTGTTTACCAATACGAGACATAACTTTAGTTTAAAATTACCAAATATAACATAAAATTTCACCTCCAACTTTTTCATTGCGTGCTTGATGGTCTGTCATCAGGCCACGCGAAGTTGAAATAATAGCAATACCGAAACCGCCTAATACGCGCGGCATTTTTTTATACCCACTGTAGACTCTTAATCCTCCTTTACTAATACGCTTAATCGTAGTAATTGTTGGCTTTCTTTCTTTACCTGCATACTTTAGTGATAACAAAAGAGAACTTTTAAGCCCATTCTTCAGTTCTTCCACAGAATCAATGAAACCTTCATCTAAAAGAAGCTTCGCTATATTTCGCGTTACATTTGTAGATGGTATTTGTACAATTTGATGCCTTGCCAAATTAGCATTACGAATTCGGGTTAGCATGTCTGCAATAGTATCTGTTGTCATTATAAAAAATTAAAGTTTAACTTATTATGATTTCATAAATGGCATTCCCATAGCCTTTAGAAGCGCTAAACCTTCTTCATCAGTTTTAGCTGTCGTTACTATAGAAATATCAAAACCACGTATTTGTGTTACTTCATCGTAAACGATTTCAGGAAAAATAAGTTGTTCTTTTAAACCAAGGTTGTAGTTACCACGGCCATCAAAGCCATTTGGTGTAATGCCTTTAAAATCGCGAAGTCTAGGCAAAACAACATTTATTATTTTTGTTAAGAATGTATACATTCTTTCTTTTCTTAAAGTTACTGATGTCCCAACAATCATACCATCTCGTATTTTAAAACCAGCAACTGATTTTTTTGCTTTATTCAATGTTGGTTGTTGTCCTGCAATAGTAGCTATCTCTTGAACACAAGAATCTAATTCTTTAGAATTTTTTGCAGCTTCGCCTACCCCTCGATTGATGGATACTTTAACTAATTTAGGCACTTGCTCAATATTTTTATACCCAAATTCTTTAATCAGAGAAGGGACAACTTGCTCCTTATACAAAACTTTTAAATCTTTTTTCATTACAATACAGTTATGGTAATTTATTTTTCCATACTTTTTTATCTTAGAGCACTTCAGGTGCTAAAGAAACAATTTTTGAGAAACCATTATCTTTTAATTCACGTGCAATTGGGCCAAAGACACGAGTGCCTCTCGGATTATTCTCTTTATTAATAATTACTGATGCATTATCATCAAAACGCAAACGAGAACCGTCTTTTCTTCTTATAGATTGCTTTGTTCTAACTATTACAGCCCTAACTACATCAGATCGTTTAACTGTTAAATTAGGTGCAGCATCTTTTACAACTCCTATAATAACATCACCTACATATCCATACCTTCTATTAGTTCCAAGAATTCGAATACACATAAGCTTTTTAGCTCCTGTATTATCTGCAACCCTTAAACAAGTTTGTGGTTGTATCATTTTTACTACTTTTTTTTATCTAATCAATAACTTTTGTTACTAACCAATTTTTAGTTTTACTAAGTGGAGCAATTTCCCTAATTAAAACTTTATCCCCAATTGAAGAGTTAAATTTAGAATCGTGAACTGCATAACGTTTTGTAACTGTAACAACTTTTTTGTAGCGTTTATGGTTAATTCGATTTTTAACAGCAACAATTCTTGTTTTCTCCATCTTATCACTTACTACGATCCCTATTCTTTCTTTTACCGCCATATATTTTCAACAATATGAATATTATTCAATTGATCTTCAAAAGTTTTTAACTTGAAGTTTCACGACTTATAATTTTTGTTTTAACTGGTAACTTCCTTGAAGCTAATTTTAAAACTTTATAAGCTTGTGTTTTTTCTAAACCAGTAATTTCAAATAAAACAGCTCCAGGCTTAATAACAGCTACCCAGTGTGAAACTGCACCTTTACCAGCACCCATTCGTGATTCTGCTGCACGTTCTGTAATTGATCGATCTGGAAATACCCGAATCCATAGTTTCCCCGTTCGACGTACGTATCGAGTAATACTACGTCTAGTTGCTTCAATTTGACGTGACGTCAGCCAAACAGGTTCTTGTGCTTGTAGACCAAAATCACCAAATACTATAGTATTAGCTTTACTAACACCCTTCATTGATCCCCGATGCATTTTACGAAATTTGGTTCTCTTCGGAAGTAGCATAAATTTCTAAAAGTATATAAAATAATTGACTGAATTTATTTTACAAAATTTCTTTATTAAAGATCCAAACTTTAATACCTAAAATTCCATAAATTGTAAAAGCTTTTTGTGTTGCATAACTAATATCGGCCCGTAGCGTTTGGAGAGGCACACGACCGTCTCTAACCCATTCTGACCTCGCTATTTCTGCCCCATTTAGACGACCCGAGACTTGAATCTTATAACCTTTTACTCCATTTTTTTGGAGGTTCTGTGTTGTCTGACGCACTGCTCTTCTAAAAGCAACTCTTTTTTCAAGTTGATCAGCGATAGCGCGTGCAACTAGTGTACTTTCATTTTCGCTGTTTGGGATTTGGACAACTTTAATTCGAATTTGTTTCTTATTACCTAATACCTTCTTCAAATTATCCTTTAAACTGACAATATTTTTATCATCATCTGAGCCAACAGCAATAGCTTTTGGCCTTGCTGCATGAACTAAAAGTTCAATTTGATTAACCTTTCGATTTATTTCAAGTTTTGAAACACCTGCTTTGTTATATACAGAAGAAAACTCTTTTTCAAAAAACCTACGTATTTTATAATCTTCCTCTAAGACTTTACTGTAAGCAAGTCCGTGGCTAGCAAACCATGTTGAATTTTGTTTCTTATTTATTCCGATTCGAAAGCCTGTTGGATGTGTTTTTTGTCCCACAAACGTAACCTCTTCTAATTTAAATTTTTTTTAAGTTGTAACAATAATCGTAATGTGTGAAGTAGCTTTTTGAATTCGATAAGCTCTTCCTTGTGCCCGCGGTCTAAAACGCTTCATTGTGGGCCCCTGATTTGCAAAAGCTGACTTTACAATTAGATTTGTTTCATCAAGCCCAAAATTATTTTTTGCATTTGCGGCAGCAGAGCGAAGTACTTTTATTATTGGTTCGCAAGACGCATAAGGCATAAATTCTAAAAGAAGTAAAGCTTCTTGATAGGTTTTTCCTTGAATTTGTCTAAGAACTCGTCTTATTTTATTCGGAGACATTCTAATATACTTAGAAATAGCTCGAATTTCATTTTTCTTTAGCGAGCTTTTATTCATAAAATGTAAATTTTAAAAACTAACGTTTTCCTTTTTTATCTTTTTTTATGTGTGACCTAAAAGTCCGTGTAGGTGAGAACTCTCCTAGTTTATGACCAACCATTTGATCAGATACAAAAACTGGAACATGTTGTTGCCCATTATAAACAGCGAAAGTATGACCAATCATATTTGGAAGTATAGTCGTTGCTCGAGACCATGTCTGAATCACATCTTTTTTACCCGCAGCATTCAACTGATCTATCTTTTTTGTAATGCTTTGAGCTACAAAAGGGCCTTTTTTTAAAGAACGTCCCATTAGAATAATATTTTGTACAAAAATAATAATTTTTTTAATTAACGTCTTCCACGTAAAATATAGTTACTACTTGCTTTTGTAGGTCGACGTGTTTTAATACCTAATGCTGGCTTACCCCAAGGGGTAACTGGTTTTGGACGACCAATTGGTGAACGTCCTTCACCACCACCATGTGGGTGATCATTTGGATTTTTTACAACTCCTCGCACATGTGGTCGTTTACCTAACCAACGTGTAGACCCTGCTTTCCCACGTCGGGTATTAGAAAATTCAACATTTCCCACTTGTCCAAGTGTTGCGTAACACCTTTTGTTAACCAGTCGTACTTCATTAGAAGGGAGCTTTAAGGTTACAAATTCGCCTTCTTTCGCTATTAATTGTGCATAAGCTCCTGCAGCACGAGCGATTTGACCCCCTTTACCAAGTGTTAGCTCAATATTATGAACTATGCTTCCGAGAGGAATAAATTCAAGTGGCATTGCATTCCCAATTTCTATTGGTACATTAGTTCCCGAAGAGATTGTCATCCCTACTTTTAATGAGCGTGGTGATATGATATATCTTTTAGCTCCGTCTTCATAATGTAAAAGTGCAATTCGAGCATTTCGATTTGGATCGTATTCGATGCTAGCTACTGTTGCTTTTATATTTGTTTCTCTTCGCTTAAATTCAATTATCCGATACTTTCTTTTATGACCACCACCACGGCCTCGTAATGTAATGATTCCTCGATTATTACGCCCACTACAACGTTTTTTACCAAACGTTAACGATTTCTCTGGAGATTTAGTTGATAACTCATCAAAAAGAGGAACCGAACGCGTACGTGTACCTGGGCTATATGCTCGATATAGACGAATTGCCATATAATTCTTAATATTTTAATAATGCGTTAAGCTGTGTAACCAACTAAAAAAATGTTATACATCCTCGAATAGAGTAATAGAGTCCTCTGGAACAAGAGTTACTATTGCTCTTTTATAACGAGATTTTGTACCAATAAACTTACCAACTCTTCGTTTTTTTATAGGCTGCTTCAATGTATTTACTGAAACTACTTTAACATCAAACAATTGCTCAATAGCTGTTTTTATACTTGTCTTATTGGATTTTGCCTCAACTGCAAAACTGTATTGATTTTGTTCAATTAACCTTATCGTCTTTTCTGTAAGTATTGGGTACTTAATTAAATCAATTACTGATCTTTGATTTACTCCCATATTTTGTACTAAATTTTTTATTTAAATATGCGGATAGGTTAAAATAGATATTTTATTTTTAAACAAGAAAGTTACCAATCCAATAATTAATTATTTCGTTTGAATTTTTAAAACACTATTCTTCTTACCAGGTAAGGAGCCTTTTAATACAAGAATATTCTCTTCTGGATTAATAAAAAGAATCTCACTATTTTTAATAGTGACTGTCTTATTACCCATTTGCCCTGCCATCTTTTTACCAGGGTAAACACGACCAGGTGTACTACCTGCACCAATTGAACCAGGCGCGCGGTGATTTTTAGAACCGTGCGTCATTGGACCCCGGCTGAAATTATTCCGCTTTTGATTACCTGCGAACCCTTTACCAATACTTTTTCCAGTAACCTTAACTTTTTGACCTACTGTAAGCATGTTTAAGTCAATTTTTTGACCAAGTTTATATTCTTGTGGGTTATCTACCCGAAATTCACCGAATGACTTGAATCCTTTCCCAGTAAACTTTTTTAGATGTCCTAATTGTGGTTTTGTAATTTTACTGATTTTTTCTTCAGAAAAAGCAACTTGAACTGCGTTATATCCGTTAGTATCAATAGTTTTTATTTGACTAACTTGACACAGTTCAGTTTTTAATATTGTTACTGGAAAAATAGTTCCGGAATCCTCAAAAATTTGAGTCATTCCTAATTTTTTACCAAATAGACCTATAGGCATAGGATTATATTAATTTAATATAGTAGTAAAAACTTTTATTTCAATGCGAAAAACCTATCAAAAATATAGATTTTTTTAATGCAAGAATTTTTTTTTATTGCATTAAGTTAATTATAAAGGATTGTATAAACTTTTGTCCAGAAACAAAAACTGCACAATAATAACCAAAATTTGAATATTCAAATTTATTATGAATTTTTGATAAAGATAAAAGAAGTAATAGAGAAAAATATATGGAGATATGTGGAAAACATCACATGTTATAAAAGAAAATAATTGTTTATTATATGATAAAGTTAATTACTTAAAACTTATTCACATGGCAAAAGTTATTGGAATTGATCTTGGAACTACGAATTCTGTAGTTGCAGTTATGGAAGGTGGTAAGCCTGAAGTAATAACAAATGCAGAGGGTCAAAGAACAACTCCCTCTGTTGTAGCATATACAAAAAAAGGAGACCTATTAGTTGGTCAAATTGCTAAAAGACAAGCAGTCATTAATCCGGAGAATACCTTTTATTCTGTTAAGCGATTTATTGGTCGTAAAACTAGTGAAGTTACAGAAGAGCTTAGACAAGTTTCATACCAAGTATTACAGAATGAAGATATCATTAAATTAGATTGTCCAGCTTTAACTAAACAATTTGCTGCAGAAGAAATTTCTGCTCAAGTATTAAGAAAGTTGGCTGATGATGCGACAAAATATTTAGGTGAAACAGTTAAACAGGCTGTCATTACGGTACCAGCTTATTTTAATGATTCACAACGTCAAGCCACTAAAGACGCTGGTAAAATTGCTGGTTTAGAAGTTCTTAGGATTATTAATGAACCTACGGCAGCATCTTTATCTTATGGTCTAGATAAAAAAGATAATGAGACAATTCTCGTTTTTGATCTAGGTGGAGGTACATTTGACGTTTCAGTTTTAGAAGTTGGTGACGGAGTATTTGAAGTACTTTCTACGTCTGGCGATACGCACCTAGGTGGAGATGATTTTGATGAGAAAATTGTTCAATGGCTAGTTAGTGAGTTTAAAGAAACTGAAGGTATTGATTTAACTAAAGACAGTCAAGCTCTTCAAAGACTTACTGAAGCCGCGGAAAAAGCAAAAATAGAATTATCTACTCTTACTCAAAGTTCTATTAACCTTCCGTTTATATCTGTAACTCCAGAAGGTCCAAAGCACCTAGAAAAAGAACTTACACGAGCAAAATTTGAAGAGCTTTGCGCAGATTTAATTAACAGATGTAAAACTCCAATTGAAAATGCTTTAAAAGACGCTGAACTTAAACCGGATGCAATCGATCAAAATGTTCTAGTGGGTGGTTCCACACGAATCCCAGCAGTTCAAAATTTAGTTGAAAGCTTATTAGGTAAAAAGCCTAATCAAACTGTTAATCCAGATGAAGTAGTGGCTGTTGGTGCTGCGGTACAAGCTGGTGTACTAGGTGGGGAAGTCAAAGATATTCTTTTATTAGATGTCACGCCATTATCGCTAGGTGTTGAAACCTTAGGTGGGGTTACAACAAAAATTACCCCTAGAAATACAATAATCCCCACTAAAAAATCGGAAACATTTTCAACTGCCGTTGATAACCAGCCGAATGTTGAGATACATGTTCTTCAAGGTGAGCGTGAATTAGCTAAGGATAATAAAAGCTTAGGAACGTTTCGTTTAGATGGGATTGCACCTGCTCCACGCGGTGTACCTCAAATTGAAGTAACTTTTGATATCGATGCTAATGGAATTCTTTCTGTAACAGCAAAAGATAAGGCGACAAATAAGCAACAATCTATTACTATCACAGGTGCCTCAACCCTTGATAAGAATGAAGTTGAAAGGATGGTGAGCGAAGCCGAAGCAAATGCAGCTGCAGATAAAGAGAAGTTAGACCAAATTGATTGTAAAAACCAATCTGATTCATTATGTTATCAAACACGAAAACAACTAGAAGAACTAGATACTAAAATATCTTCTGAAGATAAAGCAAAGATTGAAGCGTTAGTTAACGATCTTGAAGAAGCTTTAAAAAATGAAGACTATGATCGTATGAAGACTCTTAATGAAAACATTAAGAATTCGGTTATGGAGGTTGGACAAAAAGTTTATAGTCAACCCAACTCAAGCGCAGAAGGGTCAGATGATGTAATTGAAACAGATTTTTCAACAGAAAAGTAGAACATACTTTTAATAAGCAGTTAAATTACAAATTTCTAATTTCATTGGTTAAATTCATTTAAGTCTATTGACTTCTCTTATACTTCTCTTATTTATTATAATTTTTAGAATTTATATGATTCTAGTAGTTTATATTAGATATCCAGTAATATTAGAGAAGAAGACAAGATTCCACGAAATTTACTGCGTTGCTGAAAGGAGTTTTTATGAGTTCTTAAATAACTTGCCCATGGCAAGTCCGTTCACTCCTTTTAGCAATTTCGAGGGCGGTCTAGTAGCTCTTTCTAGTGGATCAACTTTTGCAGCTTCTACTAGTATAGGAGGATCGCTCGTCTCTAAAGGATACCAATATTTGGCTGGCATGTCGTATTGTAGTCCGTATTGTCTGGCAGTATCTTATGTAATATCAGTAGGTATTGGATCGGCTAGCGCCCGCGGCGTTAACGGTGCTCTTCGTTCGCACTTTCTTGAGAAGTACAAAGCTAAATGGTTATTAGAAAATCAGGGCAAGTACTACGTGGAGAATGGAGTCTTGCGGAAAATACCAATAATTCCTGTACCTGCCGATAACCCTGTTCTTCCTGAGGGTCTCGCTTTCATTTGTCCTGTGATCTCAGGTAATAGCGTTCTCCCACCCTTTCTAAGAGTCGTAATAGTGTATACTATCTCTAGAATACTTCTTTTTGTTTCCAGAAAGATGGGTCGAAAAGTCGGATCCTATTTTGCAAAAGACCCTCTTGAAGGAGAACTAGTGGAGACAAGAGGTTTACCCTCTAACTTTAACACAACTTTATACGGCCTAAAAATTTACCATTCTCTAATAGGTGGAAATTGATAGAATCTATCCCGCTATACATTTAGAGCCTTGCGTTACGGGACAAAGGTCAAGCTATATTGTAAATTCAAATTTTAGAAATCGTAGAAGCAAGGCTATGTATCCAGTATGGTGAGGAACAGGCTGTGGTTCGCTTAGACTAAAGACGGGCTTCTAATTGTTAATCTTGCTCGCCAAATATTTAATAATACTTAAAGCCCATCTTTAAAAAAAAGGTGAAGTTGAAGCTTCATGTTCAATTTTTTTATATAGCAGTGATTAATCCCTTTTTTTTATACCTAATTCAAA
>Ga0256411_1000034_pt1 | contig 15036 bp, 1 predicted proteins | sample WCR_12metaT_FD_190056 | JGI IMG/M metagenome (GOLD analysis project Ga0256411, IMG submission 190056) | Metatranscriptome of seawater microbial communities from Monterey Bay, California, United States - WCR_12 (Metagenome Metatranscriptome) | ecosystem: Environmental > Aquatic > Marine > Coastal ...
CATTTCACTAATATTTTTATTTCTTTTTCATTTTCGTTTTTATTTCACTTCTGGTTTCTTAGCACCACAACGTTTCATGCCACTTTGTACTGCACCAATCAAGCCTCCAGCAAGAGGTTTTTCTACTTCATCTAGTGGTTGAGTTGCTTCAACTGGTTCTTTACCAGTACCATATAATTGGTTTGGAACACCCATTTGCTTTGCTAACCATCCTAATAAATATTCAGCCTTGGCGTTGCCTTGGAATTCACCTTGTGGTAGAGTTCTGCCCTCAGGGAACCATAGTAATCTTGGGTAGTCATTCAGTCCAAATCGTTTTGCCAATGCTGGATGAGTATCTGCTCTTACAGCAGCAATAACAACTTTTTTGCATTTTAACAACCTTGCCAATTCTTTGTAAATTGGTTTTAGTGCTCTACAATGCTCACACTTTGGTGTACAGAATTTGATCAATACTGGTGAATCACCATTAACAATCTTGTCAAAATTATTCTCATCTAAATCTTGGACAAAGCTTTTCTCTGCATCTGCTGGATTATCATAATGCCACATTGTATTTACATGGCTAATCTGACTCTCTTTTTTACCAACGCGAACTTGTATAGCTTTACACGCACCTTCACCTTCAGGTACTACACATTCAACTTCTGAATCCGATATCCATTTTGTTTTTTGACATGCTTTACCACCAATAGTTGCTACAAGGGAACCTTGCTTTGGTCGACGGCTACCGAAGTCACTACCTTTGATAATGATACGTTGACCACCAACTTTATTCCCATGACTTGGAACTGCACCTCTTACAGATGGAGAATTGTATGCAAAGTCTTGACTTGGTTCTGATGGATTACCATTAACAATAACTGTAATGTTTTGTATGCCTGCAATACCTTTTGGCGCGTTGCACGTAAGTTCAGTATTGCTAGTTACACGGACATTGCCACATTTCAAGCCACTGACACTAACTTCATGTTCTGCATGTGCATCTTTAATAAAGTTAACACCTTTAATTGTTAAAGGGTAGCCGCCTCTGCTTGGGCCAGATTGTGGATTAATTGAATCGATTTCTGGCGGTGAACTTTCAAACAATTTGTTCTTTTTATTTGCCTGTCCCCCTACAACGACTCTAACATTAAATTTACCAACTCGTACTTTTGGCAAAACACACGACAATGCGCTATCATTGAAAAAGTGCACGTTGCCACACTTTTGTTTACCAATAAAAACATCTAACAATGACATATGTGGACCGAAGTTACTTCCACGAATCATAAGTTTCAAGTTAGTTGCACCTGGCGCAGAGATACGCGGAGATGCGCTGCGAACATTAGGGCGAGCATATGAAAAGGCTTTGAACGGACGGGATGAGATACCTTTCATTACTACCACAACCCCGCGCTGAGAACCAAGACCAGGTGGTGTTACACAGCTTACAGCTGTATCGTTCACCCAGCTTACATTTGCACACTCTTTGCCTCCAACTAGCACGGCCATATATTCTGCTGCAACATTTGTACCAAAAGATGTACCGTCAATAACAATGCGTTTACCACCAAGACAAGGCACAACAGATGGTGTGACACTTGCAATCGCAGGTCCATCGTATTCAAATAATGCTTTTGGATTTGCTGGACTGCTGACATTTTGCACGGTTACAATAACAGGCAAATCGAACCCAATACCTTTCGGTACAACGCATTTAATTGTAGTTGCAGTAACATTCACGATTTTACATGGTTTTCCGCCGATAGTTACATTGCGTTCGATTTTTTTCAGCACAGCAATACTGTCGGCACCTAATGAAATCTTTTTTTGATGCTGTGCTCTAATTTCACCAATTTCAGAAACAGTCAATGTGACTACACTCATATTGCTACCAGATCCTGGAGCATGATTTGGTTCAATTTTATGCACGACTGGGTGGCGGTACGATAAAATATTTTTTGGAGCTGCGAGCTCTCCGTCTCCTACGTATACACTCACACTAACATTTTTACCAACACCGGCTGGCACAAAACATCGTACTTTCTTTGATGATATCCAAACAGTTTTTACACATGGTCTTTGATCAATCATGCCAGTTAAAAACTTGCCATCCTTAGCACCAAATCCGTTACCACTAATCATAATCCAACCACCTTCAGTTGGCACAGAACGAGGTTTAACCGAGGTTACTGCAGCTGGTGGGTATGTAAATGTTGCACTTTTATTTACGCGAGTGTGATGGTGACGACCATGCGTTTTCACCGTTACAGACAAATTTTTCCCAATACCTGCAGGTGCTGTGCATTCGACACTATCTGGACCGACACGCCTGACCATTTTACATGGAACGCGACCAATAAACGCTTGAACCTTTTCGTCCATTGCACCGAAGTTCAAACCATTAATCATTACTTTAGTATCTGCAGTGCCTTTGGCAGGGAAACTGTTCAGTACCAGTGGCGGATCATATTCAAATCTATCGTAAGACTTTCCAGTTTTACCTTCAACATATACTTTCACAGATACATTGACACCACTACCAGCTGGCGCAATACAAGTAAGTTCAGAATCAGATTTTACCATAACGTTAGTTGCAGTTTCACCGTCAATTTTAACGACTACCAAATCGTTGCCTTTAGGTCCAAAATTTGCCCCTTTAATATTTAACTTTTTACCACCTTCTCCATGTGACCAATTTGGTTTCATGCTGGTAACAGACGGCGCTTCAGAATCGAAAATACTGTCATTTTCATCATTTCCAGCACCAGTTGCTTCAGATGCAGTTGCACCAATATGCACCCCTGTAGCTCCCGAGGCACCCGTTGCACCGGTACCCGAGGCACCTGTTGCACTTGGACCAGTACCTCCGGTTACTGACACTACGGCATTAAATGCTTCAACAGTTGCTGCAGGCGGCTTATTGTAAGACTGATGTCCATTAACAGAGACAACAACACGGCGTTTGCCTACACCTTCGGGTGCAATGCATTTAATTTCTGTATCCGATACAACTTGAACGCGACCACATTTTTTACCACCGACAAGTACAGTAACGTTGACATCAACTTGTGCAAATCTTGCAGTTCCATTCGTTCCATTCGTCGCCCTTTGGTTTACCAAAGCGTTTCGTAACGCAGCACCGAATCCACTACCAATAATAGTCATGTTGGAACCACCTTTAGCAAGACCCACTTCTGGCATAACTTTAGATACGACAGGGGCATCGTAGTTAAAATGACCAAGATGCGGACCTCTTTTACCACCAGCCATAACATAAATGGATTTTTGCATACCAGTGCCTGCTGGAGCAGTGCAGACGACCTTGTTGTCGCTTACCCATCGCGTAACAATACATGCATTTTTACCTATGTATGCAGTCAAATCATCTGTTTTATTAACACCGAAAGATTTTCCAAAAATTTCAACATCATAACCACCAGACATTGGACCATGGTCAGGGGTGATTGCACCTACATCTGCTGGATCATATTCAACAGTGATATTACCACGTGCTCTCACACCAACATCAGCAGGTGCGCGTACAGTGATTTTTTGACTACCTACACCAGGCGGGACAGTACACGAAACACGTTTGTTCGATATCCATGTTATATTTAAGCACTTAACTTTGCCGATCCATACTCCAATATGCGCAGGGTATTTGCCGTTTAACTTAATGGCTGCGTTGCTCTTCAATTTCTTTGCTACAGGTTTGTTTACGTTTAATTCACGGAATCTATGCGCGTCTATTCCATAAATATTTTTTTCTGGAACTAAGTAAGTCTCACTGGCCAAGTTTTTGTGGCTGCTTACACGGTTCATGTGTTTTCGACCAGCACGATGGTGAGTAGAACGGCGATGACTTGATTCAACTTCAACAAACATTTGCGAATCCGCAAGAGCTTCAGAAACAATACGTTCACCACCATCTGCTTGTTTTGGGACGCGAGATGGCTTAGGTGCCGCTTTGGCCTTTTCTAGTGCTGCATCAATCTTTCGTTCTTTGGCAGCTCGCTTCTCGGATTTTTTATTTAAATCTTCCTCACCACTTTCATCAACCTTTTGTTTCGCTGCAAATTTCAATTTTGCATCCTCGATAGCTTTGGCAGTTTTAGCTCTGGCAGCTGCGGCTGCACCAAGAGTTTTCTCATCAAACATTTTTTCGGCTTCATGTTCGCCTGCAACTTTTTTATCTTCTTCCTTTGCTTTATCTAAACCGGCATTTATTTCCTTCAATTCATTTTGTTCCTCTTGTTGACGCAACTTATTTGCAGTTTCATTCTGTGCTTTCAGGTCTTCATTTTCAGCTTCTGTTTCATTTTTAATTTTACTTGCAAGGTTGCTCATTGCTTGCGCATCATCGCTCATTTCTTTACCTAATTCCTTTTCCGATTTTTTCTTTTCATCATCAATTTCCTTCTTTTCTTTGTCTGCTTCCGTTTTTTCTTCATCGAGCTCAGCTTGCATTTGTTTTTTCCCTTCTTCTTCTGCTGCCCTTGCATCCTCCGCGGAGACACCAAAACCATCACCATGAATGATAATTCTGAAACCACCCTTTGTTGGTCCCATGTTATTTTCAACTCTTAATAGACTTGCTGGTGTGTACAAAAACGACCCAACTTGCGTAGCATTTCTACCCAATACATCAATATTGATTTTCTTACGCCCAGCGCCAGGGGGTACCAAACATCTAGCCATTTTTTGAGAAACACGTTTAGTTGCTAAACACGCTTCATTATCTAGTAGAATAACCGGTTTGGATCCATTTGGACCAAAGTTATCGCCTGTGACATTGATATAATAATTGCCACCTTTTGCACCTTCAATTTCATTTCGGTTAATGCGAGGTCGTTCGTATGTAAATTTGACGTCGGTACCTTGCAACACACTTGACAGGTTTCCATTCAACACTCTTACTTCAACAGTATGATTCATCCCAACGCCAGCCGGAGTAACACATTTTAGCGTTTTACTGTTGATGACTTTTGACTTTTGGCATTTTTTACCACCAATAAATCCAATAGTTCCATTCATTGGGAAACCTTCACCGAAGATAGTTCTATTAACACCACCTCGAGTTGTCCCGCTTAAAATATCCATCCCGGTAACACGTAATTTCACAAATGCATACACACCAGTTGTATTTACATTTGCAGTAGTTAAATTTGCAACTTTACTTCGGTATTCTCGTACAACAACACCTACGGCGGATTTACCGAAACCAGGAGCAGTGTGACACAATACTTTCTTCGATGATACAGGTATTGTTTTCTTACAAGGCACACCACTTAGTGTAACTACAACTTCAGATTTTTTTGACGTCGTAACCGCCAAGCCAATTTCCGTGCACAATTAATACATCCCCACCAATTTGTGGTCCACTTGTCATTTCAACTTTGCTAATGACAGGTTTCTTCATACTAACTGAAGGCGCGGTATCATTATTGTTAACACTTGCACCTATCATCATACCAATTTTAACCGAGTCGCCTCTTTTTGGCGGGGATATACACTTGACTAAATTGTCGCTAATCCAAACAGTTTTTTTACATGGGCGTTTTCCAACTGTAGCAATAGGATTGTCGGATGCTTCTTTACCGAAATATTTACCTGTAATAAAGAATTCTGCACCACCGTAGACGGGTAATGATTCCAGCGGTTTTGGGCCAACTGTTACATTCACAGTCTCATTTGTGGTACTATTAACTTTCGTCACATTCATCAAAATACGAGGATCTTCCAAATATGCACCTTCCACAATTGGAGGGATGAAGAAAAATTTCGTTGGATTGCGATGACTTGCTACACTAGTGACGCCATCAATCTCAACAGTTACAGTTCTGTGGCCACGTCCAGGTGGAGTCACACAATGCACTTCCATATCGTCTTTATCTTGCGTTGTTTCTAAACACGGAACACCTCCAACTAATACAATAGGTTTGATACCTATGTCAATACTGATGAATCCAAATCCTACCACCTTGATCTTTGTTTTACCATACGCAGGACCTTTAGCAGGCTTTATTTCCAACACAACAGGACGTTTATACCCGAAGGCAACTTCATCAATGCCTACTTCAGGCGAGGATGGCATGCCACGAACAATCACACTTACTGGAACAGGAAATTCTACCGTTTCAGATTTAATAATAGCAGCTGTCAACTTCGCAGGTGGAGTAACACAAGATAATTCAGTTTCACTGTGCCATACCGTTTTCAAGCACGGTACACCGTCAATTAATGCAACTGGCTTTACAGCATCATGCTTTTTACCAAACAATTTACCACGGATAGTAATATTGTCTCTACCGACAGCACTACCTTTTACAGGGAAAACACTTTCCACGATTGGTGGATCAAACGTGAAAGATGGCATGTCGTTGTCGTATGTAAAAATATGTTTGCCAGTGCTACTAACTCCTTCCACAATCACTTTAATTGGAGCTGATGCTTTGGTGCCTACCGGTGTACGGCAACGTAGCATTCTAGAACTGTGTACAATTACATCTTTACATGGCACGCCATCAATAGTAACTGTTGTTGTTGTATCTTTATTACCAAAGTTGTTACCAACCAAGGTCAAATTCGTGTTGCCGTAAAATTTACCATGGCGTGGGTACATTTCCAAAACCCTAGGCGGTTCGTAAGTAAACTTACTAGCATTGTTGTGTAAACTTGTGCTACCAAAGCCCGTAACTTCAACATCAACTACACCAGGTTTGGAGGTTGGAATTTCACACATTACCTTCCCAACGGATATAACAGTAACTTTAACACAATCGAGCCCACCGACTGCAACTTCCGTATCGAATGCCTCTCCTACTTGTTCGCGTTTTGGATGAGCTAAATAATCACCACTGATAATAATCGTCTCGTTGCCATATGTTGGTCCATAACTCAATTCCATTCTTTTAATCAATGGCGGAGCGTAATTTACGTATGTTTTATTAGACGAGCCGCTAAAGCTCGAAACAGTACCGACAAGAACTTCAATAGCTTGTTTACCACGCCCAGGCGGAATTATACACTTCAACTCACCTTCATTAATAGCTTCAAGTTCAAGACATGAAACACTTCCAATTTTCACATCTAAGTCTTCAACATCTTCCGTGCCTAAATGCTTGCCGAATATCAACAATGTTGTGTTTCCATACCATGGCGTTTCTCCAACTACATCGGTGATCGTTGGTACCTTATAAGTGTAATCAAAGAGTTTATCTTCCACAACGTTTGCCACGTCGTGGATAGTTAAGGTTACTTTATTATTTGCACTTGAGCCAGGGGTTGTTGTGCATTCAACATTTGTCTCACTGTTGACTGTAACGTTAACACATGGATATGGACCTACTTTGATACTTGGCTCAGCTACATCTTTCAAGCCTAAATTCTCACCTGTAATGGTCAAGCGATCGCCACCGTAAACACCACCATCTTTTTCACCTTCTACTTCAAAGATTTTTGGAGGGTTATATGTGTATGTAATACCAGGTGCTTCAATGCTTGTTACATTGTAATATTGAATGTGAACACTAACATTAACGCCACTACCACTAGGTACGGTACATTCTAAAACGTCAGTTGACAATACAGTAGTGTCTTTACATGGTTTCCCACCGATATAGACGTGAGGCTGCTCTGGTGCATCAACACGACCGATATGCGTTCCAGTAATTTCAACTTTGTTATTACCATACGTTGGACCTTCGCGTACATTCATGCCCGTAATGTGCATATCATCATAACTGAAGATGTGGTTGAAGCCACCACTGTACGTAAAATGCGTTGCATGGCGCTCCCCAGGATTAGACATGTCCAATGCAGTTACGATAACGCTCTTATTCCTGTAATCGGTTTTACCTAATGCTGCCGGAACGACACATTGCAAGTGGTGTTCAGAAATGTACAATGTTTGTTTGCATGGAACACCACCAATAAATGCTTTTGGCTGTTGAGATTGTTTACCAAAATCACGGCCCAAAACGTCTATCGAGTCCCCTCCAAATAATTCACCATTGGCAGCGTCAACACAGTGCACGTATGGAATTCTATAATGGTATGTAGCATTTTCATGAGATAAGCCTTGTGTAATGCCAACATGAACTCTCACAATATTGTCACGTGCAGTCCCTGGCGGTGTAATACAAGTCAACTCTGTTTGACTGATGCGTTTTACATTTTCACATGTTCCGTTTCCAATAAATACATCTACAGTTACATCTTTGTCTGCAATCGGATCACCGAAGTTCATGCCTTTAACAGTAACTTTTTGCGTCCCGTACGAAGGACCACTTTTTGGTTCAATACCAAATACATGAGGTCCATCGTAGAAGTATGGCAGCTTGTTACTTTTTGTCCCTAATATAGAAACGGTCAAGTTCGCGTTACCGACAAACAAACTTGGCGGTGTAATACATTCAAGTTTTGTTGGTGTCAAAAATGTTGTCTTTTTACACCGGAAGCCACCAATGCTGACCATTCCTTGATGCTTTTCATTGCCTAAATAATTGCCCCGTACCGTAATCTTAACATTACCAACAACTGGTCCACGTGCCGGAGTTACTGATTTAATCTCAGGTTTTTGGTAACGGAACATTTGATTCTTCAAATTTGCTGGATCCGTATGGTCATTCACAGTAACAATAATATTGCGAGACAAACTGGAGCTGACACCAGCATGTGACGGTGCCACTAGACACGTTACTTTCTCTTCAGATAAAATTTCGGTTTTTAAACACCAAGTTCTACCAACAATAGCTGTTGGAAGGGTCGAGTTGTGACCCTTTCGTCCAAGGAATTTACCTGTAATAGTAAGAGTTTCACCGCCATATATTGGTGCCATTGGAGGATCAACTCCAGTTACCAATGGGGCCCTGTAGCCGAATACTCGCTCGCTCTTTCCTGTAACATCACCAATGTTTACAGACAATGTACTAAACTCCATCAATTGCTCGCCTTCAGCAGGAGGCAAAGTGCATCGAACAGTGCTCACATACCCATCATCACTTACGAAACTCAATTTCTCACATGGATTTCCCCCAACAGTAATTTCAACCCCATTTTTCGCAATTAAATTTTTGGAACCCAATGCTACACCACTAAATTCAACCTCGCCACCCCCATAGGTTGCGCCAACTTTTGGAGAAGACTTTTTCACAGATGGTACGACAAAGTCAACGCCACTGAAAGGTTCATTGTCGTATTCATCATATAGATTGATCATAATTGGCACATTAGTCTGTGGTTTAGTAAACGGAGTAATACATGTAATTTCCGTCTCGCTTATAACTTGTACGTCGCGACAGAAACTTCGGCCAATTCGCACGTTGATCTTCTCTTGCATTTTTGCTAGACCCATAAACTTACCCTTTAGAGTTAATGTCCAGTTGCCGTAAAATGGACCAGCTTTTGGAGAAATTTCTTCAATTTTTGGCGCCGCAAACTCATATTTAGCATCGGAAACATTCTTTCCTGGATGACCATTAATACTCAAAACGATGTCTTGATTTGGGCCGAAATTTTTAGTCGTGGTACATTTCCAATGTTGTTGACCAATTTTCCCCTCGATTTCAGCGTCGATGCATGGTGCTCCGCCAATACGAATATCAACTTTCATATTTTCTCTCAATACGACGGGTGCTGGGATTGCGTACAAACCAGTAATACGCACGGTTTGTCCACCATATGCAGCGCCTACAGTTGGTTCAATGGTATACACTCGAGGTTTCATAAATTCGTATTTTCCTTTCATTTCAAATATCCTTTTTCCAATTTGAACAGACACATTTGCTAGTCCAGCTGCACCAGCTGGCGATACACATTCAATTTCAGTGTCAGACGTGTATGTTGTTGACAAACAAGGTAAACCGCCTATGAATGCCGCAATGTTTTGCTTTCCATTCCCGAATCCTTGGCCGAAAATTTTTATATTTTGCCCGCCATAGTTTGGACCCATAGGTGGATCAAGCGCTTTTTCGTTAGGGCCAAGGTACTCGTAAAGTTGATTCACAGTAGATACAACACTGTTTACAGTAACGACAACAGGCACACGAACATTAGTAACATCGCTTTCAGGCGCTTCGCATTCTAGCGAGCCTGAAGAAGTTACATTTACGAATTTACAGTATTTACTTCCGATTTTTACCATCACAGATTGCGAAGCGTCACCAAAATGCCTACCTTCCAAAGTAATGATGTTGCCACCCAAAACTGGACCGATAGCTGGTGTAACTCTTCTGATCATAGGCGAATCAAAATGTGCCATTAATATTTGTGCTTTCTTTCTTCCATCGCGAACTATTACCACCCGTGCTGGCCCAACTGGGCCGCGTGGAGCAATGCAGGTCAAACGGTTACCGTCCCTCTTTAATTTCGTACATTCGTCCGTGCCGATAAAGATTTTAATACTTTTAGCACCAGTTACACCTTCATCAACCTCAGTGTAATGGAATACTACTTCTTCCCCACCATAAAATGCAAGCGATTGCGGTGTCATCGTAAACGAAGGCGTTGCAACATTAATTATAGACAAGTTTGATTGTGCGCTATGCACTGCACCAAAATCATCTTTAAATGATGCCTTGACAAATGTTGGACCATATCCAACCGGACCTTCATCTGGACCCCATACACATGATATGATACGCTCATCGAAATCCGACGATGGCCGTTCCGTAACGATTTGTTTTGGCATACCTGCTGTTACACAACTTTTTCCTGCAATAGAAACGTTCATCTGCGTTTCTGGGTTGATACCTGATGATAGTAAACGGATAGTTAAATTTGTTTTCACCCAGAATGGTATTCTTAATTGCAACTGAGTTAAATTTGTGTTATTTGTTACCTTAGGTCGTTCCATTTCAGATCGCCATACTTGCCTGACTTTAATTTTTACATTTTCTCGTCTCAAGATATTGTTATATGTGCTAGAATCTTTTCCAACTTCAACTTTCAACTTAGCAAAACCAGAGTTGCCTCTAGGTACTACACATGACATCAAGTGATCGTCTACTAGTTGTAGGTCAGTACAGTCTTTATTGTCGATTGAAACGTGGGTTACTCTGTTTTTATTTCCCAAGAAACGACCTTCAAATTTTACACGCATTGGGTGGTCTCTTGGTACATGCGAAGGAATCGAACGTTTAATGAATGGGCCGCGGAAAGTTGCTAAACTTTTCTCTTCCCCCCGTGCATTGTTGTATCGAACCATTACGGTACCCTTTGTATCAACACCTTTGCCTGGTGGAGTAACACATTCTAATTCGACTTCGGAAAACAACGTTGTTTTCTCACATTCTACGCCGCCTACATATGCTCTCACAGCATCCCGATCATCTTTCTTGTTTGCGTTACCAAAGTATCGCCCACGAACGGTGATTATGCTTCCACCATAGTTAGGGATTTGCTCTGGTTCAATACTTTCAACAATTGGATGGTCGTATTTGTATGTACTGCTAATATATACAGAGGATATTTTTACACGTACTGATACGGTACCACCGTTTTTAGTTGGTGGAACAACACATTGAATGTTGTGCGAGTCTACAACTTTCATGCTTGCACATGGCTGTCCATCAATTTCAACCGCTGTAGTCATATTTACAGCGCCTTGTAAGCCATTGCCATTTAAAGTTATGATATTTCCACCATGGCAAGGCCCGCTTGGGGGGCTGACTGCATGGATAACCGGTTCCTCGTAGGTGTAATTACCTTGGTGAACTTTATCGGTTTCTTCTCCTCCAACAGAAACGGTTACGGCAACACTACCAGAACCTGGCGGTGCGATACAAGTCAATTTGTTAGTACCTTCACGTGCAACATGTGTGCATCCTTTGCCACCAACCATGATGACTGGTTTTTCCTTTTCGTCACCTAAATCGGTACCAACGATAGCAATTCTATTACCACCATAGGTATTTCCTACATTTGGCACAACTAAATTAACTTCAGGGCCAACGAATTCGAACAGATCTGTTGCTTCAGGACCATATACTCCTGCATACATAACTTGAACCTTTGCATTACCTGGTACACCTTTTGGGGATGTGCACCTAATTTGACTTTCTGAAATCAATACAGCATTTGTACATTGCAATGGACCAATGAATACTTTTGGAACAACACCATGGATTCCTAGCAAATGACCAGTCAAGGTTAATTCAACGCCTCCATATGTTGGCCCTTGTTTTGGCTCTACACGGGTAACTAACGATTCTACATATTCAAATTTTGCAAACTCAGTAGCATTAGATTTAACACCATTGACACTTACAATGACGTCCTCTTTCCCTAATTTCTTGCTAACTGGAACAATACAGGTCAATCTTTTACCAGGCTCAAGAATTTTGGAACCAGCACACACTTGGCTCCCAATAGTAATAATTGGTTTTGCTAAATCGATACCAAGGAATTGACCTGTAATAGTTAGGACTTCACCACCGAATTCACCTCCAGCTGCTGGGTAGACGTGTGAAATTAATGGTTCTTGATACTCAAAAATAGTCTCGTTATCCGTACTGAATTTACCGTTAACTTTTAACGACACCAGCTGAGATCCAGTACCTGGCGGAGTAGTACATTCAACAGTTTCCCGGCTTAAAATTTTAGTCTTTAGGCATGGAACTTTACCAACGTAAGCAGTCGGCGACAAACCAGCAGTCATATTTTCGCCAATATTTAAACCGTAAATAATTATCTTTTGGTGTCCATAACTTGGTCCACGGGCTGGAACGATGCGATTGGAGTGAATATCTTCATATGCATATGAATCACTTGCACCATCGCCATCGCCATCCTCTGTACTTTTCACACCATTCACAATGACAGTTACCTCGCCTTTCTCACCTGGTGTGCCTGGTGGCGTCAAACATAATAATTCAGTTGGGGAGCGGATGACTGTATTGTAACATGGTCGCCCGTCAATTTGCGCAAGAACTTTTGACTGCTTTTTCGTATTTAAATCATGTTTCCATCCTAAGCCTACACCGCGAATCAATAATTTTTGACGACCGTATTCAGGCCCCGCAGGTGGATGAATTGAACTGATAGATGGTCGTAAGTATGTAACGGCTTTTTCAGATTTCGTAGTGACACCACGCAATTTGATTTCAACATCCGCTTTTCCAGCTGGCCCACTTGGAATACGGCATGTTAATTCGCCAGTGCGAACTTTTTTTACGTGTAAGCAACGTTTGCCACCAATTAAAACATTTGGTATGAATAACCCGCCGCCAAAATGCAAACCTTTAATAGTGATGTTGCCACCACCACAAGATTGAATTTCTGTCGGTTCAATGGATTCAATTACGGGTGCATCAATCTTTATTAAATTAACACTCTCAACACCAGCTTTTTCATTCGCTTTTGTCGAATGCCATGGTGGCCATGTCATAACTTCTGTGCCGCCACTGCCATCGTTATCTGGGTGCTTTTTCCCTGTAACTTCACACTGGACACCAAAGGATGTCTCAAAAGGATGTTCACACAACAACAAACCTAAGCGCGTTGCAAATTGTTGACCTTTCTCGAACTTCATATGTTTACCATAAATCTTTACTGTACCTGTAAAACCAATTGGTGCTTTTGCAGGTTCAATTTTCGTAATGGTAGGCGTTTCTGTGAGTTCCCATTCAAGCGATGCGCGCCCGGCACCATTTTCAACGGTGACGTCGAATTTACCACCTAAACCTTCTTCTGTTGGCACAACACAGTGTATTTCTTTATGTTCACGTGCACCAGTACCTGGTGGTCCATCTAAAACGGTTTCTACATGCACATTTAAACATGGAGTACCGTCAAGCGATACCGTTGGGTCTGGCATACCATGTACAGCGATTTGGTCCCCTTTAATAATGATAGGCTGGCCTTCTCTAGGTGTAAACAATACTGCACTTGGTGGAACAATGTGTGTAATTTTCATATCTTCAAGTGTAAATGCACCATCCATACTTGTTGTGCTTGTGGAGTTCAGTCTTATTTCAACTGTAGCATCACCTGCTTTTTGACCTTCAGGTAACACACAACGTACGTGTGATGTATTTTCTGGGTCGCGGAATGTATTAGTACATGGGACACCGTTCACGAATGCTTTTGGCTCCATCGCTTGTGGGCCGTTCTTCAAGCCAAGATGTTTTCCATAGATACTAATAGTGGAACCACCGTAAGATGGCCCAGCTTTCGGGTATATTTCAGTAATAATAGGGTCTTCAAACACAACTTTTGCACCTTTGGTTGCGTTTGAGGAGTGACCATGAACAATCGCAGTCACTTCATGTGGGCCAGCCTCTAATGCTGGTGTTAAGCATTTTAACAATTGCTCAGACTTCCATTGTGTTTCGCGGCAAGGTTTTCCATCAATAGCCACAGTTGGTGGGCGATATGGATCACGTTTTAAACCAAAATTATGACCATTAACGTTCAACCAAAAGCCACCAAAACTTGGAGCTTCTAGTGGTGTTGTTGATGATACTTGCGGTCCTATCCCAACGAAAAATGGTTCGCTATCTGCATCCCCACCAACGGTTACTACGACTGCAGCCTTCATATGTATTGGCACTTTTGGAACGCCTTTACAAATTACACGTTTACGTGAGACCCAAATGGATTGATCACATTTCTGTCCATCTATGGTAATCTCTACGCCTACATGTTTAGTATAACCTAAATGTTCGCCATCGATAGTAACTGTTGAGCCACCATACCAACTTAAAACTGGTGGATTCGTACTAGTTACGACTGGATCTGGCTCAACTTGAGTATCGACATTCAGCGGCGGAGCAGCTTGTGGCAACGCAGTAATCTTGCCTTCGACTTGCACCGAAGCGCGATTATTTTGCGTTGACGCAACACGTGAATGTCGTTCTGCTTCGATTTTTAAATCATCTAGTTGCACTATTGGTTGATCTGCTTGTGAATATACATTAATAAATAATGTAATCAACACAAGTATTTTGAAGCATAACATATTTAACATTTCTCTTTTCATAAATATACAATATATATCTGTAACTATATATATAACTAACAAATGAACAAAATGCCTGTATAACAAATTTC
>Ga0256411_1000037_pt1 | contig 14761 bp, 23 predicted proteins | sample WCR_12metaT_FD_190056 | JGI IMG/M metagenome (GOLD analysis project Ga0256411, IMG submission 190056) | Metatranscriptome of seawater microbial communities from Monterey Bay, California, United States - WCR_12 (Metagenome Metatranscriptome) | ecosystem: Environmental > Aquatic > Marine > Coastal...
AAATAATATTATGATTTGTTTCTTATCGAAAATTATAAATTATATTATAGCTGGTTAACACTCATTCAATATTTGTTTTGTTGGTCGAAGTACTGCTCCAGCTCGGCGAGATCATCTCCTGCTCCGTCAGCTTGATCTCCTCCAGTTGCCTGATCTGCGCTCTGCCATTGGTTGGCCCAATCGGCCGGCTGCTGCTGTGAAGTGGCTCCAGCGCCCACATATTACTCGCTGTCAATTAGTGCCTTTGCCTCGGCGTCATCGTCTTGGGCGAATAGTTCCAGCTCCCTCTGAAGCTGCTCACCGGCATCGTCTTCCTCAGCTCCGGCTGCTGTTTGCTCTTGGCCGGCCCTGGCGCGGCCACTCTCACCACTTGCGCTGCTGTTGGAAGAAGAAGCGAAGCTTGCCAATGGGAAGTTCCCCCTACTCCTATTGATGTCCTGTGGTTCCGTGCCGCCACTGCTTGATCCGCTTCTGCGGCCTCTACGTTGGGTGGGTCCAGTCGAATTCGTACCTTCTCCTCCAAAACTGGACAGCTCCAACATTCTTCTCCTTTCTCGTGGATCATCACCATCATCGCCATCGCTATCGGCATCCGGGTCTCGGGATCCGAGCGCTCCGTACCTTCTCTTTGGCGTGTCCTGCTGCGCTCCGCGCCGCCCACACAAGCAATAAACGAACCCAGCAACTGAAGCCAGAAGGGCACCCGTTTGCAAGGTCTGTGCGGTACCGGAGTCTATAGAGAATCTGTCGGTCCAGCTTTGGGCTTGACGCCTAGTTGTCTCTTGGTCAGCCAGAAGTGCTTGGTCAGCGATGCCAGGTGCACGCTCCTGCGCCCGTTGCCCCCAGACCTCGTCGTCTTCGATAGCCTTGGCTCGCCCTGGGCCTTGGTCCTCGTGATGGGACATGGATCCGGCTCTCCGTTCGCGACCTGAACTGTGCCTCTCACCGCTTGATCCAGTACCTGCCTGCGGCCTGTAGAGGCCGTCCTCAGTCAGATCTTTCTTGGCGTCGGCGTTGACGGGCTTGAGAGTCTCATCCGATGTGGGTGTGTCGCAGTGTGGACCGGTCCATCCACTATCGCAGCGACTGCATGTCGATTATCCAGGGTGGCAGGAGCCGTGTACGCATTCACACTACACTGCATCAGCGGCCGCCTGAGCCTACTCACCCTCCCGGGCCTTTCGCACTTCCTGTTCCAGGTCAGACTCCGTCGTCGACAGATCAGCCGACTTCTCCTGGAGAGCCTCCTAGCCAACAGCCTCATCCTGCACTGCCTCCTGGACAGCTTCACTCTCTTCCTTAACTACCTGTGCAACATCTGTCTCCTCGAAGACGTAGATGGGTAGGCCCCTCATCTCCAGGTAATGGTCCAAGGCGAATTCGGTGTCATCAGCATCGACTAAGCGACCTGTCTTGATGTCCAGCTGGGCGTGCAGGAGCTTCTCCGAGGCAGACCTGGCGAACTCCGCGACATCGAAGACGACGCTCACGTGGAACTCATCTTCCCGGTACTCCTTGTTGTTTGAGTAGATGCTGGCCGGTGATAACTGGATTTGGCTGCGGGTGCCGCCCTCGACGTCGAGGGTCACGGCTTTCAGTTTGATCGCCGGGGCGAGGTAGTCGAGTACCTTCGCTCCGTCTGGTTTCTCGCCTTTCCGCACGTACGGCTGCTGGTTGAACACTATGTCGAAGCTAAGGGTGTCTGGTCGCTCATGCAAGAAAGTTGGTGAGTCCTCTGGACGGCAGCTGGTGATCATCGGCGCAGCTCCAGACCTCGAGTGCGCCGAGCCGGAGTAGAGCTCCTCGGTGGAGTGCCGTGTGGACCTGATATGGATCTTGACCTTGATGAAGAGGCAACTTCCGTGTCCACCACGGGGTCCATTCTACGCCACGGCGGGCAAGAGCCCAGGCTCGTAGTTGTAGAAGAACAGAACCAATCGTTTGTCATCGTCTCCACCAGATTCGATACCATCTCCAACTAGCTCCCTGCGCAGAGTTCGTTGATGATCATCATTTTGCTTGAAGGCCACTGGTTGCTGCAGCCGGGCGTGCGACTGCTGGCTCCCTCCTCCTGAGCCTGGATCAGTGTTGGATAGCTCATTCAACTACATCGAATACATAGCCTGGTCGGCCTCGAAGTCGACGGAGGCGTCGAGGTCAAAGTTGTTTGAGAGCTCTATTGAAACAGCATGGGCCACAACACTGGTCTTTCGGCCGCCAGCTCCGGAGAAGTCTGTTACCTTGAGCAACTTCTCGAATGAGTAAATGCCGTCCCGGTCTAGGTCGCGGTCTGTGATCTTCGCTGGTAGTCCATCATGCACTGTCTCGATATCATCTTTCTCTGGACACTGGCTCGCCAAGATGATTGCGGTTTCGCGAGAAATCGACATCGATAGATCGTAGAAGCTGCACACCGCGCCACCTTCCTCATCTCGTACGGTGTCACCAAGATAATAGATCGAAAGTGCGTAGTGATGACCCTTGACGAGTCGGTATTGGAACACTTTTTCGAGCACATCGCCTGCAATATTGCCTATCACGCTCGTCGAATGCGCCGGAACTTCCTATGACTGCATCCCGGTGTCTGTCAAGGTGACTTTGATTGTGTTATACCCATACTCAGTGTATTGGAATGCTAGATGAAGCCATGAGTCTTCGACTGGCGCCAGAGCGACGCGATCGAATTGAGGAGCTTCTGAGGAGTCTTCGCCTGTCCGGAACAGGACATTACGGAACCGCTTGGTGAAATGGCCGGAAGCATCGACATGAACCTCTCCGCCGCCTCTTGTCGCACCTTCGCTGCCGTAAATCTACATGGGGAGTACGTCACCGGCCGCTTCACACGCTGCGCCGCCTCGTTGCTGAATGTCTCCACTGTTGGCTGTCTCTGTCATGAGGCTGATCGGTTCCACGACGCCCTGGAGACTGAAGAGGCCGCAGGTCCCTGCATAGAAAGTCGCACCCATCGTCGGCTGCTTGATCGCCACCGAGTAGTCGCCCGGTGCCACCTGGATGTCGATGGCGTTCAGGTTGCCTCGTTGCTTTCCCTGCACAGTGTAGGCACGTTCGTTGAGGGCGCTCAGCTGCAAAGTGAGATGCTGGCTGAGCAAGTGCATGCCGACTTCGAAGTAGACGCGTGAGGTCACATTGACTCGGAAGTGGTAGGTTTGAAGCACTTGCTGGCTGCGTAAGACCGCGGGGTCCACCTTGATCAGAGGGTAATCGTAGAACAGCTGGTGGACGTCTTGCTGCTTCTGCTGTCGCAGGGCGAGCGGGAAGCTCGCGCCCGAGTCGCAGCCCTCAATCACCGAGGACCAGGTAGAATTGTATTCTTTTTCGAGGCGCTCTTCGGCCAGCAGCACCGTCACATGGGCTCTCGGCGGGAGTAGCCTCGAGTTCTTGCGGCCGTGCTAAGTACCTTCCTTGATTGTGACTCTGTACTGGCCTTGCTGGAGCTTTCTCCAGAGAGCCTGCCCCGTCGTGCCTGGCATCGTCTACGTATGCCCGCCGTCCAGCTTCTCTACTCCGAGGACAAGTCCCGCCCTCTCCGCGTAGACCCTGATGAGACTGAGGCTTTCCACGGCGAAGTAGATGCAGTTCTCGCTGTCTTGCTCGTCGAGCTGTACGGGACCGGAGAACAAGACGGGCTCGTTGGGTTGTGAGCTGCGTGAATCTGTTGATGTCGCAGCGTACTTGTACGTCCGCAAGTCGATGGGAAGCCTGCTTGCCGCTCTCGGCCGCTCTTGCTCCTCCGACTGGGACTGGTACATTTGAAGACCTTGGAGTCCGCCTCTCTCAAACACCGCGGTGCTCGCTCCGGCTGGCCAACATCTCATGGTGAGGGCTACCGGCGAGCGGGTGTCCTTCGGCTTGAATCTTTGGTGAAGGCTGATTTCATATGTGCCGGCGACGATGTTTGTGAAGAGGTAGGTGATGGCCTGCTTCTTTGTGTAACCAAAGGAGGTAGGAGAGGTCTCAGATGCGACCACTTGCACCTCGGCGACCTCGTCCGACGATAGGTCGCCCTGGTTCACGGGCTTGGCGCGGGCCGTGGCCACCAGAGTCGCGTCTGCTGGATAGAAGGAGCCTGAGTAGTCCAGAGTGATTTCAAGATCCACTGTTGCGTACTCTGAAGAGGCAGGAATGCGAAGCTCCCGAGCCTCAGTCTTCTTCTACATCGCGACGATTGTGTCGCGGAACTCGCCATCAGCTTCCACTGTCAGTGCGCTCCCCGAGTCGCCCGTGGCGGATGAGTGCGACAGCTCGCTCGCATCGACTGTCTTCACCGCCATGACGAAGTGATCGCAGCTTCGAGATCCTTGGCCTTCGAGGCCGCCATGTCTCTCTGAGAACTCGAGAAGGAGAAGATACTTGGCTCCTACTGCCAGATCGGTCGCGATCAAGAGCTGAGCGTGGCCCTGGTCAATTGGCCGTGACTCGGCCACCAACTTACGATCGTCCTGGTTGAGGAGGGAAGCTTTGCTGTTTGAGTTAGCGAGGAATAGACGCAAAGCGGACTGGCCTTCTCGTGCGACGAAGGTTACCTCATGAGACGTGTACGCGAAAGTCGGCAAGAAGAAAGTCTCGCTCAGGTCAATCTAGCCCGAGACGCCGTTTGCGTTCAGCTCGTCAGGGAGTGGCAAGTACTCGCCTCGGCAGTGCAGCTCATCCTCAGTGACCAACACAGGCGACACCACCTTATCCTCCTTGGCATCCGAACCACCCGTGCTATCCGTGAGCTTGACCGGCACGGCTGCCTTCCTTAGCTCTCCTCGATGGCTGCCGAGAGTCCGTAGCGGCCTCACACGCATATCAAGCAGCACGTCGAATGCTCTGATCGGCTCATCTCCTTGACGCATGTTCGTAACACACTTGTGGGTGTATACGAGCAGTACGTAGTGGCCTGGCGCCAGGAGCCCAATCGTCAGCCGGCTGGTACCCTGGTGCCTCTCATCCTCAAGAATGGTGCCTGTGGCTTTGTTCTAAAGTACGAGGTGTGCCCCGCCCAGTAGGAAGTCGCTCTCGACCTCTATCATGATTCCTGTGTTGTCGTCCTCTGCGATTTCGAAGGATTCTCGGAACAGCTCGACGAAGAGGTCAGAGGGCGATGGCAAAGCTGCGAGCAGCTAGCTACCCTCGCCCACAGTTGTGAGTCCAATGGATTCTTCCCTGTACATGACGAGTGCGTTGTTCGCAGACTCAGCGAACAGGTCCGACAGCGATAGGTGGCTGCTCGGCGATGCCCGCCTGTCAGCTTTTCTGGCTGCGAGCATGCTGGCTTTAGCCCTGGTGCCAGCCATCATTGCGAGCTCCAGGTGGACTGTTTGGCATGGTAGCTGGAGCAAGGCAGCGTCAGACACGAACTCCAACCTGAAATGGTAAGTGCCGGCCTCGAGCTATGCGAAGATCGCGATGTGATGGTCCTCCTTCTTGGCACGGATCAGAGTCTTGTGTGAGTATGCGCCTGTATCCTGGTTGAGCACGATGTCGAACTCGAGATGACGGTGAACTGGGGCCGCGATGCGGACTACGGTCGGTTCTTGGAGAGTGAAAGACATCTTGTGGGCGGCGTTATGCCAAAGATGGTCCACTCTGTATGCCTGACTGTAATGGAAGTCCTTCTGCTGAGCTGATGGCCCGTGCAAGTAACGAGGCGCGTCCAGCGTTTTGGGAAGCTCTTCAGAAGGGCATCTGACCGGGTGGTTTAGCTTGCGGTCGAGTGAGATGACCTGCCTGCTCGGCAAGGCCCGCACGTGCAACTGATAGTTGGCACACGAGTCGCCGTCCCTTGAGCCGTAAGCTGAAGGCAGCTACTGCAGGAGCCAGACTCTGAAATACGTCTTCGGGTCCAGATCAACGGCCCGCACCATTTCATTGTAGGCTTTCTCTCCTCCAATGAGGCAGACTCCGGCGCATGTTGGTCCCATCGCTCCCCTGACCTCGTCAACTCGGCCCTCGTCGTCCTCGGGGGCCGTTCCCTCTCCACTGCGGGAAGATCCGCCGTACCTAGTGTATCGCTGAGGTCGGTGGCTGTCGATCTTGATGTCTTCAAGGGCAACACCTTGCTCTAGCACCTCCACGAGAAGGTCGAGGGTGTTGCTCTCGTGGAACTTTTGCTGGAGGCTGATGATGACCTCGTATGGAGCCTCGCCGAGGGCTCTGTCATCCGGAAGGTAGTAGTCCTGGTAGGTGAAGAATGTCTGGGACTAGTCTGTGATGGTGTGTCCCGCTGCGACGCGGCCCCCAGGGTTGAGCTGGCCACCTTGGCTCGGGCTTTGAAGTCTCAGCGTCTCTATCTCGTTGGAGGGCTGCAAAGCTGGGTCGTGATGGCATTCACTTCTCTATGCTCTGTACTCTGCTTCCAAGAAGAGCGTGAGACAGCCTTCATTTGCGCGGTGCCCAGTACCATCGTCGGTGAAGTTCAGCGCGCGGAAAAAGATGTAGAGTGGCTTCTTCAAGTGCTCCTCTTCGACCTCAAAGTAGAGGCTGGCCTGCTCGAGCTTCGCAGGCGTTCCACTGCCGAGGCGCAAGTGAGAGTTCATTGACGATTTGAGGAACCTCTGCTCGGCTGGATCGTAGACGCCGATCTCCAAGTCGAAGGCAGCCTCAGCAGCTCCCGCGAACACTTGGTCCGATTCCGGTTGCTGAAGGAGGATCTTGAGGTGACCCTTGGTTCTAGGCAGGAACTTGATGACGTTGTCTTGCTTGTGATTGACCACGTACACGTCGGCAACGTGGAAGTCACCTGAGCTGAACTCCCGCATGAACTCGGTCCGGTCGAAGTTGTCCGGAAAGTCAGCCCAACCACACTCCTCGTTAAATATTGATGGTTCCAATGAGCCACCAGGGAAGTATCGCTCCGCCACTGTCGAATAGCCTCGCTCATCGTATCTTTATCGTGCAAGGAATGCGTGCTGCACCTCGGAGTTATAAATGGTGGAACTGAGCTCGTCAGAGCAGTCTGGGTAGGCGAGGGAGGCATCGCTGCAGTAGTCGCAATAAGCACCGCCGTACCCTTTGTCGCATTCGCATTTGACATCGTCGATGTGGCTGAATGCTGCGCCTGACCGTGGTCTGCCATGCGAGTTGCAAACAGCCCGGCTCATGTGATCGTGGTCGAGGACGCACTCGATGTTTGGCCTGCCACTCGACGTGCCATCGCTGACTTCTACAGCCTCGAATCCTTCTTGGCAGCTCTAGCAGTCGCGGCCAGTGTAAGGATCGGCGCAAACGCACGAGCCATCATCGTTGAGGTACGGCATCGCGTGAGGATTGCAATGGGTGGCGGTCCTTTTGTCATGTGCCTCCTCAGTTTCGAAGCAGAAATCGTCGAGCCCGTCCGCGTGGCGAATGAGCTCTGCCCCCTTCGACTTGCGTGTGGAGCACTGGAGCGCGTAGCAGCGGTGATTGTCAGGGACGTGTGCGCCCGTGGCGAAGTTGAAATGCAGTCGCAACGTCGTCGTCTCTTCTTTGCTCGCTGTTACTGGCTGTATGATGTTCGAGGAGTCGTCTTTGTTGACGAGCGAGCAAAGATTGCGCCTGTCAGCCAGGCTGCCCACCAGATCCTCCAATTCAAACTCACGATCGAAGTCGACATCGATCACTTTCTCGTCCGTCTTCCACAAGTTCCTCTCACTCAGAGGGCGAACTGCGAGAATCTCGTAGAGGCCATCGTGCTCTGCGTTTTGCCCGTACGCTCGCGAGACGTACTCGACGACCAAATCAAAGCTGAGGCATGTCGCAAACTCTTTGGTGGGCAGAAAAGCAGCCCGAGGCACAGCAATCTCCAAGGTGTACATGCCAGCGTCTATCCTGGGCTCCTCGATGAAGGTTGCGAGGTCGTTGGCCTCGCTGATGACTTGAGAGGCGTGGCGCTCGCCCTCCAAAGAGGATGTCCTCTGCAAAGCAATGACACCGCCCGTCCTGTCGTCGATGAGCTGCATTGACATTTGTAGAGTACTGAACGGATATGAAGCTAGAATGGTGAGCGCATTTCCAGGACTTCTTATCGCTAACCCGTACTTGAGGATAGCAAAGTTTTTGGTTCTTCCACCTTCGTGTTCGTACATGGTCTCGTCGTCGCTGTGAAGGTTCACCCTCTCCGTGATCGCCCTGGTCATTCCAGAGAAGCCCCAAGGCTCTGAAGAGGCCTTGTAAGGCCTCAAGGGTTGCCCAGAATGGCAGCGAAGAGCGCTCTGTGCACTGTTGAGTGGTTCGACGATCAAACGAATGTCAACAATGGGACAGAAGCCATCCTTCTCGTGTTGTTCTCGCGCCAGCTGTTCATGCTTGAACTCAAGTTCAAGGTGGTATGGTGCTTCAGCAGGGTCCTTTCCCTCCGGCCTGTGCACCATCGCGATTTCGGTGGCCACTCCTAGGTACGCATCTGCAGCATCCTCGTAAGAGCTCGACGAGAACACCTCCTCGCGGTCGGCGTTCAGCAGTCTGAACTTGACCAGCACGCCTGACTTCGCGGTGTCGACAAAGAAGCGCACCACCGAGGTCGTCGGTACCATGAACTGGGTGTGGCTGGCCTTGATTTCTTCGCCATCCTGGAGCAGCCTAAATCTTTGGCTCCAGTCGATCACGCCATCTCGTCCTTGAGTCGGATCGTCAGGCTGGTGGCCTGGAGCGGCGGCGACGAGTGTGGCTGGGATACGATTCGAGAGACCGTGACAGCTAATGGATGGGTCCTCGATGATGAACTACCTAGTCTGGCAATCTGGCCAATCAAACAGCGGGTCAGCACATGCAGCGCACTGCGCGAGGCCGTCGTCCTTGAAGCCAGGAGCACATGTGCACACCGCCGTTCCGCCAAGCTGCCTGCAAGTACCGTGGCCATTGCAGTCGACCTTGCCGCCGTTTGCTTTGCATAGACTCGATGGGTGGCATTCGTTGGTTCGCGGGTCCTTGGTATACCCAGGCTCACAGCTGCCACAAGTCGCACCCGCGTGTGAGTGCTTGCATATACATTTGGCGGTTGCCTCGTCGCAGGTGGAAGTTCCAACTGGGTCACAAAGGCAATTCGAAGTGCACAGCTGTAGGTCCGGTCCAAGTAATGCCTCATCGAAGTCAAGGCCACCAGTGGGTCCTCCCGGCGATGTCAGCTGCAGATTGTGGCACCAGCCTTTGGCGAGCGTCCCGGCGGCAAACTCCAGCGTGATCGAGCTGGGATCGTCGGCTGACAGTGCCTTCGACAAGGGCTTCACGACGTCCGGCTGCACGTTGGTGCTTCCTGCGCTCCCAGTATGAATCGGTTGAAGGACAGCCCAGTCGCCAGTCTTGAGAAGCTGGAAGGCCGACTTCATGGAGCGATCGAACTCCAGCGTGGCGTAGAGTCGTGCTCGCGGATCGAAGAGGTTGTCGCTCGTTTCTCGGCCTTCCCATCTTACCCGCATCAGGCGACTGTGTCCTGCCAAGTCCTGTCCGGCCTCGTTGTGGCCATCCCTCCGCTCTGCCCTAATCGAGAGCTCAAAGGTCTAGCATACTTCAGCTCCCTCAGGTATGAAACCACTGTCCTGGGCAAAGTTCAGCGCCTCCAGGGCCTGAGCTGGCAGCTTCAGCCTCAAGATGGCCCCGGTGAGATTGATGTCATCGGCCAAGTCGGCTTCTCTTTCCAAGAGTTTGAGCCTCTCGACGAGCTGGCCTCCCTCCATGGCGGTACCTACTTGTACGGAGCGGCCTAGTGGGCGCAGGCTCCGATCTGTGTGTTCGTATAGCAAATGGAAGCTGAGGTGCCCAGTCAGGAAGTCAGAACGCGACTCGACGTCCAAGTAGTAGGTGGAATTCGGCTCAGCGTCCGGCCACTCCAAGACCACGTCGTACTCCATTCCATTGGCGGGGTCTCCGAGGGCCCTGGCGAGCCAGTCACCGGGGAATGCAAACTCACCTGACACGACCACATCGTCGCTGTGGATCGGCACAGTCGATGGTGGCAAAGGCTTGCCACGACAGCGTAGATTCTCCCGAATGGTGTCATTCATCGGTTTGGCAATGATGCGCACGTGCACTAGTGGACAGGCGTCGTCCTCGTCGAGGCTCTCGTACTCCAAAACAAGTCTGTAAGCTCTCTCATCCTGCTTCAGCGGCATGAAGAGGGTCGAGGTCGACCTGCCTCCGATCGAGTAGCCCAACGGCTTCTTCGTCTTGTGGTCGCTGCTGTAGATGAAGGCGCGGACTTGATTCTTCGGGCTCTCAGAATGCATGTGAACCCGTACTACACTGTCCTGTTCGATGACAAGGTCGAGGGAGTCCGAGGGTTTTGCTTGCACGAGCAGTTTGAAAGCCTCGTCGAAGCCTGTGCCTCCTACTGGTAGCTTCGCCGGCAGATCGTCGTGCACGCAGCTGAAGAGCTGGGCCTGGTCGCCTACCTCGGAGAGCAGTCTCTCGTCTCGCGCTGCTCCATCCATGAGTCCGCCAAGACCTCCAAACATCAAGGACATGAAGTCGAGTGGACCTGCCAGAGACAGAGTCCTGGTATCACCCTTGAGAGCAGAGGCAACCAGATAAGTGTATCGAAGACTGAGGCACGTCTCAGGCAGGAGAGCGGAGCCCAAGGCTACCCGGACCTTGCCTGAGAGACCACTGGCCACGAAGACTGAGCGCGTGCTCGTCAGTGTCTGTATGCCGACGGCGTAGGTACCCGACTCGACGATGGCAAACACTTGGACTACCCCATCTTGTGGACTAGAATACAAAGCTGACTGCTTGAAGCCCGAAGACTGAGGATCATACTTGGACAAAGTCACTCCGAGTACGCCTGAAAGGCGCTGGTCGTGCTGTACTTGGAAGAAGAATAAGAATGGTCCCTCGCCATCGGCCTTGAGGTCGATGTAGGCAACGTCCGCTGTATTCTCTGAGATTGGATACGCAAGTTTGCCTTCCTTTACTTCGTCATAAGCAAGTCGCTCGGCCTAATACTGGGTGTTCAGGCATTCCTCGCCGATTGGGAAAGCTTGCCGCGTTTTGTTGATTGGCGACACAGAGAGCGCGATTTCGAACGCCTCGCATCTCGGCGCCAGATGTGCTAGGCCGGCTGTCGTCTCCCACGCGAGTATCCGGATCAAATGTGGACCTGCGCTCAGGAACTCGCGGAACTGAATGACTCCGCGATGGCTGAAACCGCCATCTTGCCTCAAGAACGTCTCGTCGTCCTTGTTGAGGTCCTTTGTCGTGACCGTCGTCTGATGCGAGCCCTCCACTGTTTCGAGCGACGCCTCGGCGGTGAGGCCCTCAGGGACCTCGAGGTAGAAAGTGACAAGTGATGGTTCCAACAGCTGGAACTTGACCGAAGTGCCTTCCAGCAGCTCGGCTAGCCTGTACTTGCCAAAATGTTGCAGAGTTCCTCCCGACAATGGGCTGATGAACCCAGGCCCATTGAAGGAATCCGGCATTTATCGCTAATTGCAGAGTTCCACCTCTTCGACCACCGCTGTGAAGTCAGAGGCTCCTCCAATCTCTGATTACTCGAGGAGGACGTCGAGGCCGAATCGGAAAGTTTGAGATCCCTCCGGCAAGGACGTACTGTCTTGGTTGGGATGCACCACCACGCGGTATTTGCCAGGAACGAGGGGTGCTGGACCAAGTGCATTCGCGTACCGGCCGAGCCCCGACCTGGCAACTTGCTGCTCAGAGCCGCCATCACTCAACCTGTAGAGAGCCACAAATAGATCTTCCGGGGCGGAGTAGGCGAATATCTGGGCGTAGAACTGGGTCGAAGCCTCAGTGATCTCGAAGTCGAGGCCTCTCATGAAAGTGTTTTCGGTGCCTGCGCCTGTTCGGAATATTGAATGGTATACTTTATTGCTTTTTGGAACAAATGGCGCCAGACTGGAAACCTAGAAAGTGCGCATCACTGCGTTTGAGCCCTGGATGAAAGCGCTCTCTTTGACCCCTGGAACCTTCGGCTTCACTCTCTTGACCTCATCGAAGTCCTGCGGATGTACGTCTCGGTCTGAGTCCTCGTAAGCAGCAGTGTTCTCGGTGATTACCAGCTTCATGGTAGCCCTGACATTTATTGCTGCGTCTCGATTCTTAAGACTCACCCGGTACCTGACATCGGGACGAAGGTCAGCCGAAGCCATGGCAACGAAGGCAACCCCGTCTTCCCAATCATCTTGGTACCTTGTGCTTTATGGATACTTCATGAATTCCTTGGGTGCAACTGCGTCTCCTGGATCGCTCGAGGCGTGAGCTGAGCCTTGACTCGATTTGTCATCCTTTGAGGAGTCTGGGCCCGCCTTTGCTTTCTTCGGCGGTAGCTCCACGAGTCGCAGATCAAGCTGCTCTCCTCGTCCATCAGCATCGACCACCTGTACATCTATGAAAGGAGTTACTTTTTGAGAATCGGCGGGAGAGGCCAACTAGAACTCCAGCTCAATGTGCTCCTGCGGTCCAAGAGTGGTCTGAGGAATCAGGTAGACGAGCTGTCCGAAGTCCTTGCCCTTGGGGCCCAGCAGGCCAAGCAAGTTCAAGCTCGCAGGCTGCATCACCTTGTTGGGAAGCACGCCTGCTGCCACGGCGTACAACTGATACTCGAAGAAGCTGACTGCAAGACCCGCCGTCTCGCTGCTCACTGCCGGCATCTTTGCGACGACTATGAATGTGTAGTCGCCTCGCTCCAATTCCGCAAATATTCTCTTGGATCCTTTGAACTTCGTCATGTCTGACCTCGACATAGACGATCTGGCGTGGGCTTTCAGCTCAGGCGCGTCTCTCGACTCTATCAGGATTTCCAAATCGTAGAACTGCGAGTCATAGTAAATCTCGAGCAGGAGCTGCCGACTGTCGCCCTCCTGGATGCTGAAATCACGGCGCGTGACTACGTGACTCTGAGCGGTGGGCCCTGGGCGCGTATCTACCGGGTACGTGTAAACGACCTCAGGCTCGAGCCGGAACACGGTCGCCCCGAGGTGGCCAGCTGGCCGCGACAACGCGTCAAAGAAATTGGCGAGGCTGGCTTCACTGTCACTTTTCCTAGCCGATGTCGACTTGTCAGCGGCGTGCTCCGCCACAACCTGCTGAGCCTCGGCCAGGCGGGACATCGCAATTTTGAGCGATACGTGTGGGCAGTCGTAAAAGCTGGAGAGAGAAATGATTGAGTTTGTGTAGTCCATGATCATGCTGTACGTGCTGCCCTTGCGGAGAGTTGCGAATAGAATCTCGTGGTTGCCAATCTGAGAGCTGTGAGTCGAGCATGCGCGGCTGTCTGGCCGCCCCCAATCATCACCGCGCCCGTCGCTGCCTTCACACAGGCTCAGTTTCATGTTGATGCCGTAGGCCTCCTTGGCGGTGACCTTGAGCAGCATGTCTTCCTCTGGGGTGAAGTGCACATGTTGGGAGTTGTTGACGACATTCAGCAAGACCTACTCTTCGAAAACGAACTTGGAACCTGCCTTGCCGTCAATGAATCTATTCTATATGAATTAGTCGCCCAAGTAGAGCTTATCGCCGCACATGACGCGCTCTTCATTCTGCACGATTGGAGTCGCCTCGAGCTGGAAGGTAAACGGCACCATTGTGAGCCCAGCGTCATTTGTGAGCCATTTTCGCACGTTGTTCTCCTGCTGGTCGAATATGATGAGCTCGTAGTCTCCGCTCGTCAAAATTACATCAATATTCAATTGGCCTTTCGCTGCTTGGGCGGACTCAACGCAGGTGTGGTCGTAGAGGCAGGATAGAGGGTCGTAGATGTACTCGGCGTCAACGTGGCCGGGGTCGAGTCGCCTGATCAGCGCCTTCAGCTAGGCCGAAGTCGCAAAATCGAAGGACAGTGTAAGGTCAAAGAGAAGAGTCAGGGGCTCCTTGCCAGCGCCGGTTACCGTGAACTTTCTCTCGTAGATCGTGTTGAGCTCCTGTGGACTCTCGCCCTGGAGAGAGTACTGGTAGCTCTATGGCTAGCAGTACAAACCATTTTCACCTCGTTCCACATCGACATTTGTGTTATCCATCATGGTAAAATCGCACTATTTCGGCAGATCGCTTATGTCTCTTGCATCGTGCTGGTCTTGCTCGCGGTGCTTCTTCACTCTCTGCCGCAAAAGCTCCTTGGAGGCGATCACCAACTCCTGGGTCACGAACGGCTTGCTGCATGCGATGGCGCCCATGTGCGATCCGGCTATGGTCTTCTCGCCTCGGTTCCCTTTGACTGGACTCTTCTCGAAGAATTCATACTTGATGATGTAAGAATGCGATGAAGAAACATCGACGCTATCGAGGTGGACATTCCTCTCATCAGAGTCCTCGGTGGATCCATCAGCGATCACCCGACCGCCATCCTCCTGCACGACACTGACTCGCATTCCCTAGTCACTCTCGTCCATCCTTGCAGCATTCAGGCTGGCTCTCAGCCGCAAAATGAGATCATTCGTTTCACCTGATCCACCGTAACTCTGTGATCGGCCCTGCTTGTCGTTGACTCGCCAGTGAGCCTTGGCTGGTGCAAAGCGGGTGGCCACCACGTTGGGTGCGGCGCGTGCGTCGTGCGGTACCTGATACGTGAAGAATCTGTTGAATACGTGGATGTCCGTGTAGTTTTGATCCGAGTCTCGGGCCTCCGTCACCATCAGCTCGGTTGGCAGGATGGTGATATCTTTGCATTGCTGTGTCACCGCCTGGCCCATCGTCTGGCCCACGAGGAGGCCTATGAATACGAGCAGGATGTGTTGCATGTTCGGCCTGAAGTGACCAGTGCGTTGGCAAGCGCTGTTCGGTCATCCAGCTAGCCCGTCTGGCCTCATTTTGGTGCGTATTGTGGACTAGC
>Ga0256411_1000041_pt1 | contig 14416 bp, 1 predicted proteins | sample WCR_12metaT_FD_190056 | JGI IMG/M metagenome (GOLD analysis project Ga0256411, IMG submission 190056) | Metatranscriptome of seawater microbial communities from Monterey Bay, California, United States - WCR_12 (Metagenome Metatranscriptome) | ecosystem: Environmental > Aquatic > Marine > Coastal ...
CTCAAGGTGTGGTTCAAGTGTGCTGAGTTCCAGATTGTGACGACCACAATGTCTGGAGGAGGCGGGGATGGAGGAGCATCCAAGGTGGACCCTCGAATATCCTACATGTTGCGTCGGATGGCTTTGTTGCTGGGGAAATCCAATGCTGAAAAGTTCAATGCTGCCTTCCTCGGCGACGAAAATACAATGAAGTCTGCTACGCGATTTGTGGACGATCCTACAGTGGGGCGTTGTTTTTTTTTCCCAAATGCTGAATCTGTCACTGCTTCTACTAGTGATTATCCCACCCCAACACAATTGAAGAAGAAAATTGTTGTCCTGCACAGAATGCAGCCGGACATGGAACTGACAAAAGAAAATATGCCAACTGCAACGATAATCTTTGAATTGTCCAAAGGTGTTATGGATCTGCTGAGCTCATATTGCTATTCAGTTTATTTGTCAACATTGTCAAATCCTGCGAACCAGGCTGGTTGGTCCGATCTCATCTCAAAGGACCTCATGGATAAGTACTGGGTCTTTCTTGCAAACCTCCATGTTACAGTGGGTCTCATGAAGGGAAACACTTTGCTGCCACAACCTCAGAAGGATGCACTGCCTAATGGAAGCATTACCAACAGTGCTGCAGCAAATGGCAATGCTGGTATGGGTAGCAAGGACCGGCTGCATGTGTTAGAGGGAGCTGTGATTACTTGGACCAAGCAGATCCGACATGTGCTAAAACAAGATCCGGAGATGCTGCTGAAAAAGGGGAAGAATCCAGAGCCCGATGCGGAACTACAATTCTGGAAGAATAAAGCAGCGAATTTGAATTCCATTCATGATCAGCTTGGTAAAGAGGACCTGAAGAAGGTGTTGAAATTTCTTGAGCTACAAAGAAGCACATATGTTGAACCGTTCAGCAAGCTGAGAAAAGAGGTGGAGGAGGCAAGGGATGAGGCCAATGACAATGAAGACTTTTTGAAGACTCTCACAAAGGGCATTAATGCGCTCACAAGTGATTCTGCAGATTTTGAAACTTTGGACAAGCACTTCAATGGAATCCTGCACAATGTACTACTTATCTGGAAGCATTCAAAGTATTACACAACACCTGCAAGACTCGCAGTGTTGATCCGCGAAATTTGCAATAGTATCATTACGCAAGCGACAAAATTCATCAGCGGCCCTGATGTTTTTAATATGATTGCGAGCGATGAAGCCCAGGATTGTCATGACAAGTTGGAGAGGACACTTCAAGTATGTACTGCGTTAAAAGATATTTTTGAGATTTATCGCAAAAAGTCTATAGATAATGGCGAAGGATGGAAGATGAAGCCAGAAGCTTTGTTTGTAAGGCTTGACGCCTTCCGAGAGCGCTGTCGAGATGCACTGGATTTCACCCGCATGGTAATGCAATTCTCCAAGCTCGAACGTATCGACATTGGTGGCACCAAAGGCAAGCTCCTTTCAGAACTTGTGGTTGTAATCCTGGAAGAATTCAATGTGGCGGTTGAACGGTTCAAAGACGTGAAATACGACATCATGGACGTTGGGTGTAAGCAATTCGATCACGATTTCTTTACTTTTCGAGTAGCAGTTAAAGATTTGGACAGGCGTTTGGGTAGTCTGCTGGGCTCTGCTTTCGACGACTTAGACACCATACAGGCTCGGATCAAGCTTTTTGACAATTTTGAAGGCCTTCTTGAGCGCCCAATTATACAAGCAGAGTTGGAAAAGAAGCACAAGATGCTGTTGCGACAGTACCAGCAGGATCTGAATATTGTAGAGACAATGTTTAACGAGAACCGAGAGAAGGTTGATGGATGCTTCGATGATGCTCCCATTTTTTCAAACTTGCCGCCCGTAGCAGGAGCCATTTACTGGGCACGCAGTGCGCGGAATCGTATTAGCGAGCCCATGGCCAAGCTTGTGTTGTACAACCATGCATTGAAAGAAGCGCCTGATGAGTTCAAAGAGGTAGAGAAGCAGCACCACAACTTACTGACACTGCTCGAGGGTTATGAGAAGCAACGCTACAGTTCTTGGGAGGCCACTAATGTTGAAATGGCAAAGGAAAAATTAAAAATGAAACTGTTACGACGACAAGACAAGACCGGCCTCATCAAGGTCAACTTTGACCCTGCACTTGTAAGGCTTTTGCGTGAAGTACGATTTTTCCTCATCTTCGATATCAAAGTGCCCAGTGATGCCAATGACATTTTCAACACGTCCAAAACGTACAGAGAGTGGATTGGGCAGCTGGACCAAATTGTGCAAATGTACAATTCGGTCCTGACAGAGCTTCTTCCGGTGGAGGAGCCATTACTCGAGGACCGAATTTCGAAGATGGATCAAACTCTTTCTCCAGGTTTGACCGAACTCAAGTGGAAGAGTGAAGAAAGGATCCCAGATTTCATCGCAGAGGCCATGAGGGTTGTCAGTGATGTTTCTGGCGTGGTTGACATCATGAAAGGGAATCTGCGCAATATTTCTGGCATCTTGGCTGGCTGGTGCAAAGAGCCAATCATTGAACGTAAGAAGGGTGCGAAACCCATGACAATGGAAGAGTTCGATGTGAAACACAAGGAGCGCTTAGGAGCACGCATTTACAACATGACTGATGGTGGAAAAGAAATCCTGAAGTTTGTTAAGGATTCCAACGAAGCACTCAAAGTATCCAAGACAGCCTCCAGCTGGCGGGCATATGTTGACTTTGTCAATAACATTGTCATAGAGGGCTTTGTTTCCTCGATTGCGGTGTCACTCCAATACTTGTGCGAAATTTTAGACCCACTGATTATCGCCAAGCAGGAGATGTTACCACTCTTTGATGTTAGAATCCAGCTACAAGAGCCAGAGATAGAGTTTGAACCGCCTTTTAAACATCCAAAGCCTTCTGAGCAATCCTTGCGGAGGACGATTAGTGATTGGTTGAAAGACTTCTTCACTACAATCACATGTATGCCCCGACTCGATACCCTTGCAGGTGACTACCTAAATGAAATTCGGGAACATTTCCAGATGCAATGCTTGCTTGCGCTTGTCTCCGAGCTTATAGACAACACAGAGCTGAAGTGTATGGAGTATAGAGAGACATTCATGCAGTATTCTTTTCTCTGGACACGAAACATTGATGAAACATTTGAAGCGTTCCTAGCTGAAGATGCCCATGATCTTGTGCAGGGTTTTGAGGAAGAAGGCATGGACTTTCGGTCCATTATGCAGCGTGTGAAGGTAGACATTGGAGATCCAATCCCCAAGCTTGAGAGATTTGACAAAAAGATTGAAGAATTTACTGATATGAAGAATCTACTTGCAGGGATCAAGTCACCACACGAGATTCATTGGCTCCGCATCCATGCTCAGCCAGTGAAGTTATCTCTCGTCAACTACGCAAGGCGATGGGAAGAGAAGTACACTGAATATCTGAAGAACTATACAGAAGCAAGGATACGGGGATTGGTGACTTTCATTGAGAAGCTGAAGACAGTTCTGGGACCACCTTCTCCTGCAGATGAGCCTGAAAATGAACGATTGCTGTATGAAACAATGATAGGCATTGGTCATGTCAAGATGGCGAGGAATGCTCTGAAGTTGATGTTCACTCCTCTTAGAGATCTGTGCCAGTTGCTGAAAAAACACCACGTGTCACATTGGGGGCTTGTCGAGCTTGATCAAGCACCTACCGTCTGGGGAGAGGTGATCCGAATGGCATTTGATGAGAAGGAGAAAATTCTGCCTTTACAAAGTCATGAGCAGCTCAAGGTAAGAAAAAAGATCGATGTTTTCGCTGATGAGGTAGCGTCCTTTCGGCAAGAATTTTTGGAGAATTGCCCGTTCACAAGCGAGTTCGCGGAGAGCGGTGACTTCGCTGCCAGTTATTCAGTTATTGAACAGTACCAGCAAAAGACGCAGGGAATGAAAGTACGTGCAGCAGACTTGAACGAGCAAGAGATGCTTTTTGACATTTCTTTGTCCAGTCATTATGGGCTGAGCGAGTGCGGAGACGATCTTCAATTTCTTAAGCAGCTATGGGATGGTGTTGTACTTGTCAAGGAAACATTTACAAGCTGGGATAAAATTCTCTGGGATAAAATCGATACCGAGGAGCTCGTGATGACTGTGCGAGAATTGGAAAAGAAAGTCAAAAACATGCCCAAAGAAGTTAAAACTTGGAAGTTGTACCGATGGCTCACAGAGGAGGTGAAGAACATGGCAACGCTACTTCCTCTCATGAACGACTTGCATGGTGAAACCATGCGTGACAGGCATTGGAATCAGCTGATGGTTGTGACAGAGAAGACCTTTGAGAAAGGGCCCGATTTCTGCTTCAAGGACTTGCTAGATCTGCAACTCCACCACTTTGCCGACGATGTGTCTGAGATTGTTGATCAGTCGGTAAAGGAGGCCAAAATTGAAAAGAAGCTGAACATTATCAAAGGTACTTGGTCCAAGATGGCGGTCTCCTTTGACTGCTCAAATCCAGAGTGCCCTCTGCTTGGTGAGCTTGGCGAGATTATTGAAAGATATGAAGGTGATGCATTGGAGATGAACGGAATGGCATCGCAGGGAAAATTCATTGAATTCTGCAAGTCCCTTGTTGATGAGTGGAGTATGAAGCTCAAAGGTATTGAAGGCGCACTTGGAGTTTGGCAGAAGGTGCAAGCCAATTGGTGTCGTTTAGAGCCAATTTTCATGCAGAGTGATGACATCCGGTCACAGCTACCAGATGATGCAAAGCGATTTGAACAGATGGACACTGCATGGAAAGAGTTGATGATGGACGCTTCCCAATCCAGTGGTCTCATCGTAGACATCTGCTGCCAGGAGGGCAGAGAAGACGCCCTGAAGGCCATTGATGAGGGCATTAACCTATGTGAAAGATCACTGAATGAGTATTTGGAGCAGAAAAAGAAAATATTTCCTCGATTCTATTTTGTTGCAAACCAAGCTCTCCTTGACATCTTATCCAATGGGAACAAACCATTGAAGGTTGCTGAATATTTGGGAGATATCTTTGAGGCCACAAAGACTCTTGATTTCAGCAAGGAGCCAGTCCTGGGAAAGATTGCTTGTGGACATATTTCCAAAGATGGTGAGAAGATTCCATGGTGGACTGACCTTGCTCTTGAGGGTGCAGTTGAAAACTACCTTGTGTCGCTGGAAGCACATCTTCGTTTTGCTCTTAGGGAACAGCTCGAAAACGCCAAGTCGACAGCAGAAAATTGGGAGATGGACAAGCCGCGAGAGTTCTGGCTGGAGGATTACTGTGCACAGCTGGCACTTGTTACCACACAGATCATTTGGACAGAGGAAACAAATCGTGCGTTTGAGGAGATAGAGAGTGGCAGTGAGAATGCCATGAAGGACTATAAGAAGGTGAATGATGACCGGATCGAGAAGCTCATCAAGAGGGTGCAGACAAAACTTTCGAAGGAGGTTCGAAATAAGATTATCACGATCATCACTATTGATGTGCATTCTCGCGACATGGTCGAGACGCTTGTAAACAAAAAGGTTTCTGACTCAACAGATTTTACATGGATGTCACAGCTTCGATTCCATTGGTCATTGTGCCCACAGGACAAACCTTTGGTTTCATATACAGACAAAGCCCAGAAGACATGTGTGATCCGAATTTGCGATTGGATCACAATCTACTGCTATGAATATGTAGGGAACTGTGGACGCTTGGTGATCACACCCCTGACTGATCGCTGCTACATTACATTGAGCCAGGCATTGAATCTGATCCTAGGAGGAGCGCCAGCTGGACCTGCAGGCACAGGAAAGACAGAGACCACGAAAGACTTGTCTCGAGCAATTGGTCTCCAAATTGTCGTGTTCAATTGCAGTGACCAGATGACATACCAAACGATGGCGCAGATCTTTATGGGCATTGCACAGACAGGTTGTTGGGGTTGCTTCGACGAGTTCAATCGCATTTCCATTGAAGTGCTGTCTGTGGTGTCAACACAGTACAAGACAATTCTTGATGCAATTCGGGTAAATGCGCAGATGTTCCAATTCATGGATGAGGAGATCAGGCTCATTTCAACCTGTGGTGCATTCATTACAATGAATCCTGGATATGCGGGACGCACGGAACTACCAGAAAATTTGAAGGCCCTGTTCCGCTCTGTGGCAATGATTGTGCCTGACTTGAGATTTATTTGTGAGAATATGCTGATGTCTGAAGGCTTCATCAAGGCACGGCCATTAGCAAACAAATTCGTGCAGCTCTATTCCCTATGTAAGGAGTTGCTTTCAAAGCAGATGCATTATGATTGGGGCTTGCGTGCTGTGAAGTCCCTTCTCCGACAGGCTGGAGGTCTCAAACGCATGGAACCTGAAGCCGATGAGAACCCAGTTTTGTGCCGTGCTCTTCGGGATTTCAACACACCTAAGATCACTACGCAGGACATGCCAATCTTTCTTCGGCTAATCCAGGATCTTTTCCCAGGCGTGTGGCCAGACTCATTTAGTTTTCCTGAATTCGAGAAGTTGGTTATCAAGGTCACAAAGCAAAGAGGTTTGCAAGCCGACCCACAGTTCGTCATTAAAACGGTCGGAATGCTCGGAATTCTTGAGGTGCGGCATTGCATGTTTATCATTGGCCCTACTGGTTGTGGCAAGACTGAAGTGTGGAAGACATTACTGGAGTCGCTTAAGCAAAATGGTCAGGATGGTATGTGGGAACAAGCAAACCCAAAGGGAGTGACCTCCGATGAGCTGTACGGCACCATGTCAAAAGCCAAAGAGTGGAACGATGGTTTGATTGCTGTGATTATGCGCAACATGAGCAAGGAGATGAATGGGTACAAGTCGTCGCACCAGCACAAGTGGGTAATCCTTGATGGTGATATTGATGCAACGTGGATTGAGTCGATGAACACTGTGATGGATGACAATAAGGTGCTGACGCTTGTGAGTAATGAGAGAATTCCATTCTCGCCAACAATGCGCATGATCCTTGAAATCCAGGACATGAAGCATGCCAGCCCTGCCACTGTCTCCCGAGGTGGTGTTCTTTTTATCAATGAGAGTGATATCGGATACCAGCCGTACATTGAGAGCTGGACTGAAAAATATGATGCAACACCGGGGGGCGCATATAATCTCATGTTTTCTAATTACTTTGACGCTAACATAGAGCAGATGCGAAAAAGCTTTGGGTTCTCATGCCCAATCTATGACATGGGTTTCATTCAAGCCATCACTTGCATCGTCGATGCCTTGATGTACAACAATTCTAAGGAGAGCATGGATGCAGTACGACAGATGAGTTTGGAAGATCAAAAGGCTGTCTTTGATGCATACTTCATCTTCGGCATGATGTGGGCAATTGGTGGTGCCGTTGCCGATGATAAGCAAACGCCTTTCAGGAAACAGTTCAGCGCATTCATGAAGGGCGTGCCCAAGCTTGCAAAGTTCCCAGATCCCATGGAGTGTTTTGACTACAGGTATGATGCAATAGCCAAGGAATGGGTTTCCTGGGAGGGCTGGGTTATTCAATACAATCCAGTTGTAGAGAAAATGTACCAAAACATTGTGATCAGCAACGTGGAGTTGGAACGGATGAAGTATGTACTAGAGCTCCATGTTTTTCGGAAGAAGCCAGTCCTTTTTGTGGGTGTGGCAGGTACGGGCAAGACAACAGTAGTTAAGGACTTCCTTGCTGAGACCAAAGCAAAGACCGAGGATATGATGAGCCTATCAGTCAACAACAACAACTACACCACATCCTATGCTTTGCAGGCCATTCTCGCTAGTTGTCTGGAAAAGCGCTCTGGTCGGACTTTTGGACCTCCAGCCAATAGAAAATGCATCTATTTTATCGATGACTTGAATATGCCCTACGTGGATACATATGACACCCAGTCTGCAATCATGCTGTTGACACAGATTCTTTCCTATGCGCAGGTCTACAATCGAGAAGCCCTGGAGGAGAAGAAGGATCTGGTTGACATCTTATTCACTGCATGTATGAATCCTAAAGCAGGATCTTTCATGGTAAATCCCCGGCTCCAAAGGCATTTCACAGTTATCACCTGCTTCACGCCCACAGCAACTCTTATCAATGGCATATACTCAGCAATCCTTGAGAGGCATGTGCAGAGCTTTATACCACAGATTCAGAAGATGCTTGAGTCAATTGTGAATTCGACAATTGACACATTGATATCGATTCTGAATACATCATGCTTTCTTCCATCTGCAGCAAAGTTCCACTACCAATTCAATTTGAAGGATATTTCCAACATTTTCCAGGGATTGTTAAACACAATTAGTGCTGTGTATAGGGAAAATGGCGCATGCAAATTTGCACGGGTATGGCTGCATGAGGTGTACAGAGTTTTCTCTGACCGCCTCATCAGTGCATCCGACCAAGCTGCACTTCAAGATATCTTGGAGAAGGTCACAGGCAAGCATTTCAACAATGTTCCCAAGGATGACCTGTTCCAGCAACCTGTCATTTTGACATCATTTGTTTCAGAGGCCGGTGGTAATGAGAGGGTGTACATGCAGGTGAAAGATATGTTGCAGTTGAAGAAGGTGGTTGAAGACAAGCTTACCGAACACAACGAAGCAAATGCTGCGATGAATCTAGTCCTTTTTGATGATGCGTTGGCACATGTGAGCCGTATCTGCCGAATTACTGACAACCCATGTGGCAATGCGTTGCTTGTAGGTGTTGGCGGATCAGGAAAGCAGTCCCTTGCAAGACTGAGTAGCTTCATTAATGGGCAAGACGTTTTGCGGATCTTGGTGAATCAGGCGTATGGCATGAACGAGCTGAAAGTTGATTTGCAGGAGTTCTACAAGAAGGCTGCTGTTAAGCCTGGACTACCACATGCATTCTTGATGACCGATGGGCAGATTGCCAAAGAGATGTTTCTCGTATATATCAATGACATGCTGTCCAGCGGTAACATTCCAGACCTGTTCACGAAAGAAGAATATGATGCTATTTTTGGGAGCCTTCGGAATCAAGCAAAGGCCGCTGGCTATGTAGATGAGCCTGAATCATTGTTTCAATTCTTCATTGACAGGGTCAGGAAAAATCTGCATTTTATCCTATGCCACTCACCCGTGGGAGATGACTTTCGAATTCGTGGCCGAAAGTTTCCTGCCCTCATCAGTTGCACAGTGGTTGATGTTTTTATGGCGTGGCCTCGCGATGCTTTGGACGGTGTTGCCCGGCGTTTTCTCATAGACTTGCAAACGCAAGGCAACATTACAGAGGATGACACGCTTGGAGCGGTTGCAGCCAACATGGCTGAGGTTCACCTGTCCATTGATGCAGCCAACAAGAAGTTCCTTACAGAGGAGCGCCGTTACAACTATACCACACCCAAGTCATTCCTCGAACTTGTCAGCTTCTACATCAAGATGCTCTCTGAGAAACAGTCAGGAGTTGCTTTCAATTGTGAACGACTTGAGCGTGGACTGGGAATCATGGAAGTAGTACAACAAAAAGTGCAAGGATTAAAAGATGCTCTAAATGAAAAAATGATCCAGGTGGAGGAGAAGAAAAAGGCTGCAGGTGTTTTGATTGAGCAAGTGACAAAAGCGCAAGCAGTTGCCACAGAAGAAAAAGCTGTTGCGGGTAAGGAGGAGGAGAAAACGACAGTGCTGGCAAACAATGCTGCTCAGCTGCAAGCTGAAGCTGATGTAGAGCTGAAGGAAGCCTTGCCAGCTATGTCAGCTGCAGCTGAGGCTGTGAACTGCCTCGACAAGAATTCCATTGGGGAACTGAAGTCCTTTGCGAAACCTCCCCCAGAGTGCATCGACGTCTGTGCAGCATGTGGCTTCCTTCTGAAAAATGAGAAGAGGAAGCTTGATTGGAAAGGAGCACAGAGATTGATGAACAACCCTATGGCATTCATTGACGAAGTCAAGGCCTTCAAAGCTGAGGTTATTCCAGAACCAACTTTGAAAAGCACAGATGAACTGATCGCGCTTCCATTCTTCAATTACGAAATTATGAAAAGCAAGAGCGCCGCAGCAGCCAATTTGGCAAACTGGGTCATCAACTGTGTAAAGTACCACAAAATTTACAAAAGGGTGGCTCCTTTGATGGAAAAGGTGAAAGAGGCCACGAACACAAAGGAATCTGCAATGGCAGCATTGGAGATTGTGAAGAAGCGGGTGGCTGACATTGAAGATCAGTGTGCGAAGCTGGATTCACAGTTGCAGACAGCAGTTCAAGATAAAGAAAATGTCGAGAACGAGGCTGCCAAATGCTTAGAAAAGCTAGAGCTTGCAAAGCGACTTGTCGACGGCCTTTCTGATGAGTATAAGAGGTGGACTGAAACAGTCAAAGATCTTAAGGACTTATCTGTGAGACTGATCGGGAACTGCCTTCTGGCGTCTGCATTCGTAGGGTATATCTCGCCATTTAATATGCGAATACGTCTGGAGCTGTGGAAGGACTGTTGGACGCGAGACATTGTCGAGCGCGGCATTCCATTCACTGATAAGACTGATCCTTTGAAGGTGTTGACTACCGAGGCTGAGATGGCAGGCTGGCAGAATGAGGGTTTACCCTCAGACCGCATATCTGTAGAAAACGCCTCTGTTGTAACTAGCTGTTCAAGGTGGCCTCTAATGATCGATCCCCAGCTTCAGGGAGTAAAGTGGATAAAGCAACGTGAAGGTGATGACTTGACCCCTCTTCAATTCACCCAGAGCAAGTGGCTGAACAAAGTCATCGAATGCATTGAGATGGGCAAAAAATTGCTTATTGAAGCTGTTGGAAGCGAGATTGATGCAATCATGGAGCCGGTCCTGTCAAGGGCCGTCATCAAACGCGGCCGCAGTGCAATGATCATCAAGATCGGAGGAGAAGCCATCGAGTATGATCCTCAATTCCAGCTCGTTTTGCAATCTAAGCTCCCAAATCCGCACTACCGACCTGAGATTGCCGCTCAGTGCACCATTATCAATTTCATTGTGACCCCTGAGGGCCTTGAGGATCAGATCCTGGCCATGGTGGTGAATGTGGAGAAACCAGAGCTCGAACAGCAGAAGCAAGCCCTTGTCAGAAAGCAGAACGAGTTCAAGGTCACACTGTCTCGTCTTGAGGATGATCTGCTGTCGCGTCTTTCCGAGGCAGATCCAGCAACCATTCTCGACAACCTACCTCTGATCGAGGGCTTGGAGGAAACAAAGAAGACATCAAAAGAGATTAGTATTCAAGTTAAAGAGGCGGCGAATACAGAAGTTGAAATTAACACCTCGCGTGAGCAATATCGACCTGTTGCTTCTGAGGGGTCCATGCTGTTTTTCCTGATTATTCAATTGTGCTTCATAGAACACATGTATCAGTATTCGCTTGACTCATTTGTTTCTTTCTTGTACAAGGCCATTGAAAGGACAGAGCCATGCGAGGAAATTAACGAGAGGAGCAAGAAACTGATTGCGATGATTCGTATGACTATTTTTCGATGGGTGAATCGCGGCCTCTTTGAGGAACACAAGCTCATTTTCTGTGCGTTGCTGACGTTCAAGCTATTTCAACTGGGATACCTGAGCGAGGAGTACAATGCTTCATTTTATCAGTACCTCCTCAGAGCACCCTTTGCAATAGGAATGGAGAATCCTCTCAGTGACTGGCTGCCGGGCAAAAACTGGGGTTTGGTGCTGAAGTTGTCAGAGCTTGAGGGTTTCGAAAATTTCGCTTCTAACATGGAAAAAGATGCAGCACCACGTTTCAAAGAATGGTTCAATGAACTCGCTCCTGAAGAAGCCAAATTACCTATGGATTGGAAACGCCTTGACAATTTCCCATTTCAGAAGATTTTGGTACTTAGAGCCTTGCGCCCTGATCGAGTCAACAGCGCCATGGCTGAGTGGATCCGCAAAGTTCTGCCGAATGGCCGTGACTTCATGGACTGCGATGGTTCCTCATCATTTATTGAAGTGCTCACAAATTCCTTTGCGGATTCCACAACAATAACACCAATCTTTTTTATCTTATCATCTGGAGCTGATCCTGTTAAGGAAGTAGAATTGATGGGGAAGAGGCAAATTCAGCTACAGCTAAATGTGAACTATCATAATGTTGCCATGGGCCAGGGTCAGGATGTGGTGGCAGAAGCGAAACTTGACTTAGGGCATAGGGAGGGGCATTGGGTGATGCTTCAGAACATTCACCTCATGCCCAGCTGGTGCGTACAGCTTGAGAGGAGGTTGGACCATTTTGCCGTAGAAAGCAGCCATCCGAACTTCCGTGTATTCCTGTCAGCTGACCCATCAAATGGTATTCCAATTGGAGTCCTCGAGAGGTCAATCAAACTCACTAATGAGCCGCCACAAGGTATGCTTGCAAATCTACGCCGTTCGTTCGCTATGTTCCCAAAGGAAGACTTTGAAGACAAAGAAGGCAAGGTCAAATCAATCTTGTTTGCCCTTTGCCACTTCCATTCGCTCATGCTTGAGAGGAAAAAGTTTGGTCCCATGGGCTACAACATGAAGTATCCATTCAGTGCAGGAGATTTGCGGGATTCCGCTCAGGTGCTTTACAACTATTTAGACGGCTCATCAGCAGTAAAGATGCCCTGGGACGATCTTCGTTATATCTTTGGTGACATTATGTATGGAGGACATATTGTCGATGACATGGACCGCCGTATGTGCTCGAAGTACCTTCTCTACTTCATGAAAGATGAGCTGCTAGATGAACTTGAGATGATCCCATATTGTGACGGAAAGATGACTTGGATGTCCCCAGCACCGGGACCGCATGAAAAGTACATCGAGCACATTGAGACGATGCCTGCAGAATCTCCCTTGTTCTTTGGAATGCACCCCAATGCAGAGATCAATTTTAGAACTGTTGCTTGTTACAAGACATTTGACATGTTGATGATGCTTGGTGGCGGATCAAGCAGCAGTACGGAGGAGGACAACTCACAGAGTCCCATGGCCATTGCAGAATCCACATCTGCTGAAATCTTGGAGGAGGTACAGGAGAAAAAATTTCCAGTTGACGATATAGGCAGGTCTATGAGTGATGAGGAGAAAGGCCCCTATCAATTTGTGTTCCTTCAGGAGTGTGACTATATGAACCAATTGATTTATGAAATGGTCCGTGGGTTGAAGGAGCTTCAACTTGGATTCAAGGGTGAGCTCACGATGAGTGAGACGATGGAAGGTCTGGCCAACTCGTTGTATCTTGAGAAGTTGCCCAAGTGGTGGGTAAAGCTGGGCTTCCCTTCAACACGTCCACTAAGATCTTGGCGCGTGAACCTACAGGATCGATGTGTGCAGCTTGACGACTGGATCAATGATCCACTGAATATACCTCGGGTTGTTGATATTTCTCGCCTATTCAACCCACAGAGTTTTCTCACTGCAATCAAGCAGCTGTGCTGCCAGATGCAGGGTCTTGAGCTGGACAAGCTGATGGTGTTCACTGAAGTGACTAAGAAAGAAGTCAAACAAGTGGATGGGCCTGCCAAGGAAGGTGCCTTAGTCACAGGAATGTTCATTGAAGGGGCAAGGTGGGACTCCACATCGAACTCTGTGGAAGACTCAAAGCCCAAAGAGATGTTTGTCCAAATGCCAGTGATCAATTGTAAGGCAGGCCCTTTGCAAGACAAGGTTGACAAGAACATATATATATGCCCTACATACTGCGTCACGATTCGCCGACCTTATTTCGTTTTCCCTGCCCAGCTTCGCTCTAAAGCAATCCCTGATAAGTGGGTGTTAGCGGGTGTAGCCATGATCTTGGATGTGGCTACATGAAGCCTAGAACACTTCTGCATCCAGCTGAGTCGCCTGCTAACAAACCTTCAGCTGCATGCGTCAGCTTGCACTGTGGGGTGACCCTGTGCAGCTTTGCATGCTGTACAACTGTCTTGTGGTTATCTGAGAGCTGGATGTTTGTTTTCTCAGAGTAAGTTGTTTTGTTTGGCATTGACACACCATGAAAACAACATGCTTTGGTGCACTTCTTGCTAATTGCCGTGGCATCGCTCCATGCAATGCACGCGAGCGTGCGTATCAGTATGTGGGGCACATGCAAGTCGGAATTGAATGATGCTGATGAAGCATGTTTCCCTGCAATGGTGCTTTTTTTTGCAGTTCCCCTTCAATGACATGTACAGGCGTGTGCACACTGACATGTGCACCGCAGACAAAATTGTGCGTGTGAATACAGCTTGATGTATCAACATCCAAGCGTCAAGTCTCTAAGTGTAAGCATGCCTTAGCGTTCTCATGCACAAAGCTTCTGGGCATAAAACCTGTTAGCTCCTCATTTCCGTGTGCAGATAAAAAGACGGGCTGTCGCGCAAAACGCTGCAACAGGCCTGTGCACACGACGTTAGAGTGACGGCCCACATTTACAAACGTAAAATACAACCTTTTCGGACACTAATAGATTAGCGTGAAACGCTAAAGCTAAAATGAGCAGAAAAAGGGC
>Ga0256411_1000044_pt1 | contig 14188 bp, 1 predicted proteins | sample WCR_12metaT_FD_190056 | JGI IMG/M metagenome (GOLD analysis project Ga0256411, IMG submission 190056) | Metatranscriptome of seawater microbial communities from Monterey Bay, California, United States - WCR_12 (Metagenome Metatranscriptome) | ecosystem: Environmental > Aquatic > Marine > Coastal ...
CTCAAGCGGAAGCAGGCCCAAAGAGGTAGGTTCCCTGACAGGGGAATTGCGCTTGGCGCGCCTCATTGGACGCCTGTCAGCCCAGCTTAAGCAGGGCACATGGCGCTGCAGGAGAGACACCGATGGATGGTAGCAAATGTGGCTGAAGCATTCGATATCAGTAATAAGATAGGTGATGTCGAGAACTTCTTCATACACAACCTCAAAAAAGTGAATGAATTCTTGGAGGGGCGAAGTAAGCACAAGCACTTCTTCGTGTACTACCAACAAAAATCGGACGACGATGATGTCAAACATGCCAAGATGGACTTCATTTACACCACTGGTGAACACGAGGATTATCGCATCAAGAACCGTGCGGTGTACTTCCTTCGCAATGTGTACGATAACAAAGGCATGGTTTCAGACAAGGAGATAAAGAAAGACACCGCCACAGATGCCGATGTACTTTTCGGAGAAGTTACACAGTGCCCACTAGAAAGCCTGAATACCGGGTTGCTGGAAGTGTTCAAGCCAATGATCTGCAAGTCTAGCTCTGTGGATTGGTGTTCGTGTGATCCAGAGCAGTCCACTGAGTTCCGGGGTGGTCTTGAACGCTTTACTCAGGAGTTATCTGAAGGCATTAGATCCCTGTCGAGTGGAATAGAACTGGAGATGCCCGCACCCTTAGGGACGGATATTCTCAGAAAGTCGCCTGCTGACATTGCCAGGGACCATCCTGATTTGGTAGCGCCGCACGAGGCTCTGCTTGAGAAATGGTGCAAGCAGATCGAGGACTATCTCGCAGCAACAATGGATGGCCAACAAAGTGATACAGGTGAGCCAGGACCTCGCACTGAGCTTGAGTTTTGGCGAAATCGTCTCCAGAAGATCACCTCAATATTGGATCAGTTGAAAACCAAAGAGCGAAAGATCGTGTTCGGTGTGCTTCAAGCAATTCGTACTAACCAGGACATCCCGTCGAAGTCACAGAAGTCTGTGTTGAACACATTGTGTGCTTGGAAGCAGGTTGATATACAGATTACAGAGGCTTGGAATGAAGCGAAGGACAATGTCAAATACCTCACCACCCTAGAAAAGTTTGTGGAGCCCCTATACTTTGGCACTCCTACCACAATCATAGAAACTCTTCCTGCGCTTATGAACGCAGCCAAGATGATCCACACAATAGCCCGATATTACAACACAACTGAGCGGATGACCAACCTGTTTGTGAAAATCACCAACCAAATGATTACAAACTGCAAAATGTGCGTTCTCAATGATGGCGATCCTGCGGGAATGTGGACACAGGACCCTCTTGTTCTGATCGCGAATCTCGAGTCTTGCATCAAGCTGAACGCTGCCTACCAGGAGCAGTACCTCGCCACGAAGGAGACGCTCCTGACACTTCCAAAGGGCAAACAGTTTGATTTCAGTGAGACTCTGATATTTGGTCGCTTCGACCTCTTCTGCAGACGTGTCAACAAGCTCATCGACATGTTTCAGACGATCCACCAGTTTACATCTTTGTCGCAGCATCGCTTCGATGGTATGGAACCTTTGTTGAAATCATTTGCCAACTACCTTGAGATTTTCCAAACAAAGCATCCCCACGACCTCCTCAAGTTTGAGGAGAACTCTTTTGATCGCAACTATGTGGACTTCAATGTGAAAATTTCAGAGTTGGAAGAAGCTCTGAGGCAATTCATCAACCATTCCTTCGACAACATTTCATCAATTGAAGCCTCACTTACTCTTCTCAAGAAGTTTCAGAGCATCTTGAAGCGTGAAGGTTTGAAGGAGAACTTGGAGTCCAAATACTCCGTGATTTTCTACAACTATGGAATTGAGCTGATTCAAGTTCAGGATCAATACGAGAAGTTCAAGTCTGCTCCTCCACTGGTGCGTAACCTTCCCCCAGTTGCTGGCCACATAACTTGGGCAAGACACCTGTACAAAAGAATTGAAAGTCCGATGGAAAAGTTTCACAACAATCCCACCGTGCTCGGTTGCAAGGACTCAAAAAAGCTCGTCCGAATGTACCACAAAATAGCGAAAACGCTCATTGAATTCGAGATCCTTTGGTACAACCACTGGGTGACCTCTGTTGATGCAGTGAAGACGGGGCTGCAAGCGACGCTTCTCGTCAAGCATCCAGAGGACGGAGGCAGGTTTCACGTGAACTTCGATTGGGAGATACTCCAGCTTATCCGCGAGACCAAATGCTTGCAACGAATGGGAGATCTAGAAATTCCAGACGGAGCAAAGATGGTCTTGTTGCAGGAGTACAAGTTCAAAAGTTTTAATCATGAACTTGGCTATTTTCTGCGTGAATACCGACGAGTCACAAACACGGTGAAACCCATCCTCAAACCAGTGTTCAAGTTCCACATCGAATCCCTGGAGTTCAAGATGCGTCCTGGTATGGTAAACCTGACTTGGACTTCAATGAATATTGATGGGTTCCTCGAGGACATCTGGACAGAGCTTGACAAGCTCGATATTTTGGTTGAGAGCGTGAATGATTTGATGGAAAATCGAATCGAGGCAAATCTCAAGCAAGTGTCCAACTTGATGCTTGTCGACCTACCAGAGGGTTCAGAACTAGTGAGTCTTGACGATTTTGTGGAGATGCAAGAGCGGCACATCTTAGAAACGACTGATTTCCTTCGCGCGAAGAACTGTGAAATCGAGACGGCTGTCGATGACATGTTGGGGATGCTTGTGTCCTTTGAGCTGGACCAACATGTGGACGCAATCCCCGAGAGCGAAATCATTAAAGTCAAGTATCACTACAACTGGAAAATGTATCAGGCACTTCTCAATGCAACGAAGAGCTCCTTGAAGGCCATGAAGTCCCGACTGTCCTCCAACAACAAAATTGGACAGGATGCACCAAGAGCGTTCTTCGAAGTTGACTTGCAGTTGGATGGTATTGGTGTGCGCTTGGTTCCCATGGTCACGGATATCCAGGATGCCATAAATCGGGGCGCTAGGGCGGTCCTCAAATGCTCCGAGCTCGTCCAGGCATGGGATACTACGACACCTCCGAAAAATGTTCAGCAGATAATGCAGCCAAACCTTCCGCCTGTCTATGGCACTGGTCAACAGGGCACGTTCTACGACAAAGTGGCTGAGGACAAAGAAATCTTGAAGGTGATCTTGTTGCTGACTGGAAGCATCCAGTCAACGAAAAACCGCTGTGAAAAATACATCGAAAAGTTCAAGGAATACGAGTGGGTGTGGAAGAACGACATGAACAAGGATTACAAGGCTTTCAAAGCAACGGACCCCAGTTTGGATGAGTTCGAGACCAAGATCGTGAGCTTTGTCAAAATGGAAAATGAGGTTGGAAAAATGGAGGGCCAGCAGCAGATCTCTGCGCTTATGTTGCAGACTGGAAACCTGATGAAGAGCTTGAAGGATCATTTGGTGAAGTGGAAGGAAGTCTTCGCCTCTGAGCTTCACAAGGATGCTTTCTCCAGGCTGGAAAGTGTCACAGAGATGATCAAGAACACACACAAGAAAATGAAGCGCGAGGTCGGTGCTGGCGACATCGATGCCTTGGCATATGTCATGGAGACTCTGACAGAGATTCGTGCGAAGCAGAGCGAAATCGAACTCGAGTTCATTCCCATTGACCACATGTACCGGGTACTCGATGAGCACCTACCTCACATATGCGATAAGGATGAACAAGACGCCCGTGCCATGCTTCGAAGGAATTGGTCTGACTTGCTAGAGGACAGTGAGAAGAAGCAGGCTGAACTCTGCGAAGCGCAGGTGCAATACAAAAAAGATTTGATCAAGACAGTGAACTTCTTCAAGAAGGAAGTTGTGAAATTCAGGTCCGACTACGAGCGCAGCGGACCAATGGTGCGCGGCATCCCGCCACAGGAGGCTGTTGAGCGCCTGAGACGTTTCAGAGAGGAGTACGATGTCCGCAGCCGCAAGCAGGCGATCTACTTCATGGGAGAGGATCTGTTCGGCCTCGAGCATCAACAGTATCCTCAGCTGGACCAAACACAGAAGGAGCTTGAGCTCCTATCGAAGCTTTACGACTTGTACGTCGCAGTGCTTGACACCATCAAGGAGTGGCGCACAATGCCGTGGCTGGATATTCCAGAAAACATGGAGGCCATGAAATCAAAGATCGAAGGTTTCAACGGAAAGTGCAAGAAGATGCCCAAGGACCTACGTGAGTGGCCTGCCTACAACGAGCTGAAAAAGGAAATCGAGGATTTCATGAACGTTCTACCTTTGCTTGAGCAGCTCTCAAAAGACAGCATCATGCCAAGACATTGGCAACAGGTGATCGAAATCACTGGAAAGGATGACCTTCCATATGATCAAGAAGGATTTAAGCTTCAAGACCTCATTGAGGCACAGTTGAATGAGTTTGCTGATGAGGTGATGGACATTTGCGAGTCAGCGGACAAACAGCGAGTAATTGAAGGTAAGTTGAAGGATATCGCTGCAGAGTGGGAAGGCAAGCTTTTCGACTTCAGTAATGGCAAGCGTGACTCACCTTCTATCCTTGTTGCTGGTAAGGTGGTGGAAACGCAAGAAGCATTGGAGGAAACAATGATGCAGATGAACACCATGAACGCATCGAGGTACTCACAGCCATTCAAGGAGGAACTCGTTAACTTGCTTACTACTCTTTCCGATACGTCCGACACTGTGGAAAGGTGGTTTAAAGTGCAGCAAATGTGGTCATCCTTGGAGTCTGTGTTCACGGGGGGCGACATTGCAAAGCAAATGCCCATGGAAGCCAAAAAGTTCGGGCAGATTGATAAGGATTGGATGAAGATCATGAGCAAGTCAGCAGAGACGAAGTTGGTGATCCCATGTTGTCAGAATGACATGTTGAAGTCGATGCTGCCTGTGCTGAACGCAGGCTTGGAAACTTGCCAGAAATCACTAGAAAGCTACCTTGAAGGAAAACGAAACAAGTTTCCCCGATTTTACTTCACGTCAGACCCTGTCCTCCTGAAAATCTTGTCGCAAGGCAGTGAACCTGAGAGTATTCAGGATGACTTCGAGAAACTGTTTGATGCGATCAATCGGGTGACATTCGACAAAGCTGAGCGCAAGAAGATCATCCAAATCAAAGGTGTTGTTGGCAATGCCGAGGAGGTCATTGAACTACAAACTCCTGTCAACGCGATTGGGAACATCGAGGATTGGCTGCTCACCCTTGAGGCGGAGATGCAGCGCTCAGTTCGTCGGGAATGTCGCATTGCTTCTTTGGAGACTGGCCAGGTGATGAATGGACTGTCACTCACAGACTTCGGGAACAAGAGCAAAGCCCAGGTTGCTCTGCTTGGAATCCAGTTAGTGTGGACGGTCGACTTTGAAGAAGCACTGATCAGGATGTCGCGTGACAAGGACAAGCACATCATGAAGACAACCAACATAAAATTCGTGCAAATGCTCGCTGACCTTGTGGGGATTTGCCTTACAGACCTCAAATCCAAGATGAATCGAACCAAGTTTGAGACGCTTGTGACAATCCACGTGCATCAGAGGGACTTGTTCTCAGACGTGCTGGTGAAGGTCAAGCAAGGCAAGGTCAAGGATGAGAATGACTTTGAGTGGCTCAGGCAAACTCGTCTGTACTGGAAGGTGGAGAGTGACAATGCCGTCATTTCAATCGCCGATGTGGACTTTGTTTACTCCTACGAGTACTTGGGTTGCAAAGAACGCCTGGTCATCACTGCATTGACTGACAGGTGCTACATCACGCAATCTCAAGCGCTTGGTATGTTCTTTGGTGGTGCTCCAGCCGGGCCTGCGGGAACCGGGAAGACTGAGACAACAAAGGATATGGGACGTACACTGGGAATATTCGTTGTTGTGACAAACTGCTCAGACCAGCATCGCTTCAGGGATATGGCGAAGATTTTCAAGGGACTTTGCATGAGTGGGCTTTGGGGATGCTTCGATGAGTTCAACCGCATCTTGCTTGAGGTGCTTAGCGTCGTTGCAATGCAGGTCGAGTCCATCTGCTCAGCGAAGCGACAGGCTGTCAAGACCTTCATGTTCCCAGGAGAGGTGGCTCCCATCAAACTCGTTCCCTCGGTGGGATACTTCATCACCATGAACCCAGGATATGCTGGCAGGCAATCTTTGCCAGAGAACCTCAAAGTACTTTTCCGTAGTGTGTCGATGATGGTTCCCAACAGGGAGACCATCATGCGAGTGAAGTTGGCGTCTGTTGGTTTCTCAAGAATGGATGACTTGGGGAAAAAGTTCTGCATTTTGTATGCGTTGTGCGAACAGCAGCTCAGTAAACAGAGACACTATGATTTCGGTTTGCGGAATATTCTGAGCGTGCTTCGAACTAGTGGTACCGTCAAGCGAAGTGAACCCCCATCAACAGATGAGGAGATGCTGTTCATGCGCACAGTGCGTGACATGAATCTGTCAAAGCTTGTGGCGGACGATGTGCCACTCTTCTTAGCGCTGTTGAAGGACTTGTTTCCGAAGGTGTCAGATCCACCAGCACAGGTCTATCAAAATATTGAGAAGGGCTCCAGAAAATTAATCGCCGAAAACAAGCTCATTGACTGGCCATCCTGGTTCCTCAAGGTCATTCAATTGTACGAGACCTCCCTGGTGCGGCATGGCTTTATGCTTGTCGGGCCAACACTGTGTGGAAAGACTGAAATTGCCACCATCCTCACGACTTGCATGACAGAGGATGGCCACCAGCACAAGGAGACGCGTATGAATCCAAAGGCGATCACAGACTCCCAGATGTATGGCTTCAAGGACCCAGTCAGTGAGGAGTGGACACCAGGGGTATTCGCCACAATCTGGCAGAGGTTCAACAACCGCACTCTCAAGTACACAACGTGGATTGTATGTGATGGGCCAGTGGACGCTATCTGGATTGAGAATTTGAACACAGTGCTGGATGACAACAAGATTCTGACCCTTGCAAACAATGACCGCATCCCGATGACAGATAACTGTAAGATTGTGTTTGAGGTGCAAGACCTCCGGAATGCTTCTCCAGCAACTGTGTCGCGAGCGGGAATCATCTACGTTAGCGCCAGCGACCTCGGTTGGCAGCCACTGATCGAAAGCTGGTTGATTCAACGAGTTGACCTAGGAAAGGAGCGCCAGGCTGAAGCTGACATTCTGAGGCCGCTGTTTGACAAGTACCTGAAGAATGCACCCCCAAATGGCGGAGCCGCGCAGGACTTCTTCGACTGGAACATGAGAAACATCAAGAAGGTGATGCCTGCGAATGACTCCATCGTCATAGTCAATGTGCTCAACTTATTGTCAGCATCGCTGAAGTCAGCCGTGCAAGAGAACTATATCCTTACAGAGGACGCATATCGTCGTGTGTTGACCTGGTCGCTCATGTGGGGCTTTGGTGGGCTTCTAGAACCTGAAGAGAGATCGAAACTTTGGGAGAAATTCATAGAAGTCCTGGAGGCAAACAAGCACAAAGATGCGATTGCTCCACGAGGGGAAAACGAGACGATCTTTGAGTATGTCCCAGACCCTAGTGATCGGAGCCGGCCATGGAGGAGATGGCAACCAAAAGAGTGGAAGCCACCAAAAAAGTTACAATTCTCCGCCCTGCTGATCCCCACGATGGACTCTTGCCGCGCGGAGTACATCATGAACATTATTGCAAACAATGACAAGACGAGAAACCCACCCTGTTTCAAATCTTCGCTTATGGTCGGCTTACCGGGGACAGCTAAGACATCTACTGCGCTGATGTTCGTAGGCCAATACTCCGCCGACGTGATGCTGTCCAAACGGCTTAATCTCAGCAGTGCCACCACGCCTTTAGGCCTTCAAAAAAGTATTGAAGCAGAGCTGGAGAAGAAGAATGGCAGGACGCACTGTCCACCAGGCGGTAGAAGTATGACCATATTCATTGACGATGCGTCCATGCCGCTTGTCAACACGTGGGGTGATCAGGTGACGAATGAGTTGACTCGGCAAGTCATCGAAATGGCAGGGTTCTACTTCCTGCACAAAGAAAAGCGTGGAGACTTCATGCAAATCGAGGGACTTCAGTATGTCGGAGCCATGGGCCAACCTGGTGGAGGGAAGAACGACATTCCTGATCGCCTGAAATCAAAGTTCCTTTGCTTCAACATGACGCTGCCTTCCAGCGTGTCCGTGGACAGCATTTTTGGCAGCATTATGAAGGTCAAATTCAACGCAAAAGTTGCGAAGCCACCCGTTCAGGAATTAGCGAAGAAGCTGTGTGCAGCCACGGTGGACATCTGGGACAGGATTAAGGGAACTTTGAAGGCGACCCCACTGCGCTTCCACTACATTTTCAACATGCGAGATCTGAGCCGAGTGTTCCAGGGTATTATGGAATGCCCTGTTGGCTCGCCAAACGACATAGTGAAGGACGACAAGACACTGGTGAACCTCTGGAAGCACGAGGTTATTCGTGTGTTTGCTGACAAGCTGTGCAGAGACCAAGACAAGGAAGTTGTGCACAATTTCCTTGGTCAGGTAGTGCCAACTCACTTTGGGGAAGAACTCGCTGTGGAGTGCAAGGAAGAACCGTGGTTTTGCGACTTCCAGCGTGAAGTGTTGTTTGATGATGAGACCGGTGAGGAAATCGGGGCACCTAAGGTTTACGAGCCTGCATATTCGTGGGACCATGTCAAGACCAAGGCTTACGACTACCTCAAGAGGTTCAATGAAACTTATCCGCAAAAATCGATGCAGCTGGTGCTCTTTGATGAGGCGATGAAGCACCTGATGAAGATCAATCGCACACTCCAGCAAAAGCGAGGCAGTGCTATGCTTGTTGGCGTTGGTGGCAGTGGCAAACAGTCACTTGCTCGACTGGCGGCATACACTTCAGGTCACTATGCGTTCCAAATTGTCATCACCAAGAATTACAATGACAATGCACTCTTTGAGGATTTGAAAGCGTTGTGCATCAAGGCTGGCGCGAAGGGCGAGAGCGTTACCTTCATTTTCACAGATGCAGAGGTCAAGAGTGAAAACTTCTTGGAGTACATGAACTCGCTCTTGGCTACTGGAGAAGTAGTGGGCCTCTTTGCCAAAGACGAGAAGGATGCAATGTGTGGTGAGGTTCGCAATGATTTCGTGAAAGACAATCCTACTGCAGAGGAGGATATTCGCAGCATGTTTGCCTACTTCATGGATCGACTTCGAGACAACCTGCACTTGGCATTATGCTTCTCTCCTGTCAATGCGAAGTTCCCTATTCGAGCCCAGAAGTTCCCAGCTGTGTTCACGGTTAACATCAACTGGTTTATGGCTTGGCCTGAAGAGGCACTTGTGGCAGTGAGCAGTGCGTTCCTCGGTGCTTACAAGATCGATACTTCCAAAGAAGAACGTCAAAATTTGTATGGGCTCACAGGCTTCTTCCAAGCGCAAGTGCGTGATATGTGCGTGGTGTATTTCGGTCGCATGCGAAAACATGTGTACGTCACGCCCAAGAGCTTCCTATGCCTGATCGACTTTTACAAGGGTTTGTACAAAATCAAGTACGATGACTTGAACCAAAAAGAAAAAAGTGTCAATATCGGTCTCGACAAGCTGGCAGAAGCTTCAGAGGTAGTCGATAAGCTCAAGATCGAACTGAAGCAGCAGGAACAGGTGTTGCAAGTTGAAAAGAAGAAGGTGTTAGCCTTGGTCGACAATGTGACAATTGAGAAGGATAAAGCTGACAAGAAGGCGGCGCAGGTCAACCAACAAGCTGCAGACTGTCAAGCAACCGAGGATAAGATCAACGTGGAAAAAGCTGAGGCGCAAGTTCAGTTGGATGAAGCCATACCGTATCTCAAAAAGGCGGAGTCAGCATGTAACTCCATCAACAAAAATGATGTGACCGAAATTCGAGCAAATAAGCAGCCACTGGACATCATCAAGCTTACGTTCGATGGCATCCTCATCTTGCAGAAAAAAATGCTTGTCCCAGTGAAGGTGGAGGACAAGATTATCAACAAGGTTTCAGCGCCATTCATCGCTGATTCATATCAGGAATATTCTGTCAAAGAGCTGGACATGACCTTCCTGGATAAGATCTTAAGTTTCGCAGCCTATGACAAAGACAACATCAATGATGAAACCTGCGAATTGCTGGAACCGTACTTGAGGTTCGACCCTGATATTAACAAACATTGGGGGCCTTGGCCAGCACACAGAGTTTTGGAGCCAGAGCTTGCCGGCAAAGCAAGTAAGGCAGCCATGGGTCTCTGCACATTCGTCGGTGCGATGGTACAGTATCAAAGGGCGGCAAAAGTTGTCAAGCCAAAAATGATTGCACTGGAGATTGCTGGAGCCAAGCTTGCAAAAGCGAAAAAGGAGAAAGAAGCTGCAGAGGCAGAGCTTGCGCGTGTCATGGCAGAGGTTGCGAAATTGGATAGAGAATTGGCTGAAGCTAAAGCCAAAATGCAATCTTTGCAAGAGAGTGCCGACCGAATGCAGAGGCAGATGGATGCAGCGAACAACCTGCTCAACGGCTTGTCAGGAGAGAAGCTAAGATGGGAGGAAGATTCGAAGAACTTTGCTCTCAGGAGAAAGCGTCTCGTTGGCGATGTGGCCACTGTGTGTGCCTTTGTAGTGTTCTGCGGTCCATTCAACTCCGAGTTCAGAGACCAGCTATATAAAGACTTTCTTGAAAGCACGCAGAAGAGGGGGGTGCCATCGCATACAAAGGTGGACCTAGTACAGTTCCTTATCGACCAAGCCACGATTGGAGAATGGGCACTTGAAGGGTTACCAAGTGATGAGTTGTCAATTCAGAACGCGATTATGGTTACACGCTCCTCGCGATATCCGTTGATGGTGGACCCACAGGGGCAGGCCAATCGGTGGATTCGAAACCGTGAGAAGCACAGGATCCAGCAAAACCCTATTATGTGCATTACCACTTTGAGCGCGAAGAATTTGAAGGACCAGATTGAGTTCACCATGGGTGAAGGTCTGTGCCTCCTCATTGAGAACGTTGAGAATGACGTGGACCCGATGCTGGACCCTGTCATGGAAAAGCAAATCATCAGGAAAGGCAAGAACATGTACATCAATGTGAGCGACCAGAACATGGACTACAATGCAAAGTTCAGCTTGTATATGACTTCCCGTTTGCCAAATCCACACTTCAGCCCCGAGTTGTCTGCCAAGGTGACAGTGATCGATTTCACGGTCACATTGAAGGGCTTGGAGCAGCAGTTGCTAGGTAGGCTCATCAGCATGGAGCAGAAGAGCTTGGAGGACACTTTGGCAGCACTGGAAGAGGATGTGACCAACAATCAAAAGACTTTGCAATCGCTTGACAAGCAACTGTTAGAGCGCCTCACAAACGCAACAGGCAACCTGTTGGACGACACCGAGCTTATCGAGGTGCTTGCAAACACCAAAGCAAAGTCCAAAGAGGTGGAGGGCAAACTGGCAGAGGCAGATGAGCGCAAAATCGAGATCAATGAAAAGCGTGAGCAGTTTCGCCCTGTTGCTACGAGAGGAAGCATCATGTACTTCAACATGGTGGATATGACAAATGTTGTCAACCCCATCACTGCACAACCTTCCGGCTGGATGTACAACTGTTCACTGCTGCAATTCCTGAACCAGTTCGAGATATCTGTTAGGAATTCAGAAAAGTGCCAGCCGACCGCAAAGCGCGTTGACAAGATCATCCAGTTCCTGACCTACAGAGTTTACCGTTACATGAACAGGGGCCTCTTTGAACGCGACAAGATGATGTTCAAGCTCATTGTAACAATGAAGATCATGGTTGTTGGAAGTCAGATGACGGGGGCTGACGTTTCAGTGTTCCTGAAGGCTGGGTCGTCTTTGGATGTGAAAGCAGAGCGTCAGAATCCTTTCCGTTGGATGTCTGACAAGATCTGGTTGAATCTCCTGCAACTTTCCCGACATCAATTTGGCGTGGACCAGACGCAATTCTTCAGTGACATCGTCGAGTCGCTGCAGCGAAATGAAACCCAATGGAAGAAGTGGTATGATGAGAATGAACCAGAAGGTGTGCCTGTGCCAGATTACGAGGAACGCATCCGCATGGAGCGAACTTTGGGACCTTTCCTGCGTCTGAATATTGTGCGGTGCATGAGGGAGGACAGAACATCGATTGTGTGTGGTCAATTTATTGAGTCTATGCTGGACAGCAGGTTCACTGCTCCTGTGACGGACCTTATCGTCGATATCTTCGATGAATCTTCACCTCGGCGACCAGTGTTGTACCTTCTGTCAGCTGGGAGCGACCCTTCCAATGCGATTGATGAGCTCGCGAAGAAAAAGAAAAAGTACCCAACAGACAAGGTGTCCATGGGTGAAGGTCAGGAGAAGGTCGCTCGAGAGAAGAACAATGCAGCTTTCTTGACCGGTGGCTGGGTTGTCCTGCAGAACTCCCACCTTGGCATTGGCTACATGTGTGAGTTGGAAGATGTCCTCACAAAGACACCCGAGATACATGAGGACTTCAGACTCTGGGTTACATGCGAAATCACCAAAGAGTTCCCAATTGGCCTGCTGCAGATTGCCATCAAGGTGACCTTGGAGCCGCCTGCTGGCCTGAAAGCAGGGCTCTCCAGAACTTATTCAACAATGGTATCGCAGGAGCTGCTTGACAAAATCGACCATGAAAAATGGCGAACGCTGGTTTACGTGCAGTCTTTCCTCCACAGCATAGTGCAAGAACGACGAAAGTTTGGGCCGATTGGATGGTGTGTCCCATACGAGTACAACAATTCCGATCTGGATGCGTGCTTACTTTTCCTGGAGAAGCACGTGTCTACAACAGTTCTTGTGGGCAGCCAGCTCTCGTGGTACACTGTGCAGTACATGGTTGCCGAGGCGCAATACGGTGGTCGCATCACCGACGACTTGGACAGAGAGCTGTTCATCACCTACGCTCAAAAGTGGCTCTGTGATGAAATCTTCAAGCCAAGCTTCCTTTTCAACAACTATGCGTCAGACTACAACTACAGGATTCCAGAGGGCCTTGAGATCCAGCAGTTTAGAGAGTCTATCGAGACCATTCCGTCTGTAGACTCTCCAAACATCTTCGGACTCCACACGAATGCTGACCTTACGTACCGTTTGAAGGAAGCGTCTGAGATGATCGCTACCATCATCGAGACACAGCCAAAGGACTCTGGGGGAGGCACTGGAAAAACAATGGACGAGGTAGTCAAAGAGCAGGCCCTTGACTTGCTAAGCAAGATGCCCCCAGATTTCGTTGAGGAAATATTTCGAGCGCAAATTCACAAGCTGAAAGGGCCACCACTGACATCTGACAAGGGCTTCGCTGCACCATTGAACATTTTCCTCTTCCAGGAGCTGCAGCGCCTCCAGAACATCATCAAAATCGTTCGCAACAACTTACAGAGCATTGCAATGGCGATCGATGGCACTGTTGTGATGACAACTGACATCCAAGCAGACTTGAACATGCTGTTCGATGCCCGACCACCAACAAGGTGGACAAATGATGCCAGTGGTGCAGAGATCTCATGGCTGATGCCAAATTTAGGAGGATGGTTCACAGGGCTGCTTGAACGGCAGGATATGCTGAAAACCTGGTTGGAAGGCTCGAGAAGTGTTATGAAGGCCTACTGGCTGACGGGGTTCACCAACGCGCAGGGCTTCTTGACTGGTATGCGACAGGAAGTGACACGACAGCACAAGAAGGATCCAGCAGGCGTTTGGTCACTGGATGATGTCATTTCGCACACAGAGGTGCTCACATGCGACCATGAACGCGTGAAAGATGTCCCTGATGAGGGACAGAACATCTATGGTTTGTTCACCGAAGGCGGCCGATGGAATAAAGCAGAAGCGCGAATGGACGAGTCCGAACCGAAGAAATTGACAGTGCCTATGCCCGTAATACTCGTGACAGCAACAACAAAAGAGGGTCTCAAGGCCATGGGGCTCAACTATGGTCCCTATGGAGCTTTCGACGCACCCGTGTACAAGTATCCGAAACGCAACGACCGCTACCTCATTTTTCGAATCAAGCTCAGATCCGATCCGCAGCACCCATCTTGGTGGAAGCTGCGTGGGGTATGCCTTGTCGCCCAAGTCGACTGAGATGGCACCCATTTTGCAATTAGTGATGGCGGCTGGAAGCTTCTTGACTTCATCCTTGTTCACTCAATTGGTGCGTCCGCTGGCAACCAACTTGCCATACCTGAGAGTACGCTTCACATGTGAATCGAAA
>Ga0256411_1000046_pt1 | contig 14013 bp, 12 predicted proteins | sample WCR_12metaT_FD_190056 | JGI IMG/M metagenome (GOLD analysis project Ga0256411, IMG submission 190056) | Metatranscriptome of seawater microbial communities from Monterey Bay, California, United States - WCR_12 (Metagenome Metatranscriptome) | ecosystem: Environmental > Aquatic > Marine > Coastal...
AGCGCCTGAAGTCTTGGATCTTCCGGTGATCTAGTAATCGTAGTCATCGACGAAGTAGTTTCTGTAAGAATCAGCCTTGGCGATGAAGAGAGTCTTGAAATCGGAGGTGAGTCCTGGGTAGCTAGTTTGCACCTTGGTGAAGCTGAAAAGCTCAGCAGTTGGCTGCTTGGCATATTGGGCCAAGTAGTTGGCGAGCTCCAAAATACCGGCCTTCTCCTTGTTGGTCATGGTGGTAATTCCGGTTGGGATAGAGGCAATCAAGGTGTTCTCACCACTGGTGAAGACAACGTTTCCAGTAATGGTGGCTGCCTTAAGAACTGCCTTGTCGTAGATGTCGGCGAAGTCCTTTGGTTGAAGTCTTCCCTCATCCTCGTACTTGTCACGGAGCTCAATAGTGAGAGCGTACTCAGCGAACTGGGTGGCGGTGTAACCGGCTTCACCAGTGAAAGTGTACTCGTAGAGAGCGACCTCGAAGGCTTGACGTCTGAAGGTCATACCCTCAAGTTGATTAAGGGTGAACACCGAGTTATCAAGGAGGATTCTAGTGTCAATGACAGCGAATCTGCCCTCAACTTCGGCAACCAACTTGAAGATGGCCTCGAATTCGGTTTCGGTCCAGTCGTTTGAAATAGTGAGATCGAAAGCTGTGGTTGCATCATCAGCCATGTAGCTCTGAAGTAAAAGTCCTGTCTTCTTCCAGTCAACATTACCTGCAGTGTCCTTGACAACGAACTTTCCGCTGGAGACTGCGGCGATCTTTGGAGAGGCGATTGGATTTCTTACTGCCTTAGTCGTCCAGTTGTCGACAGTGGAGTTGAAGTACAATTGCCAGAAAGCGTTGTACTTGGTAGTCTAAGTAGGTCCAGTGCCAACATTGGTGGTGTTGAATGCACTTCCAGTAACGAGGTTAGTGTTGATTGATTGCAAAAGAGTGGCCTCTGCGGAGGTAAGAGACGTTGTGTCTTTCTTAGTCTTAGTCTGAGTGGAGATCTTCTTAAGAGTGGCAGCGGGGACGAAGTGTTGGACGTGATCACCGATGGTGTATCCCTGAAGAACAAGATCTGCACCAAGTCCTGAACGAGCCTCGTAATCAGCATTAGCGAGGGCAGCACCGATGATGTACTTAGAGCTTGAGATAGAGAAGTTGGTAGCGTCGGCAGCAATGATGGCATCGAAAGCGGTCTTGTTTGCAGCGGTAAGAGATCCGTAAATTGTAACGTAGCTGTTGCCCTTAGCATTGACATTAGCCATAACCCAGTCCAATTGCGTGAGCTTGGCAGCATCAGTCATCAGAGTCTTGTTAGTAATGTTAGAGTAGAAGAGGTTCTTAACGGTATAGCCGAACTTCAAGGTATCGTACTCAGAGTAGAGGTCGTAGAACTTGAGGCTATCGTATTGACGTCTAACCTCAACACCAGCCTTTGCGTCAGTGTTGAAAGCAGCAATTGTCTTGGTAACCACACAGTAAGCATAGAGCTCGGTAAGGAGAGCAGCGTCCAAGTCGCTCTTGATAATCCATGCGTTGGTGAAACCGGTAGCATTGAGTTAGGTGAGAGTTGGATGGACGGTGTTATTGTCAACACGAACAGTCGCTGGGACAGTTGTGTCGGTCATGAACTCCTTGTAGGCAATGAGGATAGCCTTACGGTCGTTGGAGAGCTATTCGGTGGCGCCGTATGCTGAGATAGAGACTCCAGTGGCAAGCTTGTCCTTGTTGTTAGAGTAGTCCCAAGCGTTATTGAGGATACGGTTCCATCCGAGCTTTCCGAAAGAGATTCTCTTGAGAACGGAATCAAGGTCAATCTGGAACTTGGTGAAGGTACGGACATCAAAGATGTCAGCTGGCTTCTCCTCAGAGTCGTTCCACACCTGGTAAGCGGCAGTGACGTATTTGAGGAGCGAGTAAGCACCGAGAGCTTGCTCTCTAGTGTACTTAGTAGCAAGGACGAAGGTAGTGTCAGACTGAACAGCCTTGTACTGCTTGGCGGTTCCATCAGTCTTGATGTAGTCAGCCTTGAGCTCGTTCTCTTGGGTAAGAGAAAGTGGGTACTTGTATTGGGAAGCAAGGAACATGCAGTACTGTGCTTCGTTCTCCTTCCATGCCTTGGCGTTGAGCAGCTCTTCGGTGAAACCGTACATGACGAGGTCACGAACTGCGTAGATTCTGTTTGGAGAAGAGTTGGCCTCGTCGGACTTGTATCTAGCGAGAGCAATTGGACCGGCCAAGACCTTTCTGGTGGCGAGAGCAGTGAATGTGGCCTGGGTGAAGGCAATGTTAGCCTGCGAAACTCTGAGAGCAGCGAGCTCTGGCTCAGTAAGGGCCTTGTAGGCAACCTTGTTTGTGCCAGCATCCTCAGCCTGAGTGGTAGAAGTAACGCAGAGTCTATCAGCCTCGTCCAAGATGGAGACAAGGGAAACCTTGTTGATGTATTAGTCGACAAGTTTGGTCAGAGGGAGGCCGTAGTCGAGGATGTTGCTCACTTTAGCGGTGCCGTAATCGATAGAAACTTTTTCGTTAGTGGCATCAGAGATTCTCTTGAATGAGGCATTCGCAAGAGTTTCAGTGGTCTGGACTGGGTAGTCGAGCTTATGAAGCTGGATAGCGTATTGGAGTCTCAGGTAGAAGTCGAGGTATCTGTTGGTGGCAATGGCAGCCTTTCTTGCGGTCAAGTTGGTAGCATTTTCGTTGGTGGTGCAAGCACCAGCGGTACTGCAAGCAGTGTCAGCGGCAACGATGAGGGCAACACCGTCGATGGCAGCAATGACCTTGTCATCGATGGTGATGCCTCTGGCAGCCTCGATGATAATCTGGATGTCCTCATCGGTCCAGAATTGGTCCATGACGAGGTCGAAAGTGGTTTGACTGTTGAAGCCTTCGGCCTTGGCAAAGTTGAAGGAGTGGATCTCCAAGTCAGAGTACTCTTCAATCTTGTGCTTGGTCTGTTGCATGAAGCCCCAAGCGATCAGACCGAACTGCTACTTAGTGAAGTTGGCAAGAGCAGTACCAGTGGCCTTAATATCAACCTGAGCGTCAAGAGCAATCTGAATGACGCTTAAGTTAGTGTAGATGGTAGATCTGGTCTATAAGGACTGTCTGTACAAGTACTGAGCGTAGTTGTACATGTCGTTGGCCTCTTGGTAAGTAACATCATTAGTGATGAGCTGCTTGACGGTGACCAATTGCTTGAAGTAATCATCCCAAGAAGCTTCGAGTTTCTCACCAGCAACCTGAGTTGCGACGATCGTGTTGGCGGCATTAGTTGGAGAGGTCTTCTCGTCACTGTAGTCGATCCAGAACTTTGGTGCAGTTGGGGTGACATCAGCCTTGTTACTCTTGACGTAAAGAGCCCACTCGTAGCGTCCGGCAATTTGCCAGTCAGACCATCCTGCAATCTGGAGGTTTGCGAGAGTCCAGGTGTTGTTTGAACCATCCTTTCCGAATTCGGTAGTGACAGCAAGGAGCTCGGGATCAGTTGGCATGGAGCCAGTGGCAGTCTTAACACGTGGACCAGTGGTCTGGCTAGTGAGGAGGATTCTCTTGGCGAAGTTAGCGGTAATCTTCTTGTAGTCGGCTTCCTTCCAGTCGGACTTGAAGATGTATCTTGGCTCATCAATACCGAACATCTCAACTTCATCGTAGTTGACAGACAAAGCGAGAAGCAATTCATTCGTGGAGAAAGAGGTCTTTCTGGTTGCGAAGACAAGTCCTGTGGTCAAAGATGGGAACTTCGAGAGGACGTAGAGACCAATCTGCTTCTTGAGGGTAACGGCAGCACCAGCAGCATCCTTTCCGTCCAAAGTGAGGCTAAGAGCTCTAAGCTCGGCTTCTCTGAGGGTGGTCAAAGCTGGGGTGAAAGTGTACTTGGTGGTCTCGAGTCTCTTGGCAGCTGAGATCAATCTGAGGATCCACTCACGGCCAGTGATAGTGGTGTCAGTAAGCTCGCCGAGGTAGACGATAACAGAGTAGAAATCGAAGTAACTAGCGATGTCGGCATGGACTCCAGCGGTTGCACCTCTTGCGTTGATCTCAAAGTTTCCAACAACCTTGGTGCTGTCGGAGTAGAGTCCCCACCACTCGAAGTCTCTCTTCTCAATCTCGTCGAGAACAACTTCAACGTAGGTTGACAAAAGGGAGCCAGTGACAGCTGCGGTAGTCTTGCGTGCGTTAGCGGTTGTCACGACGTAAGCGAAATCCTCAGGTCCTTGGAAGTTGAGGTATTCGTGACCAGCACCAGTGGTTAACTTATCACTCATGGCTTTCACCCAGGTGAATCTGGTAGTAGTGGCGAACAACTTGGTTGGTGCAGCGAGATCAGTGGACTCGTTGGTTTCAAGGAGAGCCTTGGCAGCTGTGTTGAAGGCGGAAGAAGTTCTGGTTGGTCTGACGGTCCATGCTGCCTTGTAATGGTAGTCACCATAAAGGTTCTGGGCCTCATCGACGATAGACTTGGTAGATTCACGTCCCTTTTTGGAGTTGAGATCCTTGACCTTGCCTCTAGCATTGGTTCCCTTAGCACCAGCATTCGCGCCATCGTTATCCTTGGCGTACTTAAGAGCCCAAAGGAGCTCAGATGAAGTATAGATAGCGGCGGTCTTAAGATCGGCCATGTTAGCTTGAGCCATGCCAAAGTCGGCTGGCGTGTTGCCTGATGCAGTGACATCGTAGTCGAACTTCTTAACTAAGAAAGCATCGTTGTCGGCCATTTGCATGGAGTAAATACCGAGATTCTTGATAGCGAAGTTTGTGGCTTTGGTTGAATTCAATGGAAGAACAAAAGCAGCTGCAGGTACAGTTGTTTTAGTTGAGTCGACAATCTTGAAAGAGGTAGCAGCAGCGTATGTCTCTTTCTTGAACACTCTAGCGTACAAGTTGAGAGCGATCTGGGCTTCATCGAAGAGGTAAGGGTGAAGTTCAGTTGTCATCGTGGCCTTGTCCAAGCCGTAAGTGGTGACAATAGAGTCAGCATAGACGCGTCTTGGGTAGGTGAGGTGCTTGTTGGCAGCTGCGTTGGTGACAGTAAGCAATTTGATTGTGGTTGCTCCAGCAACTCTCTCGGCAGCGATCTAGATGGTGAGTGTAGCGCCCGATTCATCAAGAGCTGCTTTGAGGGTAGTGCGGTCAGTAACGGCGGTAGTACCGTCCTTCTTGAAGAGTTTAGCGAGGACAATGTTTGCGTCAGTAAGAACTGAGATGGAAGCACCAGCGTTAGCCTGAACATCCTTCACTTCTTTCCAGAGGCCAGCAGCATCGGTAGCACCACGTGCAGTCTCAGCAGCAGTGACGGCAGCAGCCCACTGTTGTCTGCTCCAGGTGGAGGTCAAGTTGGCTGCGGCTTGACCGTCTTAAGCGGTAAGCTTAATGACAGTTGCTTCGTCCTCGGCGTACTGGAAGTACTTGATCAAGTTAGCTGCAGTTGCCTTGGTAGTCGAGGCTATAAGGTACTTAGTGGTGTAACCAGTCTCTCTGTACATGGTGTCAGCGACGATCATAGCGAGCAAATCGGTTGGCGTCTTGTCAGTTTCCTGACCAGCCAAGTCCCACTTGAGGGTAGCGAAGTTTCTGGTAGTAGTGACAGCAGTACCTCCGAAACCACCGGCAGATCCGATTTGAGAGTTGAGGAAGTTAGCGACACGGGTCTGCTGGGCCATCTCTTCAAATTCCATTCTGGACATATCTCTAGCGAGGAGATCAGTCATGGGGTTGGTGCGCTTGGCGACAGCGAGAGTTGCGAGGCAAGCTTCAGTAGTTGAGAGGGTCTCGATATCGTGCTTAGCAATGGTTCTGGATGCCTGAGCGAAAATTCTGAGCTGTCTAGCAAGCTTTTCTCTGTTAGCGTCAGAATCACCTGAACCCAAATCCTTGATGTCACCCTTTGTGACCTTTGCAGTGTTAACAGTACCGAATTCACTGTCGACGATAGCCTCGACGTATGACTTCTTCCAGACCTATCCGCAGAGCTTGTCGACCTTTGGAGTCTTGAGATCTCCGGTAACGGAAGCGTACATCTTGTCAGCCAAGTAGGAGACATTGTTGTAGGTGTTTCTGTCGACACCGAGGTTAGCCAAAGCGTAGTTCAAACGGAATGCCCAGAACTGAGAAGCAGTGAACTTAGTTGTGTTGTCCTGCTTCGTGCCATTGAATGAGTAAACCCAAGCGTTAGTACCGCGGACCTTGTACGTGGTATCGAGTTGGGTGATCTGGAGTCCAGCAACCATCTCTGGTGAGAGCTTGAGAGTCGCAATCTGAGCTGCAGTGAGAGCAACTTCAGTGTTTGAGCTAATGTAGTTCTTGTACTTAATGGTGGCGACGTGAGCGTCGATGACTCCGCCAACGAGAGCGGCGTTAGAGACGACCTTAGCACGGCAGAGCTTGACGATAGCAATCAAATTAGCGTTTGTCCATCCGGCCTTGAAGATCATGTCGGAGTCGATACCGTACATGTCGAGCTCACCGTAGTAGACCTTATCGGCGGTGGCTAGTGACTTAACTCTGACAGTCTCGAAGACATTCACGACGAATTTACCGAGCATGATACCGAAATTGCCGTCAGCAATAGCAGAGTCTTTCCAGTCACCAGTGGCAGCAGTTCCTCCGAGAGTATCGTTGGTCTGAGCATCCTTGTTAAGGTTAGTGGCAGCATCGTAGGCAGTGCCTGGGTAGTACTTCCACATGTTGTAGATGGCGAAGTACATGAATCTGTTGGCGCCAGTGTCCTTCTGGATAAGAGCGTCGTCGACGTACAAGACCTTGTTGTCGTATTTGGCATCAGCGAGCTGAAGAAGCTGAAGTGGGCAAGGGAAGATCTTCAAGATGTCTGCGGTATCTCCAGCTCCACCTTGTGCTTTCTTTCTCAAGTCTCTGAGAGAGTGAGAGAGAGCGAACACTCTTTCTCTTTCGGCCTTAATGATAGCAATACCAGCAGCTAAGTCGTCAACGGCAATCGTGCTTAAGGCACCAGATGTAGCCTTAACCTTGTTATGTCTTGAGACTTCAATGACCTGCATGAAATCGGCAGACGAGAACAATTGCTTGGTCTGGAACTTAGCGTAGGTTTCGATACCAGCAGTAGCGGTACAGAAGAGGGAATCCATCGATGCGGCAGCAGTGATTGTAGCCGTGGTGTCAGCATTGTATAGAGCCTCGAGCCATCCATTAGTCTTAGCCTGGAGCATAGCGTATTGACCGCAAGCTTTAGCGGGAGTGTTGTATCCGGCATCAGCGATCATTTCAGCAACGTTAGCGAAAGCACTGTTCGTGGTGACTGCGCTGAATTTGGCTGGGGTGAGAGACGCGTAATGGCAAGTTGGAACGTACTCGTTCATAGCGATCACGATGTTAGATCTGTTATACTTGATAGCAGCGTCGGTATTGGCGCCAGCAGGGTCCATTAAGTAAGTTGGGAGGATAGTAGCAGCATCCCAAGTGTTAGGGAATCCAGCGGTAGCGGCAACAGATGCGGTGTAGGTGTAGTTCTGGATTCTGTATCCGGAACTTTGGACTTCAGCCTTCCAGGCATTGGTCTTGAACCAATTGACTGCGACTAACTTAGCAATAGACTTGATCTTAACGGTCTTGGCAGCGCCGTCAGATTCAGTATTGATTTTAGCGAAAATGTTGGTGAATTTAGCAGCATCATCGCCTCCAGCAAGAGTGTAGATTGGACCTGTTCCGACTGCGGCTATAACATTAGCCTTGGTGATTGCTGGGGTATAGGTAGCAATCTTGGCAACAAGGTCAGTCTCTGATCCAGCAGTCTTAAGGATATCAGCCTCGAATGCGACAACAACGTCGTTGTACATAGTGAGGAGTGTGGTAAGCATGGACTTTCTAAACTGTTTGTCGACCCAGTATGTGACTTCTGAGCCAGCGGCGGAGTCAGCATGGATTGAGTTGAAGCCAGCGGCTTTAGCAGCAGCGACAGTGTAGGCAGTGTTGCCAGTTCCAACGGTTTTGTTGAGGGTGCTGAGATGCTGATAGTAGTAAACCTTAGCAATGAAGACGCTTGGGGCCTTATGCGTGTCCTTGATGGCGTTCATGACGTTTTTCCTAACGACAGTTTCAGAACCAGCAGCGCCAGTGACGTAAGAGGCATCAACCTTCTTGACGGAGGCGACCAAAGCAAGAGCTTGGTCCAAAGTCTTTCCACGAGTCTCATGGATCCAGATCTTGTTGAAGTAGCTCTGGTCAATGTCATTGAGGAGGAGCTCACCGAAGCGAGCATCAGATTCGACCTTCCACCACGCGGTGAACTTCGTCTCGTAATCATCCAAATTTTGGAGCTAATGACGGGTTTAGAAGCAGTAGTCCTCAGCGAGCTTGAAAGCGTGGTAACCGTTGTCGTACTTGTTGATAGTTCCGGAAAGAGGTTGGGTCATGTAAGTTTGGCCAGCAGTCATGTTCTTGTAGACAGCGTTGGAAGACTGATCCGAGTTGAGAAGCTTGAATTTCTTAGCGACAAACAAGACATCGTTGACAAGGTCACGAGTGTAAGCCTTGGCGTTGACTGTCTTCTCAGTGAAGTAGTAAGATGGGAAGTGAGTACCGACGGCCATATCAATATCAGCAGTCTCAGCACTGGTAAAGAATCCTGTTGTGGAAGCGTCGTAGGCGGTGATGTTGTTAACTGCGTCGGCAGTGACGTAGAAGAGGAACCAAAGCTCAGCGTTGGTCAAACCATCAGCAGCCTTGAGGCCAGCAAATGTCAGAGCAGTTGAAAGGTCTCTTAACTTCATGTTGGTGAAGCTCATGTCGTCCTTGTAGATGATTGAACGATCAGCCTTCGCACGAGCAGATTGGAAGAGGGCAGCAACCGTGGTCTTGTTCCAGTCGACAAGTTTCCAGGTTTCGGTGGTGTAACCGAAGTAGTTGTAAGCGCCTTCATCACTGATGTTAGTGGTGGCAGTCGCCTTTTCTTGAGCCTTTTGCAACTTGTAGTCAGCAATGACCTTGGCAGCAATGACCTTAGCAACAGAAGTCTCGCTGCGACTGTCAATAGACTTAATGGCAAGGAACGGTTGAGTAGAGGTGAGAGCGAGGCAAGTGGAATCACAAGTGGCGGCTGCGTTGGCCCATTTACCTTGCTGAGCAGTGTATCTTCCAGCCATCTCTGCAAGGTAACCCATGTCGGAGAGGTTGAAGTTTTCTGAGTTCTTAAGGAATTCACCCAAGTCGGTGAAGACAGCATCGAACTTATCGCATTGGGCAGTGATCTTAGCGCCAGCAGTGGTGTGACTCATCTGCATGTGGCCAACGAAAGCCTCAGTGCCGTAACGAGCCAATTTACCCTCAGTTTGGCTTGCATCTCTCATAGCGTTGACAAAGGTAGTAGTCTTTGTTTCATTGTCAAGTGAAGCAGTATTCTTAACCTGTAAGTAGGCAACAAATACATCATCTTTGGTGTAGAGATTTGCTGTGACCATAGCTTCAGCTCCCCACCTGAGGACATCGTTCGCAGCGAATGTGCCAGCTTTCACCAACTTGCCAGTAGCAACGTCTGAGTCTGAGCTGGCGGTGTTAGCGAGCGTGTAGAGGCCAGCACGGATAGCTCTCGAAAGAGCCCAGAGGTAGATCTGGTTAGCAGTGTTCTTAGTGGTGAAAGTCATTGCGGTAGTAACAGCTGAATCATAAGCAGTCTTGACGCTCGTCTTGGCTGCCTAGTTACGTCCGAAGTACCACAAAGCTTTCTGCTCAACGTTAGAGATGTTAGCATCGGTTGCATCTTCACTCTTGGTGACTTGCTTCTTACCAGCGGCTGTCATAAGACTAATCTGGTGAGAGAAGGTGTTGGTGCCGTTTCTGTAAGCTGTGACCTGAGCGGTAGTGTAAGTGATCTGTCTGACCTCTGGCTTGTAATTGGTATGGAAAGTGTGAAGAGCCATTCCCAAGGCAAAGTCGTTCTTTTTGGTTGCCGTCGATGTGATAGCTGCTTTAACGACAGTTTTGATATTGTCTGTGGTCTCAGCACCAGTGTATCCGTATGGGACGTTAGCGGCAAGAAGCTTAGCATCCAGAATGGTCTAAGCAGTCGTGGTGGCAAGGGTGCTAGCAAGGAGAGTGACGTTTTCATCAAAGTCGGTCTTGAGGTTAACGAGACCCTTAGCAAGAGGGATCTTGTTGAGCCAGAGCATGGTTGGAGTCAGTGCGCTATTGAAGGTGTTCTTGGTAAACGCACTGGTGTCAGCGATTCTATCAGAAGAATTGGTAATCTTTGTCTTCTCGTAAGCGTAAGCGATCTTGAGCTTCCACTGTGGGGTCTTTGCAACGGTGAGAGATGCGGCGGCAATCTTAGCTTCACCTTGAACGGTGGAGTCGGTTGGAGTGGTTGCGTTGCCGAAGTCAACGTACTCTCTGGCCTTGGTGACGATCTCCTGGAGTCTGACGGAGTCAATCATGTCGTCAATGAAGATCTTCTTGATGCTGTCTGAACCAAGATCGTAAGAAATTGCCCAGTCTTCAACAAGGATCATGTCGATGATACTGAAGAATTGAATTGGATGAGTGTAGTACTTAATGTGGTACCATGAAGCAGTTTCAAGGAGGCTGAGTGTGGTAAGGGAGGTATCGCTGAGAGTAATGCTAGACTCGGCTGCGATGTCTTCTTGTGGGTTGAAGTCGTGCACCGTGGTGTAATGCTTTTGGGTCTTAAGAACGTTTTGGTTGAAAGTAGTTCCGGTGCTGTAGCCAACATGACGGCGGAGAGCATCGGCGACGTAGTAAGCATCATCGAGACACTTAGCATACAAGGCTGAGGTGGTAATTGCCGCGGCATCAGAACAGACAGTAGTAGATGCGTACAAACTATCAACGGTAGCTCTTTCGGTTGTGAAGAAGGTAGCAAGACCTTTATCTTCGGCAGCGGCACCACCGGTTCTTGTGATGGCGAGGACTCCTGCAGGGGAAGCTTCAGTCGCTTTTTTGTGCTTGGAGGCTTCAAGTTCATACAATGAGTATCCACCGGCTGCCTTATCGTAAGTAATGGTTCCATATATAGCAGCATTTGCTGGCTGTTTGTTTGCTGTAGCATTGGCAGCTCTGATCAGTTTGATGAAATCATCCTATTGCTTTTTGGTGTAAGCAGCACTGAAGTAGTCTGTGTAGGAGTAAATACCATAGACGATTCTCTCCATTGTCGTGATTGCTGTGGTACCAACGGCTACGTCAGTCTTAAGAAGGGCAACAGCGGCCTATGTTTCTCTCTGAAGAGCAATAGCGCCGATACCGATCTGTTTGTTCAACTAGTCACCAGCCGTGGCTGCGATGTACTCTTTGTCTGCAGTCAAACCAGCTTGAGCTTTAGTGTAACCCATATCTTTGCCTGCAGTTACACTAGCTGGGTACATAGCAGTCTTATCATCGTCAGTTATAGTAGTAGCGGTTGAGTAGTGTGCGGTCTTGATCTTCTTGGCAATGTAGTAGGCGTTGACAAGCTCGACACGGGTCACTAGTTTGTCGACAATGAAGCCCATCTCGCAGTTGTAATCACCAGTGGACATCGTGATTGGGAAGTACGTCTTGAGTTTAGAGTAGGTACTTGCAGAAAGATCACTAGTCATAGCGAAGTACTAAGCAGAACCGGCGGCAACGTTAGTCCATGCACCAGCAATTTGTCTTGAAGTTTCTGCTCTAGGACCTTTACCGGACCCTGCAGCACTCTCGTACTTCTTTTCCATAATAGTTCTGGCATACTATCTATAAAGTTTGGTAGTTGCAGCCAAGTCAGCTGCATTTTTAAGGTTAGTAGCAGCCGTCTACTGTTAAGCAGCGGCGTTGTCTCCTGATAAACTAAGGTATCCAATGTCAGCATCAAGGAAACCAGTTGTGGTTCTTCCTGCATCACGCATATTTGCTGCTGATGCGTTAGTTATGGCGACTGCATCACCGTATTCTGTCTTTGAATCTTTAACAATTGCAGCAATCATCTCTGGAGTGTACTGCTTAGTGTTGAAGTAGTATGCGAGGTCAATACCGTAATCATCGAGATCGGTGCATGTGGTCGTCAGAACAAGTCTACGGAGGACTCTACGGGCGCCAGTAGTGGTCGTGGTCGTGGTTGGGACTGCTTCAGCGTGTTCCCAAAGATGCAAGCGGCCTTCTTTGTTGCCGGTGTATCTGATGTTCATAAGCTGTGCCTTAGTGTAGGTCGTGCCATGAATTGTGACAGTGGTGGTATTACCAGTGATCGTTGCGATGGCGGCATCGTACGAAACCTTGAAAGCAGTCCATACAGATTGCTTCGTGTTGGTGGTGTTATCGGCGGTAACCGTAGCAATGAGTGCGAGCTGGTCAGCAGTGAGTCCAGTCACGGTACGGGTTGGGAAGACAAATCCAGACTTGACCTGCATGTAGAGGTCCTTGTCATAGGTGCAGACTTCTCCGCCCATGAACTCAAAGGTAGAGAAATCGTAAGACCATGCGAGAGCATTAGCTCCTTTTGCATCTCCTTCGTAGTCGAAACGACCATCTTCAGCGCAGTAAAGCTCGGAAGCTTTAGCGTTGGCGTCTCTTCCAATAGCTTTGTGGACGAGCCAGATTGGGGCGGTCTGAGTGAGGTTGGCGTCACTTGGCTGGGCGCCGAGGCAAGCAGACTCGGTGGTCAAGCAAGAGAAGACTCTCAATGGAGCTCCGTCGCAAACGTAGACGGTGTCTGGGTCCTTAAGATCGAAGAACTTGGCGTCGAGAGCGTTGGCGTTAGCGGTCTTGATAGAGTTGAACAAGATGCAGTCAATGACTTCTGGGTCAATGATAAGGGCTGGGTCGTAGAACTGAACAACGATAGAAGTCTCCTTGGTGCCCCAGATAGCGGATGAGCCAGTTGCTCCTGGTACAGTCTTTGCGCATGCAAGAGGCTTCAAGCACTTGTAGGCAGTAGATGTGTTAGTAGGTGGGGAGGCGTAGTCTCCAAGAACGTATGGGTAGTTGGCTTTGTAAACAGTGAACCTGATAACGGCGTTCTTGATGGCATCGTAAGCCTGGCGGAACTCACCACCGAACTGATGGTCAGCAATGCAGTGTCTCATGTCACCGGATCTGAAGGCGTGGTAGGAAGTTCTGTCGGAAGTGAGAACGCATTGCTTGCTAGAGCTGTCCCACTTGAGGAAGTATCCAGCGTTGGGGCCACCTGTGGTTGGGTAAACCTGAACGTCCTTGCAGGTAATGTCCTCGCTTGTGTTGAAGTCAACGCCGAGAATATCACGGATTTCGTTGTAGGCGTCTCCGAGGCTGAATTCTTGGCCTGCGAATCTGCTGGTGAGCTCTGGGACACTACCGCAAGCGACAGTTTGGCCAGTAGCGTGCTGGAAGACGGAGAAGATAGCGTTGATGGTCTCAGTAGCCTTGAGTCCAGAGTCGGTCTCAGCCTTGTCTGGAGTCCAGTGTCCAGTCACGATATCGTGGAACGATGGAGCGTTGCTGGAGTAAGACATGTATCTCCACATTGGGATGGCAGCGAGGAGACGGGAATCAGTGGCGTATTCGGGGTTCTCGAGAAGTTCGAACTTGTTGCCAAGCACAACCTGGGAGAAGGTACCGTAGTCAGCTGATCCTCTAAGAGGCATTGGGCCACCGCCAACTTCGTAGTAAGCGGCTTCCTTGTACTCTGGGAATTGCTTGAAAGCATCGTTGGCAGCCTTGCCCCAGTTGGCGCATTGAGCTGGGGTCTTGCGGCCAGCAGCAACTTCGGAAACGCCATACTCGATGTAGTCGTTCCAGGTGTAGTAGCACTCCTCGTCGTAGACGTTTTGGAGAGCAGTTTGCCAGTATTCGGTGACGTCCGATGGGCTCTGGGCAGCTTCAACAATATCCTTAGCAAGGATGAAGAAGAAGAAGCCAGCAATATCCTTGGCGCAGGAGACCTCTGGGTCCTCGTTAGTGAGGTTGTCGGTGCAGAACAATGGGAAGGAGTACATAGCAGACTCAATATCCTGGATGGTAATGAAACCATCACGGCCTTCAGTGAGCAACTCCATGATGTCTGGGGAGACGGTGTTCTTGATAACCTCAATCTAGTAGGAAAC
>Ga0256411_1000047_pt1 | contig 13994 bp, 14 predicted proteins | sample WCR_12metaT_FD_190056 | JGI IMG/M metagenome (GOLD analysis project Ga0256411, IMG submission 190056) | Metatranscriptome of seawater microbial communities from Monterey Bay, California, United States - WCR_12 (Metagenome Metatranscriptome) | ecosystem: Environmental > Aquatic > Marine > Coastal...
CGACTCATGGCAATGCCTACAAGGGCCAAGTGGATGGCCTCAATCATCGCAGATGTTTTCAAAGTCGGTGAGTACGACGCCCAGGAAGCCCTCCGCGCCTGTTATCAGCCGCAGCTCGAGGACTTCTTCTCGGGTGCCGGTCCAAACCGCATTTTCGTATACTACCAGACTCAGTACAAAATCTCGGAGTCAGGTGAGATCGTTGATCTTGGTGGTCACGAGGAGTTCTTCATCACAGATGGAGAGAAAGTCAAGCTGAAAGGAAAGGGAGTGTACTTCGTGCGCACGACCCCTGGCAAGGCTATCAACGTCAACGCCTCCAACGACAACGAGGTCCTGTTCGGTGAGATCTCGGCCCACACCGTGACGTCACTGAACACCATCATCAACCAGGTTTACAAGCCACTCGTCGACAGACTGGATGCCAACGCTTGGGGCGTCTGCGAGGACGAGCAGAAGAAGGAATTCAATTCAGTCTTCGAGAAGTTCGCCAGCGAGCTCAAAGAGGCTCTCAAGAGCTTGCAAACTAACATTACTCTGGAGCAATTCCCCAGAAAATGGGAGAATGATGCCAGAAACCGCTCAAAGGTGCCAGATCCACAGATGATCGCCGATTTCGAGAAGATCTTCAACGAGTGGAGTGAGTGCATCCAAGAAGCTCTTGACGGCGCCGATGCTGAGCGCAAGGAAGAAAAGGACGCCGGTCCCAAGCAAGAACTTGACTACTGGAAGCAGAGAATGAGAAAGCTGACTGGCATCTCCGAGCAGCTCCGCAGCAAGAACTGCAGAACAGTGTACGATGTTCTCACCCAGGCTTCACAGCAACCATCCGAGCAGCTGGCCAAGCCCCGCGACAAGATCTACCTCTCAACCTCCAAATGGAGAAGCATTGAGCTGAGAGTGACCGAGGCGTTGAATGAGGCAAAGGATAACGTCAAGTACCTCCAGACTCTTGAGAAATTCATCGAGCCACTCTACGACGGTACTCCAGAGACCATCAAGGAAACCTTGCCAGCGCTCATGAACAGTATCAAGATGATTCACACCATCGCCAGGTACTACAATACCAATGAGCGCATGACCGGTCTCTTCGTCAAGATCACTAACCAGATGATCAAGAACTGCAGAACCAACATCCTCAACTTCGGCAAAGTCCGCAAGGGCGAGGATCCCAAGAAGGGCCAGATGCCATCTGATGATGCTCTCTGGGAGCATGATGCCTACCCACCAGAGGAGCTCATCCCAGTGCTGTAGACCTGCATCGACCTCAACCAGGCTTACTTGAAGCAATACGAGTTCACGAAAGAAAGACTTATGAACATGCCAAAGGGCAAGCAATTCGAGTTCTCACCAAACCAGATCTTCGGCCGTTTTGATCTCTTCTGCAGACGTATCACCAAGCTTATTGAGCTTTTTGGTACTATTCAGCAGTTCAAGATTCTCTCAAAGCACAACTTGGAGGGCATCAAGCCAATCCTCGACAACTTCGACAAGTGCGAAAAGTTCTTCAGGCAAAAGAACCACAAGCTCCTCGACTACAGCAACAACATGTTCGATCGTGACTTCGTCATGTTCAACGTCAGTGTTTCGTCTGTTGAGACCGAGCTTCAGCACTACATCGACAAGAACTTCGAGGTTATCACAAGTATCGAGGACTCACTGAAGCTTCTCAGAAAATTCAAGTCGATTCTGCATCGAGACAACCTCCGCAATGGTCTCAACTCGAAGTACAACATCTTGTTCCACAACTACGGACTCGAGATTCACCACATCGAGGACCAGTATCAGAGACAAAAGAGTCAGCCACCAATTGTGCGTAACTTGCCCACTGTCTCCGGAAGCATCACCTGGTCTCGTCATCTGTTCCACAGAATCTCTGGACCCATGGAACAATTCCCACAAGATCTCATCAAGCAAAAGGAGTCCAAGAAGTTTGTCAAGATGTACAACAAGATCGGTTACACTCTCTTCTCCTTCGAGTACCTCTGGAGATAGAAGTGGGCACATGAGGTCGAGAAGGCAAAAGCTGGACTTCAAGCCACTCTCATAATCCGTCATCCAGAGAACAACAAGCTCTACGTCAACTTCGACTCAGAGATCTTGACTCTCATCCGTGAAGCCAAGTGCTTGTCCAGAATTGGTATCGAGATCCCAGAGAGTGCCAAGATTGTCTTGCTTCAAGAGGATAAGTTCAAAATGTACAACAATGAGCTTCAGTTTGTGCTTCGTGAGTACGATAGAATCGTCAACAAGATCAGACCAAACACAAAGAGTCTTCTTGTTCCACATCTTGAAGATCTCGAGTACAAGCTCAGACCAGGTATGGTGACCCTCACCTGGACTTCAATGAACATCGACGGCTACTTGCATCATGTCCATCAAGGACTTGCCAAGCTCGAGCAGTTGATCATAAACATCAACGACATCATGGAGAACCGTATCGAGAACAACTTGAAGAGCCTGTCCAAGACCGTCTTGGTCAACTTGCCACAAGATGCCCAGACCTTCACTCTTGACGAGTTCGTCGAGATGCAAGAGGAATGGATCAGAGAGGAGTCTGAGAAGCTCAAGAGCAAGAACTACGAAGTCGAAGGCGCCGTAGAAGACCTCATCCAGACCATTTGTTCGTACCAACTTGACCAACACGTTGAGCCCATCTCAGCTGAAGAGATCCAAAAGTTGTCGAAGTACTACAACTGGTCCATGTATCAGGCACTTCTTCACGCTACCAAGTATTCCTTGAACCAAATGAAGGAGCGTATCTGCGGAAGAAGAAACATGCCAAAGCAGATCCTGAAACCATTCTTCGAGGTCGATGTCCATCTCGAAGGCGACACCTGCACGCTCAAGCCATCTCTCGAGGACGTCCAGAGCGCAATCAACAGAGCCGCCAGTCACGTGCTCAAGTCTACCAAGAACGTGCAGAACTGGAACCAGAAGGACCAGCCAGAGGAGCTCAGAGAGCCATTCTACGACTGGATTGCCAAGGATAAAGAGATCGTTAAGGTCATCCTTCTCTTGACTGGTTCAATCCAGGGCACCAAGAACAACGTGATGAAATTCTTGGAGAGCTTCGAGAAGTTCGATTGGTTGTGGAGAAAGAAGATTGACGAGATGCTCAAAAAGTTCAATGCGACCAACCCACAGCTCGAGGACTTCGAGGAGAAACTCAAGGAGTTCACCAGCTTCGAGGACGATGTCGAGAAGATCCAGAGCTTCCACCAGATCGGCGCTTTGAGCCTCAAGACAGATAACGTCAAGACTGGTCTCAAGAAGTGGATCACCATGTGGAAGGATGCCTACTCCAAGGACTTGCACAAGAGAGCCAAGACCCTCCTGGAGCACTTGACTGACGACATCAAGCAGATCAAGCTCAAGATCGAGAAGCCAGCCAAAGATATCGACACCCTCGGAAATGTCATGTACGCTCTCGAGGAAATCAGGAAGAAAGAATCAGAGATCGAAATCAACTTCAGACCAGTCATCGACATGTACAATTTGCTCGACACCTACCTGCCAGAGCTGAAGGAAAAAGATGATGCTGATGCTTCGACCATTCTTGACAAAGATTGGACTCAGCTCGTCCAGCAGGCTGTCCTCATCCGTAACGACTTGCAAGGACAACAAGCCATGTTCAAGAGGGATTTGATTGTCGGAATTAACGCCCTCGTTTCTGATGTGCAAGAGTTCAGAAAGAACTTCGAGGTCAATGGACCAATGGTTACCGGTATTGAGCCAAAGGAAGCATTGAATAGACTGAGAATGTTCCAGGATGAGTTCTCTATTCGTAACAGGAAGTTCAACTCATACAATTCAGGTGAGGTCCTCTTTGGATTGCCCAATCAGTCATACCCAGACCTTGAAAGAACTCAGAAAGAGATTGAGCTCCTCGACAAGCTTTACAACCTTTACTCCAAGGTTAAGGACACCATGGCCAAGTGGAAGGATATCCCCTGGTCTGAAATTCAGGTCGAGATTGGTAACATGGCCGACCAGACTGAGACATTCGGTAAGGACTGCGCCAAACTTCCAAAGGTTCTGAGAACTTGGGATGCTTACAAGGAGCTGAAGCAACAGATCGAAGACTTCTCTGAGATCATTCCACTGGTTGAGGCGCTCGCCAAGCCCTCCATTAGACCACGTCATTGGGACCAGATCATTGAGATGACAAAGGAAGAAATTCCATACGAGAGTGAGCAGTTCGTTCTCTCTCAACTGCTCGAGGCACCGCTCCTTCAGTTCAAGGAAGATATTGAGGACATCACTGACTCCGCCGACAAGCAACTCAAGCTTGAGAAGCAACTCAATGAGGAAATCTCAGCTTTCTGGGAGAACGCCGAGCTCGAGATCAAGAACTGGAAAGGTGTTGACGTTCCCTGCACAATCGGTGGTAACATTCAGGACATTCAGGAGAAGCTGGAAGAGCACATTATGCAGCTCAACCAGATGAACGCCATGAGGTACGTCACTCCTTTCAAGTCGATTGTTGTGGAGAAGATGAGCCTCCTTGGAGACGTCAATGATATTATTGAGAAATGGCTGAAGGTTCAGAACCTGTGGACTAACCTCGTCTCCGTGTTCACGTCCGGAGATATCTCCAAGCAGATGCCAACCATGAGTAAAAGATTCAAGGGTATTGATAAGCAATGGCTCAAGATCATGGAGAGAGCAGCTGAGTAGAAGAATGTTATTGGCTGCTGCACCAACGATATTCTCAAGAATTCCCTCGGTGGCTTGCAAGAGGGTCTTGAGGTTTGTCAGAAGGCCCTAGAAGATTACTTGGAGACCAAGAGAAATGTGTTCCCACGTTTCTATTTCTGCTCCAATGAGCTTTTGCTCAAGATCTTGTCCGTTGGTTCAGATCCAAACGCTGTCCAGGATGATTTCGAGAATCTTTTCGATGCCATCAACCGCGTCTCCTTCGATGAGACCAACAGAAAACTGATCATCGATATTACCCAGCAATTCAAAGGCCAAGAGGAGACGATTCAACTTGTGGAAGGAGTTCAAGCTGAGGGTAACATTGAGGACTGGCTCGTCAGACTCGAGCAGGAAATGCAAAAATCCGTCAGACTCACTTGCGCCAAGGGTTCTCAGGATATCAACCTTCCAACCAGAGAATTCATTGACCTCTACCCATCAGCTGTTGCCTTGCTCGGTATCCAGATTGCTTGGACCAATTCTGTCCAAGAGGCCCTCGAGAAAGGTCAGAAAGAGAAGCTTGCTGAACTTGACCGCCAGATGAGAGGACAAAAGGCTGTCATGAACGAGCTCGTCGCAATGTGCCTTGAAGACATGAACAAGCTCAAGAGATAAAAAGTTGAAACGCTTGTGACCATCCATGTGCGTCAAATGGAGCTGTTCTAACAAATGAGAGAACTCGTAAAGGACCACAAGATTAAGGATTCCAATGATTTTGAGTGGACCAAGAACACGAGATGCTCATACAGAAATGAGGAGCAACATATCGTTGTCTCCATCACTGATGTTGACTTCACCTACTCGTACGAGTTCCTGGGTGTCAAAGAGAGACTTTGCATTACTCCACTGACGGATAGATGCTATGTGACCCTTTCTCAGGCCCTCGGTATGCTCTATGGTGGAGCTCCCGCTGGGCCAGCTGGAACTGGTAAGACTGAGACTGTCAAGGACTTGGGACGTACTCTTGGTATTTTCGTCGTCGTCACCAACTGCTCTGATGAGCACAAGTACAGAGATATGGCCAAAATCTTCAAAGGTGTTTGCCAGAGTGGTCTTTGGGGTTGCTTCGATGAGTTCAACAGAATCTCTCTCCCTACACTCTCTGTGGTTGCTTCTCAGGTCGAGTCCATCACAACTGCCAAGAAGTAAGATGCGAAGATGTTCCTCTTCCCAAATGTTGAGAAACCGATCGTCCTTGTCAAAGCCTGCGCCTACTTCATCACCATGAATCCTGGTTATGCTGGTCGTCAAGAGCTTCCAGAGAACTTGAAGGTACTGTTCAGAAGTGTGAGTATGATGGTCCCCAACCGTCAGGTCATCATGTGGGTAAAGCTTGCCTCTGTCGGTTACTCGACTTGTGAGCCACTCTCCTTCAAGTTCAACGTACTGTACAAGCTTTGTGAAGAGCAGCTCTCAAAGCAACGTCACTACGATTTCGGTCTCAGAAACATTCTCTCTGTGCTCAGAACTGCCGGTAACTCCAAGAGAGCAGAACCACCAGGTGCAGACGAGGAAATGATCATGTGCCGTACCCTGAGAGATATGAACCTCTCCAAGTTCGTCGCTCAGGATATTCCGCTGTTCTTGTCCCTGCTGAGAGACATCTTCCCCAAGCAAACCAGCATTAAGAAGAAGGTCTATGAAAGTGTCGAGAAAGCCATCAAGAAACTCATGAACGAGAACTGCCTCTAGCATGTTGACTCTTGGTTCATCAAGATCATCCAGCTTTACGAAACTTCGCTTGTGCGTCACGGTTTCATGATGGTTGGTACTGTCGGCTGCGGTAAGACGACAATCATGAACACTCTCACCAGAGCTCTCACCGAGTTGGATCAGCCCCACAGATTCAACGTGATGAACCCCAAAGCTATCACTGGCCCTCAAATGTACGGTGTAATGAATAACGTCACTGGTGAATGGATTCCAGGTGTCTTCTCACAGATCTGGAAGAAATCCAACGACAGGAGAAACAAGTACACTTCCTGGATCATTTGCGATGGACCAGTCGATGCCATTTGGATTGAGAATCTGAACACTGTGCTTGATGACAACAAGATTCTTACCCTTGCTAACGCAGAGCGTATTCCCATGACAGACAACTGTAAGATGGTTTTCGAAGTCGAGAACTTGAATAATGCTTCCCCAGCAACTGTGTCAAGATGCGGTATCATTTATGTCTCTGCCACTGATCTTGGATGGCGTCCATTGATCGATACTTGGTGCAAAGATAGACAGGAAATCAAAGGATACGCAAATGTTGAAGAAATGAACTGGATGACCGAGTTCACCGAGAAATACATCGAGAAGCCCGACGCTTTCAACATGACTGCCAAAGAATATACTTACGTGATGCCACAGTCAGAAGTTGTGAGAACCAACCAGATGCTTAATCTTCTCACTGCTGTGTTCCAAGGCTACATCGAGAGGCAAGAGTTCATCGACAAGGCTGCCTTCGAGAAGTACTACATCTACACCTACGCCTGGGCCATGGCTGGTCTCTTCGAGGCTGAGGACAGAGAGAAGTTCCACAAATTCCTCGAGTCCAGAAACGCTGCACTGCCACCAATTACCCCTCAAAAGCTGCAAACTGAAAAGGAAACCGTGTTTGACTACTTCGTTGACGCAGAGACGAAGCAATGGAGACTCTGGGAGGCTGAGGCTTGGCAAGCACCGAAGAGAATTGCATTCTCTCAATTGCTCATTCCAACCGGTGAGTCAACTAGAACAGAGTACATCATGAGTAATATTGCCTCGCTCCCAGTCATCAGACATGCAAGGAGATCTGAGCCAGGACATCAAAACACCCTGCTCGTTGGATCTCCTGGTACGGCCAAAACATCCGTATGCCTCATGTACTGCTCCAAATTTGATTCCGAGCAGATGCTCTTCAAGAGAATCAACTTCTCTAGTGCTACAACTCCATACAACTTCCAAGAGTCAATCGAGGCTGAAGTTGAGAAGAAGCAGGTCAAGACCTTCACCCCTCCAGGAGGCAAGAAGATGACGGTCTTCATTGATGATATCTCCATGCCTTTTGTTAACACTTGGGGTGATTAGATCACTCTCGAGATCACTCGTCAGCTGATTGAGCAGAAGGGCTTCTACTTCCTTTCCAAGGATGAGAGGGGCTTCTTCAAGAATATTGAAAACCTTCAATTCATTGGCGCAATGCTTCACCCAGGAGGTGGTAAGAATGATATTCCTCACAGACTCAAGAGACATTTCTTCGCCCTCAACATGACTCCTCCTTCTCAAAGAGCCGTAGAGAACATTTATGGTAAGATTCTCGAGGCCATCTTCAACCCCAAGAAGTACAGTCCAGAGGTCATTGGCATGAGACCATTCCTCATTGATGCAACCATCAGCATTTGGGACGCCGTGAAGAGGAGACTGCTGCCAACACCAGCCAAATTCCATTACACGTTCACGCTCCGTGAGCTTGCAAGAGTGTTCGGCGGCATCTTCGTCGTCGCCTCAAAGCCTGACTACAAAGTTATTCAGAACTGCCTCAACATCAAGGAGAAGATCAGACCAGAACTCTTCTTGATTGCCTTGTGGAGACACGAATGCTAACGAACGTTCGTTGATAAACTTGTCAACTATGCCGACAAGAAGACATTCCAAGATATGCTTGATAGAGTGACCAAGGAGAAATTCAGAGACAGTCTTGGATTCGAAGACGAGCAGCTCATGACGGAGAACCTCTTCTGTGACTTCCAGAGAGAGGATGTAATTGATGAGTATGGTGATGTCGTCGAAGTTGCTCCATTCGTTTATGAGGCTTGCCCAGACGTTGAAACAATCAGAAGAAAGTGTAACCAAAAACTGCAGGCGTACAACGAGAAGTACCCTTCGAAGAAGATGAACCTCGTTATTTTCGATGATGCCCTCTTCCATCTTCTTCGTGTGACAAGAGTCATCAATTCGCCATCCGGAAACGTCTTGCTTGTCGGTGTCGGTGGTTCCGGAAAGCAGTCACTGACAAAGTTGTCGGCCTTCATCTGTAAGCACACCTTCTTCCAGATCTCGCTTACCAAGACCTACAATGACAACAACTTGAAGGATGATGTCAAGGAGCTTTATAGATTCGCTGGTCCAATGGGTCAACAAGTAACTTTCATCATGACTGATGCCGAAATCAAGTCCGAGACCTTCCTTGAGGCCATCAACAGTATGCTTGCTACTGGTGAGATCCCAGGTCTCATTCCAAAGGATGAGAAAGATGTCATCTCTCTTGAGTGCAAGACTGTCTGGTAGAAAGAGGCCGGTGCCAAGGGTATGGAGCCATCGCTTCTTGTCCTCTGGATCTTCTTCATCAACAGAGTAAAGGATTGCCTCCACACAGTGCTTGCCTTCTCGCCAGTTGGTACCAAATTCAGAGAACGATCCCAGAAATTCCCATCTCTGTTCTCACAATGCTCAATCGATTGGTTCCTGCCCTGGCCTGAGGATGCTTTGGTTGCTGTGTCCCAGAAATTCTTGACTGGTTTCAAGATTGACTGCACTCCTGAAATTCTCGGCAACTTGGAAAGACATATGGGTAAGTGCCACGATCTCGTGACTGAGGTCTGCGATGTGTACTTCCAGAGAATGAGAAGACACGTATATGTGACACCAAAGAGTTATCTTTCCTTCATTGAATTATACAAGGATGTCTACAAGGTCAAATATGATGGCATCGATGTCGAAGAGGCCAACATTGTCAGTGGACTTGAGAAGCTGGCTGAGGCTGCTCAAGGTGTCGAGGAGCTCAAGGTCGACCTCAGAAAAGAAGAGGTCAAACTCAAGGAGGCTTCCGATGTCACTGATAAGCTCTTGAAAGAGCTCGAGGTTGAGAACAAAAAAGCCAAAGAGAAGGCTGATGAAGTCGCTGTTGTCGCTGAGAACTGTATCAATCAGAGAAACACTATCATGGCCGAGAAAGAGCAAGCCGATCGTGATCTTCAGGCTGCTATCCCATACTTGAAGAAAGCTGAAGCTGCTGTAAACTCTATCAAGCCAGGCGATATTAATGAGCTGAAGGGTATGAGACAGGCGGTCGATACCACGAGACTCATTATGGACACTGTACAAATTCTGTTCCAGAGAGCCATGGACCCAGTAAAGCTCAAGTCTCTGCTCATCTTAAAGACTGAGATTCCATTCGTGGCTGACTCCTACGATAACAACACAAAGTCAACATTGACTAGTCCAACGTTCTTGAAAGATCTGTTCGAATTCTCAGAGAAAGAGAAAGATAACATCAATGAGGAAACTGTCGAGTTCTTGCAGCCTTATATTGATCTCTAAACTCCAGATGGAAGAGAAGTCTTCGTTGGAGCCGTCGCCAAGAAGTCCTCCGCGGCTCTGGAAGGTATGTGCGTCTGGGCTGCTGCCATGAGTGATTACTACAAACAATCTAAGATTGTGAAGCCAAAACTTATTCTCCTCGAGAAGAAGATGGCTGAGCTCAAAGAAGCTGAGGACAACTTGGCTGCTGCTGAGCATGAACTCGCTGAGGTCACTGCTCTCAAAGAGAGGCTTCGTAAGAAGTTCGATGCTCAAATGTCAGAGAAGAATGCACTGCAAGAGAGAGCTGCCAAAACAAGGAAGAAGATGGACCAAGCCAACAGGTTGATTAACTCCCTTCAAGATAACAAAGATCGCTGGATCAAGAGTGCACAAGAGTTCAAGTCACTCAAATAAAGACTTGTCGGTGACGTTGCCAAGGCGTGTGCTTTCGTGTCTTACTGTGGTCCATTTAATTCTGAGTTCAGAGCAAAACTTTTGGAAGAGTACTTCCATGGCGATATCAGTTCCAAAGAGATTCCAGTATCCGAAGATCTTGCTCTTACTGAGTTCCTGGTTGATCAGGCAACAGTTGGTCAATGGAACTTGGAGGGTCTTCCACCAGATGAGCTCTCAGTTCAGAATGGTATCATGGTTACCAGATCCTCAAGATATCCACTCATGATCGATCCTCAAGGTCAAGCCATCCATTGGATTAAGACAAGAGAGCCAATACTTCTCGAGCAGAACTGTATCTTGACTCTCAGCCATCCAAACCTGAGAGATGCCCTCAAATGGCCACTTCAAGAAGGTTTCCCGGTTTTGATCGAGTCCATCGAAAACGAAGTCGATCCAATGCTCGATCCAATTCTTGAGAAGCAAATTACTGTCAAAGGTAGGAACAAGCTCATCAAAATTGCTGATCAAGATATGGATTATGATGACAAGTTCAGACTCTACATGACTTCTCGTCTTCCAAATCCTCACTTCTCACCAGAACTGGCAGCCAAGACCACAATCATTGATTTCACCGTCACTCAAGGTGGTCTTGAACAGCAACTGCTCGGTCGTCTCATTGGTATGGAGCAGAAGTCCCTCGAAGATCAACTTCAACAGTTGAACGAGGAAGTAACCTACAACAAGAAGATGCTCCAGTCATATGAAGATCAGCTTCTTCAGCGTCTTGCTTCAGCCTAGGGATCCCTCCTTGATGATGTTGAGCTTATCGATGTGTTGGCCACCATCAAATTGAAGTCCAAGGAAGTCAACGAGAAATTGGTCGAGGCTTCTGAGAAGAAGATTGAGATCAATGACAAGAGAGAAAACTTCAGACCAGTCGCTGCACGAGGTGCTGTTCTCTACTTCTGTATCGTCGAGATGACCCTCGTCAACTGGATGTACAACACTTCACTTACTCAGTTTATCGAGCTGTTCGAGTGGTCCATTCTCAACTCTCCCAAGGCTCAACTTACTAAGGAGAGAGTCGAGAGGATTGTCACCTGGCTCACTAGAAAGGTGTACAGATACATCAACAGAGGTCTGTTCGAGAGAGACAAGGTCATGTTCAAGCTCATGATGGCTACCAAGATCCTTATCAAAGAAGGAAAGCTCACCAACGGCGATGTTGGTCTGCTCCTCAAAGCAGGTGGTGGTATCGATGACCGTACGAAGCCATTCTCCTGGATGGAACAAAAGCAGTGGTTGAACTTGAAGGCCCTCTCCAAGCACAAGTTCGCCAATGAGCATACCTTCTTCTTCAAGGAGTTGCCCGATAAGATCAACAGGAGTGAGCAAGTCTGGAAGAAATGGATCGATGAGAACGAGCCAGAGAATGCTGTGGTGCCAGACTACGCGGAGAAGATCAGCGCCGACCAAAACATCGGTCACTTTATCCACCTTTGCCTCGTCAGAGCACTTAGAGAGGATAGAACTGTGCTCGCCAGTAACCAGTTCGTGCGAGAGACTCTCGGAGATGAATACGTCCAACCAGTTACTGATCAAATTAGTGATCTGTTTGAGGAGTCCAAGAAGGATGTCCCAATTCTTTATATTCTCTCTGCTGGTGCCGATCCAACTGGACCAATTGACGAGTTCGCAAAGAAGAAGAAACAATTCCCAACTGGTAAAGTGTCCATGGGAGAAGAAATGGAGATCCCCGCCGCCTAACTGATTGAACAAGGATTCATTTCTGGAAGATGGGTTGTCTTGAACAACTGCCATCTCAGTCTTGAGTTCATGGCCCAAATGGAAGACATCCTGCACCCCAAGGACAAAGAGATCCACGAGGACTTCAGACTTTGGATCACTTGTTTGCCAGATAACAACTTCCCTCTCGGTCTTCTTCAGATGGCTATTAAGGTAACCACCGAACCACCAAAGGGTCTTCAAGCCGGTCTCTCGAGAACGTTCAACACCATGGTGAACCAGGACTTCCTCGAGAAGGTCGAACCATACGACAAATGGAGATCACTCGTCTTCTCTGTTTGCTTCCTGCACTCATGCGTGCAAGAAAGGAGAAAGTTCGGACCACTTGGATTCTGTATTCCATACGAATTCAACAACGCTGATCTCGAAGCGTCGATGCTGTTCATCGACAAGCACATGTCACAATGCACTGCCACAAACAGTCCATACTCGTGGAACGCGATCTAATACATGGTTGGTGAAGTGCAGTACGGAGGCAGAATCACTGACAATCTTGACAGAGAGCTGTTCAATGCATACTGCGCCATCTGGTTGACTGATGCCGTCTTCCAACAGAACTATTGCTTCAACCAGGCAGTCACTGAGTTCCACTACCACATCCCAGATGCATCCGAGCACTCCAGATTCATGGAGTACATCAATAAGATGCCAGGAAATGATACTCCAGCCATCTTTGGACTCCATCCAAATGCCGATCTGACCTTCAGACTCAAAGAATCAAGCGAGATGATTGACACCTTGCTTGACATCCAACCAAAGGACTCAGGAGGTGGTGGCTCTGGAAAGTCCAGAGAAGAGGAGGTCAAGGACAAACTCCAGAAGGAGCTCATGCCAATGCTTCCTCCAGATTATGTTGAGTTAGAGATCAAGGAGAAGCTCAAGATCACCAAGGGACCCAAGGGTCTTGGAGAGCAGGGTAAGATGGACCTTGTTCCACTCAACATCTTCCTTGGATAGGAGTTGCAGAGATTCGGGATGATTCTCACCATCGTAAAGACCACAATGAGCGCCATGTGTGATGCCATCGACGGTACCATCAGTATGACCCCTGATATTGTCGACTCAATCAATGCTGTTTTCGATTTCAGAGTCCCAAGAAAGTTCCAGTACGATCCAACCGGCGCTGAGATCTCATGGTTGACCGCTTCCCTCTCTGGATGGATTAAGGGTCTTCTCGACAGACATTATCAGCTCAACATCTGGATCTCCAAGTGCGAGAGACCTCCATCTTTCTGGCTCACAGGATTCTTCAATCCTCAAGGTTTCTTGACCGCTATGAAACAGGAGGTCACCAGACAAAAGAAGACTTGGTCCCTGGATGAGGTCGAGTACTCCTCCGATGTGCTTAAGGAGATCATCCAAGGCGAAGACGGTCGTATCGAAGGCAAGTCGATCAACCACCCTCAAGAAGGTGTCCACATCCATGGTCTTTTCCTTGAAGGTGCTGGTTGGAACAGATCCGAGAAGCGACTCGAGGAGTCACAGCCAAAGGAGCTCTACTACCAGTTCCCAATCTTGCACGTGTCCGCCATCTCCACGGCCGTAGACAAAGACAAGCCACAAGGTATGGGCTCCAAGGGTAAGCAAGACTTGGCGAACCTGGCCAAGACCGCCTACTTCTGCCCAGTCTACAAGTACCCCAAGAGAAACGATAAGTACCTCATCTTCAGGTGCTACCTCAAGGCCGAAGCTCCAGGCGCCCCTCAAAACCCGAACAAGGGCATGACACCTACCATCAAGTGGAAGCTGAGCGCCGTCGCCCTCCTCTGCTGCAAAGAGTGATGAACGATTCATCTGCATTTATTGTTCGTTAACTCTCA
>Ga0256411_1000050_pt1 | contig 13648 bp, 26 predicted proteins | sample WCR_12metaT_FD_190056 | JGI IMG/M metagenome (GOLD analysis project Ga0256411, IMG submission 190056) | Metatranscriptome of seawater microbial communities from Monterey Bay, California, United States - WCR_12 (Metagenome Metatranscriptome) | ecosystem: Environmental > Aquatic > Marine > Coastal...
TAAAACTTTAGGCTTAAAGCCAAGTGAAAAAATTCTTTTTATTTTACCAGAGCCAAATAAAGATTTTTGGTTAGCTTCTCGTAATTTAAAAAATATTGAAGTGACAACATCTAATTGTCTAAATATAAAACAATTATTATCAACTAATCACATTATTTTATCTAATGTTTCATTAGATTCAATAAATGCAATATATGGAAAACAATATGCTTAATCTAGGTGATCTATTAAATCAAATTAAATACCCTTCTCTAACTGAAAAATCCATTAACTTATATGGAGATCGTCAATATACATTTGTTGTAAATAAAACTCTTACAAAAACACAAATTAAATATATTATTGAGAAAATTTTTAAAGTAGAAGTAAGTAAAGTTAACACTTGTGTCTTACCAACTAGTACTCGTCGAGTAGGTAGGTTTGTTGGGAAACGTCCAAGCTATAAAAAAGCTTATGTAAAACTAAAAGAAGGAAATAACATTACAGAACTTTTTAATTAAAAATTATAAATACAGAATCTATGGCAATTAAAATTTACAAACCTTATACGCCATCAACACGTCATAGAAGTGACTTAGATTTTTCAATTTTATCAAAAGTTGAACCGGAAAAATCACTAACTATTTCAAATCATAGGGCTAAAGGAAGAAATAACAAGGGCAGAATTACTATACGTCATAAAGGAGGTGGACATAAACGTCTTTATCGTTTAATTGATTTTAAAAGAAATAAATACGATATTAAAGGAACTGTTATGTCTATTGAATATGATCCTAATCGTAATGCATTTATTTCGTTAATTAATTACGAAGATGGTGAAAAAAGATATATTTTACATCCTGAAAATTTAAAAGTAGGAAATGTAGTTTATTCTGGAGAAAATTCTCCGATTGAAACAGGAAATTCTTTGCCATTAGATAAAATCCCTTTAGGGGCAGATGTACATAATATTGAATTATTCCCTAAAAAGGGAGGTCAACTAATGCGTTCCGCTGGGACAAGTGCAAAAATTTTGGCAAAAGAAAATAATTTTGTTGTATTACGTTTATCTTCAAAAGAAATTCGCTTATTCAAAAAAGAATGTTACGCAACAGTAGGTAAAATTAGTAATTCTGAATTTTATAATGTTGTTTTAGGGAAAGCGGGAAGAAAACGTTGGTTAGGGAAAAGACCAACTGTACGTGGTTCTGTTATGAACCCTGTTGATCATCCACATGGGGGAGGAGAAGGTCGATGTCCTATTGGACATGCAAGACCATTAACACCTTGGGGTAAACCTGCCTTAGGTCTAAAACACGTAAAAAGAAAAATAAGAGTGATATGTTTATTATTCGCTCACGCAAATAAAGTAAAAAATTTACAAATTATAAAAACGAATGGGAAGATCAATTTCAAAAGGTCCATATATTGCATATCATTTATTAAATAAACTTAATAAAATGAATGCTGAAGGAAAAAAGGACACTATTAAGACATGGTCAAGATCATCAACAATATTACCGATGATGATTGGTCACACAATTAGTGTGTACAATGGTCAAAAACATGTCCCAGTATTTATTTCGGATCAACAAGTTGGACATAAACTAGGTGAATTTGTGCCAAGTCGTACATTCCGTTCACACAAAAAAACTGAACGTAAAGTAAAACGATAAATTATGACAAAACAAAAAGAAACGGTATCAGCAACATCAAAATATATTAGAATTTCGCCGAGTAAAGTTGATGTAATTATTTCAAAAATTCGCGGAAAAACATATAAAGAAGCTTTGCAAATTTTAAAATACTTACCTCAAAAATCTGGTGCAATTGTTTGGCAGACTTTGTATTCAGCGGTTTCAAATGCAACAAATAATTTTGATTTAGAAAAAGAAAATTTGATTATTACAGAAGCATATGTAAATCAAGGACCTATATTAAAACGAATGCGTCCACGTGCACAAGGACGTGCTTTTGCAATTCAAAAGAAAATGTCACATGTTACAATTCGAGTTGCTGAAGCATAAACAATATAAACAAATTATTATTAAAGAGGAATTAAATTGTGGGTCAAAAAACACATCCAGCCGGGTTTAGGTTAGTAACCACTCAAAAACATTTGTCTGAATGGTATAGTGATAAATTAAATTATTCAAAATTAATTGAGGAAGACTATTTTATTAGAAATAAAGTTGAAGAAGTCTTTGAAGAATTTTTAACAATTTCACGTGTTGAAATTACACGCGTTAATGAAAATAGTGAAAACAATGAATACGTGAATATAACACTTCATGCGTTATTCCCACGTGCAAAAGAAATGTATCGTAAAATTGCAAAATATTTTGTAGAAACGACTGAAAATCCTTCACCGAAAGTTGTTTCCTTATTAAATAATCCAAAAGGTAATTTAAAAAGATTTACGATGTTATTATTAAAGCGTAACATTCGAAATTTAGTACGAATCTTTCAAATTAAATTAAAGAAGAATTATTATATAAATATTCAATTTATTAAAAATCCTTTTGAAGATGCTACATTAATTGCAAAATTTATTGCAGAACAATTAGAGAAACGTACTCCATTTAGACGTGCTATCAAACAAACAATTAAAAAAGTTGAACGTACTGACTTAAAGGGAATTAAAGTTCAAGTGTCAGGTCGTTTAAATGGTATTGAAATTGCAAGGAGTGAATGGAAACGAGATGGACGTGTACCTCTACATACATTAAACGCAACGATTGATTATTCATATCAACGAGCAGAAACAATATATGGAACAATTGGGGTAAAAGTTTGGCTTTTTGTTAAATAAAAAATTAAAGATAGCTTGAAGAAAATATTATGTTAAGCCCAAAAAGAGTAAAGTATAGAAAAATGCAGCGTGGTCGTATGAGAGGAAAAGCTTGCCGTAATAACCGTTTAGTACACGGTGAATATGGTATCCAGGCTTTAGAGCCAGTTTGGTTAACATCTCGTCAAATTGAGGCCGCACGACGAACAATTTCTCGTTACACAAAACGATCAGGGAAATTATGGATTAAAGTTTTTCCAGATAAATCGGTTACCGCACGTGCGGAAGAATCTAGAATGGGATCTGGTAAAGGTGCAGTAGAATACTGGGTTGTAGTAATTAAACCTGGAAATATTATTTTTGAACTGTCAGGTGTTCCTAGAGAAATTGCTGTTCAAGCTTTAAAAATTGCATGCTATAAGCTTCCAATAAAAACACGAATTTTATTACCAGAAGAGGTTAAGGAATGAGCTTACCGAAATATAAAGAGTTAGACAATTTAGGGAGTGTAGAAGAAATTGATCAAGAAATTTTTATTTTACAGAAAAATTTATTTGATCTTAGAATAAAAAGATCAACAAGTCAAACAGTAAAACCTCATTTGTTTATTCACGCAAAACGTAGAATTGCACAACTTAAATTAAAAAAGTCATTATTAGAAAACGCAAATAAATAAAATTTATGGCTAAAAAGGAAAGAATTGGAGTAGTAGTAAGTGATAAACCAGAGAAAACAATTGTAGTCTCAGTTCAAATGCGTTACCAACATCCAAAGTATGGGAAAATCCTAATAAAAACAAAAAAATATATGGCACATGATGAATTAAATTCATGTAAGGCTGGAGATATTGTACTTTTAGAAGAAAGTGCACCTTTAAGTAAAAATAAAAAATGGACACTTAAAAAAATTTTAAAACAACAATAGTGCAATTAAAGAATTATGATACAACCTCAAACGTATTTAACAGTTGCTGATAATACAGGTGCAAAAAAGTTAATGTGTATTCGTGTATTAGGAAATAATAGAAAATATGCAAATGTCGGGGATATTATTATTGGTGTTGTAAAAGATGCTATTCCAAATATGGCTGTCAAAAGATCGAATGTTGTTCGAGCAGTTGTTGTAAGAACGCGAAAAACAATTAAAAGAACAGATGGTATGGCTATCAGGTTTGACGATAATGCGGCAGTAATTATTAACACTGAAAATAATCCTCGTGGTACACGTGTATTTGGTCCTGTAGCACGAGAAATTCGTGAGAAAAATTTCACAAAAATAATATCCTTAGCAAATGAAGTAATATGATAACTAAAAATAAAAGTCACATTAAAATTGGTGATAAAATTCAGGTAATTGCTGGTAACCAAAAAGGATTTATTGGAACAGTAAATTCTATTATTAAAAAGAAATCAATTGTTTTCATTGAAGGTATCTTACCACGCATTAAATATGCAAAAAACCCTCAAGGTGGAGAACAACAAAAAATTGAATTACAGATTCCAATTCATATTTCCAATGTTATGCTTTGGGATGATCAAACTAATAACTCAAGTAGAATTGGTTATAAAATGGTCGATAATGTTAAAAAAAGATATTTTAAAAAATCTGGCAATATTGTCACATAAACATATTTTAGATACAGAAAAAAAATAAATGGGTAATTTAAAAAATGATTATTTAAAGGGTGTTGTACCAAAATTGGTGGATGAATTTAAATATAAAAATCAGCATCAAATTCCAAAACTAGAAAAAATTCAGATTAATTCTGGTTTAGGTTTAAATGGGCAGAACCGGGTATTTGTTCAAAAAGCTATTGATGAAATTCGTGCAATCACAGGTCAACATCCTGTTTTACGAATGGCAAAACAATCTGTTGCAGGATTTAAAGTTCGTGAAGGTATGCCGTTGGGATTAACAGTAACTTTAAGACGTGAAAAAATGTATGACTTTTTAGAAAGGTTCATTAAAATTGTTTTACCACGAATTCGAGATTTTCGTGGATTAGATCCAAATAATTTTGACAAAGATGGAAATTATAATTTGGGCCTTTCAGAGCAATTAGTTTTCCCTGAAATTGATTATGATAATGTTGAACAAAGACGTGGTTTTAATGTTACTATTGTAACAACTGCAAAAAATGCAGTAGAAGGTCGTTTTTTATTACAAGAATTAGGTTTTCCTTTTTCTAAGTCTACAAACGAAAACACATAAATTTTTACAAATTAAAGAGGTTATAAATGACAACTGATCTTGTCTCAGATATGCTTACAAGAATACGTAATGCAAGTTTGGCAAAACATAGTTTTACACGTGTTAAATTTAGTAATTTAAATTTAGCAATTTTAAAAGTTTTAGCGAGTGAGGGATACATCAAATCGTATTCATTTGAAGAAGCTGAAAACAATGCACACACAATAAAAATTATTTTAAAATATAAAGGTTGGTGGATTAAAAAACCATTATTTTCAATTTTAAAAAGAATTAGTAAACCAGGGTTAAGAGTATTTTCAAGTTATAAAAATTTCAATAATCGTTTAAGTGTTTTGAAATATGAACAAGGAACCGCAATTATTTCAACATCAAGTGGTGTAATGAGTCACATTAAGGCTGAAAAGCTTAAAAAAGGTGGTGAAATTTTATGCTATATTGGATAAAAAAATAAGGAGAATATAGATATGTCACGTGTAGGAAAAAAACAAATAGAAATTCCAAAAGATGTTACTATTACCTTAACTCATGATTCTATTAACGTTAAGGGGAAACACGGAAATTTAGAAAGAGTATTTGATAGTACGATTGTTAGTATTGAACAAATAGAAAGTAATTTAAAATTAAGTTGTTTAACTCCTTCAAAAAAAAATAATTCTTATCATGGATTAATGAGAGCTTTAATACAAAATATGGTTACTGGAGTTTCAGAACAGTTCACAAAAACATTAATTGCTGAAGGTGTCGGATATAAATTCCAAATTGATAAAAATAATCTAGTTATTAACGCGGGTTATTCTCATCCAGTTGAATTTCCAATTCCTAGTGATTTAACATTAAAAACTGAATCGCCAACAAAATTATTAATTACCGGGATCGATAAAGAAAAGGTAGGTTTTTTAGCGTCAAAAATTCATGATATACGTCCACCTGAACCTTATAAAGGAAAAGGGTTGTTATATCAAGGGGAAAAAATCCGTAGAAAAGCTGGTAAGACAGGTAAATAATATAATTAAATAATTATAAGGATGAAAAAGAAAATAAAAAAATTATATTTACAACAAAAGAAACGTAGCTTAAAGAAAATTGTTGGAACAACAGAAAAACCGCGTTTAGCTGTATTTCGTTCCCATAAACATATTTATGCACAATTAATCGACGATTTTACAGGTACGACAATTACTAGCAGTTCTACGCTTGATAAAGAATTACGTGAAAAAATCACAAAATCAGCTAATTGTGAAGCTTCGAAATTAGTTGGAGAAAAAGTTGCAGAACGTGCAGTTTCAAAAAATGTCCAAACAATTGTATTCGATAGAGGAAATAGACCCTACCACGGTAGAATCGAAAGCGTTGCTGATGGAGCAAGAAGTAAAGGCTTAATTTTTTAAAATTAAAAAAAAAAAATGGAAGAAAATACGGAAACAAAAGAATTAACGTCATCAAAAAATACTAAAGAAAACTTTAGAACACGTAGAAAACCCGTCGTTCGATTATCAAAAATCAAATACGAAGAAAAAATTATTCAAATAAAACGTGTAACAAAAGTTGTAAAAGGTGGTAAAAAAATGACGTTTCGTGCCGTTGTTATTGTTGGTGACAACAAGCGAAAGGTAGGTGTAGGAATTGGACGTGCAGAGGATGTAAATCTTGCAATTGATAAAGCCATTATTCATGGTAAAAAGAACTTAATTAATGTTCCTCTAACATTAAAAGATTCGATTCCACATGTTGTTAATGCTTCATATGGAGCATGTAAATTAATGTTAAGACCTGCTTCGTTAGGTACAGGTGTTATTGCAGGAGGTTCTGTACGTACAGTATTAGAATTAGCGGGAATCAAAAATATTTCAGCAAAACAGTTTGGTTCAAATAATATCTTAAATAATGCAAAAGCAACTATTCTTGCTTTAACTAACTTAAATGAAAAAGTAGAATTAGGTAAATATCAATCTAGTCGTAAACAACTTTTTTATGATAAAGTAATGAAAAAATATAGAAATGCTCGAATCTCTAGCTAAAAATTTAAATAATAAAGGAACAGTAAAAAATAATCCTACAAACAAAATTGTTTTAACATTAGTCGTTTTGTTAATCTTTCGATTTTGTAATACGATACCGTTAGCAGGTATTGATCAAGAAGCATTAAAGAATTCCTTCTTACAATTAGAAAATCGAAATTCGATTATGCAAATTGTAAATATGTATTCGGGCGGAGGAGGAGCTACTTTGTTAAGTCCTTTTTCCTTAGGAATTATACCTTTTATTAACGCATCTATTTTGATAGATTTATTAACCGCCCTAGTACCAAGTTTAGAAAAATTACAATCTGAAGAAGGTGAAACAGGGCGTAGAAAATTAACATTTTATAAGAAAGTTTTAACGGTTATTTTTTCAATAGTACAAAGTCTTTTCTTAATATTTTATTTAAAATCATATTTTTACAATATTGATTTTTTAAACTTTTTTTATGTTAGTTTGGAGTTGATAACAGGTGCCATGTTAATTGTTTGGTTAAGTAATATTATTGACACTAAAGGTATTGGTAATGGAACATCCATTATTATTTTTACTAATATTGTTGTTACATTAATTAATAAAAATTTATTTAGTAATAGCGAAAATAATTTTTTTGGAATTGAAAGTATTTTTATACTTTTTTTAACTTTATTAATTTGTATTTCTCAAACAGCTCGAATTAACATTGAAGTTGTGTCAGCAAGACAATTAGCATTTTTGGAAAATATTGAGAAACGAAATTTAAATGAGAAGTTAGGAACTAATTATCAGTTAGAAGATAATGGTTTATCTATACGTTTAAATCAAGCTGGTATTTTTCCAATCATTATTGCTTCTAATATCTTTCCATTTTTATCGTATGCATTGGAGAATGTATTTGGGCCATCGAAAATAGTTTTAAATATTCTTTATTATTTTTTAATAATAGGATTTAATTATTTTTATACTATTGTGTTTTGGGATCCAGAAAAAATTTCTGAGCAATTGAGAAAGGCCTCCGTTTCACTAATTAATGTTACTCCAGGAAAAGAGACAGTTTCTTATTTAGAAAATGTTGTAAAATCCAGTTCAATTTTAGGAGGAATATTTTTATGTTTAATCTTACTTTTGTATGAATGTTTTAAACAATTTACAAATAGTAACTTATTTAATCAATTAAATATTTCTTCATTAATCATATTGGTAGGAGTAGCCTTTGAAATTCAAAAAACTTTAAAGGCACTATATAAAAATGTTTTAGAAAACATTGATTAAACAAAAAAAAATAATATGAAAGTACGTCCATCTGTAAAAAAAATGTGTGAAAATTGTCGAATAATTAAACGATACGGTCGTATCATGGTTATTTGTATAAATCCAAAACACAAACAAAGACAAGGTTAATTAAATTAATAATAAATATATATAGATCTATGGTTAGATTACTAGGTAATAATTTATCTAATAAAAAGAAAATTTATATTGCTTTAACAGCAATATATGGAATTGGTATTCCAACATCAAAAGAAATTTTAACTCGTTTAGAAATTCCATATGATCTTAAAGTATCTGAATTGGATGAAAAAAATATCTCAGATTTGCGTACAATTCTTGAAACGGATGAATTTAAATTAGAAGGAGATTTAAAAAGATTAATAAGTTTAAATATCAAACGATTAGTTGATATTAGTTCTGTTAAAGGTCGTAAACACTTAAAAGGTTTACCTGTAAGAGGTCAAAGAACAAGAACAAATAATCGTACTTCACGTCGTTTAAGTTTATTCAGTCGTAAAAAATAATTGATTAAAAATGGCAAAACAAAGAAAAAAACAAAAAAAATCTGTTAACGTTGGAATTGCAAATATAAAAACTACATTTAACAATACAATTGTGACAATTAGTGATATTTTAGGAAATACAATTTGTTGGGCATCTTCAGGAAGTTCAGGTTTTAAAGGAGCGCGAAAGAATACTCCGTTTGCGGCACAAACGGCAGCTAGAAATGCGGCAATGCAAGCCATGGATATGGGAATGGAAAAAGTTGAAGTCGTAGTAAATGGAAGAGGAAATGGTAGGGAAACATCTATTAGAGCTTTAAAAACAGCTGGATTAAACATTTTATCAATTGAAGATAGAACAGCTATCCCACATAATGGTTGTCGTCCTCCGAAAAAACGTCGCTTATAAAACTTAAAAACAAAATAAGGAAATTATGAGTACATTAAATGCAATTGAAACATACATTGATAAAGAAAGTAATTATTATGGTTCTTTTTTAATAGAACCACTTGAAGTTGGACAAGGTATTACTGTCGGAAATGCACTTAGACGAACATTACTTTCTGACTTAACTGGCTTTGCAATTACAGGTGTGCGAATTAATAATTTAAAGCATGAATTTAGTAGCATTTCTGGTTTACGAGAAGATGTTTTAGAAGTTTTATTAAATGTAAAGGAAATAAATTTAAAATCCTCTTTTTCAGCTTTAAAAAATTCTAATAGTTCTTCTTTTAAGGGTTATTTAAAAGTTAAAGGTCCTTTAGTCGTAACAGCAGGTATGTTTCAGCTCCCAAAAAATGTTTTGAGAATTATTAATTCACATCAATATATTTGTACAATTCTTGATGATTCAGAATTATATTTAGAAATTGATATTGAAAAAGGAAAAGGTTATAAACTAAGTGATGATAATCGAAAAAACAAAAGTTTAAAAAAGTTATCAGGAAAAAAACCAGCTACTCTTTATATTGATTCTATTTTTATGCCAGTCAAAAGAGTTAATTATAAGATAAAACTTATCCATGATAGTAAAGGAAATATTAAAGAATCTTTAAATATTGAAATTTTAACTAATGGAACTGTTACTCCAAAACGAGCTATTCAAGAATCATTAAAAATTTTAATGAATCTCTTTTATCCTTTATTTGTTGATAAAGATTTTTTAACGATTTCCTCACAGTTTGTGCGAAAATTTTATAAAAAGAAAAATAAAAATTAAAATTATAAAACAAAAAATAAAATGAAAACAATTTTTCCAAAAAAAGAATGTCATATTCCTAAATGGTATGTTGTAGATGCTGAAGGTAAAACTTTAGGTCGTCTCGCTACAGAAGTGAGTAAACTCTTAAGAGGGAAAGAAACTTCTTATTACACTCCGGGAGTCGATCAAGGAAATTATGTAGTTATCTTAAATGCACAAAAGATTGAAATTAGTGGAAATAAAGAAAATGACAAATTATACTACCGCCATAGTCAAAGACCAGGTAGTTTAAAAATTAGAACTTTTAAACAAGTTAAAGAACGTATACCATCAAGAATTTTAGAAAAAGCTGTTTGGGGTATGTTACCCAAAGGTAAATTAGGACGTGAATATTACCGCAAATTATACATTTATCGCGATAATAAAATCAATTATGTCAAAGGGAAAGATGTTTCAATGATTCCTGATGATAAATGGATAAAAGTGAATGTTTAACCAAATAGTAAAAATTTAATATGAATCAAACAAATTTATACACAGGGTTAGGGAAACGTAAAACCTCTGTTGCCAAAGTCTTTTTAAAAGTAGGAAAAGGAACTATCACAATTAATAATAAAAAATTCGAAGACTTTTTTAAGGGAATTGTAGAAGATGCCGAAATCATTAAGAATCCCTTTATTTTGGTGAATATTCTTAATGAATATGATGTAAATGTAGTAGTTAAAGGTGGAGGAGTAAGTTCTCAAATTGATGCAATTAAATTAGCAATTACTAAAGCTATTTGTAACATTAATGAAGAATACCGTCCTGTATTAAGTCAAAATGAGTTATTAACTCGTGATAGTCGAATTAAAGAAAGAAAAAAATACGGACTAAAAAAAGCTCGAAAAGCATCGCAATATTCAAAACGATAAATTTATTAAGCATACTTATATATATACTATGGCAAAAAAAGACTTACATCCAGAATGGTATAAAACAAAAATTTATTGTGACGGAAAAGTTGTATTAGAAGTAGGGTCAACAAAAGAAGAATTGTCTGTTGATATTTGGTCTGGAAATCACCCGTTTTTTACAGGATCACAAAAAATTATTGATACCGAAGGAAGAGTAGAAAAATTCTCTAAAAAATATAATTTAAAAAGTTCAGAAGATAAAGAAGTGTAAAGAAATAATATGCCAACAATTCAACAATTAGTTAGATTAAGCAGAACAAAAGTTATTTATAAAACAAAAAGTCCTGCTTTAAAAAGTTGTCCTCAGAGACGTGGAATTTGTACACGTGTATATACATCAACCCCAAAAAAACCTAATTCAGCGATTCGAAAAGTTGCTCGTGTAAAATTAACGAGTGGCTTTGAAGTAACAGCTTATATTCCTGGTGAAGGACACAGCTTACAAGAACATTCAATTGTTTTAATTCGTGGTGGACGAGCAAAGGATTTACCAGGGGTTCGTTACAGAATTATTAGAGGAGCCCTTGATTGTACAGGAGTAAAAGATAGAAATCAGGGTCGTTCTAAATATGGAACGCGTAAACCTGTTGATGGTGTTAAAAAATAATTATTTACTAACAAATTAAAGGAAAAATATGTCACGTCGAATTTCTACTAAAAAACGTTTCCCAGAAAAAGATACAAGATATGATAATTTATTAGTAAGTTTGCTAATTAATCGTATCTTAAAAAATGGAAAAAAGCGTTTAGCAAAGAGAATTGTTTACAAAGGATTTGAATTAATTGAATTCCGAACAAATCAAAATCCAATTTTAATTTTAGAAAAAGCTATTCGTAATATTAGTCCTAGAGTTCAATTGAAAGCTAAACGTATTGGTGGAGCAACATATCAAGTCCCCACATTATTAAATAAATATCGTGCAACAAATATTGCGGTACGTTGGGTTGTTGAATTTTCACGAAAACGTTCTGGAAAAGGAATGTCTTTAAAATTAGCTAATGAATTACTAGAAGCTTCAAAAGGATTAGGAAATTCTGTTAAGAGAAAAGAAGAAACACATAAAATGGCTGAAGCAAATAAAGCATTTGCTCAAGTTCGATAGTTAAAGAAATAAAATAAAAACGCCAAAAGTATAAAACTCTGATTGGAAAAGTAATTAAAATTTTTAAAAATAAATTAAATAATGGCAAGAGAAGCATTTGATAGAAGTAAACCACATGTTAATATTGGAACAATTGGACACGTAGATCATGGAAAGACAACTTTAACAGCTGCAATTACAGCAACTTTATCTACTTTAGGTGGAGCAACTTTAAAAGGTTATGCAGATATTGATGCAGCACCAGAAGAACGTGCACGTGGTATTACAATCAATACAGCACATGTAGAGTATGAAACTGAAAATCGTCATTATGCTCACGTAGATTGTCCTGGACACGCGGATTACGTAAAGAACATGATTACAGGTGCAGCACAAATGGATGGAGCTATTTTAGTTGTATCTGCAGCTGATGGAGCAATGCCACAAACTCGTGAACACATTCTTCTTGCACGTCAAGTTGGTGTAAAAAAACTGGTTGTTTTCTTAAACAAAGCTGATCAAGTTGATGATGATGAATTAGTAGAATTAGTCGAACTTGAATTACGTGAATTACTAGATAGTTATGATTACCCAGGAGAAGAAATTCCATTTGTTTCTGGTTCAGCATTAATGGCCTTAAATAAGGTTATTGAAAATCCAGAAGTTAAAAAAGGTGAAGATAAATGGGTTGATCAAATTTTTGCTTTAATGCAAGCTGTTGATGAATATATCCCAACGCCTGACCGTGAAGTAGATAAACCATTCTTAATGGCAATTGAAGATGTTTTTTCAATTACAGGACGTGGTACCGTAGCAACTGGTCGTATTGAACGTGGTACCGTAAATGTAGGTGACACGGTTGAGTTAGTTGGTTTAGCGGAAACAAAAACAACAACAGTAACAGGATTAGAAATGTTCCAAAAAACTCTTGAAAGTGGTTTTGCAGGTGATAATATTGGTATTTTATTACGTGGTGTTCAAAAAGATGATATTTTAAGAGGAATGGTATTATCAAAACCTGGATCAATCAATTGTCATACAAAATTCGATGCAGAAGTTTACATCTTAACGAAAGATGAAGGTGGACGTCATACAGCTATTTTCAAAGGGTACCGTCCACAATTTTATGTTCGTACAACTGACGTTACAGGACAAATCGCAGAATTTTCATCAGATGGAAATACGATTGAAATGGTAATGCCAGGAGATAATGTTAACATGCGTATTGAACTAATTGCACCAATTGCAATTGAAAATGGTATGCGTTTAGCAATTCGTGAAGGAGGGAGAACAGTAGGTTCGGGATTAGTTACAAATATTATTGAATAAAAATTTATGAAATTTCGTATTCTTTTAAGATCATTTGATAATCAATTAATAAATTTAGCGTCACAACAACTTCGCTCAATTCTTTTGCCTACAGATTGTAATATCAGTGGTGTAGTCGCTTTACCTACAAAAATTAAACGTTTTTGTGTACTTCGTTCACCCCATGTAGATAAGGATTCTAGAGAACATTTTGAAGTACGTTTATATAAACGATTTATTGACATCAATACAAATTCGCCGTCAATTTTGGATTTACTATTAAAAGCGGAATTACCAGCAGGTGTTTCAAGTTCATTAAAAGTTCTTCAAAACAGTTAGTTAAATA
>Ga0256411_1000054_pt1 | contig 13512 bp, 1 predicted proteins | sample WCR_12metaT_FD_190056 | JGI IMG/M metagenome (GOLD analysis project Ga0256411, IMG submission 190056) | Metatranscriptome of seawater microbial communities from Monterey Bay, California, United States - WCR_12 (Metagenome Metatranscriptome) | ecosystem: Environmental > Aquatic > Marine > Coastal ...
CTCAAGGCAACATGCTCGACCGTGGCTCTATGGCTTGGCCAGTTTGAGGTTGCACTGCCTGAGCCTTGTGCAGGCTTCTTGCCTGTTGTGCATGCCCACCTGAGGCATCCTTTGTGCTGCTGGTGGAGAATCACAAATACATGCAGGGTTAGCTGATGCCATGGTTCACACTATGGACGAGGAACAAATAAGTGAACCTCCTGGGCGTACGCGCAGTACGCGTCGCCCAGGGCATCGCTTAAGTCCTGTGAACTCCAAACGGAGCCCGAGCGTTATGAGCATGGAGGGTTTGCTGGCCGCACTTTGCCCTGACCTAGTCCCCATCTTGGCCCCGGACTGCGACACTGAGGACGACGAGCACCGAGAGGAGGCTGTCAAGAACTTCCTGCCACAGGTAATTTCTGCTTGGAAAGCACTGTGTAAGTATCTCTTGCAGGAGATCTCTCTCGGTCGCAGCATAAGTCTGCAGCCATTGGGTGTATTTTACAGGCATGGAGATATAGATCACGGAAGCACGCCAGTAACTCTCAGATTCAGTGAGAAGTTGCTGAAGGACAAGGACTTGAGATGTGAGTTAGGTGCCCCAGGTGCTGGAGTTCCAGCGCCTACCAACAGGGCAAAAATAGAGCGAGTGGCCAGCATTCTTGGCTGGTCGCGGCACGTCACTGACAGTGTCATCCATGCCATTCTGCAAGATTTGGCTTTCAAAATTGGGTTTATTCCCGAGCTCAGGTTGGAGTTCCCTGGCTTAGGCACACTTGTGACCAAAGACCGCAATGTGGGGTTTCTTCCTGCCCCTAGATCCAATGCTTCTGCATCAAGTGGGACACGGCCGGCGGTGACCACCCTGCACAATATGTTTGGTAGCGAAACAACGAGGCGCCTACGGCAATCTGCAAGCCAAGCTACTGTTGCTCCAGCCCCTTTGCCACAGCTTGAGAAAATACCTCTTCCAGAATCTAGATCACCCGACATGCTCTCCAGAACAGGCTCAAGTGGGTCTGCCAGACGGCTGGCGAAATCAGCTTCTACGCCAAGTCTGTCGCGCCCATCATCTGGAGAGGACTTGTCCAACAAGCAAACCACCCTTCCAGCATCTCTGCTAGCGGGCACTGCAAGGAGGTCACCAACCCCTCTGCTGGGCCCTGCGCAGGCCTCAGATATGGATGACATCATGAGGCTCACACGATCGCTTCCGATGAACGAGAGGCTGTTCCCACCATTGCTGGACAGATGTAGCCGTACAAGGTCTGCACTCTTTCGAGAGCATGTAGAGGTGGACATGGTTAGCAACACTGTGGGGTCTAACTATTCGACAATAGCTGCCACTCTCACAATCCATCCTGGTTCCAATGACAAATGCTGCATAAGGTGGAAACGTAGCCGAGTAGACCGAAGAGAGAAGGTGGAAACTAATGATGGTAGGGCTGTGGATGGAAGGGCTGTGGATTGGGTAGGGGAATGGCCAACGATCCTAGATGACTCGTATATCATGGACGAGCTAGTAGAGGCGGGGATGGATCGACAGGAATTCTGCCGAATTCTTAGCAGGTATAAGTACTACACTGGGCAGGCCGTGCCGTCTGAAGTATTGGCACCATACAACAAACAGTGGCTGGATCATGCAACGTTCTTGCTGGACATCGGCAACAATGTAGTTTGGCCAGATGTAGAGCCGCATAGACGTGAGAAGGCTGTTGCCGAATTAAAGCGTGAAATCCTGACTGGCTACATACAGGCGGCCAAAACTGCAATTGTAGACTATGCATTGCTGGACAGCAGGTGCCGTGAGCGATTGGACATTTCCTTCGTTCCAGTCCCTCTGCCTTTGTGGGGCCAGGAGCCCTTCACTGTTCCAGATATTGGTACTTTTGGCGGACCACCTCAAGAATGGAGAGCAGGGTTGGCCGAAACACGTGAGTCTCTGCTCAGGGTTTGCGTCCAGAACTCAAAAACAGCTTTGCACCTGAAAGATTTCTGGTTGCAGGAATGTGCTCCGGTTCGCCTCTTGTCTATTCCTCCAAGGCACACCGATCCTCAAGATATCCAGGGTTTCCACAACATGCAAGTTTCACAGTTGGACAGCGGCATAAAACAGCTGACAGATGCATGGCAACAAATTGTCAAGGCTGTTGGACAAGAACCCATGTACCTTGTTAATGCAAGCCCAGCATCGGTGAGCTCAAGAGGTGGAAACAGGGGCAACACCGCTGTTCCAGGTGCAGCTGAGATGGAGCCTCGTTTTTTTGAGGCTGTTGCATCGCTGCTTTCACAGATGGCTCGTGAAGTTGTTGAGCAGACCCTGCGAGAGTATGTTGAGTTCTTTGAACGCTATGCTGCACCCCCATTGCACTATGAACAAGTGAAGGCTCTCACCGATCAGGAGCCATGGCAGGAGGACTTCCTCATCAACAGGCTAATCGTCACCCAGCGTGGTGATCGGCAGGAGATCCGCTTCAAGCATGACCCTGAGCAGATTGTTGCCCGCTTGCTGATGCCGTACAAGGAGTGCACTGTCAGCCTGCGAGAATTCAAACGCCCAGATGCTTGTTTGCGGGAGGTCGTCAACGGGCGCACGTTGCTATGGGAAGTGCATGAACACGAAGAGCACATTGAGAAAGGTTATAAGCGAGTTGACGCAATTATTCGAATGAACCTGAACAACGTGGAGCAAGTACTGAAGCTCTACGAGCCGTTTTCGTTCCTACTCCATGAGGATGACAACGTTACATCATTCCTGGAAGATATGTCAAAAACTCGTGAAGATTACGACAAGTACATCACCAGACTCAGGGACACCATTCAAGACTTCCACAAAGAGTGTCCACCCCTGATACGGATGCAAATGATGCGTGTGGACGCTGGAGATGTCAACAGGAAGCTCACGCAGTGTGCCCTCGACTGCATCAGTCGCCTTTTGCGGGTTCTTGCAGCACGCAACAAAGATAGAGCTGAATGGCTTGTCAAACAGTTCCAGCACCTTCAAAACCGCATTGCAAGGGTCCCCAACAATGAGGAAGTGTTAGTTGAGTATGAGAATGGCATTGACAATGCCATGAATATTGAGTTGCCCAAGCTCCTGGATGACTATGAGGACATCAAGGCTTGGATATTTCTGACATGGGACATGGAACATCTCCTGGATGTGCCAGACTACAAGGCAATCTTTGCTGCTTCCGAGTGGACAGGCTTTGGTGCAAACATCACACAGCGTGAGACTACACTGAAAGATGAGCGTGCAGGCATTGAAGGCAAGCTTGTGGATAGACGCACAAAGTATCAGGAAGATCTTCAGGTTCTGTTGGGCAAGATCGCCAAGTTCAAGGACAAAAGTAACTATCGGCTGGTGGATCAGTACTTGGAAGATTTAAATGACTACCAGAACCAACTCGATGTTGCTGAGCAAAATCGGGACGACATCCAAAAAAACGAGAAGCGTCTCGGATGGGAGGAAACCGAATTTGAGGTCTTTGACGAGGCAGTCAAGACCATTGCACCATACAAGAAGCTGTGGCAGCTGTATGCTGACAGCCAAAAGGCACACAACAGATGGATCCGCTCACCGATGTTCAATGGAGAGTATGATCCACATGTAGTCTCAACGGAGGTGCAGAACATGTTTCAGCTTGCGTACAAGTTGAAGATGGAGTTCGATGGGGCAGGGCACGCAAAGCCAGCCATTGTGGCTGACATGGTGAGAAACCTTGTTCAACAATTCAGGGACCAATACTTGGAGTTGGTGCATGCCTTATGCAACCCAGGTCTTCGGGAGCGACACTGGAAATTGATTTCGCAGGCAGTGGAATATCCTCTGGAGCCAAAGCCGATAGCAACGCTGACATCAATGCTGCACAGTGTGAAGCTGGAGGATTATGTAACGGAGATTCAGGAAATTGCTGATGCAGCTGACAAGGAGTATGCAATTGAGGCAAGCTTGGCTGCACAACTCGAGGAATGGAAGCCAGTCGTGGTGGAACTCAAAGAATGGCAGACAACAGGCACATACATTGTGAAGGGTGAAGCAGTGGACATAATGCAAACACTGCTAGACGACCACGTCATCAAGACTCAAACGATGAAAGGATCCCCCTATGCAGCCAACTTTGAATCCCGTATCGTGGATTGGGAGGAATTCCTCAAGAATGTGAATGACATCATTGATGTATGGTTGAAGGTGCAAAATGTGTGGCTTTATTTGGAGCCCATCTTCACTTCGGAAGACATCATGCAGCAGATGCCTCGAGAAGGGGCGCTCTTCAAGGAAGTTGATGGCACATGGAGAGAGATTATGCATCGCTGTAAGATGGAGCCTGAAGCATTGAAGGCATTCAAACATGAAGGTTTTCTGGCACAGATGAAAGGATGTCATGAGAAGCTCGAGAATGTTCAGAAGGGTTTGAATGACTACCTTGATACAAAACGTCTTTACTTTCCACGCTTCTTCTTTCTTTCGTCAGACAACTTGCTCGAAATACTCAGTGAGACCAAGGATCCAAAGAGAGTGAATGCTCATATTAAAAAAGCATTTGAAGGCATCACAAGCCTGCATTTCGAAGAAGATTTGAAAATCACAAAGATGCAATCACCAGAAAAGGAGCTTGTGGATTTTTCGACTATTGTGGATCCTGTTGCAGCACGTGGAGCTGTGGAAGTTTGGCTTGTGCAAGTGGAAGATGCCATGCTTGAGGCTGTCCGTGACCACGTCTTCATGGCACGTGACGATTACCCTAAGCATAAGTTCTCGGACTGGGTCCAAAAATGGCCTGGGCAGGTCATTATCGGCATATTCAACCTGTACTGGACAGCAGAGGTGAATGAGGCCCTGGCGACAGCTGGAAACAAAGGCTTGGTGGCCTATGCACAGAAGCTGACCGACGTCCTCAGTGACATAGTTGACCTTGTGAGGACTGATATTCCCAAGCTGGTACGCTGCACTCTAGAGGCACTGATCGTGATTTTTGTACACAACAAGGATACAATTGTGGAGCTCAGGGACAGGGGTACATCAAAAAAGGAGGACTTTGACTGGCTGGTGCAGCTACGCTATTTCATCGAGCAGAACCCTGACAAGCCCGAACAAGACGATATGTTCGTCAGGATCACCAACAGCTTTCTCGGATATGCCTATGAGTACATTGGCAACTGTGGCCGCTTGGTAGTTACACCACTCACAGATCGTTGCTACCGCACTTGTTGTGGTGCCTTGCACTTGCTTTATGGTGCTGCGCCGGAGGGGCCAGCAGGGACTGGGAAAACCGAGACTGTGAAGGACCTCGCCAAAGCTCTGGCACGCTTTTGCGTTGTCTTCAATTGTAGTGATGAACTAGACACTGCGGCAATGGCAAAGATGTTCAAGGGTTTGGTGTCATCTGGTGGATGGGCGTGCTTCGACGAGTTTAACAGGATTGATGCAGAAGTTCTCAGTGTCATTGCACAACAGATTCTGTCAATCCAGACGGCGATCAAGGCCCGCCTCACAGAGTTCGACTTTGAGGGTACCCGGCTTCCAGTAAAGTGGACGTGTAATTGCTTCATCACCATGAATCCAGGCTATGCTGGCAGAGCTGAACTTCCCGACAACCTGAAAGCACTCTTCCGAACTGTGGCAATGATGGTCCCCGACTACGCGTTGATTGCTGAAATCAAGCTTTACTCGTTTGGCTACAGTGACGCACGTTCACTGGCACAGAAGATTGTCACCACATACCAACTTTGCAGCTGTTCTCTTTCAACTCAGACGCATTATGACTATGGAATGAGGGCAGTCTTCTCTGTGTTAGTAGCTGCCGGGAATGCAAAGCGCAACTATCCCAATGAGGATGAGTCCATTTTGATGCTTCGATCAATCTCTGACGTCAACCTTGCAAAATTCCTTGACTTCGATGTGCCCCTTTTCAAAGGCATCACCACAGACCTGTTTCCTGGGGTCGTGTTGCCGAAGCCTGACTTCGATGCGCTAATCGACAAGCTTACATACCACCTGGCGCAAGAACATTGCCAAGCGCATGAGTACTTCATTGAGAAAATCATTCAGTTTTACGAGTGTCACATTGTAAGGCACAGTTGTATGCTCGTGGGCATGCCCTTCAGTGGCAAAACTACAGCCTTGAAAGCTTTGCAGAATGCACTCACAGACTTGGCGAAGGAGCACATCATGTTTCCTGACTGTATCGTACATCAGGAACGTCTCAACCCCAAGAGTATTCCATCAAGTTGCCTCTACGGAAGCTTCGATCCCGTTTCTCATGAGTGGGCTGATGGAATTGTTGCTGTGCTGTTCCGCATGTTTGGAAGAAACCACACTGAAGAAAGGAAGTGGCTTGTTTTTGATGGCCCCATTGATGCCGTGTGGATTGAGAACATGAACACAGTCATGGACGAGAACAAGAAGTTGTGCTTGAACAGTGGAGAAATCATTGCAATGTCTCCGAACATGCGTACCATCATGGAACCACAGGACGTGATGGAAGCATCCCCAGCTACAATTTCAAGGAATGGCATGGTGTACTTTGAACCACACCTGATGGGAGTTGACCCGCTCATCAACAAGGAGCTTGCTGCAGGAATGCCACAAGAATTCGATGAAGACGAGGTGAAGGAGGTAAAGGCGATGATTGAATGGCTCCTCAAACCATTGCTGCACTTTAACCGAGAAAACTGTCAGGAAGTGTCTCCCACCCAAGACCAGAATCTGGCTCAGAGCTTTCTCGCACTGCTGCTTTCACACTTGAAGAGTGCAGTTGACATGCCACTGTACAAGAAGGAAGAAGGTGGTGATGCTGCAGCAATCAAAAAAAACACAATCAACATGATTGATGCAATGGTGGTATTCGCTTGCATTTGGACTGTCGGCTCTGTCTTGGTCACCGCATCACGACCAGGTTTCAGCCAACAGATCCGAATGTTGCTCAAGGGAAACGTCCTTGGCGTGACACAATATAAAAAGCTTACTCCGGAGTTCCCAGAACGGGGCAGCGCCTTTGATTGGTCATTTGACTTCACAAAAAATGGATGGGTGCAATGGTTGGACACTGTCAATAAACAGGAGATTCCTTCCGGCACCCAGGTTGACACCCTTGTGGTGCAGACGATGGACACTGTCCGCTATACTTATATACTCAACCATTGTATCAAGCACAGGATCAGACTACTTTTTTGCGGGCCAACCGGTACAGGAAAGACGGCATACATGAATCAGGCCCTCATGAGTCTAGACAAGGATTCGTACATGCAGATAATGATTGGCTTCTCTGCGCAGACAAAATGCGCCCAGACTCAGGACTTGATTGACAACAAGCTTGACCGACGCAGAAAAGGAGTTTTTGGTCCACCGCTTGGCAAGCTGTGCGTCATTATGGTGGATGACCTGAACATGCCAACCCTGGAGAAGTATGGTGCACAACCTCCCATCGAGATCCTAAGACAGATGGTTGACAGCAAAGCTTACCCTCCTTATGGTGGCTGGTATGACAGGAAGGATGTGACACATCCTTTTCGACAACTTATTGATGTCCTGCTCTTCAGCGCCATGGGACCCCCTGGAGGAGGCCGCACATTCATTACTCCGCGAATTCTTGGGAGGATGTTCCTTGTTGGCTTCCCTCTCCTTGATGATGAAAACATGACAAGGATTTTCTTGACAATCCTTGATTGGAAGCTCCAAGCTGACAACTACCCGAGTGAGGTCCAGAACATGGGCAAAAAAATTGTCACAGCTACCTTGGAAATATACAAAGCAGCAGCAGCTGAGCTTCTGCCTACGCCTTTGAAAGTTCATTACACCTTCAACTTGCGAGATTTCTCCAAGGTCATCCAGGGAATCTTGCTCCTCAAGAGCAAAGAATGTGACGGAGTAGGCAGGCATGTCAAGCTCTGGACGCACGAGATCTGGCGGGTGTTTGGTGACCGGCTCACTAACAACGAAGACAGAAAATGGATGTTGGAAAATGTACGCAAGCTTACCAAGACAGTGTTTCAGGTGTCATTCGATGAGGTCATGAAAAACCTGGATATTGATGGGGATGGAAAGGTAAACACTCTTGATGAGGTCCGGACCCTCATCTTTGGAGACATGCTGTCGGCACCACAGATCAGCGTGCGACCTTATGCGGAGTGCCCTGACTTGGCAGTACTGCAGAAGACAGTGGAAAGCCATCTAGAGCAGTACAACATTGTTTCCCCAAAAAAGATGAACCTGGTATGCTTTCTGTACATGCTTGAGCACTTGTCGAGAGTGGCAAGGGTCATGAAGACACCCGGTGGTAATGCACTTCTTGTGGGCGTTGGAGGCAGTGGTCGACAAAGTTGCTCAAAGCTTGCATCCTTCCTGGCAGAGTACACGGTTCAGCAGATTGAAATTACCCGTGGTTATGACCTAATCGCTTTCCGGGAGAACATCAAAGAATTCCTTAGAGCTGCAGGTCAAGCACAGAAAACTGTGTTCCTCTTCACAGATTCGCAGATTAAGAGCGAAAGCTTTGTCGAAGATCTCAACAATTTGTTGAACACAGGAGAGGTCCCAAATTTGTTCCCGCCCGAGGAGCGAGTGGAGGTGTGTGAGTTAGTGCGCAAGGCGGCACGGGAAGAACAAAGGTGTCCTGAAGGAACACCCACCCAGCTCTACGCCTTCTTTGTGGAGCGCTGCAAGAAGAACCTAAGCATAGTGCTGTGCTTCTCGCCGATTGGCGACTCGTGGAGGTCTCGACTTCGCCAGTTTCCATCCCTGGTGAATTGCTGTACCATTGACTGGTTCACTGAGTGGCCTGCTGATGCACTGACCGCTGTAGCGAAGCGCTTCCTGGGTGATGTTGAAATGGATGCTCCTGTTCGTGAAAGCTGTGTTGAGATGTGCTCAACTTTTCACTCTGAAGCAAGCAAACTTGCAGTGGCCTTCAAGGAGCAGTTGAAAAGGATCTACTATGCAACACCTACATCATTTTTGGAGCTCATCCAAACATTCAAGTCCTTATTGGCAGCCAAGCGACGACAAGTGTCTGACCTCAAAGACAAGTACGAAAAGGGTCTTGACAAAATCTTGACAACAGAGAAGTCTGTGGAAGGTATGCAAAAGGAACTTATTGAACTGAAGCCAAAATTGATAGAAACAAATAAAGAGGTAGAGGAAATGATGGTCGTTGTGAATGCAGAGTCAGAGAAGACGGAGAAAGAGAAAGAGATTGTAGAAAAAGACGAATCTGCTGCAGCAGAATCTGCTGCGCAGGCAGAGGAGCAAAAGAATGATGTGGAACAGGAACTCGCTGTGGCCATGCCTGCCCTTGAAGATGCATTGGGCGCATTGAATGTTCTGACGCCCAAGGACATTGGCGAGGTGCGAGCATTGCGTAACCCACCTCCTGCGGTAAAGCTTGTGCTGGAAGCAGTGTGCATCATGAAGGGCATACCTTCGCAGCGAATCAAGGACAAAGACACTGGTAATATGGTCCAGGACTACTGGGGACCCTCTGTAAAAATGATTGCGGAAGGCAACTTTCTGGGATCTTTACAGCAGTACGATAAAGACAACATATCCCCTGATATTATCAAGAAGATCGGCAAGTACACTAAAGATGATGACTTCCAGCCAGCCCGCGTAGCGAATGTCAGCAAAGCATGCTTTGGTCTATCGAAGTGGGTGTGTGCAATGGAAACCTATGACACGGTCGCCAAAGTGGTGGGGCCTAAGAAAATAGCACTGGCGAAGGCATTACAGGAGGTCGAGGAGGTCATGGCAGCCTTGAACAAGTCAAGGCAGGCGCTAAACAAAGTTATAGGTGCACTTGATGCACTAAAGGCCAAACTCCGTGGTCTGGAAGACAAGAAAGAAGACCTTGCATTTCAGGTAGACCTGTGTGAAAAAAAACTGGTCCGCGCAGAAACACTCATTGAGTCTTTAGGTGGGGAAAAGAGAAGGTGGACTGAAAATGCCAAAGAGCTTGGAGGCCTTTACGTTAATTTGACTGGTGATGTAATTGTTGCAAGCGGCCTCATTGCATACCTTGGAGCCTTCACACCAGATTTTCGTGACAAGGCTGTGACGAACTGGGTGCAAGTTTCAAAAGAGAAGAAGATCCCTGGATCCGAAGACTTCTCGCTCAAGGAATGTTTAGGAGAACCTGTCAAGATCCGGAACTGGACGATCTGTGGACTGCCCAATGACTCATTCTCAATTGAGAATGGGATCATTGTTGACAAGGCTCGACGCTGGCCACTATGTATTGATCCACAAGGGCAGGCAAACAAGTGGGTTAAGAAGATGGAAGCCGGGCAAAAAATCAGGATCCTGAAGTTCACTGACGGCGACTATATGCAGAAGCTGGAGATGGCCATCCAATATGGGTACCCGGTCCTCATTGAGAATATTTTAGAAGAAACTGATCCTGCCATCGAGCCGATCCTATTGAAGCAAACTGTCAAGGTTGGAACTCGAATGATGATCAAGCTAGGAGACAAGGACATTGAATACTCAAAGGATTTCAAGCTTTACTTGACCACCAAGCTAAGGAATCCGCACTATTTGCCAGAGGTGGCAGTAAAGGTGACACTGCTCAACTTCATGATCACACTTGTTGGCCTACAAGATCAGTTGCTGAACATTACAGTGCAGAAGGAGCAGCCTGAGTTGGCAGAACAAAAGGCGAGGCTCGTAGTGGAAGGTGCTGAAAACAAAGCTCAGCTTGAGGACACTGAAAATAAGATTCTGAATGTGTTGCAGAATTCACAAGGAAACATTTTGGATGATGAAATGGCCATCAACGTACTGAGCTCCAGTAAGGCTTTGGCAAACGATGTTGCAGCCAAGCAGGCTCTTGCGGAGGAGGTCGAGGAGACTGTTGATAAAGCGCGGAATGGGTATGTGCCTGTGGCATTCAAGACAGCAGTCCTTTTTTTCTGCATTGCTGACCTGGCTAACATTGATCCCATGTATCAGTACAGCCTGCCTTTCTTTGTCGGCCTTTTCTTGACTGCTATTGAGAAGGCTGAGAAGAGTTCAGTCCTTGAAGAGCGCATTGAGAACCTCAATGACACCTTCCGATACACCCTTTACTGCAACATATGCCGGAGCTTGTTTGAGAAGCATAAGACGCTTTTTTCGTTCCTCTTGTGCATGCGATTGCTGCTTGCAACTGATGACGCAGACAACAATGATTACCGTTTCCTGCTGACGGGTGGGGTTTCATTGGAAGATCCCCCACCCAAGCCTGCTGAATGGATACCTGATAGGTGCTGGGCGGAGCTGTTCCGCCTCACCAAGATCCATCCAAGATATGAGGGGTTTTTGGAAAAGTTCGCAAACGAAACCTCCATTTGGAGGCGTGTCTATGATGATGCAGCTCCAATGAGCATCATCAAAAGCCCCAGCACGCGTCCATCGATGATGGATGGCCTGGACTCTCTGCAGGATGTTCTTGTCCTCCGATGCATCCGGCCAGACAGGGTGGTACCTGCTGTTCTTGGCTTCATTACAGAAAAGATGGGTGAGAAATTTGTGGTGCCGCCGCCTTTTGACCTTACAGGCTCCTATGCAGATTCGAATTGTCTGTCACCACTCATCTTTATCCTATCCCCTGGGGCAGACCCTGGTAGCGCATTGTACAAATTTGCGGGTGAGCAGGGCAAGGAGGTAAAAGGTATTTCTCTGGGCCAAGGGCAAGGGCCAAAAGCAGAAGCCTTAATGGATGCTGCCATGGCAGACGGAGGCTGGGTACTTTTGCAAAACTGTCACCTGGCAACGTCTTGGATGCCACGACTTGACCGTATACTGGATGAGATCGACCCCAAGAAGATGCACAAGGAGTTCCGCTTGTGGCTTACATCCTATCCTTCAAATCGTTTTCCGGTGGCCATTCTTCAGAATGGTGTAAAGATGACCAATGAAGCTCCAAAAGGACTTCGAGCCAACATGACAGGGTCATACAACATGCACCCAATTCCCACTACGGAGTTTTTTGACGGCTGCTCATGCGATAAAGAGTTTAAACGCCTGATCTTCAGCTTGTGCTTCTTCCATGCCGTTATTCAGGAACGGCGGCTGTTTGGCCCCCTGGGTTGGAATATCTCATATGAGTTCACTGAGAATGACTTGCGAATCTCAGCAATGCAGCTGTCAATGTTCCTCGACGAGTATCCTGATGAGACGCCCTACAAAGCTTTGAATTATTTGACGGCAGAGTGTAACTATGGTGGTCGAGTGACTGAGGCCATGGACCGAAGACTGATCAGCGTGCTTCTTGAACATTACTATTGCCCAAAGGCGATGGAGGAGGATTTTGCGATCTTTGATCCTGAGGACGGCGGTCCAAAGTATGTTCCGCCACCCTATGGAGGATACGAAGCGCATCTTGAGCACATCAAGGCGATGCCTCTCACTACACCCCCTGGTGTTTTCGGCTTCCATGAGAATGCCAATCTGACAAAAGAAATGGGGGAGACTTACACAATGATGAATGAGCTGCTGTTGACAGCAGGATCAGGAGGCAGTAGCGGTGGTGCAACCCCAGAGGACACTGTTGGGGAAATTGCAAGGGATGTGTTGAGCCGAATGCCAGGAGTTTGGCGAGTGGACAAGGTGCAAGAAAAGTACCCCACCATGTATAGTGAAAGTATGAACACTGTACTAGTCCAAGAGCTCAAGCGCTTCAATGTTTTGATCAAGGTTATTCAGGCTGCTCTGAAAGACATCCAGAAAGCAATCAAGGGTTTGTTGCTCATGAGCGCAGACCTTGAGCACTGCTTCAATCAGATGTTTGACGGCAAGACGCCTGCGATGTTCTTAAAGAAGTCCTATCCATCGCTGAAGCCATTAGGCAGTTATATCAACGATCTCATAGAGAGACTGCGCTTCTTCCAAACTTGGGTCGACAAGGGACAGCCAGTCATGTTCTGGTTCAGCGGCATTTACTTCACTCAGGCATTTACAACTGGGGCTTCTCAAAACTTTGCGAGAAGCTATCAGATTCCAATTGATACCCTTACCTTTGACTTCGCATATCCCCATGAGCAAGACCAAAAAACAAGACCTAAAGATGGTGTGTACACATATGGGGTCTTTTTTGAAGCTTGTAAGTGGAACTGGGAGACATGGGTCATAGACGAGTCAGATCCCAAGGTGCTGTTCGTCGCAGTCCCGATGATTCACATTATTCCATGTGTCAAGGGCAAAGAGCGAGAGTTTCCTCACTACACTTGCCCATGCTACAAAGAATCCAAAAGAAAGGGCGTGCTGTCCACAACTGGACACAGCACCAACTTTGTTATGCCCTTCCGATTGCCAAGCAACGAAACAGAGCACCATTGGGTCAAGCGAGGTGTTGCGATGCTGACACAGCTTGACACTTGAGCACAACGGTGCCGTCCATCTTAGTTATTTTCGCGTTGCCTTTACAGCGCGTGTCTGTGCATGTAGATTATGGCACTGTAAGTAAAGATGGCTTGCATCTGTAGTGTACGTTGCCTACATAAGAGTTCACCAGTGCCCCCTCAACCAACTGTGCCATTCCGCTGTCCATGAGGTCC
>Ga0256411_1000057_pt1 | contig 13288 bp, 24 predicted proteins | sample WCR_12metaT_FD_190056 | JGI IMG/M metagenome (GOLD analysis project Ga0256411, IMG submission 190056) | Metatranscriptome of seawater microbial communities from Monterey Bay, California, United States - WCR_12 (Metagenome Metatranscriptome) | ecosystem: Environmental > Aquatic > Marine > Coastal...
CGCCAAAAGACCTAAGAAATAGCCTTAATTCCTTAATGACTAATTATGAGAAAAAGACAAGCTAAAAAACGCCCCCTGCTGCCCGATCCAAAGTTCAACGACCAACTGGTCACTCGTTTTGTAAACATGTTGATGTGGGATGGTAAAAAATCTACCGCCTTCAATATCTTTTATGATGCCATGGTAATTGTAGAAGAGCGCAACCAAGATGAAGAAAAAACACCTTTGGAATTGTGGAAAGACGCCCTGTCCAATGTTATGCCTCATGTGGAGGTAAGGAGCAGAAGGGTAGGAGGTGCTACATTTCAAATACCCATGCAAATTCGACCCGATCGAAAAGTTTCCCTGGCCATGAAGTGGTTGATCACTGCTGCCCGTAAGCGAAACGAAAAATCGATGGCCCTCCGTCTTGCCCAGGAGGTTTTGGCCGCAGCCAAAGAGGAAGGCGCTGCCGTGAAAAAAAGAGTCGATACCCACAAAATGGCCGAGGCCAACAAAGCTTTCTCACACTTTAGATTTTAATCAAAAATGGCAAGAGATTTAAAATACACTCGTAACATCGGTATTGCTGCACACATTGATGCAGGAAAGACAACCACCACCGAAAGGATTTTGTTTTATACCGGTGTGAGTCACAAAATAGGTGAAGTGCACGATGGTGCTGCCACCATGGACTGGATGGAGCAGGAACAAGAAAGAGGGATCACCATTACCTCTGCTGCGACCACCTGTACATGGCAATTTCCAACAGAACAAGGCCAACCCACTGCAGACGCTAAGGGTTATCACTTCAATATCATCGATACCCCCGGCCACGTAGATTTTACGGTGGAGGTTAACCGATCACTCCGAGTACTGGATGGATTGGTTTTTTTATTTTCGGCCGTTGATGGTGTTGAGCCACAGTCTGAAACCAACTGGCGTTTGGCGGACAACTACAAAGTGCCCCGTATTGGATTTGTCAATAAGATGGACAGACAAGGGTCTAATTTCCTCAATGTTTGCCAACAAGTCAAAGACATGCTCAAGTCCAATGCTGTTCCTATTGTATTGAACATTGGAGACGAGGAAGATTTTAAAGGGATCGTTGATTTGGTGAAAAACCGAGCCATCGTATGGCACGACGACAACTTTGGGTCAACTTTTGATGTTATCGATATACCCGAAGACCTAAAAGAAGAGGCTGAGTCACTCAGAGGTCAACTCATAGAAGCAGTTGCTGAATACGATGAAAACCTCTTGGAAAAATATTTTGAAGATCCGGATTCCATTACAGAAGACGAAGTACACAATGCATTGAGGGCTGCGACTCAGGAAATGAGTATCATTCCTATGATCTGTGGATCTTCTTTTAAAAACAAAGGTGTACAGTTTTTGCTGGATGCTGTTTGTCGTTATTTGCCTTCACCCGAAGACAAGGATGCCATCGTAGGTACCGATCCTGATACGGGCAATGAGATTGCCAGAAAACCTGAGGTCAGCGAACCTTTTTCTGCCCTGGCTTTTAAAATTGCTACCGACCCTTATGTAGGTCGTTTGGCTTTCTTTAGAGCCTATTCGGGGAGATTGGATGCTGGATCATACGTATTGAACAACCGTACGGCTAAGAAAGAACGTATTTCACGAATCTATCAAATGCACTCCAACAAACAAAACGCCATTGATTTTATCGAAGCAGGTGACATTGGTGCTGCAGTTGGATTTAAAGATATTAAAACCGGAGATACTTTGTCTGCGGAGAAATCTCCCATCATTTTGGAAAGCATGGACTTCCCTGATCCTGTGATCGGGATTGCTGTTGAACCCAAAACCAAAGTCGATGTGGATAAACTCGGAATGTCTTTGGCCAAACTCGCCGAAGAAGATCCTACCTTCCAGGTAAAAACCGACGAAGCTTCCGGACAAACGGTGATCTCCGGAATGGGAGAATTGCACTTGGACATTATCATCGATCGATTGAGACGTGAGTTCAAGGTGGAAGTCAACCAAGGACAGCCTCAGGTGGAGTACAAAGAAGCGCTAACGGCTGAGGCCGATCATCGTGAAGTGTACAAAAAACAAACCGGTGGTCGTGGTAAATTTGCGGATATCGTATTTATACTTGAGCCTGCTGAGGAAGGAAAAGTAGGTTTGGAGTTCGTCAATGAAATCAAAGGAGGTAATATTCCTAAAGAGTACATTCCCTCTGTAGAAAAAGGATTTAGAGATTCCATGAAAAACGGACCTTTGGCTGGATTTGAAGTGGATGCGATGAAAGTAACCCTAAAAGACGGATCTTTCCACCCTGTCGATTCCGATTCACTTTCTTTTGAACTGGCTGCTAAACTTGGATTCAAAGAATCAGCAAGAGCTGCCCGAGCGGTGATCATGGAGCCCATCATGAAACTTGAGGTATTGACTCCTGAAGAAAACATGGGGGATATAGTTGGGGATTTGAACCGACGCAGAGGACAGGTGAACTCAATGGATGACAGAGCCGGTTCCAAAGTGGTTAAAGCACAAGTTCCATTGTCGGAAATGTTTGGATATGTTACTTCCTTAAGAACGCTTTCTTCGGGTCGTGCCACCTCTACCATGGAATTTGACCACTACGCCGAAACACCGTCTAATATATCCGAAGGGGTGATTGCTGAAATTAAAGGGAATAACGCATAAAGCTTAAATAATGAGCCAAAAAATCAGAATAAAATTAAAATCTTACGATCACAACTTGGTGGACAAGTCTGCCGATAAAATTGTAAAGACGGTAAAAACAACCGGTGCAGTGGTAACAGGTCCCATTCCTTTACCTACGCACAAGAAAATTTTTACAGTATTGCGTTCTCCACACGTAAATAAAAAATCTAGAGAACAATTCAAGTTACATTCATATAAACGATTGCTGGACATCTATAGTTCCTCATCTAAGACCATCGATGCTTTGATGAAGTTGGAATTGCCCAGTGGCGTAGAAGTAGAGATCAAAGTATAATTATAAAACAAAAATAAATGTCTGGGTTAATAGGAAGAAAAATCGGTATGACCAGTCTCTTTGACGAAAAAGGGAAAAACATCCCTTGTACGGTATTGGAGATGGGGCCATGCGTGGTTACCCAAGTCAGAACCAAAGCGGTTGACGGGTATGATGCACTTCAACTGGGTTTCGATGACAAGGCAGAAAAAAGGGCCACCAATGCCTCCAAAGGGCATTTCAAAAAAGCAAATACGGCACCTAAGAAAAAGCTCGTCGAATTCCGGAATTTTGAAGAAGAACACAAACTGGGAGATACCATCACGGTAGATCATTTTAATGAAGGAGAATTTGTCGATGTTTCGGGCACTTCCAAGGGAAAAGGATTCCAGGGGGTGGTCAAACGTCATGGATTTGCCGGGGTTGGACAGGCCACACACGGTCAACACAACCGACTCAGAGCGCCGGGTTCCATTGGAGCAGCTTCTTATCCTGCACGTGTATTTAAGGGCATGCGTATGGCCGGTCAGACCGGTAACGTAAAAGTAAAGGTGCAAAACCTTGCTGTAGTGAAAGTGGTCACCGAAAAAAATCTTTTGGTGGTGAAAGGCTGTGTTCCCGGTCACAAAAATTCATATGTAATCGTTCAGAAATAATGGAATTATCAGTACTTAACATTAAAGGAAAAGAGACCGGCAGAAAGGTCAAGTTGAACCCATCGGTTTTTGGGATTGATCCAAACGATCACGCCATTTATCTGGATGTAAAACAACATTTGGCCAACAAACGTCAGGGAACCCACAAGTCTAAGGAAAGAGCCGAGATTGTGGGAAGTACCCGCAAGATCAAAAAACAAAAGGGAACAGGTACTGCCCGAGCTGGTAGTATCAAGAGTCCCATCTTTCGTGGTGGAGGTCGAATCTTTGGCCCAACCCCCAGGGACTACAACCAGAAAGTCAACAAAAAAGTCAAAAGACTGGCCCGAAAATCTGCTCTCAGTATCAAGGCAAAAGAAAAGTCCATTTTGATCGTTGAAGATTTTCAAATGGACGCTCCCAAAACTTCAGCCTATAACGAGGTACTGAAAGCCTTGGGCCTGGGGGACAAAAAGTCTTTGGTGGTCTTGGGTGAACCAAATAATAACGTATATTTGTCGTCTCGAAATTTGGGGGATTCTAAAGTTGTAATTAACTCAGAATTAAGTACTTACCAGATAACAAACGCCAGCAGTCTGGTCTTGTTTGAAAGTGCTATAGCCGAAATTGAGACCATTTTAAACAAAGCCTAACGCAATGGATATTTTAATAAAACCTATAATCACCGAAAAAGCCACTACTGCAAGTGAGCTTCATAATTGTTATAGTTTTTTGGTCAATACCAAAGCAAATAAGGTGGAGATCAAAAAAGCTGTAGAAGCGGCCTATGGTGTCTCTGTTGAGAAAGTTAGAACCCTCAACTACGGCCCAGAAAGAAAAACAAAATACACCAAAACAGGGATCCAATCCGGTAAGACTAACGCCATCAAAAAGGCTGTGGTTCAAGTTGCCGAAGGGGATGCCATAGATTTTTATAGTAATCTTTAAACGCGTCTGATGTCAGTAAGAAAATTAAAGCCAGTAACCCCCGCGCAGCGTTTTAGAGTAGTAAATGGATTTGACGCAATTACTACTGATAAGCCGGAGAAGAGTTTGCTCGTTCCGAAGAAGCGCACTGGAGGAAGAAACAACAGTGGAAAAATGACTGTGCGTCACCGTGGTGGCGGACACAAGAAAAGATATCGTTTGGTTGACTTTAAGCGCAACAAATTTGATGTTGTCGCAGAGATTAAATCCATAGAATACGATCCCAACCGAACCGCCTTTATCGCCCTATTGGAATACAAAGATGGTGAAAAGCGATACATCATCGCTCAGAATGGTCTTCAAGTGGGACAAAAAATTAGCTCAGGAGAAAAGGCAGCACCCGAGGTGGGCAATGCTTTGTACCTCTCCAATATTCCATTGGGTACCATCATTTCTTGTATAGAATTGAATCCTGGTGGAGGTGCAGTTTTGGCACGAAGTGCCGGAGCATTTGCACAGTTGATGGCCCGAGAAGGGAAATTGGCCACCATCAAGTTGCCCTCTGGTGAAACGCGATCGATTCCTACCAGCTGTATGGCAACCATTGGAGTGGTTTCCAATTCCGATCATCAATTATTGGTTTCCGGTAAAGCAGGTCGATCACGATGGATCGGCAGAAGACCCAGAACACGTCCTGTAGCCATGAACCCTGTCGATCACCCCATGGGTGGTGGAGAAGGCCGTGCCTCTGGAGGACACCCCAGGTCTAAAAATGGTATTCCTGCTAAAGGATTCAGAACCCGTTCTAAGACCAAAGCGAGTAATAAATTTATCATAGAACGCAGAAAAAAATAATCAATTATGGCTCGTTCATTAAAAAAAGGACCCTTCGTTGCACTTAGCCTTGAAAAAAAGGTTCAGAAAAACGTAGAAGAAAATAAGAAGTCAGTGATCAAAACATGGTCGCGTGCTTCATTGATCACTCCCGACTTTGTAGGCCAAACCATTGGTGTTCACAACGGACGCCAGTTTGTTCCTGTATACATTACAGAAAACATGGTCGGTCATAAATTAGGAGAATTTTCTCCCACCCGTTCTTTTAGAGGACATGCTGGGGCAAAAAATAAAGGAAAAAAATAATTTACGGACATGGGAAAACGTAAAAGAGAATCCGCAGCAGCGATAAAAGAAGCTAACAAAAACATAGTTTTTGCTAAACTCAACAATTGTCCGACCTCGCCTCGTAAAATGAGATTGGTTGCCGATCAAGTGAGAGGAGAAAATGTCAATAAGGCATTGGCCATATTGAAATTCAGTCCAAAAGAGGCTTCCAGAAAATTGGAAAAACTCTTAATGTCTGCCATCTCAAATTGGCAAGCCAAAAACGAAGAGGCTGATGTTGAAAAAGCGGCTTTGTTTGTCAAAGAAATTAAAGTGGATGGTGGAAAGATGCTCAAACGTCTTCGTCCTGCACCACAAGGAAGAGCACACAGAATTAGAAAACGCTCCAATCATGTAACCCTAGTATTGGGAGCCAATAATTTAGAAAATTAATATGGGACAAAAAACCAATCCTATCGGTAATCGTTTGGGAATCATCAGAGGATGGGATTCCAACTGGTTCGGCGGTCGAAACTACGGAGATAAATTGGCTGAAGACGACAAAATCAGAAGATATATTCACGCCCGTTTGGCCAAAGCCAGTGTTTCTAACGTAATCATCGAACGTACCTTAAAACTCATTACCATTACCATTACAACAGCCCGTCCGGGAATCATTATCGGTAAGGCGGGGCAAGAGGTAGACAAGTTGAAAGAGGAGTTGAAAAAGATCACCAACAAGGACATTCAAATCAATATATTTGAAATCAAACGTCCCGAGTTAGACGCTCAGTTGGTTGCCGCAAGTGTTGCCCGTCAGATCGAAAGTAGAATTTCTTATCGACGAGCCATCAAAATGGCCATAGCTGCCTCGATCCGGATGAATGCTGAGGGGATCAAAATCCAAATCTCTGGCCGATTGAACGGTGCAGAAATGGCACGATCAGAATCCTACAAAGAGGGAAGGATACCATTGTCAACTTTTAGAGCCGATATCGATTACGCTTTGGTTGAAGCGCATACTACTTACGGTCGTTTGGGCATCAAAGTATGGATCATGAAAGGTGAAGTCTTTGGAAAAAGAGAGCTTTCACCCCTGGTAGGTATGTCCAAAAAGTCCGGAGGCGGAAACAACAAAGGCGGATCCGGCGGACGTCAGCAAAGAAGAAGAAACAACAATAATAGATAGGTAAAATGTTACAACCTAAAAGAACCAAATTCCGAAAAGCGCAAAAAGGGCGCATGAAGGGGATTTCCCAAAGAGGAAGTCAGCTGTCCAACGGTATGTTTGGCATCAAGTCTTTGGATTCAAAATTCATTACCTCCCGACAAATCGAAGCGGCAAGGATTGCTGCTACCCGATACATGAAGAGAGAGGGTCAATTGTGGATCAAAATTTTCCCAGACAAGCCCATTACGAAAAAGCCTTTGGAAGTAAGGATGGGTAAAGGAAAAGGAGCTCCCGAATATTTTGTAGCCGTAGTAAAGCCAGGTCGAATTATGTTTGAGATTGCAGGTGTCCCATTGGATGTCGCTAAAGAAGCTTTGAGATTGGCTGCCCAAAAATTACCCGTTAAAACAAAGTTTATCATTGCTAGAGATTTTCAAGCTTAATTTTAGAAGAAAATGAAAAAATCAGAAATCGAAAAATTATCTCTTGAGGACTTGCAAGACAAGCTGGCAGAGTTTCAAAAGCAATTGTCCGATTTGAAAATGAATCACGCGGTTAGCCCGCTCGAAAATCCGTTGCAGATCAAAACAGTCAGAAAAACAGTAGCCCGATTATTGACGGCCATTGCTGCTAAGCAAAATGAAATTATCGCCTGAGGAAATGGAAAATAGAAATTTAAGAAAAGAACGTATTGGTATTGTAACCAGCAATAAAATGGAAAAATCCATCGTTGTAGCAGAGGTCAAAAGGGTCAAGCACCCCATGTATGGAAAATTCGTTTTAAAGACCAAAAAATACGTCGCACACGATCAACTCAATGATTGCAACATCGGCGACACCGTTAAGATAATGGAAACCCGTCCTTTGAGTAAATCAAAATGCTGGCGATTGGTTGAAATAATAGAAAGAGCTAAATAATCATGTTACAACAAGAATCCAGATTAAAAGTAGCTGACAATACCGGAGCCAAAGAAGTATTGGCCATCAGGGTATTGGGAGGAACCAAAAGACGATATGCTTCCTTGGGAGACAAGATCGTAGTATCTGTCAAAGAAGCATCTCCCTCAGGAACGGTCAAAAAAGGACAAGTTTCCCAAGCGGTTGTAGTGCGTACCACCAAAGAGGTTCGTCGTGCCGATGGCTCTTATATCCGTTTCGACGATAATGCGTGTGTATTATTGAATCCTACCGGAGAAATGATAGGAACACGTGTTTTTGGCCCTGTGGCAAGAGAGCTTCGTGACAAGCAATTTATGAAAATCGTATCATTGGCACCCGAAGTGCTTTAAATCATAGTTATGGCTAAGATAAAAATAAAAAGAGACGATAAGGTACTGGTCATTGCTGGGGAACACAAAGGTTCTGAAGGTAAGGTGATCAAGGTGATGCGCGACCAAAATAAGGCCATCATCGAGGGTGTTAATATGATCAAAAAACACGCCAAGCCCAGTGCACAAAATCCACAAGGAGGAATTGTTGAAAAAGAAGCTCCGATCCATATTTCTAATCTTTCTTTGACTACGGCCGAGGGTGAAGCCACTCGTGTTGGGTACAGAGTAGAAGATGGGAACAAGGTTCGTTTTGCTAAAAAAAATAATGAAGTAGTTTAATGAGTTATCAAGCAAGACTTAAGAAAGAATTTAACGACCGCATTGTTGCTGTGTTGAAAGAAGAATTTGGGTATGTCAATGTAATGCAAGTTCCCAAACTTCAAAAAATTGTCATCAGTCGTGGAGTAGGGGCTGCTGTGGCCGATAAGAAATTGATCGACTACACCCTCGACGAACTGACGGGAATTTCCGGTCAGAAAGCCATCTCTACCATTTCTAAAAAAGACGTTGCTGCCTTTAAGTTGCGTAAAGGAATGCCCATTGGTGCCAAGGTAACCCTCAGGGGAGAGCGTATGTATGAATTTTTAGACCGATTGGTTACTACTGCGCTACCTAGGGTAAGAGATTTTCAAGGAGTGAAAGCCAATGGCTTTGACGGAAGAGGAAATTATAATTTGGGGATTACAGAACAAATCATTTTCCCCGAAATTGATATAGACAAGGTTAATAAAATTTCAGGAATGGACATTTCTTTTGTTACATCTGCCAAAACAGATAAGGAAGCAAAGTCATTGTTGAGCGAATTGGGATTGCCCTTTAAAAAGAGTTAGTTATGGCCAAAGAATCAATGAAAGCTCGTGAGAGAAAAAGAGCGAAAACAGTTGCCAAGTATGCTGCAAAAAGAAAAGCCCTAAAAGAAGCTGGGGATTATGAAGCTTTACAAAAATTGCCGCGCAACGCTTCTCCGGTTAGAATGCACAACCGTTGTAAACTCACCGGTCGTCCAAAGGGATACATTCGTCAGTTTGGTGTCTCAAGGGTAACCTTCCGAGAAATGGCCAACAAGGGTTTAATTCCAGGTGTAACAAAAGCAAGCTGGTAATTCAATAATAAAAAGATATGTTTACAGATCCTATTGCAGATTATTTGACCCGAATCAGAAATGCCAACTCCGCCGGACATATGGTGGTTGACATTCCTGCGTCAAAATTAAAAAAAGAGATCACCAAAATATTGTACGATCAAGGTTTCATCTTGAGTTATAAGTTTGAAGAAACAGATAACCACCAAGGGAATATCAAAATTGCTCTTAAGTATGACAATATTACCAAAGAGCCTGTGATAAAAAAATTACAAAGAATCAGTACCCCCGGTTTGCGAAAGTATACTTCGGCAAACAGCTACCCTAGAATTTTGAATGGGTTAGGGATTTCAATTGTCTCTACCTCCAAGGGTGTGATGACTGGAAAGCAAGCTTCGCTTGAGCATGTTGGGGGAGAATTACTTTGTTACGTTTATTAAAAAGCAGTAAAAAGAATATAAATGTCTAGAATAGGTAACAATCCCATTAGTATCCCCGAAGGAGTCAACATCGATATCCAATCGGATAAAATTGTTGTAAAGGGAAAAATGGGAGAATTGATTCAAAATTACAGTGATGTAACTTTCGAGCTGGACGATAATACCTTAATCGTAAAACGTCCTTCCGACTCCAAAGACCACCGTGCAAAACACGGTCTTTATCGTGCTTTGGTCAATAATATGGTTGAAGGCGTTTCAAAAGGTTTTACCAAGGAATTAGAATTGGTAGGAGTAGGGTACCGTGCGAGTAATCAAGGTCAAAAATTGGATTTGGCACTGGGTTTTTCTCACAATATTCTATTTGATATTGCTCCTGAGGTTAAGGTAGAGACGGTATCCGAAAAGGGAAAGAACCCAATTGTCAAACTCAGTTCTCACGACAAGCAATTGTTGGGTTATGTGGCAGCGAAAATTAGATCATTCAGAAAGCCTGAGCCATACAAAGGAAAAGGAGTGAAGTTTGTAGGAGAACAAATTAGAAGAAAAGCAGGTAAATCTGCATAATCAAATCGATATGGGATTAACAAAATCAGCCAGAAGAAATAGAATCCATTTAAGGATCAGAAAGACCATTCAGGGGACTGCCAAAAAGCCTCGCTTGTCTATTTACAGAAGTAATAAGGAAATCTATGCACAAGTCATCGACGATGTGAATGGAAAGACCATTGCCGCTGCATCTTCAAGAGAAAAGGAAGTGGCAGATGCCAAAGCTGATAACAAAGTTAGCGAAGCTAAGTTGGTTGGAAAACTGGTTGGAGAACGTGCGAAGAAAGCAGGTGTAAGCATCATCGGATTCGATCGAAGTGGTTATTTGTATCATGGTAGAGTTAAGTCATTAGCTGATGGTGCTCGTGAAGCGGGTTTAAATTTTTAATAATAGTATATGTATCAAGATTATAAAAATGTTGAATTGGTAAAACCTGCGGGGCTTGACCTAAAAGACCGTTTGGTAGGTGTTCAACGTGTGACCAAAGTGACCAAAGGAGGTCGTGCATTTGGTTTTTCTGCCATCGTAGTGGTGGGGGATGAGAATGGTGTTGTAGGACAAGGACTTGGAAAGTCCAAAGAAGTTTCCGTAGCCATTGCCAAAGCCGTTGAGGATGCCAAGAAAAATTTGGTTCGTATTCCTATTTCCAAAGGAACATTGCCTCATGAGCAAAAAGGAAAATATGGGGGAGCCAGGGTGTTTTTGAAGCCTGCTTCAGAAGGTACTGGAGTTATAGCAGGAGGAGCTGTTCGTGCGGTACTTGAAGCCGTAGGAGTACACAACGTACTGTCCAAGTCACAGGGATCCTCCAATCCTCATAATGTGGTGAAAGCGACTTTCGACGCCTTACTTCAACTGAGAAGCCCTCAAACCATTGCCAAACAAAGAGGAATCAGTTTGGAAAAAGTATTTAACGGATAAGAATTTAGATCATGGCCAAGATAAAAGTTACGCAAGTCAAAAGCAGCATCAAAAGAATGCAGTCCCAAAAAAGAACCTTGGAAGCATTGGGTTTAAGAGGGATTGGAAAAGAGGTTACCCACGAGGCACTCGCAACATTCTTGGAATGATCGACAAAGTAAAACATTTGGTTAAAACCACAGAAGTTTAAAGATGAGTTTAGAAAATTTAAAACCAGCAGAGGGTTCTACCCAAAGACAAGGCAAACGATTGGGCCGTGGTGAAGGTTCCGGAAAAGGTGGAACAGCAGCAAGAGGTCACAAAGGAGCCAAGTCCAGATCGGGATATTCAAAAAAGATTGGATTTGAAGGTGGTCAGATGCCTTTGCAAAGACGTGTTCCAAAATTTGGATTCAAAAACATCAACAGAGTTGCCTATAAAGGGATCAACTTGGATGCCCTTCAAAATCTTGCAGAAGAAAAGAAGGTCACAAAAGAGGTTACGTTTGATAAATTGGTCGAATTGCGTTTGGCTGGAAAAAACGAATTGGTAAAAATATTAGGCAGGGGTAAATTGGAATCCCCTTTAAAAGTATCTGCCCACAAATTCTCAGCTACTGCAAAAGCAGCAATTGAGGCAGCAGGTGGTGAAGCCGTTACCCTATAATCAATGCAAATGAAGAAATTTATTGAGACCATTTTAAACATTTACAACATCGAAGAGTTGCGTGGACGTATTGTTACCACCTTGACCCTTTTGTTGGTTTATCGTTTGGGGGCTCAAGTGGTTCTACCCGGAATTGATTCGGTTCAATTGGCAGAATTGGCCAACCGAACTGATGGAGGAGGTTTGTTGGGAATTCTCAACGCCTTTACGGGAGGAGCTTTTGCCAACGCTTCTGTTTTTGCTTTGGGAATTATGCCCTATATCTCTGCTTCTATTGTAGTTCAACTGATGGGAATTGCAGTTCCCTATTTGCAAAAACTACAAAAAGAGGGTGAGAGTGGCAACAAAAAAAGAACGCAAATCACCCGATGGTTGACAATATTGATTTGTGTGGTTCAAGCACCCGCCTACTTGTATGGCCTTTCCGCTTTGGGTGTACCCGACAGTGCCTTTGTGATTGGTAGAGGCCCATTGTTTATGATTTCTTCTGTAATCATTTTGGTTACTGGAACCATCTTTGCTATGTGGCTTGGAGAAAAAATAACCGATAAAGGAATTGGTAACGGTATTTCCTTACTGATTATGGTAGGTATCATCGCCAACCTTCCCCTTTCTTTTACGCAAGAATTTGTATCTCGTGTTTCTGAAAACAATGGTGGATTGATGATGATTTTGATCGAATTGGTATTGTGGGTAGTGATCATATTATTGAGTGTTCTTCTGGTAATGGCCGTAAGACAGATTCCCGTCCAATACGCACGCCGAACTGCTGCAGGAACCAATGAGAAAAATGTATTTGGGTCAAGACAGTACATCCCTTTAAAATTAAATGCTTCTGGTGTGATGCCCATCATCTTTGCTCAGGCACTGATGTTTGCTCCGGCCTATTTAGGTGGTGCTTTCGGGGATTCTACTGTGGGTCAGTGGTTGCAAACCAACTTTTCTGATATCTTCGGATTGTGGTATAATATATTATTTGCTGTGTTGATCATCATTTTCACTTATTTCTACACTGCGATTACCGTACCGACCAATAAGATGTCCGATGATCTGAAAAGAAGTGGTGGTTTTGTTCCAGGTATTCGTCCTGGAAATGAGACTTCAGAGTTCTTGGATACGGTGATGTCTCACATAACTTTTCCCGGATCATTGTATTTGGCAGCCATTGCAGTTTTCCCAGCAGTGGTGGTAAAATTGATAGGAATGCAACAAGGTTGGGCCTTGTTTTATGGCGGTACTTCCTTACTGATTATGGTAGGAGTTGCCATTGATACGATCCAACAGGTGAATTCTTATTTGTTGAATCGCCATTATGATGGATTGATGTCCAAAACCAGTAGAAACAGAAGAGCAGGAACAATATAATATGGCAAAGCAAGCAGCAATAGAACAAGAAGGTACCATCATCGAAGCATTATCGAATGCGATGTTTCGGGTGGAACTTGAAAACGGACACGTTGTGACCGCTCATATATCCGGAAAAATGCGTTTGCACTATATCAAGTTGTTGCCCGGAGATAAAGTTAAATTAGAAATGAG
>Ga0256411_1000060_pt1 | contig 13194 bp, 1 predicted proteins | sample WCR_12metaT_FD_190056 | JGI IMG/M metagenome (GOLD analysis project Ga0256411, IMG submission 190056) | Metatranscriptome of seawater microbial communities from Monterey Bay, California, United States - WCR_12 (Metagenome Metatranscriptome) | ecosystem: Environmental > Aquatic > Marine > Coastal ...
CTCAATCACACCTGTGATCACACATGAGAGGGTGCTTGTGAGCGTACCTGAAGGCCGGAGATGCCGCACCCCTACGCTTGGAAACGATTAACACAACAAGGCGAAGCGGACCAGGCACGGACGGTAACCCCGCGTGCTGGTCACACATTGACTCTGATCAATGGCCGCTTCATCATGTACGGTGGCATGGATGGTCGCCGCAACGACCAGAGCAATCCAGCCCCCAATAGCGACCTCTTTGAATTGAAGCTGGGCACGCAGGGGACATACGAGTGGGCACTGTTTGATCTTGACCATTCTTCCCAGGTGCCGCCAGTGAGAACACTGCACTCAGCAATCCATAATGGCGGGGATGAGATCATCATCTTCGGAGGCATCCACTCTGCAATTCCATACCAGTGTTTGCAGGACGCATGGTATCTAGACGTCAAGTGCAACGAGTGGAAGAAAGTCCACTTCAGAGCTGCACCCGCTGCCAATAGAGGTTCCATGTCCCGTCGGATGACTGGCCTGATCCAGGACCGGATGAAAGACGAGGGAGCTAGAAGAAAGAACTCCAGTGGACGCCGACGCAGTGCTCGTGCTTCCATGAGTGGTGGTCCCAAAGGCAGTGTCCAGGGAAGCATCAGCTTTGCGTCCTTGGCTGGTGCTGCCACTCGTGCAGTGCACGAGAAGCGCGCATCAATCAGAGGTACCATGGGCTCTTCCGTCATTGCCAGCACTGTGGCGGGTGGATCTAAGAAGTGGCGGTCAGTGCTACAAAAGAAGATGGGGAGCATGCTGGCTGCACCACGCGGTGGAGGGATGCGTATGCGGAAGCCAGGGAGCCAAGGAATGTCTGGAAATCTGATGGCGACGAGCGAGGAACAGTTCCATGATGAATTGATCGCCATGGTGTCCCAGACCGCCTATGAGGACCCGAGCGCTGGTGCAGGACCAGATGTGGTCATCCCAGCACCTCGCTCCAACCACACCATGTGCCTGCACGAGAGCTCTGCAGTTCTCATCGGTGGGCATGGTGGTGCTGGGTTTTCCAGAAAAGCTTTCAATGACGTCTGGGTTCTGAATCCCGACAACTTTCGATGGCAGGAACTGAACTGCCAAGGTACAGCTCCTGCACCCCGTTCCGGGCATGAGGCGTTTGCCAAAGACGGCCAGATTTTTGTCTTCGGCGGCTGGAACAATGAGTCACAATTCAATGACCTGTTCATGCTGGACCTTGAAAACAAGGATTGGAATGAAGTCGATCTGCTCTGGGATGTCCCAAGGTGGAACATGTCCTTGCAGCTCGTGGAGGCAATTCCGTCTTGGCGTGTTTTTGTGTTTGGAGGCACAGCAGACATCACTGGTGATGGCAGGTGTGCAGGTCAATTTGACAACAGGATTGGTGTGCTGGACCTGTGTGAGCAGCTCCGGTGGGATGACCCCAAGTTAGAGAATGGTGAGAATGATGTGTTGCCGATGCCAAGAGAGCATTCTGCAATCTGTTACGAAAGAGAGGAGTCTCGGCTTATCATCTTTGGTGGCTGGGCAAACAAGTGGCTGGACGATGTGTGGCAGATCAACGTCTCGTCGATTGTTGGGCCTCCTTATGCAATTATCAAAGTTGATCCTCCACTGGGACCCGTTACAGGCAACATGAAGGTAACAGTTTATGGCGTTGGCTTCGAGTCGACATCAGGAATGATTGACATCGAGTTTTCGACTGGTTCACATTCAGCGATGTCGCAGGGCAATATGATCAACAATGAAATCATTGAATGTCTTACCCCGTCTGTGGTGAGCACGATTGGGCCGAATGAATGTCAGGTGCGAGTCCGAATCGGAGTCCGAGACTTTACAACCACAGTCACAAACTACACTTACTTCTTGAACGCCGTAGCCGAAAAATCTCTATGCTTTGGCCCTGGAGTCCTCCAAGATCAGCAGGCAAATACAGAGACGCGCTTCATGATCCAGTGCCGCAACAAGAACGGTGAGAATCGTAAGTCTGGGAGGGACGAGTTTGTCATCTCAGTTCAGCAGCGTGTTCAAACAGAGGATGGCAAAGAGACTATGCGCGATTTGCCTTTCGAGCTCACTGACCTTGATAATGGCCAGTATGAGGTAAAATATACAGCAGGTGACGGAGAGGTTGTCATCCAAGTGAAATTGATTGATGAGCAAAACAAGCCTCGACCTCTTCGTGGATCGCCCTTCAAACCAACATTCACATCCATGGCAAGGAACAAGGCAAATGAGTATACGGGTCCCCTTGTCAGCGCTTGGATACAAAGTACTTTGAAAAGCCTTCAGGAGTTCTGGGAAACTACAAACACAGGTCACCAAACAAAGCTCAAAGATGGAGATGTCATGAATCTGATCAAAGTGATGAACCACATCAAAGATATGTATACTATGGAGGACACATTGATTTTGAAGCAAGATGAAATTGTGGAAACACTTGCCATCCTTGACAAAGAAGGCATTCCTGGTGACAAGCACCTGAAGCAACTGAAGAAAGCTGGAGCAAACTTGGTCCAACTCAAAGAGGACATCATTGCAAAGCAAAAAGATATTCAACCAATGCAGCAGAAAGAAAGCGATCTGTATCGAAAGACCATTCAGGCTTTTGAAGGTGAACTAAAAGAATACAAAGGCAAGCTGAAAAAAGAAGACTACTATTGCTATAAGAAAGGTCTGGAAAGAGCAGAGAAACGACTCTCTGACGTGACCAATGACCTTGACAAGTTCGATGCAACAATGGAAAATTACAACCACATTGCAACTAATTTCCAGTACCCCGAGGAATTGGCTGGCTCAAGGAAGACAATGCAGGACATGCGTCAAGAGCTCACAAACATGAAAGCCCTGTGGGACTTCGAGGTGAATAGAATAAAAGCCACAGAAGAGTTCCTGGTGCAAAAGTGGACACAGGTGGATCCAAATGGAATGGACGACGACATAAAGGCCCTGTACAAAAAATTAAAGGAAGTGGGCGCCAAAGTCGATAGGAAGTGTGATGCCTATGTTGGTATGCAGGAAGTGCTGAAGAAATGGACTGTCTTTTGCCCGCTGGTTGGCGAGCTTCGAAATGATGCTATGCGTTCACGGCACTGGGTTGACTTGATGGAACTCTGTGGGAAGCAGATCCAGGTCACACCAGACCTGCTGTTGCGCGATATGTGGAACTTGGAGCTCACGTCTCCAAAGATGACGGAGGCTGTCGAGGAGAAGACGGACCAAGCAAAACAAGAGGCAAGAATGGAAAACCTGCTGAAGAAGCTTGGCAAGGAGTGGGCGGAGGTTAATTTCGACTTCGAAGCTCATAAGGGCTCTGATGCCATCATGCGCTTGAAAATCTCTGATGAGAAGTTTGAGATGCTTGAGGACCACCAAACAGCGGTCCAGAACATGTTCGCATCCCGCTTCCTCTCCACCTTTGAAGATCAAGTCTTATACTGGCAGAAAACGCTTGCCAATATTTACGACGTGTCCACCCTGATTTCTGAAGTGCAAAGATCATGGGCTTTCTTGGAGAACCTCTTCATCTATAGTGATGAAGTGAAAAAAGAACTGCCAGAAGACAGTGATAGATTTGTCGGCATTGACATGGATGTCAAAGAGATTTTGAGAAATGGCTTTGAAATTAAGTTGTGCAAGGACTTCTGCAATCAAGGCAATATTTCCCAGAAGTTGGAAGGCTTGCAATCGCAACTGGAGGATTGCCAGAAGGCCCTGAACGAGTTCATGGAGGGCAAACGACGGATGTTCCCCCGGTTCTATTTCATGTCCGCTGCAGATCTCCTCGATGTGCTGAGCAATGGGAATTCACCATCCAAGGTCGTTCCGAAATTCCCTTTATTCTTCATCGCTATTGACAACTATGACATCCAGTTTCCAAATGGTGACACCAAGCAGCGCCCGATCGCCACAGCGATGAATGCATGTGTAGGGGAGGAGCATGTACCTTTTCCTGAGGAGCTGCCTTTGGTGGGCAAAGTGGAGGTCTACCTTGACAAGTGCATCGAATGGTTCAGGATGACCTTGAGACACTACTCCAAACAGGACAGGGTGAGGTACTTCACAGATGGCTGTATGGATGATGGTGACAAGCGTGGTCAGTTCATCGCTGACAGCCAAGCGTCGCAGTGCGGTCTGCTGGTTCAGCTTATCACCTGGGTGCTGTTGGTGGAGGGTGGTTTCCAAGCTGAGCAATCTGGAACACCTGGTGTCAAGGATGCATGGGACAAGCAGGCAATGCTTCTGCAAAGGCTCATCGTGCTCACAATGACAAAACTCTCAAAACCTGTTCGAAGAAAAGTGATGTGTGCCATCACTTTGGACGCACACAATCGAGATGTCCAAGCACGTCTATTTGCAGAGAAGGTCACCTCAAAGGACGAGTTCCAGTGGCAGAGCATGTTGAAGTGTTACTGGCTGGAGGATGTTGATGACGCTTCAATGCAGATCTGCGACGCAAAGTTCCCCTATGGATATGAGTACCTCGGCAACGGACCACGTTTGGTTGTGACACCACTTACGGACAGAATCTATGTCACAGCCACCCAGGCATTGCACTTGTGCATGGGCTGCGCTCCTGCAGGACCGGCAGGAACTGGAAAAACTGAGAGCACAAAGGATTTGGCCAACGCAGTGGCAAAAGCTTGCTATGTGATCAATGCTGCCCCCGAAATGGACTACCTAACCCTGGGTGACATCTACAAAGGCCTTTCAGCAAGTGGCTCTTGGGGTTGCTTCGATGAATTCAACCGCCTTAAGCCAGAAGTGCTCTCTGTGTGCACAGTTCAGTTCAAGTCAGTGTGTGATGCGGTGAAAGCCAAAGCAAAGAGGTTCGTTCTCCAGGGTGCCGAGATCAGTCTGGACCCGGCCGTCGGATGCTTCATCACAATGAATCCTGGCTACCTGGGGCGCTCAGAGCTGCCAGAGGGGCTGAAAGCACTCTTCCGGCCAATCACGGTCATGGTGCCAGATTTCCAGCTGATCATTGAGAACATGTTCATGGGTGAGGGCTTTCAAGAGTCTCAAGCTCTGGGATTAAAGTTCGCAACGCTCTACGCATTGAACAAGGACTTGTTGTCTGCGTCCAAAAAGTACGACTGGGGCATGCGCGCCATCAAGTCTGTGCTAGTTGTGGCAGGCACGTTCAAGCGCGCGGATCCAGAGCTCGGTGAGCAGGCTGTACTGATGCGCTCACTTCGAGACACCAATGTCGCGAAGATCGATGGTGATGATCTTCGGATTTTCATGGGCTTGCTAGGTGACTTGTTTCCAGGTATTAATGTGCCTCGTGCTCGGGACTATGAAATGGAAGGAATTCTGGTTGATGTCATGCAAAAAGACTATGGCTTCACGCACGATCCCGGCGAGTACTTGCTGCTGAAAATCGCTCAGCTCATTGAACTTCTTGGTATCAGACACTGTGTCTTCTTGATGGGAAATCCTGGCACCTTCAAGACAGCCATGTGGAAAATCCTAAAAAATGCCAAAACTCGCCGTGGAGAGAAAACAACAGTGGTTGACTTCAGTCCCAAAGCAATCACCACCAATGAGCTGTACGGCTTCGTGAACATGGCAACTCGAGAGTGGAAGGATGGGATCTTGTCCAAGACAATGCGAGATTTAGGCCAAGTACCAGATTTGCATCCCAAGTGGATCTTGCTAGACGGTGATCTGGACGCGAATTGGATCGAGTCTATGAACAGCGTCATGGATGACAACCGCTTACTGACCCTGCCATCCAATGAAAGGATTCCGCTAAAAGCACACATGAAGATGATTTTCGAGATCCGTGACCTGAATTATGCAACACCAGCTACTGCCACCCGTGCTGGAATTGTGGTGATGAGTGACGAAGAAGGGGTCCAATGGAGATCATATGTGTCCAGTTGGGCACGAAAGCTGACACAGCACCCTGAAACAGTCGGGGAACAGTTGGTACAGCTGTTCGAAAGATATGGCAAGGAGGCGTTGTTCTGGATGTACAAAAATACGAAGAAAGCTGTGCCGATTTACGACATTGCTCTCATAATGGCATGTTGCAGTCTGCTGGACTATTCGCTCAAACCTGCCTACTATGAGCCAGTGGCGCTGGAATATTTGTTCGTCTTCTGCTTCATTGCTTCTGTAGGATGCTGCTTGAGCGAAATCGATGGGAAGGACTACCGTAAGGAGTTCAGCACCTGGTGGAAAGCTGAAATGAAGAGCGTTAAGTTCCCATCTACCAAAACAGTGTTCGACTACTTCGTGAAAGAGGCAAGATTGGAGGAGTGGAGCTCAGCAGTGGAGACGCTCACTTACAGTAGTGATATTCCAATGGGCGAGGTAACGGTCCCCACAGGTGAGACCGTGTCGATGACCTTCTTCATGAAAGCGCTGATCTACCAACAACATCCAGTGATGTTAATTGGTGCAGCTGGATGTGGCAAAACGCAATCAGTCTTTGGTCTTTTGAAAAGCTTGCCAACAGACAAGTTTGCTTTTCATCCAATGAACATGAGCTACTACACAGACTCGACACTGCTTCAAGCAATGATGGAGAATCCGCTGGTAAAAAAATCCGGCAAGCTCTTTGGGCCGCCTGGAAACCTGCAGCTGGTCTACTTCATCGATGACTTGAACATGCCTATGTTGGACACATACAACACTCAGAGCGCAATTGAAATCATGAAGCAGAAACAAGACTATGGGCACTGGTATGACCGTTCAAAGATCGTCATCAAGGAAATCGGCAACACTCAATACGTCAGCTGCATGAACCCTACTGCAGGTTCTTTCACAATCAATCAGCGCTTGCAACGGCACTTCTGGACTTGCTCAGTCATGTTCCCAGAGATTGCGGCATTGACAATTATCTATGAGACCTTCATGAAAGGGCACTTTTCAAGGCTGCCGTTCAAGCAGGCTATACAAGACAACATCCCTGGCGTTATCAAAGCAGCTCTGAACCTGCATGAAAATGTTGCGAAGACCTTCCGCAAGACAGCAGCGAATTTCCACTACGAGTTCAACATCCGGCACCTCAGCGGGGTGTTTGGTGGTCTTCTTTCAGTGAAACCTACGGAGTTCCCAGAAGCTCTCAAACTGATCTTGCTTTGGATCCACGAGAGTGAAAGAGTGTATGGGGATCGGCTCGTAAGCGTTTCCGATCTGAAGAAGTATCGAGGCCTTGCCAAAGACTTGTCAAGTAAGATGTTCTCCCAGAAGTTCAGCTTCCAGGAATTCTTCAAAGAGAAAAATCCTGAGTTGCTGGTGTTCGCACCATTCTCAAAAGGTATTACTGAGATGGATGGGGGTGGCACTTATGACAAGATTGCAAATGTTGAGAAATTGAGCGACCTTCTACAAGAGGCCTTGAAAGAATACAATGACAACAACCCAGCGATGGATCTGGTGCTGTTTAATGATGCAATGTGCCATGTTGCGAGAATCACCCGAATTCTGTGCAGCACACCAGGACATCCACTCTTGGTTGGTGTTGGTGGCAGTGGTCGGCAAAGTTTGGCAAGACTGTCTGGATACATCTGTCAGTATGACACGAGAATGATAGTCATCAGTGGCTCCTACGGAAACAATGAGCTGAAAGCCGACTTGCAGACCTTCCAAACCAAGGCTGGAATCAAAGATGAAGGACTCCAATGGTTGTTTACAGATGGGCAGATTACCAAAGAACGTTTCTTGGTCTTCATCAATGACCTCCTTGCCTCTGGTGACATTGCCGACTTGTACGCACCGGAAGACAAAGATGTCATCAAAAATGGCGTTCGCGGTGCCTGCAAAGCTTCAGGCAAGCAGGACACACCGGAGAACCTGTGGTCTTTCTTCATCGCAAGGATTCGTAAGAACTTGCACATGACTCTTGCCTTCAGCCCAGTCGGTGATATGATGCGCAGTCGAGCCAGAAAGTTCCCTGCACTTGTGAACTGCACTGTGATTGACTGGTTCCAACCTTGGCCCATGGATGCCCTTTTCGATGTCGGGCGAAAGTTTCTGTCTCCAATTGTTCAGCTCGGTCCGCAGGACAGTCCTGTAAGGTCTGGAATTCTTGATTTCTTACCTTACAGCTTCGAGTCTTCAGGGCAGCAGGCTGACATATTCATGGCAACTGAGCGGCGTTATGCTTATGCGACACCCAAAAGTTTCCTTGAACTGATCAAGCTTTACACAAGTATGGTCGGCAAGAAAGTGGATCAACTGGAGGACCAAAAAGACAGACTTACAAACGGCCTTGAAAAGCTGAGGGCGACACAAGAACAGGTGGCTGGACTTGAGGTGGAGCTATCAGAGCAAGCCGTTGTAGTCCAAGCAAGTGCGGAAGCTGCAGATAAATTCGCAGCCAAAGTAGCAGCTGATAAAGAGATTGTGGATATGGAAAGCAAAAAGGCTGAAATAGAAGAGAAAAATAGCACCACAATTGCAGCAGAAGTGAAAGAACAGAAGAGTGGTTGCGAGAATGATCTGGCAGCGGCTGTTCCTCTGGTCGAAGAGGCTAAAAAGGCCTTGGATGTGTTGGACAAGAAAGATTTCCAGGAGCTGAAGTCTTTGGCCAAACCACCAGGTGGCGTGGACCTGGTGTGCGAAGCTACAGCGCATCTGCAAGCTACTCTCGATAGCGCCATTGAGGTGGATAAGAAAGGGGTCATCAAGGACCCAACCTGGAAGGGCTCCGTAAGGATGATGAACTCGCCAGAGCGGTTCCTGCAGAACCTCAAAGATTATGGTGCTCTTGTTGATGATGGAAAGGTTCCACCACAAAATGTGGAGCGCGCAAGAAAGATCCAGAAGGATATGGGTGAGAGCTTCACGTACGAAATCATGTTCAAAAAGTCACAAGCTGCTGCCGGGCTTGTTGTGTGGGTGATCAACATCATCAAGTACTATGATGTTGTTGTGACGGTGGAGCCTAAGCGTCAGGCGCTCCGTCAAGCTGAGGAGACACTGGCAGCAGCAGAGGCAAAGAAAAAGGAGGCACAAGAGATCGTCAGAACTCTCAATGAGCAGCTGGGAGTTCTTAAATCGCAATTGGCAGAGGCAATCGCAAAGAAAGAAGAAGTCATGGCAACAGCTGCAAAATGTCAAAACAAGCTGGACATGGCTAAAAGACTTGTCGGGGCTCTCAGCGCCAACGGCTCAATTTGGGAGTCAACAGTTGCAAGAGCAGGGGAGGAGCTGGTTTACATTCCCGGAGACACACTCGTGGCATGCTCCTTCGCATCTTATGTGGGCGTCTTCACAAGAAAGTACCGGGAAACAGTTGTTGAAAATTTCACCGAGTATCTGAGGAAGAACAATGTTCCGCTGGGTCCGAAACCCGATCCACTTGGCATTCTCGCTAGCGATGCTGACATTGCGACGTGGGCTGGACAGGGACTGCCTTCGGACTTGGTCTCTTGCCAAAACGGCGCAATCCTCACCAACTCACAGCGCTGGTGTTTGATCATCGATCCGCAGCTCCAAGGAATTGTTTGGATAAAGAAGAAAGAAGAGGACAACAACCTTCAAGTGACTCGACTTCCTGTCACCAAGCAAAGCCTCAACATATTTGAGACGTCCCTGGATCAAGGAAAGTCCGTGCTTATCGAGAACATGGGTGAAGTCATCGACGCTGTCCTCATGCCCGTTGTATCCCGAAATTTCATCACGCGAGGGAAGAAGAGACTTGTTAAGGTTGGAGACAAAGAGATTATCTTCCATCAAAACTTCAAGTTGTTCATGCAGACCAAGCTTTCAAACCCGCACTATCCTCCGGAAGTCCAGGCTGAGACAACAGTCATCAATTTCACTGTCACGGAGGATGGCCTGGAGGATCAGATCTTGTTCCTGGTTGTGAGGCTTGAGCGACCAGATCTTGCGCGGTCAAAAACTGAACTCATCCAGCAGCAGAATGAATTCAAGGTAACTTTGGCACAATTGGAAGCAATGCTTCTTGAGAAGCTCTCTAGCGCTGAAGGAGACATTCTTGAGAACACAGAACTCATTCTAAATTTGGAGGAGGCAAAGAAAACGGCTGATGAAGTGAAAGAGAAGGCTGTGAAAGCCCAGAAAACAGAAAAAGAAATCAACGAAACCTCAGAGTTCTACCGCCCAGCAGGTATTCGTGGTTCTCTGCTGTTTTTCTTGATGATGGATCTATGCAAGATGCACACATTCTACAAGTATTCTTTGGATTCATTTGTGATGGTGGTAACTCGAGCTGTGAACAGTATCACTCTTCGAAAGCCCAAAGAAAAGATAGCTGCACCAAAGGAGGAAGAAGAGCCTGCAGAGAAAGATGAGGATGAAGAGGGGGACGAAGAGGAAGGAGAAGAAGAGGAGGAGGAGGAAGAAGAAGAAGAAATCGTGATTCTGCAAGGGAAGGATCTCATCAAGCGTGTTACACACTTGGAAGGTGTAATCACATCTTTTGTTTTCAACTACACCCGTCGTGGACTGCTGGATGCCGACAAGCTCACCGTCGTATCCATGATGTGCTTCAAGGTTTTGGAGCGAAGCAGGAAAATAACGCCAGAAGAACTGAAAACTCTTATCGTAGCACCTCCAGATCCTGCACCGCCTCCAATGACAGATAACGTGAAAAGTTATCTGTCGGAGATTCAGTGGGCACAAATGAAAAGTTTAGAAAACCTCGAGGCTTTCAAGAAGGGTGGTGCTATAACGCAAAATCTTGACCAAGATGCAATGAGCTGGAAACGTTGGTGCTCGGATAACCAAGCAGAGACTTCAGATTTGCCACGTGGTGTCCGAGACATTGGACCTTTTCACCGTATGTTCCTTCTGCGAATTCTTCGGCAAGACCGCCTGGGAGCTGCACTTACTCAGTTCGTCATTGACAACTTGGGCCAGGACTATGTTGAACAGCCTCCCTTCGACATGGAATCCACCTATGTGGAATCGACAGCAGTCACACCTTTCTTCTTCGTGCTATTCCCAGGCGTGGACCCCACCTCGGCCATTGAAGGGCTTGGAAAGAAGCTTGGCATTACAGAGTCGAATGGGCGTCTCAAGAACATCTCCATGGGCCAGGGGCAGGAAAAGGTTGCAATCAAAGCTTTGAATGACGCTGCCAAAGATGGAGGGTGGGTCGCTCTTCAGAATATCCACCTCATGCAAGAATGGCTGAAGGACTTGGAGAGGCAGCTTGAAATCATTGAAGACTTTGCGCATGATGAGTTCCGCTGCTTCCTCACATCAGAGCCACCTGGTCCAATGCAGGGACGCCTGTGGGACCTCATCCCAGAGCCAATCTTGCAGCGATGCATCAAGGTGGCTGATGAGGCACCGACTGATCTGAAGTCTAACCTTCGCCGAGCATACTCCAAATTCTCGCAAGAACAGATTGACGCGTGCATGAAGCCCAAGGAATTCAAAGCAATTCTCTTCGCTCTTTGCATGTTCCACGCTCTGATTTCTGGGCGAATCAAGTTCGGAGCTCAAGGGTGGTCGAAGAAGTATCCATTCAATGATGGTGACCTTACCATCTGTGGAACAGTGACCAAGAACTATCTGAACAATGCAGACGCTCTTGGAACAGATGTTCCTTGGCCAGATCTGCGCTACATCTTCGGGCAAATCATGTATGGAGGTCACATCACAGACCAGTGGGACCGAAGGGTTGACGTCACTTATCTGGAAGTGCTCGTGATACCAGACCTTCTCCAGGGAATGACCTTGGTTCAGGGTCTCAAGTCACCTGATCCAACAAAGAATGAGTATGTTCAATATGTCAAGATCATCGAAGACAAGTTCCCTCCAGAGGTGCCGCAGATGTACGGCCTCCACCCCAATGCGGAGATTGGGTTCCTGAACCAACAGGGAATTTCGATCTTCAGAACAATTGCTGAGGTTTCTGGAGGAAGTGCGGGTGGTGGAGGTGGTGATATCTCTGCTGCAACGGAATACATTAACTCTTACCTTTCGCAGCTACCACAAAATCTGGACATGATTGAAATTCGATCACGCCTGAAGCCGGAAGACTACACGCCATTCGTCATTGTGTCACTGCAGGAAAGCGAGTGCATCAACGGCCTTCTGAGCACAATCCGTGAAAGCTTGCTGGAGCTAGAACTCGGAATTGGTGGTGCACTAAACGTAACAGATGCCATGGAACAGCTGGCCAAGGACCTCGGACTGGGCAAAGTGACAGCTCGTTGGGCAGACAAAGCATATGCATCACTCAAGCCGCTGGCAGGATGGTTTGTCGATTTGCTGGAGCGTGTTACCCAGGTGGTGGAATGGACGAAGCTCCTTTCACTCCTGAAGAGCATCTGGATGAGTGGACTCTTCAAGCCAATGTCTTTCCTCACATCAAACATGCAGGTTGCGGCCCGCAAGAACAGTCTGCCTCTCGATTTCATGCGCAACCGCTGTAGGTTTTACAATACTACCAAGGTGGATGATGTCCCTGGCTTGCCTCCTCAGGGTGCAAATTGCCATGGACTCTTTCTCGAGGGCGCCGGATGGGAGGAGGGCAAGAATGACGAAGAAGGGTATGTCGCTGAAAGCAAGATGAAGGATCTCCACCCACAGATGCCAGTTTTCCATGTGTATGCGGTACATCAAGATGAGATGGATTGGAACTCAATGTATCACTGCCCAGTCTTCATGACTGCTGCGCGGGGTGGCACCTACATTTTTACGGCTAATTTGCGAATGGACCCTGATGAATTGGAGAGCACGTGGATCCTGGCTGGAGTCGCCATGTTGACGCAAGCTGAAGACTAAGATGGCACTGCTCCTTCAAACTGGTGCTTGGCAGCAACTACCCGCACAGGTATTCTGTTGTGTAGCGCAATGCATCCCTCGAATGTGGGTAAACAGGCATGCGGCAAGCCACATCAATCCCATACTCAGGTCCTGTGCCTCCAGAACTCCCCGAACGTGGGGTGCCACGTTTTTGTGGCTGGCACCTTTGTACAGAGTTGCCATCTCCTTTGATGATGGTGTGCATTTTCTGAGAGGAGCAGGGCTGTGTGTGGGGTTGGGCCTTAGGCAGAGCACAGCTGCAGGCCTGTGGACGCTGAGCTAGTTCAATGAGAGGGACAGAGGCTTCAGTGGCTGTATACATCCAGGGTGAATTCCGCACCTGTACTGGTACTGGGATGTACTCCTTTGTGGTTTCCACTGAGCCATCCCTTTTTCCCTCGTCAGCATGTAGCAACTGTAAATCATTACGCCCCTTGGGAAAAACGCAAGCTC
>Ga0256411_1000061_pt1 | contig 13161 bp, 23 predicted proteins | sample WCR_12metaT_FD_190056 | JGI IMG/M metagenome (GOLD analysis project Ga0256411, IMG submission 190056) | Metatranscriptome of seawater microbial communities from Monterey Bay, California, United States - WCR_12 (Metagenome Metatranscriptome) | ecosystem: Environmental > Aquatic > Marine > Coastal...
GTATATAAGAGGAATTTTTTTTAAAATTGCATTACTCATTTTAATTTCTGATATTTAACAGTTGTCGATATGCAAGCAGGTTTATTTGCAAAAAAAGTTGGCATGACTCAAATATTTGATGAATCTGGCACAATTCTTCCAGTAACCATATTAAAAACTGGATTATGTCAAGTAAGTCAAATTAAAACTATAACTACTGATGGCTACAATGCAGTCCAAGTTGCTTATGGCGAAGAAAAACTAGAACAAATAAATAAGCCCATAAGAGGTCATTTAAAAAAAGTAGGTGAGCGAGGCTTCAAATCTTTTGGTGAGTTTCGTGTATCTAAGCCTGAAGAATTTAAATTAGGGCAAGTGATAAAAGTTGATACTTTTTCTATCGGGCAAAAAGTTCGAGTAACAGGAAAAAGTATTGGTAAAGGTTTTGCAGGTAACCAAAAACGCTGGAACTTTAGTCGTGGTCCGATGACTCACGGTTCAAAAAACCATAGGCTGCCTGGAAGTATCGGTGCAGGAAGTACTCCTGGAAGAGTATATCCTGGAAAGAAAATGGCAGGTCAGCTTGGGGGTGGAACGGTAACCCTGAAAAATACGGAAGTTCTTTATGTGAATTCAGAAGATAATATTCTTGTTTTAAAAGGTTCTGTACCTGGAAAAAAGAATACTGTATTAAAAATCCAACCGCAAAAATATTAGTCTTAAAAGTTTTTTAGCATTTTTTATGTCTTACATTCAATCTACTCAAAGAGATTTGTTGGATATAGTGAAATATCCAATTCTTACTGAAAAGACAATACGGCTAATTGAACAAAACCAATATAGTTTTGCAGTGGATTCTAAAGCAGATAAGTCTGCTGTAAAATCTGCCGTGGAACAGTTATTTGATGTTAAGGTCATTTCCGTAAATACTTCTTTATTACCGTTAAAGAAGCGTCGTGTAGGAAAATTTATAGGAAAAAAGGCTCGTTATAAAAGAGCAATAGTTAAACTCGCGTCGGAAGATTCAATTAGTTTATTCGATGAAGAATAAACAATTGCTATCAAAAATTAGACGTTCTTAAATAGGTTAAATAGTATATGGCAATTCGTCTGTATAGGGCTTATAGTCCAGGCACACGTTCTAAATCGGTTTCGTACTTTGATGATTTATCGGCTGTAAAACCAGAAAAGTCTTTAACTTTCGGTAAAAAAGCTTGTGGTGGTCGAAATAATCGTGGTGTTATTACGGTAAAAGGCCGTGGTGGCGGCCATAAAAGAAAATATCGTATGATCGATTTTCATCGAAAATCTACAATAGTTGCTAAGGTTGCTACTGTTGAATATGATCCAAATCGAAACGCGCGAATCGCTTTATTACATTATAAAGATGGTTCAAAAAAATATATTGTTTGCCCACGTTCTTTAAAAGTTGGAACGAATATCTATTCAGGGAATAGTGTACCAATCGAAGTTGGTAATGCTATGCCATTGGAGTATGTTCCATTAGGAAGCATAGTCCATAATGTTGAATTAACTCTTGGGAAAGGTGGGCAAATAGCACGTGCAGCAGGCACGTATGCACAATTGATTGCAAAAGAGGGTAATTTTGTTACTTTAAAATTACCATCTAATGAGGTCCGTTTAGTAAATAAAAAATGTTATGCAACATTGGGCCAAGTTGGGAATGTTGATAGCATTAATATTACGTTAGGGAAAGCAGGTCGCAGTAGATGGTTGGGTAAGAAGCCTAAGGTTCGAGGTGTAGTAAAGAACCCAATTGATCACCCACACGGGGGTGGTGAAGGTAGATCTCCTATTGGCCGAGCTAAGCCAGTAACGCCTTGGGGTAAACCTGCTTTAGGTATTAAAACGCGTAACAAAACAAAAGCGAGTGGTAAATATATTTTACGCTCACGACGTTAGTAAAGTTTTAATATTTATAAAATTTAGATTATTTTAAAATGCCACGTTCGTTAAAAAAAGGTCCATTTGTAGCTTCTTATGTTATTGAGAAAGTTGAACAAATGAATTCGAGTGGGAAGAAGGATACAATCAAAACTTGGTCACGTTCCACAACGATTTTACCTAATATGATTGGGCATACATTTGCTGTTTATAATGGACAGCAACATTTGCCAGTATTTGTTACTGATCAAATGATTGGCCATAAATTAGGTGAATTTGCTCCTACGAGAACATTTCGTTCGCACGTGAAAAAAGATAAGAAAGGAAAACGTTAGTAGAGTGCTATTATGCAAAAAAATGAAATTCGCGCTGTTTCTAAGTATGTTAGGATGTCTCCAAGTAAAATTCGCCGTGTCCTTAGACAAATCCAAGGTAAGACTTATTCCGAAGCATTGTTGCTTTTAGAATTTATGCCCTATTCATCATGTGCTCCAATTATAAAAGTTCTGCGTTCTGCGACTGCAAACGCTAGAAATAATTTTGGTATGGATGAAAAAACATTAGTAATAAAATCAGCTTTCGCCGATCAAGGTCCGACAATGAAAAGGTTTCGTCCAAGAGCTCAAGGAAGGGCTTATAGAATTTTAAAGGCGACGTCACACATAACTATTGTTATGGGATAATTATAAAAACTTAAAATTTTACAAGTATTTAGTTCGTGGGACAAAAAACGCATCCTACCGGTTTTCGAACTGGTGTAAATAAATCACATAATGCTGTTTGGTTTGCCAATTACGGTGCTTATAGTGAGGTTCTTAAGGAAGATGACAAAATAAGAAAATTTTTTGAAAAGAAATTTGGAGCAATTTATGGTAAAGCAGGGATTGCGAAATTAGAAATTCAAAGAAAAGTAAATCAGCTTGAATTGATTATTCATGCGGCTAGACCAAAAGCGATTGCAAGTGAAACAGATCAAAATAATTTGATTGTAGAGCTGAAGGATAGCTTAAAAAGTTTAGTTAGTGGTTCAAAGCAGATTCGTATAAAAGTTTTACAAGTTGCAAAAAGTGAAAATGAAAGTTCGCTAGTAGCAAGGTCCATTGCTGACCAACTTGAAAAACGTGTTGCTTTCAGGAAGGCAATTCGACAAACTACCCAGATGTTACAAAAAAGTGGTGTTAAAGGGTTTAAAATTCAGGTTGCTGGTCGATTAAACGGTGCTGAAATTGCCCGCGCAGAGTGGGCACGTGAAGGTAGAGTACCTCTTCAGACTCTTCGAGCTGATATCAGTTACGCTACGCACCGTGCAAATACAATATATGGGGTATTAGGGATTAAAGTTTGGATCTTTAATAAAGAAATTTATTAACTTATTAATTTACGCAGTTTATATAAATAAAGTTTATGTTACTTCCTAAAAGAACAAAGTTTCGTAGACAACATCGCGGAAGATTCAAAGGGGTTTCAAAAGCAAACACTGTTATTTTTGGTGATTATGGTATTCAAGCTTTAGAACCAGTTTGGTTAACTTCCCGACAGATAGAAGCGACAAGACGTAGTATTACAAGATATGTACGTCGTACAGGAAAAATTTGGATTAGGATTTTTCCTGATAAACCGATTACTGAAAGAGCAGCCGAGTCTAGAATGGGTTCTGGAAAAGGTACAGTAGCTTATTGGGTTGCTGTAGTAAAACCTGGCGCAGTTCTTTTTGAAATCAATGGTTTAAATAAAGAAATGGCCTACAAAGTTTTAAAGCTAGCATCGTATAAGCTTCCTATTAAGACAAAAATTTTAGAAAAACTGTAAGTCTTGTTAAGAAAAGAATATTTTCAAAAAAATTAACTATGTTATTTTTTTAAATTTTAAAGTTAATGGCCGTAAAAGAAAAAGTAGGAATTGTTGTTAGTGATAAGATGAAAGATACGCGTATCGTTGCTGTTAACGATCGTGTCATTCATAAACGATACAAAAAAGTTATTACTCGAACTAAAAGATATGCTGTTCACGATTCGACTTTTGAATCGTCTATAGGTGATCAAGTAAAGATTCGAGAGACTAAACCTATTAGTAAAACTAAAAATTGGGTTCTAATTAGTGTTTTAAGAAAGTCAGCAACATAAAAAATGATACAACCGCAAACTTGTTTAAAAGTAGCAGATAATAGTGGGGCTAAAAAGTTGATGTGTATTAGAGTTCTCGGCAGTAACCGAAGATATGGTTACGTTGGGGATGTAATAATTGGTGTTGTTAAAGATGCAACGCCAAATCTTACAGTAAAACGTTCGGACGTTGTTCGTGCTGTTATTGTTCGAACTAAACAATCTATTCGTCGTAAAGATGGTTCTCGATTACGTTTTGATGATAATGCTTCTGTAATCATAAACAAAGAGAATAATCCTCGTGGTACTCGAGTATTTGGTCCAATTGCTCGAGAATTAAAGGAAAAGGGATTTACTAAAATTGTTTCATTAGCTCCTGAAGTACTTTAGTAATTACTTAAAAACTTTCTAAAAGTAAATTTTATTAGCTATGAAATTAGACTTAAAAAGCTTATATAAGCAGAAAATCGTTCCTTCTTTAATAGAGGAATTTGGTTACAAAAATATTGAGCAAGTGCCAAAACTTGTTAAGATATCTGTAAACCGTGGTGTTGGAGAAGCTTCAAAAAATTCAAAAGAGCTTGACTCCAGCATTGCTGAACTTAGTATTATCGTTGGCCAAAAGCCTACTATAAATACAGCATCTAAGTCGGTTGCCGGATTTAAAATTCGTGATGGTATGGCTATTGGCACATCCGTTACGTTAAGAAATGAGCAAATGTATACATTTCTAACGAAATTAATTCATATTGTTTTACCACGAATCCGAGATTTCAGGGGTATTAACCCTAATGGATTTGATGGACGAGGAAATTATAATCTAGGTTTAAAAGAGCAGTTAATTTTTCCTGAAATATCGTATGACGATGTTACTCAAATTCGTGGTTTAGATATCTCTATTGTTACAACTGCAAAAACAGATGAAGAAGCACGTGCTTTATTAAAATTATTCGGAATGCCATTCACAGCATCTTAGTATTTAATTATTTAGAAAAATTAAAATGACTACTGATACTATAGCTGATATGTTAACAAGAATTCGCAATGCGAATTTAGCAAAACATCAGATCGTACAGATACCTTCAACAAAAATTACGCGAAATATTGCGCAAGTTTTGTATGCTGAAGGCTTAATTGATTCTTTTGAAGAATTAAAAAATGGTTTAGATAGTTCGCTTCTCCTATCCCTTAAATATAGTGGGAAAGAACGTAAACCAAGTATTGAAAAAATTCAACGTATAAGTAAGCCTGGACTTAGGGTTTATAGTGGTGCTAAAAAAATGCCTCGAATTTTAGGTGGGTTTGGGACAGCAATTGTTTCAACTTCACGTGGTCTAATGACCGACCACCAAGCTCGCAAAGAAGGAGTCGGTGGTGAACTTTTATGTTATATTTGGTAAATTTCAAATAAAAAATGTCTCGTATCGGTAAACAATTCATAGATATACCTGAAAAGGTTAAAGTAAAATTAGAGGGTCAGAAAGTTTCAATTGATGGTCCTAAAGGCAGTCTTTCTAGAATTTTGCCTTCTTTGGTTTGTTGTACTTTAGATGAAGGTAATCAAAAATTATTTCTAGAAAAGACACAAAACACAAAGTTATCGCAAGCGCTTTATGGTCTTTCGAGAACGCTTGTAGCAAATATGGTCACTGGAGTTTCTGTTGGTTTTGAAAAGAGATTACAAATTACAGGTGTTGGTTATCGAGCTCAACTTGATGGTAAAGATCTTGTATTAAATATGGGATATAGTCATCCAGTAAAAATGATTACACCAACAGAGCTTTCAGTAAAAGTTGAAAACCCAACTAGTGTTGTAATTTCTGGAATGCAAAAAGATATGGTTGGGGAATTTGCAGCTAAAATACGTTCAGTACGTCCACCTGAGCCTTACAAAGGAAAAGGTATTGCTTACGAAGGTGAAGTTATAAGACGTAAAGCTGGTAAAACTGGTAAATAATCATTTCATTAAAATATTTTTATGGGTCCTAAAAAAGCACTTAAGTCTAAATCTGAATGGTTAGAACGTGTTGTAGCTATTGAGCGTGTAACAAAGGTTGTTAAAGGTGGTAAAAAGATGAGTTTTCGAGCTATTATTGTAGTTGGAAATGAGCAAGGTAAGGTAGGTGTTGGTGTCGGTAAAGCCGGAGATGTTATTACTGCGGTAAGGAAAGGAGTAACAGACGGTAAGAAACATATAATAACCGTTCCTTTAACTAGTTCTAACTCGATCCCACATCCTACAAGTGGTCGTTTTGGGGCTGCAAAGCTTGTATTGCGCCCTTCTGCTCCGGGTTCTGGAGTAATTGCAGGAAGTTCTATCCGTACTGTATTAGAATTAGCTGGTATTAAAAACATTTTATCAAAACAGTTAGGTTCTAATAATTTGTTAAATAATGCTCGAGCTACGGTCGCTGGATTAAGTACATTAAAATCTTACAATGTTTAAAGTAGATTCCGTAATTGAATGGAAATTTCTGAAACAATAAGCCTTTTACAAAAAAAAATTCTTAAAATATTTGGTTTTCTAATTCTTATTAGATTAGGTCTTTATATTCCTGTACCTAGTGTAGATTTAGATATTTTTTCCCAAACGCAAGGTGCAAATCCATTATTTGGGCTGGCAAAAAATTTAACAGGGAGTTCGTTCCTGGGTGTTGGTTCATTAGGTATTTTACCTTATATTAACTCTTCAATTGTAATCCAACTTTTAACGCCTATAATTCCGTCATTAGAACGCTTGCAGAAAGAAGAAGGTGAATTGGGTCGCCAACAAATTACTCGTTATACACGATATCTGACTTTAGGTTGGGCATTGGTACTTAGTACAGGTATTGCTATCTTTTTAATAAAACCTGTAGTTTTTAATTGGAATATTGTACTAGCATTAGAAATTATTTTGTCCTTAACAACTGGGTCAATGCTTTCTATGTGGTTTGCAGAGCTTATTACTAAGGAAAATCTAGGGAATGGATCTTCGATGATAATTTTTATTAATATTATTGGTGGGCTTCCTGCTAATATAACAGAATTTAATTCTAGTTTTGAAAATTTATCTTCAATAAAGAGTTTTGGAGCTCTATTTCTTTCCTATGCTGTATATCTTGTAATTGTTGCAATAATTGTTTTAGTTCAGGATTCATATAAACGAGTTCAAATAGTTTCGGCTAGGCAATTAAATTTTAATTATTTGGAACAATCTTCAATCAGTTCAAAATTAAAAAATAGTTATATTCCTATAAAGTTGAATCAAGGTGGGATAATGCCACTTGTGTTTAGTACAACGATTGCAACATTTTTATTCTATCCATTACAAATAGCTTTATCTAAAGTGTTTGTAACGGGGGGTGGTCAATTGACAAATTTATTAACTTTATCCTCTTTCGTTTTAAATTTAATTCTGGTGGTTTTTTTCAGCACATTTTATGCACTCCTAGTCCTAAAGCCAAAAGACTTATCGGATAATTTAACGAAAATGGCGTATAATGTGCCTGGTTTAAAGCAAGGTAAAGAAACAACCCGGTATCTTGAACAAGTAATTGGCCGTCTAGCTTTTATGGGAGGTATCTTTTTAGCTTTTCTAGCTTTTTTCCCACTTTTAGTAGGGAATTTATTTCAATTCAATATATTTAAAAATTTAACCTCCCTTATAATTTTGGTTGGTGTAATTACAGATGTAACTTCTCAAGTAAAGGGTTACCTAGTTTCTCAAAATTATGAGAGTTTTAAAAAAGCGTAGACTTTTTCTTTCAAGTAAGTTAGCATAAATTGGTAGAAGTATAGGTAAATCAAGGGTTTTTTGGTTTTCTATATAGGGGTTTGAAATACTTCAAATCTATTTTTAATGAGTTTAAATTAAAGACTATGAAAGTAGTGAGTTCGATAGGGAATCTGAAGAATCGGTCAAAAGATTGCCAAGTTGTGAAGCGACGTGGGCGAATCTATTTAATTTGTAAATCAGATCCTAGACTTAAAGTTCGACAAGGTCGAGCAAAAATGAAACGTAAATAAAATAGTAGCAATAATAAAAATCAATGGCACGTATTTCAGGAGTAGATCTGCCGCGTAATAAGCGAATTGATATTGGATTAACATATGTTTTTGGAATCGGCAACACTAGTGCAAATCAAATTGTAGAAGCGGCTAATGTTTCTCCAAGTACAAGATGTGTTGACTTAACTGATGAAGAAATTACTCGTATCAGGGCAATAGTTGACGAAGATTATCAAACAGAAGGTGATTTAAGACGTTTTATTTCTCAAAATGTAAAGAGATTAACGGAGGTAGGATCAGCTACTGGCCGACGTCATAGAGTTGGTCTTCCTGTTCGAGGTCAAAGAACGCGGACAAATGCAAGAACACGAAAAGGAAAAGTTAAAATTCCAGTTGCAAAGAAAAAGTAAAAATAATTTATACATATTAGCTTAATATGGTCAAACAATTAAAGCGATCTTCTGGTAAAAAATCTAAAAAGACAATAACTACCGGTGTTGTTCACATTAAATCAACATTTAATAATACAATTGTCAACATTACAGACCAGCAAGGAAATACGCTGTTTTGGGCTTCCGCAGGCGGTAGTGGTTTTAAAGGGGCAAAAAAAGGGACACCTTTTGCTGCACAATCAGCTGCTGAAAAGGTTGCTACAATAGCATATGAGCAAGGTATGCGACAAGCGGAAGTTGTTGTTAGTGGTCCTGGGAGTGGTAGGGAAACTGCAATTCGAGCCTTACAAGGTTGTGGATTACAAGTTTTAGTTATTAAAGATATCACTCCTGTTCCTCATAATGGTTGTCGCCCCCCGAAGAAACGACGTGTTTAATTTAACAGAAAATTGTCTGTAATTTATACGTCTTATAACATTTCTAGAAATTTTATCTAAGTCATGTTCCAAATTCAATGTTTAAAGTCTGCAACGAATAAAACAACAGAATTTTATTCCAAATATTCAGTTGGACCTTTTTTAAAGGGTCAGAGTACAACTGTAGGTAATGCATTACGACGTGTTTTGTTATCGAATTTACAGGGTCTTGCGATCACTGGCGTGCGCATTACGGGAATTGATCACGAATTTTCTACTATTCCTGATGTTAAGGAAGATGTAGTAGATATCTTACTAAATTTAAAACAAATTATTCTAAAGGGTAATATTACTGAACCTACTTTGGCGCGACTTAGCGTAAAAGATGCTGGTATTATAGTATCGGGTGATATTGAATTGCCAACTAGTATTACTTTAGTAGACCCGCACCAATATATTGCGAGTTTGACTAATAAAGGTAATTTAGAAATGGAATTTTTAATTGCCAAAGGTCAAAATTATTTTACGAGTGAAAGGTTAGAATATACAATACCTGAGCGTTTTTTAGCAATTGATGCTGTTTTTATGCCTGTCACAAAAGTCAATTTTTTTGTGGAACCTGCACGAAGTAGTTCATCTTTTGATTTAGAAAGCTTGATCTTAGAAATTTGGACAAATGGTAGTATTATGCCTGACGAGGCATTAAGTTCGTCAGCAGAAATACTAGAGAATACGTTTGGACTTTTGAAAGTCACAAACATTATTTCGGGGGCATCGCAAAGTATTGAAACTCCTATCCAGGAAGAAAAATCTGAACATCTCGAGACAATTTTTATTGAGGAGCTAGAGCTTTCGGTAAGAGCTTATAATTGTCTCAAGCGAGCAAATGTACACACTTTGTCAGATTTGTTACAATATTCGGCGGATGACCTATTGGAATTTAAGAATTTCGGTCAAAAATCAGCAGATGAGGTATGCGAAAATTTAAAGGCACGCTTTAATCTTGATCTTCGACAATAAATTAGAAAAAACGCTAAATAAACGACTGTTAATAGGCAAGATTTTATCTACAGCAGGAACTTCTGTTTTGCTAGTTAAGTAATATATAAAATCTTTGAACTTAATCACGATTAAAAAAACGATTGCAATAAATTTAAATTAAATTATGTCTTTATCAGCTTCAGAAACGAAGTCGGCTTATTTTGGGATAGGGCGTAGGAAAACTTCCGTAGCTAAAGTTATACTTGTTCCTGGAACAGGTGCAATGGTTGTTAACCACAAACAAGGAGAAAAATATTTGCAATTTAATTCTCAGTACATTAATGCATCAAAAGGTCCTTTAACGACATTAGGCCTAGAGAATATGTACGATATTTATGTAAATACTCACGGCGGCGGTTTAAAAGGTCAAGCAGATGCGATTAAACTTGGAGTTGCTAGGGCTTTATGTTATATGTCTCCTGAAAACCGCGCTTCCCTTAAACCAGAGGGTGTTCTAACTCGCGATTCCCGTCGTAAAGAAAGAAAGAAGTATGGATTGAAGAAAGCCCGCAAGGCTCCTCAATTCTCTAAACGTTAAAAAAAAATCGATAAAATGCCGAAAACATCAATACATCCTGATTGGTATCCGAATGCAAAAGTTTATTGTGATGGACAATTAGTTTTGAAAGTTGGTTCAACTAAACCTAGATTAAATGTAGATATTTGGTCAGGTAACCACCCTTTCTACACAGGTTCTCAAAAAATTCTTGATACGGAAGGGCGCGTAGAACGTTTTATGCGTAAATACGGTATTGAAAACCAAAATGAAAATTAATTTTTATGCCAACAATACAGCAATTAGTTAGATTTGAAAGGGTAGCTAATAAGAAAAAAACAAAATCACCTGCACTAAAATCTTGTCCTCAACGAAGAGGTGTTTGTACTCGTGTATATACAACAACTCCAAAGAAGCCTAATTCAGCTTTACGTAAAGTAGCGCGTGTAAGGTTAACTTCTGGGTTTGAGGTTACTGCTTATATACCTGGTATTGGACACAATATTCAAGAGCATTCAGTAGTACTGATCCGCGGAGGTCGTGTTAAAGATTTACCAGGGTGTCGTTATCACGTAGTTCGTGGAACGTTAGATGCTGCTGGAGTAAAAGACCGTAAACAAAGTAGATCAAAATACGGGGGTAAAAAACCTAAAGGTTAGTAGAAAATTTAATTATTACAATAAAAACTAGTCATGTCACGTAGAAGCAGAGCTCAACGAACATTAGCAGCACCAGATCCTATCTACAGTAGTAGGCTGGTCACGTTATTAGTAAGTCGAATATTACAGTCGGGTAAAAAATCGCTTGCTCAAAAAATTGTTTATAATGCGTTAGAAATTATTTCTTCAAAAACAGAAGAAAATCCTGTTCTAGTTTTAGAAAAAGCTGTTAAAAATGTTACTCCACGTGCTGAAGTTAAAGCACGAAGAGTGGGTGGATCAACATACCAGGTACCTATTGAAATTCGTGCTTACAGAGGCACAAATGTAGCATTAAAGTGGATAACTGAGTTTGCTCGTGAACGTTCTGGTAAAAGTATGGCTATAAAACTGTCGAATGAAATAATCGATGCTGCCAAGGAAACAGGTAACAGTGTAAGACGAAAAGAACAAACTCATAAAATGGCTGATGCAAATAAAGCATTTGCCCATTTTAGATATTAAAAAGTTTTCGTTGATATTAAAAGTTAAATTAGATTTAATTTTTCGCCAAAAGTATTTAAGTATAAAAACAAAATTAAAATAAAAATTAACCTCGAAATTTTTTATGGCACGTGAAAAGTTTGAAAGATCTAAGCCGCACATTAATATTGGTACTATTGGTCACGTAGACCATGGTAAAACTACTCTAACGGCGGCAATTTCAGCCACTTTAGCTATTCACAATGAATCTGCTACAAAAAAGTTTGATGAAATCGATTCTGCACCAGAAGAGAAAGCTCGTGGTATTACAATTAATACTGCTCATGTAGAATATGAAACAGCAGATCGTCACTATGCTCACGTTGATTGTCCTGGTCACGCCGATTATGTAAAAAACATGATTACTGGTGCTGCTCAGATGGATGGCGGAATTTTAGTAGTATCTGCTGCTGATGGTCCAATGCCTCAAACACGAGAGCATATTCTACTTGCAAAGCAAGTAGGTGTACCTTATTTAGTAGTTTTCTTAAACAAAGCTGACCAGGTTGATGATGAAGAACTTCTAGAATTAGTTCAATTAGAAGTACAGGAACTTCTAGAAAGTTATGACTTCCCTGGTGATGAGATTCCTTTTGTTTCTGGTTCTGCACTTTTAGCTTTACAGGCTGTAGAAGGTGGACCAAAAGAACGTGGGGAAGATAAGTGGGTTGATCTTATCTACGATTTAATGGATGCTGTTGATAGCTATATTCCAACACCAGAGCGTGATACAGAAAAGACTTTCTTAATGGCAATTGAGGATGTATTCTCTATTACTGGTCGTGGTACTGTTGCTACTGGTCGAATCGAAAGAGGTATGGTAAGTGTTGGAGATTCTGTAGAATTAGTTGGTTTAAAAGATACACAAGCTACAACAGTTACTGGAATTGAGATGTTCCAAAAAACTCTTGATCAAGGTATGGCTGGAGACAACGTTGGTATTCTTATTCGTGGTATCCAAAAAGATCAGATCGAGAGAGGTATGGTTTTATCACAGCCTGGTAGTATTACACCGCACAAGAAGTTTGAGGCGGAAGTGTACATCTTAAACAAGGATGAAGGTGGGCGTCATACTCCATTCTTTACAGGTTACCGTCCACAATTTTATGTAAGAACAACTGATGTTACTGGTACAATTGTACAGTTTACAGGTGATGATGGGAGTATTGCAGAAATGGTGATGCCTGGTGATAGAATTAAAATGACTGCTGAACTTATCAACCCAATTGCTATTGAGCAAGGTATGCGCTTTGCAATTCGAGAAGGTGGTCGAACAGTTGGTGCAGGAGTTGTATCGAAAATTATCGAGTAAAGATTACATAAAAAATGAGTTCATTAAAGCTCCAAAAACTTCGTATAAGCGTTAAAGCTTACGAATCCAGTATTTTAGATAGTGCTTGTGTTAAGATTGTAGATGCAGTCAAAGCAAGTGGTATCGAAGCAGTTGGTCCAATCCCATTACCAACAAAACTTCGAAGATATTGTGTTTTGACTTCACCTCATGTAAATAAAAAAGCACGAGACCATTTTGAAATACGAACACATAAGCGAATTATTGATGTTTATAAACCTACAGACAGCACTCTAGAAAATCTTAAAAATTTAGATATTTCGGCAGGTGTTGATGTAGAGGTTAAAAATTTGTAATTTATAAAAAAA
>Ga0256411_1000062_pt1 | contig 13089 bp, 2 predicted proteins | sample WCR_12metaT_FD_190056 | JGI IMG/M metagenome (GOLD analysis project Ga0256411, IMG submission 190056) | Metatranscriptome of seawater microbial communities from Monterey Bay, California, United States - WCR_12 (Metagenome Metatranscriptome) | ecosystem: Environmental > Aquatic > Marine > Coastal ...
GTTTATTTCAAGTAGTTATCTCTCGCGTGTGATATATATAAATCAGGTTACGAGGTTAAATATTGTATTGTAATACACATATATATACATTTCTAGTTTCTTTGGGAAAAGATATATCAATATATATATTTGTACCATCATATTTAAAATCATAGGATACACATATCACTTTTTGTTATAAGAAAAACAACATATTTTGAGATATACACATTTAAACATGAATAGTAAAATTAATAGTCGGACTAAATATACGATGTTTGGTCTATTTATTCTTTTATCTGTTTTTAATATAGGGTTTAGTGCATCGATTAGAACTCCTGTTGGAGTGTGCCCCGCAGCCGAACTCCAAGAACAAGTGAATGTAATAAAAGCTCGTGTAAAAACGGCAAATATGACGAAATTGAAAGCACAAGGTATTGGTAGTGATCTTAGTGATTTAAAAAATAAAGTGCTGAACCAAAAAGGTTACGTGGAGACGAAGAAAACCCTTCAGTTGGCGAGAATATCCGCAAAAATTGGTTTTAATGCTGCCCTTTTAATGGCAGCAAAGGATCCAGCAACAGCACTCGAACGTGTAAGGGCAGCAGTGGAAGCATTTGAACAGAGTAGTGCTGCAACTAACACGGAGTTAGTGGCGGCTGAAAGCAGGGTAGAAGCTGCCGAACGTCGTAGCAGAGAGGGTCCAGAAGCGGGGTTAACAGCAACGTCGAAGCTGGAAGACTTAGCTAAGGCTGGAGTAGAACGCCTAAAGAAGCGTAGAGCAGACCTTACCATTCGATTAAGTGAGGCGAAGGAAGCTCAAAAAACTTTAAGAAATAAATGTGGAAAAGACAAAACAGCAACGGAATGTACTGAAGTTTTGAAAGAAGCGCTTATGGCTATTGGTGATGATACTCGTAAGCATAGTATAGCTTACTGGAAGAAAGAGCAAAAGGAACTCCAAAACGATCTTACAGTTGTTGGTCAAAAGGCAAAGGCTTGTACAGATAAGTTAGCAGAACAAATTAAACAATTAGATAGTTTAAAACTCACACTGGTACAACCTCTTGAAGGGGAAACAAATGCCCCTCGGGAACAAATCAAAAATATCGGGGCTAGAGCAGCTGGTCAAATAAAAGCTGCTAGCGAGGAGAGAGGAGCAACTGGTTCAACAGGAGCAACGAGTAGTATGCTTCCAACGCTAACAGGCACTGGCTCAACTGGTGCTGGACACGCGCATGCAATTGAAAAGAAAGTTAATGCAGCCTTGAAATCGACGACGGAAGATGTTGCCGTGAGAAATGCACAGTTAGCTGCAGATAATGCCGCGCACACCGTTCAGGAAGCAAAGTTGTTGTTGGCAGATGGTGCGACCGGAAATGCAGCTGCTGAGGCTATTAAAAAGTTCAATGATGCAAAATCGAAAGTGACTAAGGATAGTCAACAAGCAAAAGAATTATTGAACGGTGCAGGTATTATGAAGCAAGTTAAGAAAGCAGAACGAAGTATTGTTGAACGTACAGAGGCCAGTGCAGGTTACTTAAACAAGGATGCTAAAGAAGCTGCAATATCGGTATCGGAAGCTACGAAAGAAATGAGTGAACAGCTTGGTCAAAAAGTAAAGTTGCACCAAGCAAAGTTATCGGAAATCAGTAAATTGACCATGGACGCACAAAAGCAATTTGAAGTGCAAAAAGCTGCACTCCAAAACTTAACAGCACAAATGAAAGTTGCTCAAGAAAATTTAAAACTTATGCAACCTGGTCTTGAAAAAGAACGTGCGCATATTATCCAAAAGGCTAAGGCCGATGCATTAAAGGAGAGCGTTGAGATTAAGGATAAGGCGTTGGAAATGGCAAGAAAAATTCAACACGAAGCGCGTCAGCAAGCAGTAAAAACTTCACACGATGCCTTGTTAGCTGCTCAAGAAGAACGGGCACAAGCTGCTGCTGCGTTAGCAAACGCAAAAGCTGTTAGGGACATGACAGAGCATGATCGCAAAAAGCAACAAGCTGACTTTACAAAGACGCTTGAATTGGCTATGCAACGTGAGCAAATTGCTGAGCAATACCATTCTCAAGCAAAGCAAATGATGGAAAATGCGGAAGCAGCGGCAAAGGAATTAGCGCTCAGACAAACAAAAAATATGCAAAACGAAGAATCACGTAAACAAGTGTTGCAAGGACAAGCAACAAAGGAAAATGCCAATCGCTTGAAACTTTCCTATATGCCAACGTTAACTAGTTACGAGCGGGATGTGGAAGCAACTGCAGAAAAGGCCAGACACGATGTTGATACCAAACCTATCCAAGCTATCAAGCACGCGTCATACGTTCAAGCAGAAGCAATTGTTGGTTTGCAATCTGCCGATGAAGCATTATTTAATGCAAGGCGTAGAGCAGAGGCTGCCGTCGCTGCTGAACAAGGCGCAAGCAAACGCATAAAAGCGTTGGAAGAACTGATGGAAAACGTGCAGCTTAAGTTAGCAAAGGCTGAGAAATTGCCGCACTCGAAACAAGACGACAAAGTTGAAGTCACAAAAAACTTTGCTGTGAAAGAAGATCTTGAAGCACGCCGTGAGGATTTGGCTTTGCGCATTGAAATGTCGAAATTCGATTACGATGTTCGCAGATCGCAATTGAAAAAAGCAAAGGCGTGCGTTAGTTTAGCAAAAAGGATGGTTGACGAAATGGCAAGCGCATCTCATATTATACATACAAAAAGCGAAGACCAATTACATCGTATTCAAGAAGGTGCCGATGCTAGTTACGCACCAGTACGCGTTGCGGAAGTTGCGTTGCGCTTATCGTCTAAAGCAATGAACGAAAAGTTACAAGGTGTAATTGCAGACTCCATGCAATTAATTGCGCACACGAAAGAACACATGTCCGCTGCAAAAGAACGTTTTAGCGCTGAAAAAAATGATGTCAATATGCAATATGAGCATAGTGTGAAACAAATGCTTTTAGATGCGAAGAAGACCCAGTTAAACGTTGTACAACGTGAAAGTATAGTAAATGAAATTAAGAAGCTTGAAGCGGCTCGTATGAAACGAGAGGACGCACTTGGGCGTCATATCGATCAAATTCAAAATGAGTTTAACAAGAAAGCTGAAAGTGGGACTACCGGTGCAACTGGTGTAGAAGGGGCTGTGTCGACTGGAGGGACTGGCGCAACTGGCGCAACTGGTGCAACAGCTTCGTTTGATTTGGATGCTAGTGAAGCAACATTAAGTGCTAGTGGCCTTACAGGTGCAAGTGGTGCCACTGGCACAGAGTCTGTCACAGGCCCAGCGTGGTTCAGAAAAGAAAGCGAAATCAAATCTATCGAAGATGCCCATGCGTTAGATGAGGAACGTGACTCGACCGTTATTGCACAAGCTCAAGAGACTATCAACAGTGCACGTGCGTTGCAACAAAAAATGCTGGAAAAAACAAATGCAACTGCTACTAGAGTTGAAAAAGAATTTAGTGAAGGTTTCAAACGTTTGATGTTTAGACGTATGCGCTTGAACAAAGATACATTAGTACAAGTTAGCCAACACGCTCGTCAACAACTAAGGATAGCTAGGGCAAAAGATGAAGCTGAACTGTCGCTAGCACTGGCCAAGCTCAAAGAATCAAGAAAGCGTTTCCGAACCTTGTTGAAAAACTTTAATAATTACCGTATGAATATTTTCGCACAACATGCTGATTTACATTTTGTTCTTACACAAATGCCGCAAAATATTGCAGCAAGAGACCAAATTCGTGATAATTTACGTACTTTGCATCTGAATTTAAAAGCAGTTAAATTGCAGTTACGTACCCAAGCACGTCTTGAACTTACATTCCGTGCACAGTTAAGGGACAGTTTAGCGAAAGCTGAATTGACAGAGATCCAACAAAGTGGCCATGTCCAAAATCCGGTTGTTCAAGCCGTGCGTGACCAAGCTTTAGAAGCAAAAATTGCAGCTATTGAAACTACTAATGCGCAAGGAAATGCTGAAGCAGCAACTGAAAAATGTCGTAAATCTGTAGCTTTAAATACCATTGCATTTGATGAAATGAAACAAGCAGGTTTGGAATTGAAAGAGGCACAAGATGATGCATTAGACGCAAGTGATGCATTGGCCAGTACCGGAGAGAGTGATTCCGCATACAAGTTGAGGGCACAGGAAAATAGCAAAGCACAAGAGGATGTTGAAAAATTAACAAAATTGTTCACAGCTAAAAAACAAAGAGCAAGAGATGCAAATATTGCAGTAGCAAAAACCTGTTCAATGGCAGAGTTTCTGGAAATGGAAGCAGCAACTGCTCAAAATGAGAAGGAAGAAGCAAAAGCAGACATATCAGAGGCCCAAAGTGTTGCGACGAAGGAGGGAGATAAGCAAATTATTTCTGGTGCATCAGATGCAAATGCTGCATTGCGCAAAATTTTAGATGCGCAATCCTACACTGGTATGACCGGTGTAAGTGGTACAGGAACTGAAGGTGGTGACGAAGAGACAGGCTTCGCTGGTACTGGGGCAGAAAATCAAGTTGCAATGGCGCCTTCAATGGACAAGGTACACGAGGAAGCGGAAGCAGATCGCGCAGAAAGCAATGCGAAGAAAGCTCAAGCAAATGAAAAAGCTAGCGAAAAAGCTGATGCCAAGAAAGAACAAATGAAATTGAATGCAACCAGCGAAGTTGCACAAACTGAAAGTGACAGCGCAAAAGCAGCTAATGCATCTGCAACACTTGATGAAGAATTAAAAGTACCAGATGCAGAGTTTTTGAACCAATCTATTAACCGCATCAAAGAAGATGCTGAAGCGGCAGCTGTTGAGCGTAAATTGAATGGTGAAGTGAAACAAGTTGAATTAGCGTCAGAAATGAGTCAAGACAAATTAATGCGCAATTTAGTGGAAAGCACCAAAGATGCCTTAAAAGCTGATCAAGTGTTACATAAAGGACCGCATAATGCAACAGTATATTCTTTCAAAGTGCCAAAATCTAACTGCTTGTCGTGCAAACAGCATAAAAAAGTTATGAATATGTCAAGAAGTGCGGCTAAAGCTAGTGAACTAGCAGATGCAGCTGGGCTTACCTCCCGCAGTGTCGATCACCGTATGCAAGTGGCGAAAATGCAAGTTGAATTAAATGCACGCCGCGCACAAACAGAATTAGACGAAGCAGTTGCTTCTCAAATTAAATTGTTAGAAAAGCGTGTGAATAAATCAAACGACAAGGCAGACAGAACATTGTTGTTGAAAGTGCCTGCCGAGACTAATTTGGGGGTAGCAGATGGATATGAAAAAGAAAATAGAACTCTTGCTGCCAAGGCGAAAGCCGAATTTGTTAAAGCTAGGGGTAAATATAAAGAAAAGTTACAAGCCGAGGAAGCAGAAAAGGCAAGAGTAGCAAAAAAAGAACGTAAATGGAAGGAAGATATTGAAGCAGAGAAAAATAATGTCGCGAAGACTCGTGAGGCAGTTGCGGAGAAGCAAACGGATGAACAAAAGAAGAAAAGCGACATGAATAAAAAACGATTAGATGCTCTCAAATTCAAGAATCCATACCGCATCCAACTTGCACGTGCGAAAGTCAATGCGTCCATCGCTAAAGGTATCGAGGAAGTGGCAGAAAACGCTGAGCGATTGGCTAATCAATCATTATCCCAGGTTACATCGGAATATAAATTGGCTGAATACCATCACAGTCAGACGAGTGAGAAATTACGCATACGTTATGGTTACGACGAACAAAAAATAGATGGTGGTGTCCCAAGAGGTGTGCGCGGTTTGGATGACTACGTTGATTTTAAGGCAACTGGAGCTACTGGCATTGCTAAATTATCTTCCGAAGAATTGGCAGAAATGAAGGGCGAGGACTTTGGTGAGAGTGCAACAGGGGCATCCGGTGCATCTGGCGCCACTGGTGTTCGTTTTGGATCCGCGAGTCGTACTGGATCCACTGGTGCAAGTGGATCTACTGGCGTTTCCATAACCGATTATGACATGAACGAAGATGAGTTAAATGACCGCGAAGAAAAGGAAGTGGACGCAGTTAAGAATATCGCAAGCAAAGGGGTTGTGCTTATAAATAGGTATTCTGATGCCCATAGATCGTTGGTAGATGTTAAGAACAAAATAGATGAAGCAAGCACTGGTGTAAGAACTATGAAGGCAACAGTCACAGAATTGAACGTACGTCTAGCCTTTATGAATACACAAAAGAGTCGCTTAGAACGTGAACATGCTGAAGCAAGAAGTGAATTGTTCCGTAGTGTTAGGGAATTCATGAAAGCATCGAAAGATTTAAGGCAAGCAAGAAGGGCAGAACGTGTTAAGAATCAAAAAGTATTGGCCGACACAAAAAAGACGGTGGAAGAGTACCATCAAGAAAAAGAGAAGGCGCAGAAAGTATACCAGAATGCAACCCAAACAAAACTACGACTTGATGACGAACAAACAGCAATAACCGCGAATATTGCTAAAATGGAAGAGATGCTCAAACTCGCAAATGAGGATCTTCATGCAACTATGGAGTATTTGGCAACAACAAAAGGAGAATTAGACGAGGCCAAGAATGCTGTGCTTGAAAGTAAAGAGAACCTAAGGCATCTGCTAAAGGATGAAGCAGCGTTAGAAGTTGTGAAGCAAGAGGAATTCGAACGATCTTCGGATGATGTTTTGAGTGACGGTACGGGTGGTATGGAAGGAACTGGCGTTACTGGAAGCACTGGAGTTTATGGAAGTACTGGAGTTTATGGAAGTACTGGAGTTACTGGTGCAACTGGTGCAACTGGTGTCGGCAGTACTGGAGCAACCGCTGCTTTTGCAAATGAGTTGTTGAGCAGTGCAACTGCTGGTGAACTTTATGCAATTACCGGATCTGCCACTTTAATGAACGCGGCGGAAATGTTGAGGAACCAAGAAAACAGTGCACAATCCGATGCATTAAAAGCTTTCGAAATTATTGAAGCTGAAAATGACCTGATCAAGAATTTAACGGAACATTACCAAATGGCGTTAACCGATAAATTGCATGCTGTCAAAGATATGAACTACGCCAAAACAAAAGGTGATGAAGTAGCTATCGCTGACGCCAAAGACGATGTGAAGAAGGATGACGCAAGACTTGTTGGTTATAAATCTAAATTAGATGCCGCAAAACGAAAGTTGGAATTAGCAGAAATAGAAGCTGCACGTAAAAGGAAGATTTACAATGCACTGAAAAAAACCAATGCATTTAAATTAGCGGACATGAAGGCCGTTTTACTTGCTTCCCGTCGTGTTCGTCTAGCAAGAGAACATGTTCGCATACTTAGACAGAATCTACATGACGGAAAAGTAAAACGCGCGCGGGAAGAGTCTGACGTTGATAGTTCCACAAAACGGTTGCAGTCAGAGAATTCTGAACTTAGTGAAGTGAAAGAACGTGCTGAACTAGCGGTGGAACATGCTGAGTCAGCTAATGCTACTTTCCGTCATAATGTTGACAATTTGGCCATTGCTAAAGAAGAAGAACGTGATGAAGAGGTATCTTTAGGGCATCTAGTAAAAGACGAAAAGAAAGCTGAAGAATTGGTACGTATGGCTACTGGGGCAAATGCCGATGAAGGTCTTAATATCCCAGAAGATATGAATGAGGATGCCACTGGCGCTACCGGTGCTACTGGTGCTACTGGTGCTACTGGTGGACTGGGCCTAGAACAACGTGCTTTGTTGGCAGATACCAAGTATCTTGAAGCCGACAGCAATTATAGGAATATCAGTGCTTATTTACGTGAAATCATATATGATTTATCGCTTACACAAAAAGAATACAAAGAAGTCAATGAGAAAATAATTCAATATCAAGAAGAATGGGAGCGTGCAAATGCAACACAGTTGGATGCTTTAGCTGCAGTTCAAAGATTGGAGCCTAAAGTAAAAAGTGAGTTAGAGAGGAAGGTAAAAGCGTACATATCAGATGCAAATTACGGTAAAAAACAGTACGAGTTGCAACAGCGTATGGATGACATGCAAGCAAAAGTTTTGCTAGCAGCGCGTGAATTACAAGATGCTATGGCTAACTACGACTCTAACAGATCAGTCGTAGCTAACTTGAATGTCAGTTATCTTGCCCGTAAAAAAGAAAAACAGCCATTGATCGATGCACTAACTGCGGCAAGACAAGCTGAATTAGCCGCCATGGTAACGTTGCAAAAAAAGCATGCTAATTTCAAAGAGGCATTGAACGACCTGAAGAAATTACGCTCTGATATTGAGGAAGAACGTAAAGATGTTCCGGGTGCTGACGGTAAACCAACCTCGTTAGATATTGCGTTGAAAGCAGCTAAAGTAGTAAAAGACGAAAAAAAAGCTGAAAATAAAAGGGCGCAAATTGCATATGTAAGAAGTGAAGCCATGAAGATGAAAGCACTAAATGCTCTTGATGAAGTTATGGGTAAAATCGACCGTACATCAAAATTTGCGGAAGATTTAGTCAACGATTTAAAGAAAGCTAAATCCGGCGACAAAATCAATGGTAGGAAGGCACAAGCAGATGTTGAAGCCGATTTCAAAAAAGTAATGAAATTGCAAAAAAATGCTAGCGATGTACGCGCAGAGATGTTCAAAAAGATTGATAATGTAACAAAAGGCATGATCAAAAGTTTCGCCACGAAGATTAGTGAAAAGGAAAACGTTATTGCTAGTATTCAAATTAAATTGGATGCCGCCAGCATCAAATTCAAAGCAATCGAGGACAAAGTACGAAATGCTAATGTTGCATCAAATAATGCGAATGAAAAAGTAAAGAACGCTCTCACAATGTACGAAGATAGTTTAAAAATCGCTCAAAAAGCATCCGACGATGTTGATGAAGCAAAAGCACAACTTGACAGTGCAGAGGAAGGTACGGAAGCCTTCATTGTTGCGGACAGAAAATATAACGAGTTATTAGGGCATCAAAGAAGTGCTGCAGGTAATAAAACGAAATTGACCATTGCAAAAGAAATGGACGAGGCAAATGCAGAAGAAGCTAGTATTCTTGTCGATGAACTAAAAAGTGAGAAGGGTAGTATCAAGGAAGATTTGGATGAAGTGCAAGATGAATACAACATAGCTGCAAAAGAGTTACAAGAATTAAAAGCAAAGGCTGAAGAAATTCGCCTGTTGGCTTACAAAGGTGTAAAGCACGAAGTTCGTGTTGATGGTGCACCTGGTCCTATTTTAATGACATTGGACGATGCCGCTAAAATTAGAGCATTGGCTCATGTAGAGTCACAAGCACGCAAAGATTTCTTAAAGAAACAAGGCTTAGTTGCATCTGCAACACACATTTCAAAAGGAATCAAACACAAAGCTATTGTTGCTGGTGCAGCCATGAGTGTTGAATCGAGGAAAAACGCATCGCATATTGTTAGCCATCTAGCTGCTAAAATTTCGCCATTGACAGAACAAATTGATGTTTTGGCAAAGAAGACGCGGGAGACAGAAGATGAATCTGTGAACTTAGGTAAAATTGCCCATATCCATTTAATGAAAATGGACGTGTTAAAACGAGTGGAACACACATTAAAACTTCGTGTTGAAGCTGCGAAAACTTTTGTTGCCAAATTAAACAATAAAACAAAATATACTACATATTTATACGCTGTTAAAGCCGATTCTGACAGGTTAATTAAAAAATATGAAACTGAATCAAATGCTGACGAAGGTTACTCCACTGATGCACGAGCTGCATTGTTCTTAGCAGACAGGGCAACACATTTTGCAATCGAAGCAAACGTTGCGGTGGTACGCGCTAAAAATCATCACAAGGAAAGCTTTATGCGTGTTGATATTGCAAAGAAAGCATGTGAGAAATTCATGACCTCGAAGCTAAGTCAATTTGAAAACTGGTTAACAAGTGGAGAACATGCAGATGAAGAAGCAAATGTTGCGGCTATGTCAGCTGTTAAAGAGGCTCGGGCAATGTCAGAATCAAGTAATGCGTTGGAAGTTGAAGCTCACAAAGCAGTTGCCACGCAAGAACGCAGTTCTAGGGAAGTACAAGAATTGGAAAAAATGGCTTTGGATGTTGCGCGTAGGGCAGACATGGCTTGTAAAAAAGCTGATGATGATGAAGCTGCATTGGAACAACAAAAACAAGTGAGTGACGGGGATAGTTTCTTAGCTGGTCTAGAAGCTGCCAAAGTTCAAGCAGAGCGTGACGCAAAACGTAGTCGAAAATTATGCCAAGATACACGTGGCGAGCAATTGGCCATCAGTAAACGTACAAAAGCAGCTACAGAAAAACATGTTCGTCTTACCCAAGATGCTGAGGAAGCGCAAGCACGTGCACATACCAAACGTGCTGAAACTGATAAATTAGTTAAAGATGCAATGGCGAAGACGAAATATGCAAATCGTCGTGCTCATCAAGAAACTGCAGCTTTCGCTAAAGCTAAAAATATTACATGTAGCAGATATCACCATTTAATTGAACATGTTGATGATAGCGAGAAGGCAGTTGCTGCTGTCCAAAAGAGTGCAGATTTATTGCACAAACGTGCTCAAACTAGTCGCCAAAATGCAACTAAGAAATTTGAATTGGCGAGAGAACATCACAAATTAGTCGCGCAGTTAAAGAGAGACGTTGATGCCAGCTACTTAAAAACAATCTCTACGTATAAAACGTGGAGAGAGTATGTGAAACAGTTGGTTGTTGCAAAAGATAATTTGTTCTGGGCAAGAAGAAAAGAGATGGATGCCATTAAAAATTTACCGCTTAGAGTTCGCCTTAATATTAAAAAAGCATACGACATGCAAATGGAACGGTCGAACGAGGCAGTGAAGTCGTTGAAAATCCACTCTAGTGCAGTTGTTAAGGACGGTGAAATGGCAGAAAATCTGAGAAATAAAGCATTGAAAGCTGATAGCAAAACCTTGAAGTTACGCCGTGGCATTAGAAAAATGGAGGAACAGCAGGCAAAACGCACGGAATTTATGTTGAAAACCATTCTTAAAAATTCCGAGTCATTGAAAAGTGATTTCAAACGCGCTGTGCCAAGCGACAAACAGGATGATCCGGCAAGTGACTCGATCACTGGCATGTCTGGTTTAACAGGAATGACTGGTATTAGTGGAGCTACCGGTATTAGTGGAGCTACTGGTATCAGTGGAGCTACTGGTGTCAGTGGAGCTACCGGTACTGATAATACTGGAACAACTGGCGCCCGTGGTATGACAGGAGCTGGTACTGCAGCGACTGGTCCAGCGCTGGATGATGACGACTCTGATTTAACATCAGCTGAGAAGCAAGCTGAGCAAGAGATGGAACTTGCTGCAGATAAAAAAGCATCTAAGTTGCAAACTGAGAGTCAAATGGAAAATGAAATTGAGAGTGAGGTTAAAGCAGCAAAAGAGGTTGGAATCAAAAAATCTCCATTGGCGCATTGGTTAGGTGGAGATGCATTGACAGATAAGCATGGTTGTGTTGTTGCTGCAGGGGATGCATGGTGTAGCGCCACAAAAAATTGTTATAGTGTGTCGGAACCGGATACGTGCCCATCGGCGTTGTCAACGGCTAATGTTGTGCGTGAAATATACGTTGCAGACTGCCCATGGTGTAAAAATGCCAAAAATGAATCTGGTAAACCAAAGAAGTTCTTATTCCCTGGCGAACTAGAGGATGCCAGGAGTACCGTTGACAAGCATGTCCTTGAATGGAGCAAAATTGTCTCCCATGCACAAGCAAGTGCAGAAGCGCTTTACAGCAAATCAAATGAAACATTGGATAGATTAGAAGTTGCCGTTGCTCATTCTAATGAAATGTTTACTTCAGAACATGCGCATCAACACCTAGCACACTTCATAAAACGGTTAGAATCCCAAGCGTTCAATGTTAGTAAAGCTGTGAAAGATGTGATTAAAAAACGCATTGCTAGTAGCAAAAAGCCATACTGTTAAAAACGAAGTTTGTTAAAGAACATAGTTTCGCCAATGATACTGACGTGGACAACTCTACGAACGTTACGAACGTTACGAGCGGTATGACTGGTGCAACTGGTGCAACTGGTGGTGCAGCAAACAAAGATGCACAAGCACACAATTCTGTTGCCGCGTTTAAAGTTGAAAAGGCTACCTTGCAACTTGAAATCACTGCTGCTAAAGCTAAATATCGTGACGTTGAGGTTAATGATACCTTGGCGCACCAAAAACTGCGTGTAGTAGAAGAATCAGTACGTAAAGCGAAGAATGCGAAAGAGTTGGAAGTAGTTCGTATGCAATTTAAAGCTGTGAGGGAAATTTTTGAAAATGATGAAGAAGAAGATGCAACTGGTGGTGCCACTGGCGAAGAGGGTGATGAAGATGAAACTGGTGCAACTGGAAACGGTAATAATACTGCATTGTTAAAAGAACTCGAGACCCAAAAAGCGCTTGTTTCTTCCTTGAAAGAGAAGCATAAAGAAGCCCAAGATGAGTGGGCTACTGCAAAAGATATTATGGCACGTGATTTGGCAAAGAAAGAGCAAGCTTTAAAAGCCCAAAAAATGAATGGTGGAAACAAAGCAACTGGTGCAACTGGTGCAGTAGATATATCAGATGAAGAAGTTGAAGAAGCTATTGAAGGCACTTCGATGCTGTTGCATCATGTAATTCCATCTTCGAACAACACTGCTGCAAAGAATTTCCCAACTGGCGCAACTGGTATTGACGCCAACAAAACTGTTAACAAAACTGTTAACAAAACACAATTAAAACCAAATTGTACTTTGTCACCGATGGATAAAAATGCGGAATGCAAAGTTTTCTCAGTGCATGGTAAAAGTTGTGATAAAGATTTATCTTACACTGATGCACAAGCAGTGTGCGAAGAGAAAGGTGCGCACGTATGTAGCCAAGCAGAATTGTTAGAGGCATTTAAATCGGGTTATGAATCTACGGCATGTGGTTGGACATCGACTGAAACTTCAATGGGTCATCTTGTTGAAATGATATTAAAAGAGGACAGACCAGACATCGAAGGTAAAAAAGGTTTCAATGTATGTGCACTTGAGAAGAATCTGGAAAATACATACGGTGTTCATTGCTGCGGAGTATAAATTTATAAGTTATAATTATACGCGATCAAAAATATTAGTGATAGGAAATTAGGAAAGTTTGAAAAAATAAAA
>Ga0256411_1000066_pt1 | contig 12953 bp, 1 predicted proteins | sample WCR_12metaT_FD_190056 | JGI IMG/M metagenome (GOLD analysis project Ga0256411, IMG submission 190056) | Metatranscriptome of seawater microbial communities from Monterey Bay, California, United States - WCR_12 (Metagenome Metatranscriptome) | ecosystem: Environmental > Aquatic > Marine > Coastal ...
AGAAACCGGCCTTGGCCGGAACTAGTGTGCCCCTGCTGCTTTATCGCTTTCGCTGCTGCAGCTTCGGGGCCCTAGTAAGGAGCATCCGAACGCGTTCCAGACCATTTCAGGCCACCGACAGTGCCGTCGCGTTCTCCTATCTTTCTCTCTCATCGTGCATTTCAGCTCGTGAGGGTCTCCTTTTATAATGCTGGCTTACCGTCTGTTCATCGGGTTGCCAGGGGTCCCGCAAGGGACGATGTCGTTGTTCCAGAGGATGATGCCGCAATGATCGTATCGTTTACCTGCAATCATTGTAGTGAATGGATTATTGTCTAAGCGTGAGCGGAGGTCTTCATACGTCAATAATTGATCTCGTTCCATCAAGCGCCTGAAGTAGCCTTCTACAGGTGCGATCGCTTCTGCGAAGATTCCCTTGACGGTCCCATCTATGTAGATCCTTTTCGCTTCCCCATGGTCTTGGGTGAAGCTGAAAATCGCATAATAGGCCCGCAAGGAGAGGATTGTCGCGATCTGCAAGTGCTCGAGTTCTCGCTCAATTTTGTCGAACACTATGCGCGTTGGGTCGTTTCCTTCCGTAGCCTCATAATGTTCACCAGGGGTGCGTCCAAGTACTGCTTTGATTTGATGAAGCTCAGTGAAGTGCGCTTGCAAAGGTTGTTCTGAGATGTATAGCCCCCAAGCAGGGTATGGTTCGGCATCAATACCATTTCCAGCATCTGGATGGTAATAACACCAACCGTCGCCCAATCTCCCGGTCCGCCCCCTCCTCTGGGCCAAGGCTGCACTTGAAAGTGGCATCCTTCTTGTGGCACCTTTGTGAGAGACGATTGCGTCCCTGCTCGAGATAACTACGTTCGGTGGAGGGTTGATCGTTATGCCAGAATCAGCCACTTGAGTGGCGACGATCACTCCGACCGGCGATGGAGTGGTGTTGTATCTTGACAACACTGTCACCAGTGAACCTGTAGATTGCAGTTGTTGGGCCACTTCATTTGCTTCCCGTAGCGTGGGCACCTGCACCAATGCTCTCTCTGCCTTGTCTGGGTGCAGCCTCTTGAATTCCAAGAAAAGGTTCAAAGGGGATCGATTCATTGGCACATCTGTTACTTGGTACTTCGGCTCCAGAGGAGCTTGCAAAACCTTCGTTAGTGTCGGGAACATGTTCAGGCGTGGAGTTGCCGAGATGAAGATCCTCTCGAATGCCCGCGTTTTGAATTCCACTGCCACCTGTTCCGGCGTCCCCTCATGGAACTCGTCACATGCCAATAGGTACTCATTGGTATCCAGTCGGGCCAAGCGGGCAAGCAGGGAACCGTAAGTCGAAACGACGAGCGCCTGACCCATCACGACTGTATCCCGGCTTATTTTGATGATGTCATCGGCCCCGATGTCTTGATTTGTGTAGTTGTCGCGGAGGATATTTCGTGGCACAACAAGCCAAACCTTCTTGCCGGAACGAAGGGCCAATATTCTAGACAACGCCGCAATGAAGTAGGTCGACTTCCCCACCCCGGTCTTGGCTTGTAGTATCTGGTACGGCGCGTCCGTTTCTAACGAATCCGCGAATATCTCGGCCGTGCTCATCCATTCAGCTAAGCGACTGGATGCTTTCGATATATCCGTCACTGCTTTCCGTGTTGGTCCAAAAGCGATAAAGCGCCCCGCCATGTCTAGCGCTTCTGCGATTCGCTTCTGGTATTTCAGGGGTAGGTTGTTATTCGGCACGAGGTGGCGGGTCACGAATGCTGCCATGCGGGCAGCCTGTTTGAAAGCAATATACGGGTCTTTCGGTTGGCAAGATGAAATCCCTATGGATGAACGGCCAGTGAGGTGCCAATGCACGGTGTTGGCGACCGAGTAGATCCTTGGCAAATCCAACGTAATGACGTTGTATGCCTCCAAGGCCGCATTGAACACATCATATTTCCTTGCAAGTTGTTCTATAGACGTGTTCAGAACCGCGTAGAAGATCGTCATGGTAACGACGTAGTTTTGTGCTTCAGCTCGGGTGATTGCACTGAGTCGGGCGCGTCCTTCAGTAGTTGTGCGATAATACCAAAAACCTGGAATGTCAAGTACGTACCGGTAAGGGGCTTCTTTAGCCCTTGAGAGCAACGAGGCGAGCGTGATCGATTCCGGGTCCTCAACATCATTCACTAGGCTATTGTAGATGAAAAGCTCGGCTCGGTAGTCAGGCACGAAATACGGTATGAGGCCTGTGTCAAGATCAGGTTCGGAATCCAACGCCAGGACCCATGGGGGGGTTCCAACGATCACTGATTGCCGTAATGTTCCGAGCAAAAGTCGTGAGTACTCCCCGACTGATGTGGAGATTCTCGCATCCATCTTGAGCAATTTTGAATGCCGGGCCTCAAGCTTTTCGACTTCGACCTCGGCTAATTCAGCACGCAGTATGTCCACGTAACCAACGAGGCGGCCCATCTTCTTAAGGAAGTTCAGCCGAGGCGTGTCAGCCCTCGATACTGGTTTGATGCTCTCCTTCAATTTGGCATCCAGGATGTACCCGTCATTGTCAACCACGACGTGGAAGAGATCCTGCCCTTTTGAACGACGTAAGTAAACACGAGCATCTTCCATCCACTCTTTAGCCATCTCAGTGAAGAGCGGTCTGTTGTGGGCGCACAGGAGGCCATGTCCCACGGTACGTTGCAAACGAGACCTCATATGCTGTTCCGTCTTGAAACCCGCCACCCGCGTGGTAAATGCCGACCTCCTCATGAGCAAGTTGCTGACATCCGCCTTGATCGCAAAGCGAGGCACGGGGGCACCCACCAGTTCATAATCCGCCGTATGGTTTGCCCCAGGTTCTATCATTTTCCCCAAGAACATCAGCTCTGCTTGGTTGTCCATGGATTCAATGTCCAATTCCCCTCCGAAGAATTGGTCGTACACCTGAACTAAATCATGTGGGTTAAAGGAATCGTCGTTCGTCCCCCACATGTTGTCATCTGACTGGTTTACAAACACGTTGTGGGTGAAAAACTCTTTCGGGCTCCTGCCTGTTACAATGCAATAAGAAGCCATAGCCTTCAACTTTACACCCCACGAGTTGTCCCAGGTTGTACCAGACTGCCCGGTCGCACCGCCTCGGCGTTTCCGGACGGTCTTCCCGCCCTCTAACTCCGTGACATGGGCTTGCTGAAGCTTGTGATATCTTTTTGCGACCCAGGCTTTCTTGGCTGACGCGTTGGCTTCTTTGTCCATGCCGAGTGAGGCGAGGCGAGTCAGCCCACTAAATATGACCGGTGGCGTTCGGGAATCATATTCCCTCTCATCTGCCTTGAAGAATCTCTTATGGCTAACCACCGCTTCGAAGAAACCACGCATCCCTGCTTCCGTCAAAGGTCGCCCTGAGGCCAGACCAACGTTGAGCGAAGCGGGTCTCTTGTTCCGTTCCAGGAACAGTATATGATCTAAGAAGACAGTGAGAAGGTCCTGCGAGACAACTGTGCGAACGGGTTTGCCGGCGAATAATTTCTCCTTGTCCACCACCTGCATTTTTGGGAAGGCATGAAATTGCATCTCAGGGTACCAACCCGTCCTCAGACATTCCTTTGATGCTTCGATGATTGCACGGCCCCAACCTGCGTTGAACATGGCTGCTCTTGTTGAGTACGTCCCTATGAAGGGGATCCCAGGTGAGTATCTTTTCTCAATGTAATCCAAGACGACTTGGGGGGAGGTGAGTTTGGGCTTGGTAAACATCTCAGGGTACTCTTCGAAAATGGCGTCTGCACATTGCAACACAAGGGCTTCTAAACCCGGATCTACTTGGTACCCGTCCGGCTCATAGCGCGAAAGGGAAGTCAGGTTACTTTGTTCGTCCGAGAGCCAGACCCCGTCTATGCCCTGCCGCACACCACGTGTCGCATAGCTAGCAACTCGTTTTTCAAGTAGCTTGTCTTGGACCAGTTGCGGGGCGTTGTGGACCCCTTCAAACTCTCTTTGCGTGCCGTACGCCTTGGCGGGTCGATACACAGGTCGGACATAGGTCCGCAGCAGCTCAGGCATCTGGTCGGGGTTCTCGCAATGCTTTTCCAGTATCTCGATGGTGCGTTCTAAATCGCGGGCATACCCCTCGGAGTCTCCGACTGGCCCTGTGATAGATAAGTTCAGCCTCTCCGCATTCGTGAGTGGCTTGCGGTTCCGCTTGTAAAGCGGTGCCCAGACAACCTTGGGGTTGACCCTCAACCGCAAGGCCAGGATGTCGGCAGCACGTACCGCAAGTTCAAGACCTGCGTCCAGGAAGGTACGGTCCTGATTTTCAGTCAGGCGCATCAGACCACCTAGGAGTGCATCCAGAAGCTGCACCGCGTAATTAAGAACGACCTGCTCCGCTTGTGTAACGTACGTTGCCACTACCGAGAGTGCATCGGCCCAAACCTGGTTCCTCCTTGTCAGTTCGGTGAGTGCGACAAACCATTGCACCAATGTTTCTCCCGCCGTGGGTGGTTTGCCTGCACGATGTTGTTTTTCGATCTCTGCGAGGACTTCTGCCCGACGACGCGTTTCGTCATTTTCTCGCATCTCTTCCGCTTCAAGCACATCTTTCATGGTGATGAGGGCAGCTTCCAGCGCATTAGCTTCAGCGAAATTCGTTTGAACTGCCATCTGCACTAGTGCCCCAAGCTGCGCTACTGCGACACGATGTCGCTCTGTCGATGTGGCAGAACTTTCTTCTCTGGAGTCAAGGAACCCAGACAGCTCCATGTCCATAACACCAGCGAGAGGTGTGTGGAACATCAGCGCGAGGAGTGCCCGTTCATGGGCCGGCATCCGTTCCAACATCCCGTCCAGCACCTCATCGTCACCTTCCTCATACCCTAAACCGGTGGGGTTGGCGGTGTGTGCAAGTCGGGCAAGACTCAGGTCGAATAAGAGGTCGACAGGCGCCTGAAGACCTTCCGGGTCTAATAGCAGATGCTGTTGGCGGGCGTCTCTGGACAACCCTTTTTCGGCAACCCTCACGACCAGTTCAAGTTCAACTGGCGTGGCTTTGTCCTTGAATCGTTCCTGCAGGCGGAATTTGTAATCAGCCGTTTTAGCGAAAATCGCATTTGAGCGCTCTCGGAAACTTTGGATCCTGGTAATTTCTTCCCTGATCGGGGTACTCACACCATTTGACAAGACCTCTGACAAAGGCACGGGTGCCAAGCGGTGCATTAGGCCGAGGATTAGATCCGGTGCGGTCGTCTCTGTCAAACCCATCTGGAAACCTGCTAAGGCTACCCTGTAATCTGTCGTGTATCTCGCACCTCGAGGCCATGCGGCTTCGAATGAGCGGATCTTGTCCTCGACTACTGTGTTGCCCTGTGCCAATTCATTCTCGGCTTCATTCTCAGCCCAGCTCTGAAAAGCAAGGGCAGTAGCAGCTCCTGACATAGTAACGAGATAATCAATCTTCGCTTCAATCCATTTGGTCCAGACTGGGGAGCCATACACAGAACGGTCGATATTCTCCCGCGTGTCTTGTACCTCATGGTCAAGCACGGTACGATCAACAGAGGCATTGAAATTCTCAAATTGGGTGACTATGTACCTTTCTGCGCGGGAAGCCGCCGCACGCATCGAGGACCGGTGGAGGCGGAAGTCAATGTCGACCCCGAGATCTGCTAATCTCCCCCGGAGCCGGTCATCCTGAACCGCGAGGTCCAAGTAGTCTACTGCTGCTTTTGCCTCGTCAACTAGGCCAAAGCCCCCAAGGGTTGATAGCCCCACAATGGTAGCTTTATTGATCGTCGAGTTCAACGAGGGATTTGCCGCGGGGTCGAACGTGGTGGTGACGGACATACCGGCTTCGTCAAGCCACTCAGGCACACCGAGCGAAAAACACCAGGCCGTGACGCAAGCGATGATCCACGCGGTGACCACGATGGCAAAACCGAAAGCAATTAGCCCTGCCGCATACGCTGATGCAAAAGCCAGCACCATAGCGGCGGTCAGGTCTACCTCGACCATCGCTTTTGTTGACAAAGAGTCAAACATGATGGCCATACAGTTCCAGAGAGGATGATAGGGTGCGCGTTTATGTTCCAAACCGTCGAACCGATCTGGCGTCAGTGTCGTCGGAAGCAGCACACGTTTTCGCTTTGTGTCTTGTTCACAAGAACTATCATAGGGGACATGCATCGCCTCGAATTTCGCCCCTAGTTGAGGTGTCACTAGATGGCGGCCCTCATAGACGATACCACGTTTGAAGTCGATTAGTCGCCCGTGGACCACGGGGATAGCCAGCGCGAAATTTTGCGTCCACCAAAACTCGATGTAGATACCATGAGGTGCTTCCTCTAAAGACGGGTTCTTTGAAGCACGCCACAGCATGGCAAAATAAAAATTTCCGACACTGAACAGGAACGGGGAGGCGCTTGCCAGGCCCGAGGCCAAAGGGAAGCCCCATAGGCCAAAGTAAGCGACCGCCGGTATGAACAACCCACATGACAAAGCTTGGACCATGGCCTTGCGGGCACCGAAAATAGCTAGCTTCCAATCTGTCCCGACGTACATCTTGAAAATCACCACGGAAATCTTCAGTCCGAAGGCGCTGAACCAGCGTGCCCAGACCGCAGCACCAGTGGGTAGCAAGATCAGAAAAATGGTCATGTCTACATCGTAACCCCACTGATTGTTCCAGAGGTGATTGGCGAAATATACCAGTAGCGCCATGAAGTTGAAACCGAACACCACGATTTGGTAATTCAAAAGAAAGGCAGCCATCTCGTAAGACGCAGCCAACCATCGCCACAAAAGGGCGAACAGGTTCCATGTCCTTCCCAATCGTGCCCTATAATACACCTTGGCGAATCGAATGTCAACCTTTAGCATGATCAGCAGCCATGCTATGCTAGGCTTGGATGGGTCCACACCTTTCCCTGCGTCATCACGAATTCGGTAATTTCTGTCAAGTGCGCGGCTGAGGATGATAACTCGGCAACCGCAGGCAGCCGCAGTTTGGACCGTCCCAGCCCCCCCATGACACACCACAGTTTCGTATTTTGGGAATTCTTTCATATCATCCCCTTCCGGGATCTCTGGGACATTGCGATACTGGGCGGGGATTCGAGCCGAACTGGATCCCATCCTGATCCCAATTTTGTAAACCCCTAGATTGCGCCTCCTCTCCAACTTGACATTTGGCCCCAAACCTCTAGGGACGTGCCCCCGGCGATTGTACGCCGACACGTACACTGGTGTGTCGCGAAAGCTGTCAATTATTAGACGGACGTGGTCCATCAAGAAACCAGCACCCCCACGCACCGGCCAGATTATATCGTCGGGAGGTGAGCAAGTGTATGGCAATGCCCGTCGTGCAGGTAGATTGGACGGTGCAAAATGTATGCCTTGGCATTGGTTTACGGTCCTCAGAGCTCGTAGGTAGCACGGTACGACGGTCCAGGCCTCGTGTCTTTCAGCTGCTGATACCAGCTCCCGACCTTCTTCGGGCGTATTTAAGATGACCACAAGTATTTGGAAGCCATGGCTTGCAAGGACAGAAGCCCCATATATGATAGGTCGAATGTCCCCTTCCGACCCAAAACAGAAGAAAGTGACCACCCCACAGGCATCCTGCATAGCCATAGGGTCACCACGCGAAGCCGGAGTTGGTGGCATTGAAATCATCTCGTATTCCATGAACCCCAATACGGTGAGGCCCCCGGGAAGCGAAGAAACCGGGGAGTTCAAAGTCATAGAGCTATCCAGAGCCCTGGATATTCCCAGCCCATGATCTTCTTGCGCAATCAGCTGGTTCTGGGCCCCCCTGTCCCAATTGTTGAACTTGTATCGGATTTCTTTGTGACCGTCTGTCATGATTGCGGTGACATTGACGGGTAGATCGGTCTCCTCTGCGCGGCCATGGAGAAGCTTCCTATTCCCTGGGAGATTGTACACAGCCACAACATCACCAAAAGCTAAGTGCACCAACTCGTCACTGCCATAAACAAAGCCGAAATGCTCGAAAGCATGCAAATTCCCGGCGAGGCACCGCCCATCGCCGCCTTTCCAGTACATGCATGAGAGGTTGACCGGCAGGAAAGACCAGCAGCAGATAGAAAAACGATCAAACTCGCCCATGTACCTCTTGATCAAAGGTTCGGGCGAAAACGATAGGTGTGCTACGTCGCTATTAAATATGACAAAACTGTGTTTATCGGTTGCCAATTGAGGGATGATCGCACGCCAATGGGCCAGGCTTCTCGAATTGACGTACACCGGAACTCTCAATATCACCAAAGTCCCGTCATCCACTAGACGCTTGGGCAACTTTTCCCCCGAAGGGACTATCACCAGTGTGAGAGGGAAGCCTTGCCATTTCGGCGGTGCTTTCGTGCGATACTTCGTGTCCATAGATGTTAATGCGATCGTTCCGCCCTCGGGCAATGATACATGAAGTAGCCGTCGCAATTCTCCCCCCACTTGCGCGCATGTCTCGATGAAAATAGGGTCGACTTTTCCTCCTCCGAAGATGCGCGCGCACACTCCTGGTGATAGTTGATGTGGCAACCATGAGTTGTGGACCCCGCACCGGCAGCCGAAATGGGGTTCCTTCTTCCGGTGGAACCACGAATCAACCCATGAAGGATGCCCGTCGTCGGAGATGTGTGTTAGTGAGAGCCTTTCACACCCGTTAGGTCTGTTGTATTCGCACTCATGAGAAGAAGCCTCGATGGCTCGGCGGGAACTTGCTGTCTGGGGTATCACACCATTTGGGAACCTGATGGCTAGCCATTCCTCATAGTCCTGCGATGAAGAGTGGGCCTCCAGATGCGCGATTTGCCTCTCCAAGGAGAAAAGCTTTGCCTTGAAGAGCGAAGGCACCCGGTGCACCTTCGGGGCAGCCGGGCCCGGCTCATCACCAATGGCCACACAAGTCGATGCAAACCAACCTTCACGAGCGTGAAACCGCCGGTCATCTGACACGTCACTGTATTCGGTGGTGCCCCTAGAAGGGTGCGCCTGGAGCGATGGGCGCTCTCGTTCCACCAACGCCCCTTCTTCTTCAAGGCGGTTAGCGTCTCCGACCACGTAATTCACCGGGACTCCCACCACTTTCAGCCAGTTTACGTACCTGGTGAGGCCAGGACGCAAAGAATCAGAATAGCCGGCCACCGCATGTTTCGACCGCCCTCGCCAGGAGGAGAGGGCGGCTTTGATTCGAGCAGGCAGGTTCCTCGGTAGCATCCCGAGTGCCGCGAGCACAAAAGGGGCAGGGGCATCAGCCAGGACGGCTTCCGATTCCTTCAAACCTTGGTAAACAACGGAAAACATGTTTATGCCAATGTGTAACACCATCATCAGCCACACCCATGTGTATTCAGCGATGACTGACAGAACGACGTGACCGAAGAGGGCGTAGAAGGCAGCATAATAATTGCGATTGTGGCTGAAAGCCCAGAAAAAGGCTTCACTGCACGCAATTAAAGCCGAGGCATAAACCCTGGCATCAGCGTTCGTGATCACGCCCCGAAGCCCTTCCTCGAGGAAACCGGATGTGGCCGCAATCAGTATATTACCGAGCAAGAAATCAAGTTTTGTACTCCGCACGGGCTCCACCCGTGAAGTTTCGACGCCCGCAGACACCCCTGTGTTTATTCTTGCCTGGCCTGACGCGAGCAAACCTGTTTCTGCGCCCTGGCGATCCGGTGGCACGAAGGGAAACCTTGTGGCAGCAAAGGGGGCCAAAGTAGACGTCTTCCAGTCGTTCGCCGGGCCGACCGTAGCCCTTCTTGGTGACCTTGGGGGAAACTGGGCTAACTTCGCTTGCCTTTCTTGTTCTTGCGCTGCTGCGACCTGTTGTCGCAGCAAGAGCACTTCTTTTGCCAACCTCGTTTGGGTGGCTTCCTGTTTAACACATCGACGAGCTTGGTCGCTTTCCTTTGCTCTAAGCGCTTTCAATTCGGACGCCATACGTCGGCCGAACCCTTGTGCCTTGGACAATTCCGACTCCAGCCGTTGGATGGCCTCCTTAGCTTCGATCCGCACCATAGCTAACGCCTCATCGCGTGCTTTGTCTCCAGCGTTTTTGATCTGGCTACCCATTTTCTGATTTGCCTCAGTCAGCATCTGTTCATGAGATGCAACCTTCGTCTTCTCTTTGCCTAGCAAGATTTGTAGCGCCTTTTCCTGTTCCTTGCTGTCGCTCAAAGCCATCTCAAGTTGTAGGGCACCCTCTTGCTGGTCTTTCAACATACTTGTGAGTGATGCATGTGCTTCGATCGCTGCAGAAAGGGCATCGCGAGCGTGAGCTTCTTTCTCTTCTAACACTGCCTTGGCACGTGACTCCGCAAGCGCCACAGACCTCAGTTCATTTATCGTGTGGTCGCCCTGCGTGAAAATTTCCACTATGTCCCCATCTAGGGCTGGAAGTTGCCGCACGGGGTTGAACATGGCTTCGATTGAGGTGAGTGTCGTGGAAGTCTCTCCACCTTCAGAAGTCACCATGGGCACGCCGTGGCGTTCGCCGAAACCTTCACCTGCGATGGTGTCGCACTCTGCCGGGTGTAGAGTGAACCATGATCTGCCCTCCGAGTCAGGGGGTGAAGGAGGTGGCTCAATCCCGACCCCAATGGACGCGGATGTAAAGCCTTTGTAAGCACCTTGAGGATTGTGAGCCAAGTCAGGGAAGGCGCCGCGCACTGCGTCAATGGTCTTGAACAATCGAAGCCCTAGGGTGACCGCGAACGAATGGTGCAATTTGTGTGTGCCTACTTGACGATGCTGGAATTCTGATGCGCCCGGCGACCTGAGGTTCTCCTCATAAAGGGCCGGGTCAGGTAACCAGAATACTACATCGTCAGCGCATTCCAGCCATAGCTCAGCAACTTTCTCAGACTGTGTGTTCACCATGACTACACCATGACTGTGCGTGGCCCACCAGGCTATCCGAAGATCGCGAGCCGCAACCTTAGGGAGGTCCTTCTCCAGGTACGATTCATGGGGGAGTTTTGACGCCCACCGCACAAATGTGTCCCCATCCAACCAGCCCCACTCGGGATTTGCCGTGATATGGTGGGTCTTTCCTGCCCCGGGAGGTGCTATGATGATGAGGGTCTTCATTTCGTCAGGCTTGTCGGGGTCTCGGCGCGTACGGCCAAAACGCTTAGCCAACATCAAATCGCCGGGGCGCGTGGAAATGAAACGCGAGAACTCTGCATATGACAAACCGCCCATGGCGAGTAGGCAACACATGATGACCCTCTTCCCTCGCGCAGGCCCCTGCAGATCGACAGACCATCCATTGTTGGTCCAGTAGAGCGCGAGAGCCCCCATGGCCTCATCAGCGAAAAGGAGAGGCGTATCCAAGAGGCCTTCGAGGAACACCCCGCGGGTCGCCTCATAGGCAATCTGCGAAGCAATCCTGCCCTTGTCTACCAATGTCAGGTTTGCACAGGTTGAACCGCGAGCCACTGCACTGAAAGCGGCCCTACGATCCAAAAGCAACACGAAGTCGTCTTGCAGGTCTTCAACTTCTACTGTGCCGGCCAGTGAGATTGCTACGAAAGGAGCCTCAACCGGCAGGACATAATTCGGATGGACCACCTTCAGGAGGTCTTGCCCGTGTAGGATGGCAACTCGAGCATTTCGTTCAAAGCACGTCAGGGCCCCGACCCCCACCCGGAAAACTAGGCGGCTATCAAAGCTATGCTTTTTGGGGTCAAGGTGGATTAGGGCTCCCACCATTGACTTCAGGCTTTCTGAAGCGTGATCAGCCATCTTGTTTAAATCATTTTCGAAATAATGGGCCATCGATGGTGTTGGATATTTGATATGCGAACCCACGATCTCTTCTAGCTTGTAAGAACCTGCCGCAATGATGGGAAGTTCAGGTTTTTCGTTACCGAAAGCCCTATCGAGAAGCCTCTCAAACCAGGGCGTTTTCATCTCATCCTCGGGCTTCTTTCCATCATTCTCAACGACAATGAGATGGTCAGATTCCTCCTCCAGCCCCGCCGGGTCCGCAGTAGATGTGCCGTCTGGTGGGTAACTCGCATCATCTACATCCTGGCGAGCCGAATTGTACGAACCTTCGCTCCCTGATCCGTCAAGTATGGCAGGCGCTTCGTCCACAAGGTCTGCGCCACCTTCATTATCTCCTGACCGACCCCCTAGGATGGTACCTCCATCTTTGACAACAAACGACACATTTTCAGGCTTTACCCCCTGTGGCTGTGACGCCGCACGCATGTCAGCACGTGCTAATGACCTTGGGTTGGGGCGTTACCTGGAACCTCGCTTTCACATCTCTGTTAGTGTCCACCATTGTGGCTCCGTGTTTCAACCTGGTTAGGGTCATTGGTGATAGCACGGCTGGACTGTTTGTTGCACGGCCTTTGGGAGCACCGACTCGCTGCTTTCAGTCTCTCCACCCCCAACTCCTGGGGCACGTTCGACATTAGCCTACGTTAGCCCTGAACATCCCTGGACACCGGGGTACCACCCAGTTTAGGCAGCAAGTAGCCTGTGATAGCACAGCAACGACCACGTTTTCTTCTCGACACTATCAAACTCATTGAAATCTCACCAGAAGATCTGGTAGGCCCCCGCACAGTCCGGCCTCTCCTCGCGTCTCCAACCAAGCATGTGGGGCAGGAGAGGGCCCACACTCTCAGCAGCGGTTTGTGTCCCACGACGAAGCCAGATCTTCAAATCCCATCGTCGAGGGGATGATCCACGACCTGATCATCACAGCGGTCCGACCCTCCATCCGGGTCAGAGGTCTCATCAGCTGCACGAAAACCAACTTTTGCGCCGGTTTTGTCCGGCCGCACACACCCCAGGTCCCCCACTCAGGGACCAGGGGTGCGCACTGCCGCCTGCTGTGGCGGCTCACTCGAAACAGACGTTGAACGTTTCGAGTGCGTTTTATAGGGATCATGTTAATCTTGAACATGGCTTCCTTCAACCGTGAACTGCGCCCCGTCGCAGACACGTAC
>Ga0256411_1000067_pt1 | contig 12922 bp, 10 predicted proteins | sample WCR_12metaT_FD_190056 | JGI IMG/M metagenome (GOLD analysis project Ga0256411, IMG submission 190056) | Metatranscriptome of seawater microbial communities from Monterey Bay, California, United States - WCR_12 (Metagenome Metatranscriptome) | ecosystem: Environmental > Aquatic > Marine > Coastal...
AAAAAAAACCCCCAACTTTGGTTGAGGGTAAGAGTTTAAGCTTCTCCCGCGGGCCCAAAGTTTAAAGGAATGGGCGGTTGCTCTTTAGAATCAATCTCACCGTGGCTTTCTTCATAGCGACTGATGTTATCGGCCAATGCACTTTGAAACCTTTTGGCGTGTTCCGGGGTCAAAATGATCCTGGACTTTACTTTTGCCTTGGGTGTACCGGGCATAATGGCCACAAAATCTATCACAAACTCTGATGGCGAGTGATTGATGATGGCCAAATTGGAATAAGTACCTTCAGCGGTAGCTTCATCCAATTCGATATTGATCTGTTGTTCGTTTTGCTGTTTGGGATCGCTCATGAACTATAAATTAACTTCTTGTTGTTGTTCTTCCTTGTCAATTAGCAAGCTGGTGTACTCGTCTTTGGATCCAACGATGATGTTGTCGTACGCTCTCAAACCGGTACCGGCAGGGATTTTGTGTCCGACAATAACATTTTCCTTCAATCCTTCGAGGGAGTCGATTTTTCCGTTGACTGCCGCTTCGTTCAGTACTTTGGTCGTCTCTTGGAAAGAGGCCGCAGAGATGAATGATTTGGTCTGTAGTGAAGCACGTGTAATCCCTTGAAGTTCGGGGGTAGCAGTAGCCGAAGCAGCGTCACGCGCTACCACAGGTGCTTTGTCTTCACGGATCAACAGGGAATTTTCGTCACGCAATTGACGTGCGGTGATCATTTGACCTGCTTTTAGGTTTTCAGATGCGCCTACTTCTTCAACGATTTTCTTACCGAATAAACTGTCGTTCTCGATGATAAAATCAGTTTTGTAAACCAACTGTCCTTCGAGGAAGATAGAATCTCCCGGATCTTGGATTTTAACCTTACGCATCATCTGACGCACCACTACTTCAAAGTGTTTGTCATTGATCTTCACCCCTTGCAATCGATAAACCTCTTGTACCTCATTCACCAGGTATTGTTGTACTGCTGATGGGCCTTTGATTTTAAGGATATCAGTAGGGGTTATAGAGCCGTCAGAAAGTGGCATTCCGGCTTTGACAAAGTCATTTTCCTGAACCAAAATCTGATTGGACAATTTAACCAAGTATTTTTTGATGTCACCAAATTTGGACTCAACGATGATTTCGCGGTTTCCTCTTTTGATTTTACCAAAAGAAACCACACCATCGATCTCAGACACCACAGCCGGGTTAGAAGGATTACGGGCTTCAAATAATTCTGTCACCCTTGGCAGACCTCCGGTAATATCACCGGACTTGGCAGATTTCCTTGGAATTTTGACCAGGATTTTCCCTTCTTTGATCTTTTCGCCATCATTAACAATCAAGTGCGCTCCTACGGGTAGATTATAGGAACGTAGAGTATTGCCTTTGGTATCATTAATGTGAAGCGTAGGAATCAATTTCTTATTTCGAGATTCAGAAATAACCTTCTCTTGGAATCCGGTTTGCTCATCAATTTCAACCTGATAAGTAACTCCTTGCTCAATGTTTTCAAAACTGATTTTTCCGGAGAATTCCGAAACAATTACACCATTAAAGGGATCCCACTGACAAATGACATCGCCTTTTTTGATTTTAGATCCTTTCTCAATGAAGATAGAAGATCCATAAGGGATGTTGTGGGTATTGAGTACATTTTTGGTCTTGGAATCAACCAATTTCAATTCAGTGGTTCTGGAGATGACGATATTGGCTTCATTGCCTTCAGCATCCTCTCCTTTAACGGTTTTCAGATCTTCAATTTGTGCAATTCCGTCAAACTTGGCTACCAATCGGTTTTCCTCAGAAATATTTCCGGCCACACCTCCTACGTGGAATGTTCTCAGTGTCAACTGTGTTCCGGGCTCTCCAATAGATTGGGCTGCAACAACGCCTACCGCTTCTCCTTTTTGAACCATTTTACCCGTGGAAAGGTTTCTACCATAACATTTGGCACATATCCCTTTAAGGGCTTCACATGTCAATGGAGATCGCACTTCAACACTGTTAATGGGTGCATTCTCGATGCGCTTCACTACGACTTCTGTAATCTGTTCTCCGGCTTCAACCAATATTTCATCTGTTCGTGGATCGACAAAGGTCTGTAAAGACACACGCCCCAGTATACGCTCGCCCAAAGATTCTACGATTTCTTCGTTTTTCTTCAAGGGTTCAACCTCTATTCCCCTGAGGGTGCCACAATCTTCAAGATTGATAATTACATCCTGAGATACATCCACCAATCTTCGGGTCAAATAACCTGCATCGGCAGTTTTCAATGCCGTATCTGCCAGTCCTTTTCTCGCCCCGTGGGTAGAAATAAAGTATTCCAAAATGGACAATCCTTCTTTAAAGTTAGAAAGGATGGGGTTTTCGATAATCTCTCCTCCACCAACATTCGATTTTTTAGGTTTTGCCATTAATCCTCGCATTCCAGTCAACTGACGGATTTGCTCCTTGGATCCCCTGGCTCCTGAATCCAACATCATGTATACAGAGTTAAAACCTTGTTGATCTTCACTAATACGCTTCATGGCCAACTCGGTCAGCTTGGCATTTGTTGAAGTCCAAACATCGATAACTTGATTGTAACGTTCGTTGTTGGTGATCAATCCCATATTGTAGTTTCCGGAAATACCATCAACTTGGGTGTTGGCATCCTCGATCATATCGATTTTTTCCTTGGGAATGATAATGTCTCCCAAGCTAAATGACAGCCCTCCTTTAAAAGCGAATCCATAGCCCATGCTCTTGATCTTATCCAAGAACTCAGCGGTTTCAGGAACACTGGTTACTTTTAGAATTTTACCAATGATCTCTCTAAGATTCTTCTTGGTCAATACTTCGTTAAAGTATCCTGCATTTTCAGGAACAACCTCATTAAACAATATACGACCTACGGTAGATTCGATGATTTGATATACCAGTTCGCCATCTTCGTTAAAGTCTTTGGCTCTTATTTTGACCATAGCATTGAGATCCACGCGCTTTTCGTTGTAGGCAATATGGACTTCTTCAACAGAATAGAAAGTCAAACCTTCTCCCTTGACGGGAACTTCTTTGGTTGATTTTCTGGCTTTGGTCATATAGTAAAGTCCCAATACCATATCCTGTGAAGGAACTGTGATGGGAGAACCGTTGGCAGGATTGAGGATATTGTGGGAGGCCAACATCAAAAGTTGCGCTTCCAAAATGGCTTCCGGCCCTAGGGGGAGGTGAACGGCCATTTGATCCCCGTCAAAGTCGGCATTAAAGGCGGTACATACCAGCGGGTGTAACTGAATGGCTTTTCCTTCAATCAACTTGGGTTGAAAAGCTTGAATTCCCAATCGGTGCAAGGTGGGAGCCCTGTTCAATAATACCGGGTGGCCTTTCAATACATTTTCCAAAATGTCCCAAACCACAGGTTCTTTACGGTCGATGATCTTTTTGGCAGATTTAACGGTTTTAACAATTCCTCTTTCGATCAGTTTTCTGATGATAAAAGGCTTGTAAAGCTCGGCAGCCATGCCCTTGGGCAGTCCACATTCAAAAAGTTTTAATTCGGGTCCCACTACAATCACTGATCGTGCAGAATAATCTACCCTTTTACCCAATAGGTTTTGACGAAAACGTCCTTGCTTTCCTTTAAGGGAATCTGAAAGAGATTTTAGGGGACGATTAGAATCTGTTTTTACAGCCGAGGATTTTCTGGTATTGTCGAACAATGAATCCACAGATTCCTGTAGCATTCGCTTTTCGTTTCTCAAGATCACTTCAGGGGCTTTGATTTCCACCAATCGCTTTAGACGGTTGTTTCTGATTATGACACGACGGTACAAATCATTCAAATCTGATGTGGCAAAGCGTCCACCATCCAAAGGAACCAAAGGTCTCAATTCCGGTGGGATGACAGGAATGACCTTCATGATCATCCATTCGGGTAGATTTTCCCTGTTTTCGTTGGCATCTTTAAAAGCCTCTACGACCTGAAGTCTCTTAAGGGCTTCGGTTTTTCTTTGCTTAGAAGTCTCGTTATTGGCTTTGTGACGCAATTCATAGGAGAGGGCTTCGAGATCAATTCTCGACAACAATTCGATCAAACATTCGGCGCCCATTTTGGCGATGAACTTTTCGGGATCACTTTCTTCGAGGAATTGGTTTTCGGGTGGCAATTGCTCCATGATATTGAGGTACTCCTCCTCGGTAAGGAAATCCATCTTTTGGACGGGCTCTCCTTCCTCGTTTTTGGTATTACCGGGTTGGATAACCACATAACGTTCGTAATAAATGATCATGTCCAATTTCTTGGAAGGCAAACCTAAAAGGTATCCAATTTTATTGGGCAGTGATCTGAAATACCAGATATGAGCCACGGGAACCACCAAGTTGATGTGCCCAACACGGTCACGTCTTACTTTTTTCTCGGTGACTTCAACTCCACAACGGTCACAAACAATTCCTTTGTATCGGATACGCTTGTATTTACCACAGGCACACTCAAAATCTTTGACCGGACCAAAGATTCGCTCACAAAACAGACCGTCACGTTCGGGTTTGTGGGTTCTGTAGTTGATCGTTTCAGGCTTGAGAACTTCGCCTCTGGAATTGCCCAGGATGACCTCCGGGGAGGACAAACCTATGGATATTTTATTGAATTTCTTTTGGGTAATGATTTCGTTATTTCTATGCATAACTCAGCTGCAATGTTTTAATTATTCTTCTAATCTGATGTCTAATCCTAATCCTTTCAGCTCGTGCATCAATACGTTGAAAGATTCCGGTAATCCGGGTTCTGGAAGGGTTTCCCCTTTCACGATGGATTCATAGGTTTTGGCACGACCAATGACATCGTCTGACTTAACGGTTAATATCTCTTGCAAGGTACTGGAGGCACCATAGGCTTCCAGAGCCCAAACTTCCATTTCACCAAATCGCTGACCTCCAAACTGGGCTTTACCTCCCAATGGTTGTTGGGTGATCAAAGAGTAAGGTCCAATGGATCTTGAGTGCATTTTGTCATCAACCATATGTCCGAGTTTCAACATGTAGATCACCCCTACAGTTGCAGGTTGATCGAAACGTTCTCCTGTACCACCGTCGTAGAGATAAGTGTGACCATAGCGGGGAATTCCAGCACTGTCGGTCAACTCATTGATTTCGTCAATGGTGGCTCCGTCAAAAATTGGCGTGGCATATTTTTGCCCCAAATCCAATCCGGCCCATCCAAGAACGGTTTCGTATATCTGACCGATGTTCATCCGCGAGGGTACCCCTAATGGATTCAATACAATGTCTACCGGAGTACCGTCTTCGAGGAAAGGCATTTCCTCCTCTCGGACAATTCGGGCAACAATACCTTTATTCCCGTGACGTCCTGCCATTTTATCTCCAACCTTGAGTTTACGCTTTTTAGCGATGTAAACCTTGGCCAGTTTTTTGACTCCGGCAGGAAGTTCATCCCCAACACTGATGGTGAATTTTTCTCTTCTGAGCGAACCTTGAAGATCATTTTCTTTGATCTTGTAGTTGTGGATCAAATCCGCAATCAATTTGTTTGTCGCATCTGTGGTGGTCCATGTTCCTTTGGTCAGGTGAGTATAGTCTTCAACCGCAGTCAGCATTTTAAGGGTGTATTTTTTTCCTTTGGGTAGGATTTCCTCCCCCAGGTCGTTTTGCACCCCTTGACAGGTCTTACCGTTGACAATATTAAACAGCTTTTCAATCAAGATCCCCTTTAACTCTTCAAATTTGACTTCAAATTTCTGGTCTAATGATTCAAGTTCTTGCTTGTCTTGATTTCTCTTTCTTTTGTCCTTGACCGAACGGGTAAACAATTTTTTATCGATAACTACCCCTCTGAGGGATGGAGGTGCTTTGAGAGAAGCATCTTTTACATCTCCGGCCTTGTCTCCAAAGATGGCTCGCAAAAGCTTTTCTTCAGGAGAAGGATCGGACTCTCCTTTGGGGGTTATTTTACCGATCAAAATATCACCGGGATTTACCTCTGCACCGATACGGATCATTCCGTTTTCGTCCAGATCTTTGGTAGCTTCCTCACTGATGTTTGGAATATCATCGGTCAATTCTTCCGTTCCGAGTTTGGTATCTCTTACATCGATAGAATATTCGTCTATGTGAATGGAAGTAAAGATATCTTGTCGAACGACCCGCTCAGAGATCACGATGGCATCCTCAAAGTTATATCCTTTCCACGGCATAAAGGCCACTTTCATATTTCTTCCCAAGGCCAACTCCCCTTTTTGGGTAGCATAACCTTCGGAAAGTACCTGACCTTTTGCTACTCGATCGCCTTTTTTGACGATGGGTTTTAGGTTAATACAGGTTCCTTGGTTGGTTTTTCTGAATTTGATCAGATCATAGGTCTTGGTATCACCGTCAAAGGTCACCAATTTTTGATCCTCTGTCATATCGTATTTGATGGTTACCTTATTGGCATCAACATACTCTACCACTCCATCTCCTTCTGCATTGATCAACACCCTGGAGTCAGAAGCAACTTGTCTTTCCAATCCGGTTCCAACAATGGGAGACTCCGGACGTAAAAGAGGAACTGCCTGACGCATCATGTTAGATCCCATCAAAGCCCTGTTGGCATCATCGTGCTCCAAGAAAGGGATCAAAGAGGCTGAGATAGAGGCAATTTGGTTGGGGGCCACATCCGTATAGTTGATTTCGTCGGGGGTTACCACAGGAAAATCCGCTTGATCCCGAGCAATTACTTTTTCAGAAGTTATTTTTCCACCTTTATCGTATGGGATATTGGCTTGCGCAATCAATTGGTTTTCTTCTTCCTCTGCACTGAGGTAGATGGTATTGTCCAAATCGATTTTTCCGTCATTCACCTTGCGGTAAGGGGTTTCTATAAATCCGAGGTTGTTTACTTTGGCATAGACCCCCAAAGAAGAGATCAATCCAATGTTTGGCCCTTCCGGAGTTTCGATAGGACAAAGCCTGCCGTAGTGGGTATAGTGAACATCACGCACCTCAAATCCTGCGCGCTCTCTTGAGAGACCACCGGGACCCAATGCTGATAATCTTCTTTTGTGGGTAATCTCAGCCAATGGATTGGTTTGATCCATGAACTGCGACAACTGGTTGGTTCCAAAAAAAGTATTGATCACCGAAGAAAGCGTTTTGGCATTGATCAAGTCAATGGGTGTAAACACCTCGTTGTCTCTGACGTTCATTCGCTCGCGAATGGTTCGGGCCATTCTGGCCAATCCAACACCAAACTGAGATGAAAGTTGTTCTCCAACAGTTCTAACCCTTCTGTTGGAAAGGTGATCAATATCATCGATCTCTGCTTTGGAGTTGATCAACTCGATCAAGTACTTGACAATGGTAATGATGTCTACTTTGGTCAAAATCTGCTTGTCCATCTCAACTTCGAGGTTGAGTTTTTTGTTCATTCGGTAACGTCCTACTTCTCCTAGATTGTATCGCTGATCAGAAAAGAAGAGTTTGTCAATGATACCACGAGCGGTATCCTCATCGGGTGGCTCAGCATTCCTCAATTGTCGGTAGATGTGCTCTACGGCTTCTTTTTCAGAGTTGGTAGGGTCTTTTTGTAGGGTATTGTGAATGATAGCATAGTCGGACATATGGGCATCTTCCTTGTGCAGGAGTATGGTTTTTACATCTGCTTCAAGGATCATTTCGATGTGCTCTTTTTCCAAGAGGGTATCACGATCGATGATGATTTCGTTTCGTTCGATGGAAATCACCTCTCCCGTATCTTCATCCACAAAATCCTCATGCCATGTTTTCAAAACACGTGCAGCGAGTTTGCGGTCAAGTACTTTCTTCAATCCGGTTTTGGAGACTTTTACCTCTTCTGCCAGATCAAATATTTCTAAAATATCTTTATCACTTTCGTAACCAATAGCTCTGAAGAGTGTGGTTACGGGTAATTTTTTCTTTCTGTCAATGTAGGCATACATGACACTGTTGATGTCGGTAGCAAATTCAATCCATGAACCTTTAAAAGGAATGACTCTTGCCGAGTAGAGTTTGGTTCCATTGGCATGGAAAGATTGTCCAAAAAAGACACCGGGAGAACGGTGCAATTGAGATACTACAATACGCTCTGCCCCGTTGATTACAAAAGTACCACTGGGGGTCATATAAGGTATTGTACCCAAAAATACGTCTTGGACGATGGTTTCGAAGTCCTCGTGTTCCGGATCGGTACAAAACAATTTTAGTCTTGCTTTGAGGGGGACAGAATAAGTCAAGCCCCTTTCGATACATTCTTGAATGGAATAACGAGGTGGATCAACGAAATAGTCGATAAATTCTAGTACAAACTGGTTTCGGGTATCCGTGATCGGAAAGTTTTCTTTGAAGGTATTAAAAAGACCTTCTTCGATCCTTTCGTCAGATTTGGTTTCCAACTGGAAAAAATCTTGGAAGGATTTGATTTGAATATCAAGGAAATCTGGGTAATTGGGTGAGTCCTTTGCGGCAGCAAAATTGACTCGAATGGATTGTGTATTCGGCATCTACATTAATTTATTAGTATCCAACAATTGGGTGTAAAACCCTAGGGGCGTTATGAAACACAAAATGGTTTAGGCCTATGGAGGTCATCCAAAAGCCTAAACCTTGTTTGTTGTGAGATAAGAACTATTTCAGTTCGACCTCAGCTCCTGCTTCTTCAAGCGACTTTTTAAGTCCTTCGGCTTCGTCCTTAGAAACTGCTTCCTTAACGTTGCTTGGTACATTATCAACCAATTCTTTGGCTTCTTTCAAACCAAGACCGGTCAATTCTTTTACCAATTTAACAACTGCAAGTTTTGAACCACCAGCAGCAGTTAGTACTACATCGAATTCTGATTTTTCCTCTGCGGCGGCTTCTCCACCACCAGCAGCAGCGCCACCGGCAACAGCTACAGCTGCAGCAGCGGGCTCAATTCCGTACTCGTCTTTTAAAATATCGGCCAATTCGTTGACTTCTTTTACCGTCAAATTAACCAGTTGTTCTGCGAATTCTTTTAAATCTGCCATTTTTTCTATTTGAATTTTCTTGTTTTAAATATTTGTAATTTTTGAATGTTTATTCATTTGAACGATTACCGCTCGGACAATGTTTTTAGGATTCCTGAAATATTCGATCCACCTGATTGAAGTGCTGAAATAACATTTTTGGCGGGAGATTGAAGTATTGTAATCACTTCTCCAATCAACTCCTCTTTTGACTTAATGGATTCCAATACGTCAATTTGGTCGTCGCCTATGTAAATGGCCTCTTCAATATAGGCCCCTTTCAATAAAGGTTTTTCGGATTTTTTACGGAAAGTTTTGATCAGTTTGGCTGGGGTATTACCCACCTCAGAAAACATCAAAGAGGTATTGCCTTTCAAAACTTCTTGCAAATCTCCAAAGTCTTTGTCAGAGGCCTCCATGGCTTTGGCCAATAGGGTGTTCTTGACAACAGACAATTTGATGTTTGCCTTAAAACATGCCCTGCGCAATGCTGTCGTTTGAACTGCATCGAGACCGGCAATATCGGTCAAATAAAGATTTTTTACCGAGGATAATTTGTCGGTTAAATCTTGGATTTCTTGTGCTTTTTGCTCTTTTGTCATTCCTTAAATTTAAAGGCTAAGCCATTTTGGTTTCAATGCCAATTCCGGGACTCATAGTACTGGACATGGAAATGCTTTTGATATAAGTTCCTTTGATGGTAGTGGGTTTCAACTTGTGAATGGTCTTGAGCAACTCATTGGCATTCTCTTCGATCTTTTTGGGTTCGAAAGAGACTTTTCCAATGGAAGCGTGAACGATTCCATTTTTATCCACTTTAAAATCAATTTTTCCTCCTTTAACATCAGTAACTGCTTTTTTGATGTCCATGGTTACAGTCCCGGTTTTGGGATTGGGCATTAAACCTCTGGGACCTAAAACACGTCCCAAGGGGCCCAATTTACCCATCACACTGGGCATGGTAACAATTACATCGACGTCTGTCCAGCCATCTTTGATTTTCTGAAGGTACTCATCCAAGCCTATGAAGTCGGCACCTGCCTCCTTTGCTTCTGCTTCTTTGTCGGGAGTAACCAAGGCCAAAACCCTGAGGGTTTTACCCGTCCCGTGAGGAAGTGTAACCACACCTCTGACCATTTGATTGGCCTTTTTGGGATCTACACCCAAACGAATGGCCAAGTCTATTGACGCATCGAATTTTGTAGTGGTCACATCTTTGACCAAAGAAGAAGCATCTGCAACAGAGTACAAGGACTTAGTGTCCAATTTGGCTCTGGCTTCTTTTTGTTTTTTTGATAATCTTGCCATAACTAATTTTTTAAGAGTTAGAAGGGAATTCTCCTTTGACAGTGAATCCCATCGAACGGGCAGTACCGGCTACCATTTTCATAGCTGATTCTACGGTAAATGCATTTAAATCCTGCATTTTATCCTCAGCAATGGTTCTGACTTGATCCCAAGTAACCGAGGCCACTTTGGTTCTGTTGGGTTCGCCGGAACCCTTTTTAGCTTTGGCTGCTTCCATCAATTGAACGGCCGCCGGAGGTGTCTTAATTACAAATTCAAATGATTTGTCTTTGTATACAGAAATCACTACGGGTAATACTTTTCCGGGTTTATCCTGGGTTCGCGCATTGAATTGCTTACAAAACTCCATGATATTGACTCCTGCGGCACCTAGCGCGGGTCCAACCGGTGGCGATGGATTCGCAGCACCTCCCCGAACTTGAAGTTTAAGAACTTTATCTATTTCTTTTGCCATTATCTAATAATTAACGTTGTAGAAGTTTCAAGTGGAAGCTAAAACTTCTGGTATCAGTAACATTTATAATTTTTCTACTTGCATATAACTCAATTCCAGAGGGGTCTTTCGACCAAAAATCTTCACCATCACCTCAAGTTTTCTCTTTTCTTCATTCACCTTTTCAATAGATCCATTGAAACCGTTGAAAGGCCCGTCGATCACCTTGACATTCTCTCCTCGGGAAAAGGGGATTGCAATGTGTTCTGTGGTCATGGTCAACTCGTCTACTTTACCCAACATCCTGTTGACCTCGGAGGTTCTCAGGGGAACAGGATCTCCTCCTTTGGTCTCCCCCAAAAATCCAATGACATTGGTTACAGATTTTATGATGTGGGGAATTTCTCCGGTCAAATTGGCTTTGATCATGATGTAACCGGGGAAGTATACTTTTTCTTTGTTAATTTTTTTTCCATTACGGATTTGGACTACTTTTTCCATGGGCACCAAAATATCTTCAACCTGATCGGCATAGCCCAAACGGCTAATTTCGCTCATGATATAGTCTTTGATTTTGGCTTCTTGACCGCTCACCGCTCTGATTACATACCAATTTTTTGTGACGACTTCTGCCATGTTTACCCGTTAATCAATTGAAAATAGAATCCTACCACTTCGGAAAGCACGGTATCAGCTCCCCAAATGGCGAGCGAGAAAATCACCGAAAACACCAAAACAATAACGACCAAACGTTGAAGTTCAGCACGGGGTGTCCAAGACACATTGTTTCTCAGTTCTTCGAAAGAATCTCTTATGTAGTCAATAATGGCTGACATACTGTTGTTTATTTTTTTGCACGGGTTGAGAGGCTCGAACTCCCGACACCTGGTTTTGGAGACCAGTGCTCTACCAACTGAGCTAAACCCGTTTTTATTTGACACAAAAGGCATCCGCCAGAGGCGGACACCTTAAGGTCATACTAAAAACTTTATTGTTTAGTCTAAAATCTCAGTAACCTGACCTGCTCCAACAGTTCTCCCCCCTTCACGGATCGCAAATCTAAGACCTACGTTCAATGCAATGGGTTGAATCAAATCTACTGTGATGGTAAGGTTATCACCAGGCATAACCATCTCAACTCCATCAGGCAATACAATATTTCCTGTTACGTCGGTAGTTCTTACATAAAACTGTGGACGATAGTTGTTATGGAAAGGTGTATGACGACCTCCTTCTTCTTTTTTTAAGATATAAACCTCAGCTTTAAACTTGGCATGAGGAGTAACAGAACCAGGCTTACAAATAACCATACCTCTTTTGATGTCTGTTTTTTCAACACCTCTCAAAAGGATACCTACGTTATCACCTGCTTCTCCTCGGTCTAAAATTTTTCTGAACATTTCTACACCCGTAATGGTAGACTTCATTTTTTCAGCTCCCATTCCGATGATGTCAACTTCGTCGCTTGTGTTGGCAACTCCGGTTTCGATTCGTCCTGTAGCTACAGTTCCTCGACCAGTAATGGAGAAAACATCTTCCACTGGCATCAAGAAATCTTTGTCTACATCACGCTTTGGCAATTCGATCCATGCGTCAACTTCTTTCATTAACTCAAGTACTGTATTTACCCATTTTTGCTCACCGTTCAATGCACCAAGCGCGGAACCGAGTACAACAGGAGTATTATCTCCGTCATAATCGTAGAAAGAAAGCAATTCTCTTACTTCCATTTCAACCAACTCCAAAAGCTCTTCATCGTCCACCATATCGGCCTTGTTCAAGAAAACTACAATTCTTGGAACACCTACCTGTCTTCCCAACAAGATGTGCTCGCGGGTTTGTGGCATTGGTCCGTCGGTTGCAGCAACAACAAGGATTGCACCGTCCATCTGTGCAGCACCTGTAACCATGTTCTTTACATAGTCAGCGTGACCAGGACAGTCAACGTGTGCATAGTGACGATTTTCCGTTTGATATTCAACGTGTGAAGTATTAATGGTTATACCACGTTCTTTTTCTTCAGGTGCGTTATCAATTTGATCAAAGCTTCTTGCTTCGGACATTCCAGCGTCTGCAAGCACTTTTGTAATCGCAGCTGTAAGGGTTGTTTTACCGTGATCTACGTGGCCGATGGTTCCAATGTTTAAATGGGGTTTTGACCGATCAAAAGTTTCTTTAGCCATAATTTAAGTTGTATGTATA
>Ga0256411_1000072_pt1 | contig 12716 bp, 23 predicted proteins | sample WCR_12metaT_FD_190056 | JGI IMG/M metagenome (GOLD analysis project Ga0256411, IMG submission 190056) | Metatranscriptome of seawater microbial communities from Monterey Bay, California, United States - WCR_12 (Metagenome Metatranscriptome) | ecosystem: Environmental > Aquatic > Marine > Coastal...
CTTTCTTGCAATAGTAAATAATAATTTTAAGCCAGGGTGGTGGAATTGGTATACACGCTGGGTTTAGGTTCCAGTTCCTTTGGAGTAAGGGTTCAAGTCCCTTTCCTGGTAAATTCAATTTAAAAATATGTTAGCTACTCTTTTAATTATTCTAAAGATTCTTGCGATTGTTGTTCCTGTATTAATTTCTGTTGCGTACTTTACTTTAGTAGAGCGTAAATTAATGGGTTCTATCCAGCGTCGTCGAGGTCCGAATGTAATTGGTTATCTTGGTTTATTGCAACCTTTAGCAGATGGTTTAAAATTATTCGCTAAAGAGACTATTTTACCAAGTAATGCCAATACAGTTCTTTTTGTAATGGCCCCCATGATTACTTTTATTCTTAGTATGATGGGTTGGGCTGTGATACCTTTCGGAGAAGGTATTGTTTTGTCAAATATTAATGTAGGTATTTTATACTTATTTGCTGTGTCATCATTAAGTGTTTATGGTATTATTTTATCTGGATGGGCTAGTAACTCGAAATATGCTTTTTTAGGAGCTATTAGATCAGCTGCTCAAATGATTTCATATGAAGTTTCTATTGGTTTTATCGTTGTTACCGTTGTCATTTGCGCTGGTTCATTCAATTTAAGTGAAATTGTTTTGGCGCAATCAAAAGTTTGGTACATACTTCCATTATTTCCTATGTTTCTAATGTTTTTTGTTTCGGCTCTTGCAGAAACAAACAGACACCCTTTCGATTTACCAGAAGCAGAAGCAGAGTTAGTTTCAGGTTATAATGTTGAATATTCTGCTATGGGATTTGCATTGTTCTTTTTAGGAGAATATGCAAACATGTTATTAATGAGTGCATTAACTTCTATCTTGTTTTTAGGTGGTTGGTTGCCGATTTTTAATATTTTTCCCTTTAATTTTATCCCTGGACCTATTTGGCTTGCGGTTAAAATGCTAATTTTTGTTGTGTTATTTTGTTGGATACGTGCTGCGTTACCTCGTTACCGTTATGACCAATTAATGAGTCTTGGATGGAAAACTTTTTTACCCCTGTCACTCTGTTGGTTATTTTTTACGGCTTCGGTTTTAATTAGTTTTAATTGGTTACCTGCGTAAAAACAGAAGATAAAGAGATTAATAATCAAAAAAATAATAAAAATGTTACGAAAATATAAAATTGCCATAAATTCTCATAATTTAGATAGTATTAAAAAGATCGAGGATTGCTTAAAAACTATTGATTGCGAAAGTAGAAAAGTATTTCTACCAAAAAGAAAAAAAATATTCACGTTGTTAAGATCGCCGCACGTGAATAGTAAATCTAAGGAGCATTTTCAATTAGAAAAATATCGGCGTCTCTTCTATTTAAAAATTTCATTACCATCTTTACGACAATTTTTAGAAAGTTTACCTAATGACCTTCATATCAAAATTGTAGAGTTTGATTAATTTATCGGAAAATAACGCAGTTTGGTAGCGTGTCTGCTTTGGGAGCAGAAAGTCATGTGTTCAAATCACATTTTTCCGTAAAAAATAAAAAAAAAAAGATGAGTACAAATATTTTAGTAAAAAGAAATAGACAAAGACATCCATTTCATTTAGTTGATCCTAGTCCATGGCCTTTTGTAGGGTCTTTTGGGGCTTTATCTTTAACTTTTGGAGGTGTTATGTATATGCACAACTACTCTGGTGGTTGGACTCTATTCCTTTCAGGTTTTTTAACAATTTTATTTGTTATGTATAGTTGGTGGCGTGATATTATTCGTGAGGGTACTTTTGAAGGACAACATACTTTTGTTGTGCAAAAAGGTTTACGTATGGGAATGCTATTATTTATTGTTTCAGAAATTATGTTTTTCTTTGCATTTTTCTGGGCATTTTTTGATTCTAGTATTAAGCCAGCTATCGCTATTGGAGGTGTTTGGCCACCTAATGGATTAGAAATTCTAAATCCTTGGGGAGTGCCTTTATTAAACACAGTTATTCTATTGAGCTCTGGTGCCACAGTTACATGGGCGCACCATGCAATTGTTGCCGGAGCGAAACGTAGTGCCGTTATCAGTCTAATTTTAACAGTTGTTTTAGCTATCCTTTTCACAGCTCTTCAAGTTCTTGAGTATGTAGAAGCGCCATTTAGTATTTCAGATGGTATTTATGGATCTTGTTTCTTTATGGCAACAGGATTTCATGGGTTTCACGTTTTTATTGGAACTTGTTTTTTATCTATTTGTTTAGGAAGACTATTACTAAACCATTTTACAAGAGAGCACCATTTCGGTTTTGAAGCAGCCGCGTGGTATTGGCATTTTGTAGATGTTGTTTGGTTATTCTTATTTGTTACAATTTATTGGTGGGGTTCTTAATTATATAAAAATATGCAATTTTTATCAAGTCCGTTAGAGCAATTTCAAATTTTACCTATTGTACAATTACATTTAGGAATCTTTGATTTTTCTATTACTAACGTTACATTAATTCTTACTTTAGGTATTGGTTCAGTTATTTTTGTTTTATATTCATTATTATCAGAAGAAGGAAATTTTTCTGTAGTGCCGAATAGAATTCAATTTGTTTTTGAAATGTTTTATGAGCTTATTTTCAACATGTTAAATGATGTTGTTGGACCTGCAGGAAAAAATTACTTTCCTTATGTGTTTACATTATTTACTTTTGTAGTAACTTCAAATGTAATCGGTTTAGTTCCATATAGTTTTACCATTACAAGCCATTTAATCGTTACTTTTGCATTAGCTTTAATGACTTTTGTAGGTATCAATCTAATTTGTATTAGAGAACACGGTATGAATTTTTTCTCTTTATTTTTACCTCCAGGATCAGGTATTTATTTAGCGATCTTATTAGTGCCTATTGAGCTAGTGTCTTACATTTTCAGACCTATTAGTTTATCTGTTCGATTATTTGCGAATATGATGGCAGGACACACTCTTTTAAAGGTTATTGCTGGTTTTGCGTGGTCTATGATGCTTGCTGGTGGTGGTCTTTTAATCGCACACGTTGTTCCTTTAGCAATTTTAATCCTATTAATGGGTCTTGAGTTAGGTGTAGCTTTAATTCAGTCTTACGTATTTACAATTTTAACTTGTATTTATTTAAGTGACGCTATCAACTTACACTAAGATTTTCAAAAATTAAGTTACGAAAGTAGCTGTTTCGCTCAAAAAGGCTGAGGTTTGTAATTCAATTGGTTAGAATATACCGCTCATAACGGTAAAGTTGCAAGTTCAAGTCTTGTCAAACCTTTAAATAAAATCGTGGGAAAGTAGTTCAATTGGTAGAATAGTGGTTTCCAAAACCATTGGTTGCGGGTTCAAGTCCTGCCTTTCCTGTAGTTGAAGGAAGTAGGATTCGAACCTACGTAAGAAAATCTAACAGATTTACAGTCTGCCACCTTTAACCTCTCAGTCATTCCTTCAAAATTTCTAGTCTTAAATACGCCTTTTTTTCTTTGATCGGCAGCCATTGTGTGATTGACTAGTTTTTTCGACTATTTTTTTGATTCTTATGTTTTTTTTAATAAAACCTTTTATTATAGCTCTGCGACCTTTACCTATACCATTAAAAACAACAATAATATCATTCACATTTTGGCTTTGCAAGTAGTCTCCGTAAGCTTCCCCTAAAACTTGTGCTGCTTGAGAAGAAGATCTTTTTGCTCCGTTAAAACCTACACAACCACAACTTAATGTGTAATTTTTATTTAAGTTCTTTGAAGATAATATACTATTATTCGAACTAGTTTTCGCGTAAATAATTGAGTTTTTCTCCATTAATATTTTTTGGCTGTTTTTGAATTTGTGTGTGTTCGTTGACCACGTCTTGGTAACTTATTTTTTATACGATTTCCTTTATAATTTCTTATTTTGATGTGTTCTTCATTTGTTTCTATAAGAATTTTTTTTAAATCATTACCTGTTATATATTCTTTTTGAATATAATTTATAATTTTATTTTGAATATTTTTATTTATTTCTTTAAGTTTGGTTTGTGGTTTAATTCCAAACTCTTGGCACAAAATTACCGATCGTTTTTTCCCTACACCAAAAATACCTTGTATTGCAGATGAAATAGGTTTGTTATCGGAAATTTCAGTATTTAATATATAGACCATATAGAGTATTTAAAAATGCATTTTTAGCTCAGTTGGATAGAGCGTCGGCCTTCTAAGCCGAGTGTCACAAGTTCGAATCTTGTAAAATGTAATGTTACTTATTAAAAAGAAGCCTGTAACTCCTTCAGAGCGTCATACAGTATTGCTTGATCGGTCAGATTTATCAAAAGTGAAACCTTTAAAAGAAAAAACTTCATCTTTTAAAAATAAGGCTGGGCGAAATAATCAAGGTAAGATCACTGTGTACACTAAAGGTGGTGGGCATAAAAAAAAATACCGTCAATTAGATTTTGAAAGAAAAAAATTATCGGGTATTGTAGAAGCAATTGAATATGACCCTTACCGAACAGGTAATATTGCGCGTATTTATTGCTCTGAAAAAAAGCACCACTATATTTTGGCGCCCAAAGGTTTAGAAGTTGGTCATTTTGTGCAAACATTCACGGAATCAACAAATGAAATCGTTTTCAAAATTGGTAATGTTTATCGCTTGAAAGATTTACCTTTAGGTTTGTTTGTCCATAACTTTTCGTTTTTGGCGGGTCAGCAAGGTAAAATAGCTCGAGCTGCAGGAACTTTTGGGCAAATAATTTCAAAAAACGACAAATATTGTAGAGTTCGTTTAAGTTCTGGTGAACATCGCTTTTTTTTGCTAGATACCGAAGCAACACTTGGTGTAGTTTCTAATAACTTACACAAATTAACATCTCTAGGTAAAGCAGGGCGTTCGCGTTGGTTAAACAGAAGACCAATCGTTCGTGGTGTAGCAATGAACCCGGTAGACCACCCACACGGTGGTGGAGAGGGTAAAACTTCAGGTGGGCGACCTTCCGTTACACCTTGGGGATTCCCTGCAAAGGGTCGACCTACACGTAAGAAAAAGTCTCATCGTTTTATAATTAAAAATAAAAAAAATGTCTAGGTCTGTCTGGAAGGGTCCTTTTATTGATTCTGAATTGTTCGAAGAATTCTTAAAAAAACCCACAAAAAAAGTATTTAAAACACAATCGCGTAATTCTTTAATACTTCCGTGTTTTATTGGAAAAACTATAAAAGTATATAATGGAAAAAAATACATTTCTTTTAAAGTAACTGAAGATATGGTTGGTTTTAAACTTGGAGAATTTGTCTTAACTAGATTAAGACATATTTATAAAAAAAAGTAAAAATTAATGGGACAAAAATCTAATCCAAACAGTTTTCAACAACAGTATGAAAAAGCTCCTTTATGGAGTAGCCATAATCAAACTGATTATTCAATTTTATTAAAGAATAATTTTGAAATAACTCAAGTTATCCATTCAATTTTTGAGCGGCACGGTTGTCTAATTAAAGAATGCACATTTTTACGTTCAAAAGAAGTAAATTCGAGTACCCTCTTTATTAGTTTCTTGCCAATCCGAATGCAACGAAAAACGTCCAAAACTAAGGGTAGTGGGCTTTCTGGTGCTGCAGCATTAGCAAATCATTTGTTCAATATTTTAAATAATTTTGGTTATTCATTGCAAAAACGAATTGTTTTTTTTAATTTAGAAAAAATAGGGTTAAAAATAAAAAAAGACTTACACAAAATAGAAACTATTAATCGGTTATTTTTACCATTTAAACAAGAACCTTTTTACAATTCTGGTTTAATGATTTTTTATTTATTATTTTCTATTAGAAATATGACTCCTTTATTGTCTAAATATATAGCCAAATATTTTAAGTTGTTACATAGAACTCGAAAAATAAATAAATTCTTATTATTTTTAACTCGTTTTGTAGAATTAACTGGAAATGTTTCTTTTAATAATTTAAAAGTAAAAGGATTAAAAATACAGATTAAGGGTCGTTTTAATGGTGCGCCTAGATCAAAAAAACGTGTTTTTGAAAAAGGTCGCGTACCATTACAAACTGTCTCTTCAAAAATAAATTATTCTTTAACACACATAAATACTAGTTATGGTGTTTTTAGTGTTAAAGTCTGGATTTACGAATAATAATATGTTTTTACAACCAAAAAGAACAAAGTATAAAAAATTAAAAAAAGTCTATTTGACAAAGCTTTTAGCAACAAGCTGTTTTAAACTTCAGTTCGGTAATTTCGGAATTAAAGTTCTAGAGGCTACTAAACTTACTGCTAAACAAATTGAATCTATACGTCAGACTGTTAATAGACAATTAAATCGTAAAGGAAAAGTTTGGGTAAGAGTTTTCCCCCACATACCTGTTACATCAAAACCCACTGAAAATCGAATGGGTAAAGGAAAAGGTAGTGTCGATTATTGGTGTGCTCCAATAAAGGCTGGTACAATCCTTTTCGAGGTGGGGGGTAACGTTCCTAGCGTAAAAATTATAGAAGCATTAAAAAAAGGTTGCTCAAAATTACAAGTTCGAACTCGAATTATTAGCAAATATGATGTTAAATAAGAAAAAAATAAATTTTACAAAACAAGACACTACCTCACAAAATCCCACTTTTGTTCAATATCCTAAATTTTCGAAGGATAACTATATTCAAACAGGATCAGAACATCAGTTACGATTAGGTGTTAATACTGTTTTCAATCAAAACAAATTAACGTCAAAAATGTCTGATATTTCTAGCCGCTTCGAATACAATTCTAAACAATTTCGAGAATTTTTTATTTTTAAGAGCTTAGCAAAAAAATCAGTCTCTAATTTTAATTCTCGGAATTTGAAAAATTTTTTTTTTTTCTTAATTGTATTTTAAAAGAAAGAAAAAGTGTTCCATTTTATTTATTAAAAAGAATTAGAGGTGGTTATATGATAAGTGTTTTAGGCGTTATTTGCTTTGTACCAAGAAGTTTATTTAAGATTTCTTCAAAACAGCAATTAATAAACCTAAAATTGTATAAAAAATCAAAAAAATTTACAAGACCGAATCTAAAACTTAATTTGGTCTCGTCATTAATACAAAAAAAAATATAACTTCTTTTTAAAAACTTTAGATTAGCTGAAAAAATGCTAACTTTTTATCTCAAATTATCATAAATTTTTATGTTACAAGCAGCAAAGTTTATTGGGGCTGGATTAGCTACCATTGGATTAGCAGGTGCAGGAGTTGGAATTGGTACTGTTTTCGGTGCATTAGTTCTAGGTACTTCTAGAAACCCATCTTTAAAAGATGAGTTATTCAGATTCGCAATTTTAGGATTCGCGTTAACTGAGGCAATTGCTCTTTTTGCTTTAATGATGGCTTTCTTAATTTTATTCGCTTTCTAAGAAATTAAGCCACATTCACGGATGTTCTCGTTTTTTATTTCGGTGTTTTCAACACAAATCAAAATATTAAGTAATGGATTTTATTTTATTGCATCAAAATCATTTTAAAATGTTTTTACCTGAAGTTTTCTTAGCGACTTCAATTTTAATCTTAACTTTATACGCAACTTATGTTGTGTCATCACATTTTTTGGGATACCCAATTATTACTAGCGGTTTCAATAAAATATGTCTTCTCGTTCTCTCTTTAACATTACTTCTAGTCTATAATAACACTATTCCTTTTATGTTAACGTACAATAATACTTTTATTTTTGACGCACTAACAACATATTCAAAGGGTTTAGTTTTATTTTTTTCGATCGTATGTATGGCAATTTTTGAAGATTCTTTATTAAGACAAAAAAATTAATAATTTCGAATACTTTATTTTATTACTTTGTGCGGTTTTAGGTTTAATGCTGTTAGTGAGTTCTTTTGACCTTATTTCTTTATATTTAGCTATTGAATTGCAAAGTTTATGTTTGTATGTTCTAGCGGCAGCAAAAAAAGACTCAACATTTTCTACTGAATCTGGTTTAAAATATTTTATCCTAGGTTCGTTTTCTTCTGGATTATTACTTTTCGGAATTTCAATTATTTACGGAACTGTAGGGACCACTAATTTTGAAAATCTTTCTTTATTATTTGCAGGTTCAAATGATGTGCTTATAAATCTAGAGTCGTCAATCATTATTGGTTTAGTTTTTATCTCGGCAGCTTTTTTCTTTAAAATTGCTGCCGCACCTTTACACATGTGGTCACCAGATGTATATGAAGGGGCACCTGTAAGTTCAACAATTTTTTTTGCCGTGATTCCTAAAATCGCTATGTTTAGCGTTTTTTTACGTCTTTTTCAAAACGTTTTTTCAAATTTTCATGACTTTTTCTTATTAGCTACACTTTTATTTGCTATGTTTTCTGTAACAATTGGTTCATTTGTTGCCTTAAAACAAAAGAAAATTAAGAGATTACTTGCTTATAGTTCTATTAGTCACGTTGGTTATATGTTATTAGCGTTCTCTGCAAATTCGATCGAAGGTACTCAAGCTTTATTTTTTTACCTAATCATTTATATGATTACAAGTGTAGTTTTATGGTCTTTACTATTATCTGTTAATACATTAAAAAACACTGACCGAAGTAAGACTTTAGTTGATTTATCTTATTTGTCAACAACAAATCCTTTACTTGCTTTTACAGGTTTAATTGCATTTTTTTCATTAGCGGGAGTTCCACCTTTAGCTGGTTTCTACGCAAAAATGACAATTTTTTTAACTACAATTAGCTCTTCTTTAATTTTTGCAAGTGTTTTTGCTATTTTAACTAGTGTAATTAGTAGTTATTATTACATTCGTATTATTAAAAATTTATATTTTGAGAAACGCGAGAATACAACATTTTTTGTACCCGTTTCTCGTTCTTGCTCTTTAGTTATGGGGTCTAGTTCTTTCTTACTAATATATCTTTTTATAAATCCAACATTGCTGATGTTATTAGCTGAAAAAATGGCTCTTTGCCTGTTTTAAATTTAAATATGTATTTTTTTATTCAACAATATGTTCCCATATTTTTATTACTAATCATTGCTATTGGTTTATCTGGTGTTATTTTAGGAGCTTCTTACCTTTTAGGTATTCAAAAACCAGATACTGAAAAAGTATCTGTTTATGAATGTGGCTTTGATCCATACGAGGATGCACGAAATGTCTTTGATGTTCGATTCTATTTAGTAGCAATTCTTTTTATTATTTTCGATTTAGAGGCGATGTTCCTTTTCCCGTGGTCAATTTCATTAGGTCATTTAACTTCGATGGGGTTTTGGACAATGGTTGATTTCTTAGTAGAGCTAACTATCGGGTTCGTTTACGCTTGGAAACTAGGTGCGCTAGAGTGGGAGTAGTAATCAAATATGCAATTCTTAAATAAACGTCAAGTAAAACATCGAAATGATTTCAAGAATATTGAAGCAGAATACCGCTCGTTAAAAAGTATCTTGCGTAAACAAAAAATTCCTCTAACAATCCGTTGGGAAGCTTCTTTGCGCCTTTCTAAATTAATGAAAGATAAATCTTCTGTTTTTCTTAATAATCGTTGTTTTTTGACGGGTCGTGGAAAAAGTGTTCAACGATATTTCAATCTTTCAAGATTACAAATTCGTAAATACGCTTTAGATAACAAATTACCTTATATACAAAAAGCAAGTTGGTAAATATCATTTGCTTTTTTGTCGTTTAAACTTAAATCAAAAGAAACAAAGTTTTAATTATGCCTCAATTTGACAAAATCACTTTTTTTAACCAAATTTTTTGGTTATTTGTATTTTTCTCAGGTTACTATTTATTATTATTAAAAGTATTTTTACCAAAATTAGGTGCTGTTTTAAAAGCACGCTCAAAAAAACTACAAAAAGGAACCGAAGGTGTTGTTGGTTTTAAACAAGAACAAGAAGAAGTTTCTGTAGTTTTTAACAACTCTATCGAAAAAATGTCAAGTGTTGTTAAGAAAACTATCTCTGACTCAACAGCAAAAACAGATAGTTGGGTTGCAGCATCAATTCAAGAAATTAATAAAGAAAACCTTGTAGAAGGAAATTCTTTAGTTGAAAACACTCTTTATAAACAATTTGTTATTTCTCATTTAACAAAGAAAAATTAGATTAATTTTCAGCGTTCTCTAATAGCTCAGTGGTAGAGCGAGTGGCTGTTAACCATTAGGTCGGAGGTTCAAGTCCTTCTTAGAGAGTGGGATATGGCCAAGTGGCAAGGCACTCGTTTTTGGTACGAGCATTCATAGGTTCGAATCCTATTATTCCATGGTGGGTATAGCTCAGAGGTTAGAGTATTAGGTTGTGGCTCTAAATGTCATGGGTTCAAATCCCATTACTCACCAACAGAGTATATAGCTCAGCGGTAGAGCACTCGACTTTTAATCGATTGGTCTTGGGTTCGATCCCCAATATACTCATATAAAAAAGGGTGTTGCCCTTTCACTATTCATTTTAGACTAGTAAAAAGGTTATAGAAGGAATCGAACCCTCATTGTTGGATTTGCAATCCAATGCATTACCATTATGCTATATAACCAAGTCTCGGTAGCTCAGTTGGTTAGAGCGAAGGACTGAAAATCCTTAGGACAGTGGTTCAAGTCCACTCCTGGACAAAAATTAAAAATTAACATGCAAACTTCTTCTAAGTTACTTATAAGTTTAAAAAATGCTGCTAATGTGCGGCGAAAATATGTCTTTTTACCTAAAGATCGTTATTCTTTAAGCTTGCTTACTCTTCTATGTAAAGAAGGCTTTATTGCAGGTTTTAAAGAAGTTGATCATGTGAATTTATTAAAAGTAAGACTGAAATATTCCAGTATGGGGGTATCTTGCTTTACTAATATTCATTTTTTTTATAAATCTGATAAAACTTTATATTTTTCGTACAGCAGTCTTTGTAAGTTGGCCTCGGGTACAGGTCTTTATCTAATTAACACTAAAGATGGAGTTTTAACAAACCAGGAATGTATTCGTAAAAAATTAGGAGGTGTCGGTCTCTGTTATATAACATAAAAATGAAAAATATATTGAAAACACAGCTTCAATTACCTGCTAATTTGCGTTTTTTTGTTAAAAATAACACGTTAATCATTAAAGGTTCTGAAGGAAGCTTTACTTTACGAAACATCGATTCTTTAAAACAAAATAAAACTTTATTTTATCGTTTAATTCAAAAAGGCGTTGTTGGTGTAAATTTCGGTTATATTAATCGTCTTACTTTTGTAGGTGTTGGTTATCGTGTTGAATCGTTGACTGACAACGTTATTACTTTAAAATTAGGATATAGCCATTTAATATCGATCAAAATACCTACGTCAATAAAGGCGTATTCTCCGAAAAAAAGTACATTAATTTTAAAAAGTTTCGATTCCCAAAAACTAAATTTGTTTACAGCTCGCATACGTTCATATAGATTCCCCGACGTGTATAAAGGTAAAGGAATTCTTTTCAAAAACGAAACAATTCGCTTAAAATCTGGAAAAAATAAATAATGAAAATAAAAACAAAAAATCTTGAAAAAACATTACTCAAAGTTTTAGTTAGAGAAAAAGTTTGTGTAGGAAATCCCATTAATGTAACAGATTCTACTCAGTACTCTTTTTTATTAGGGCAGCGTGAAAACATTTACACATTGTTAAATCCCAAAATATTACTTCGTAATTTGAAAGTTTTTTTTCAATTTCTACGAAGTATGGCTCAAACAGGTGAAAGTTTATGTTTCATACTAAACACTGATAATTTAGCAATGTTTGAAAAAATAACTTACGCGTGCAAATCTTCGAATAATTTTGTTTTTAATCAAAATGTTAAATTTAATAATTTATTTTCGAAGAAAAAACCAAAAGCGATAATTGCTTTGTTTTTAGATAACGCGCGTCTAAATGTTTTGTATACTGAATCAAAATCTTTAAACATACCCATAATTTGTTTTACTAATCAAATCAGTAATTTCTTTTCGAGTGATTTTCAAATTTTAGCGACTTTTAAAAATAAATCAGCTAAAAATTTATTATTATCACTCATCATCCTTTCGTTAAAAAAATAAATGTCGACACACAAAACAAAACCAAAATTAAAAAAATATAAAACGGCTGGTCTAACGAAAAAAAGAGATAGTTCTCGTGTAAATTTTTTTTTACCTGAATATACTTACTTAACACATCATTTAAAAAAATTAGAACATACATTTAGTAATTCGTTAAATAATAGACGTCGAATAAAATTATTATTTGGTTTCAATCAAAGTTATAAGCTACTTAATTTCATAAAAAAGATTGAAAAAAAAAACACATATAAAAAACGCTTTTCAAAAGCGAATGGTCTGATAAACTTAATTGAACATCGATTAGATGTTGTGCTAGTTCGCGCTAAATTTGCTTCGACGTTATCTCAAGCTCGTCAACTAATTTCACATCGTCAAGTTTATGTTAATGGTATCGTCATTACAAGTTCTTTTTTTGTTTTAAAAAAAAGAGATATTATTTCAGTATCTCCTTCGATAAAGAAAATTGTAAAATACAATATTAAGCAAAGTATTCAAACCCAGGATCCAATTGTTTCTCAATATAACTCATTTGAGGTAAATTTTATTATTCAAAAGATAGTTATCATTTCTAATAGCTTGAAAACTAATGAGTTTTTCAATTTAAACAAGCAAGAATTCAACATATTGTTTACTAAGTGTCTCAAAGGGTAAAAAAAAGGGCAATTAACTCAATTGGTAGAGTATTTCGCTTACAACGAAAAGGTTAGCGGTTCGAGTCCGTTATTGC
>Ga0256411_1000074_pt1 | contig 12661 bp, 9 predicted proteins | sample WCR_12metaT_FD_190056 | JGI IMG/M metagenome (GOLD analysis project Ga0256411, IMG submission 190056) | Metatranscriptome of seawater microbial communities from Monterey Bay, California, United States - WCR_12 (Metagenome Metatranscriptome) | ecosystem: Environmental > Aquatic > Marine > Coastal ...
CTAAGCTTTAATGCATTCGCTTGAGAACTGTAAGCGTGTGTGCCGTTCCACATATCTTGTATTGAGGGATAAAGGTGGAGTGAAAAGGTGCTAACATTTACGTTGAAAGCGCCCAGATAGCTCAGGGGTAGAGCATTTGCATGGTAAGCAAAAGGTCGTAGGTTCAATTCCTATTCTGGGCATCACAAATGCATATAGAAACTGATTCGAGCCTAAGCGGAGGATAACTACAATGGCTAAGGAAACATTCCAAAGAAACAAGCCCCACGTTAATATCGGGACTATTGGACACGTCGATCACGGGAAGACAACACTGACCGCAGCAATTACAAACTATCTTGCTAAGAAAGGTGGTGCAAAATTTCGTGATTATGCTTCAATCGATAATTCTCCTGAGGAGAAAGCGCGTGGGATTACTATTACTTCAACTCACATTGAGTACGAAACAGAAAATAGACACTACGCACACGTAGACTGTCCTGGGCACGCCGACTATGTCAAAAACATGGTTACGGGTGCTGCTCAAATGGATGGAGCTATTCTCGTTGTTGGTGCAACTGATGGACCGATGCCTCAAACGAAAGAGCACGTTCTTCTTGCTCGACAGGTAGGGGTGCCTTCTGTAGTTGTATTTCTCAATAAAATGGATCAGATTGGCGCAGGTGACGAGGAATTCGTTGATCTCGTTGAAATGGAAATCTCTGACATGCTCGAGGCCCAAGGCTATAAGGACTGCCCTATTGTCCGCGGTTCTGCGCTAAAAGCCCTTGAAGGAGAAGCTGAGTGGGAAGCAAAGATCGACGAGCTAATGGATTCTGTTGATAAAAAAATCCCAACTCCTGAGCGTGAAGTTGATAAACCGTTCCTAATGCCGGTTGAGGACGTTTTCTCAATTTCTGGGCGAGGAACTGTTGCCACTGGACGTGTAGAGAAAGGGATTATTAAGATTAACGATAAGATTGAAATCGTTGGTCTTCGTGACACTCGTGAGAGCGTTGCTACAGGACTTGAGATGTTCAATAAGCTTCTTGACGAGGCTCGTGCAGGGGAGAACGTTGGAGTTCTTCTTCGTGGAGTGGACAAGAATGACATTGAGCGTGGAATGGTACTTGCGGCTCCTGGGACCTGTAAACCACATAGTAAGTTTCAGGGAACGGTATATATTCTTAAGAAAGAAGAGGGTGGACGACACAAGCCATTCTTTACAGGATATCGGCCTCAGTTTTACATCCGCACCACTGACGTAACAGGAACAGTTACTCTACCTGAGGGTACTGAAATGGTTATGCCTGGTGACAATGTAGAAATAACTGGTGAGCTCATTAGCCCCGTTGCAATGGAAGCAGGAATGAGATTCGCGATTCGTGAAGGAGGCCGAACTATCGGCGCTGGAACAGTTTCGAAGATTATTAAGTAAGCCGAAAGGTAGATTTATAAGGGAGCTCTAATGAGATCCCTTAAGGCTCTCCGATTGGGAGAGTCATTTGGGTGTGTAGCTCAGTTGGTAGAGCATCGATCTCCAAAGTCGACGGTCGGGGGTTCGAATCCCTCCGCACTCGGATAGAAAATAGATTAAGATTAATGAAAAAAAAGCCAGATATGTCGGTCTCACAGAAAATTGCTGAATTAAGCGTGGCGAAGAAGAAGAAAGCCAAGAAGACTAGTTTTCTCTACAATATGAAAGAGGAAATGAAGAAAGTCTCGTGGACGACTAAAGACGAGCTTCGTACATGTGGGAAGATTGTCATTGGAGCCATCTTTTTTCTAGGGCTTGGAATTTACCTGGTTGATTTATTGATTCGCCTTGTTCTGAACGGAATAGGCAACCTAGTGCGATTAATAGGAGCTTAAATTAGATTATGGAAGGTCAATGGTTTGTCATTCAAGTCATGTCAGGACAAGAGAAAAAGGTGAAAAAGTGCCTTGAAGAAAGTCGATCTGCAGCTGGAATGATTGATATCGTTCAGGAAGTTGTTGTTCCGACAGAAAATGTAGCTGAAGTAAAACGCGGCGAGCAGAAGATTAGTGAAAAACGTCTCTGGCCTGGGTACGCTTTGGTTAAGATGATCCTCACTGATGACTCTTGGATGTATGTTAAAGAGATGAATGGTGTTATTGATTTCCTTGGTGGAGGAAAGCCCGTTCCTCTGTCAACTTCTGAGGTAGGAGAAATCCTTCAGGATCTCCAATCACGCAAAGGTGAAGTAGCCTACAAGCATAAGTTGCAGGTGGGAGAGAACGTTAAGATTGTCGACGGTGTTTTTGTGAATTTCATTGGAACAGTTATCGAAGTCAACCATGAGAAAGGAAAATTAAGCGCGATGGTCTCGATCTTTGGCCGGGATACTCGGGTGGATGACTTAGAGTTTTGGCAAGTAGAAGAAATTACAGAAGATGTAGGAGTTGAATAAGCAAGACAAATGGCGAAAAAATTTGAAAAAAAGATCAAACTACAAATTCCAGCAGGAAAAGCAAGTCCAGCACCACCAATTGGCCCAGCCCTAGGTTCTGCAGGACTGAACATCATGGCGTTCTGCAAGGAATTTAACGCGAAGACTCAAGATAAGGCTGGAGAACTTCTCCCAGTTGAAATTTCTGTCTTTTCTGACAAAAGTTTCACGTTTATTACAAAACAGCCTCCTGTTGCGCGTATGATTCTTAAAGAAATTGGAATCGAGAAGGGATCGGGAGTTCCTAACCGCGATAAAGTAGGGAAACTTACAAAAGAACAAGTGAAAAAAATTGTAGATAAAAAACGCCCAGATTTAAGGGTCCGATCCGATGAGGCCGCTGGTCGCATTGTTGAGGGGACCGCTAGATCAATGGGAGTGGATATCATAGAAGGGTAATTGACATGGCACATAGAAGTAAACGATACAAAGAAATTCAAAAGCTTGTAGATGGAGACAAAAGTTATGGACTGGGCGAAGCAGTCGAAGTCCTTAAGACATCTCCTGCGGCAAAGTTTGATGAATCAATAGAAGTTGCTCTTCGTCTTGGTGTTGACCCTAAAAAGTCTGACCAGCAAGTTAGAAGTACGGTTTTCTTGCCGCATGGAACTGGTAAAACAATCCGAGTCGTTGTCTTGGCTAAGGGTGACAAGGCTAAGGAAGCCTTGGATGCTGGAGCTGATGAGGCTGGTGATAAGGAGCTGATTGACAAGATTAAGGGCGGATGGACAGATTTTGATGCTGTCATCGCAACGCCTGATATGATGCGTGAAGTAGGAAAGTTAGGGAAGATATTGGGTCCTCGTGGTTTAATGCCAGCTCCTAAAGCTGGAACAGTGACTACTGATGTCAAGAAAGCTGTAGAAGACTTAAAGAAGGGAAAAATTGAGTTCAAGGTCGATAAGAACGGCGTTGTTAACAATTTTGTTGGTAAGCTCTCGTTTTCTAAGGAACAAATTGTAGAAAATATTGAGTCCCTAATAGGTGCTATTTCAAAAATGAAACCCCCAACTTCCAAGGGGCACTTTATGCGCTCCCTATTTGTTTCATCAACAATGGGTGCTGGGTTGAAAATCGAATTAAATTCACTCTCTCTTAGTTAGGAATATAGAAAATTATGAGAAAAGAAAAGCAATTTCTCTTAGATGAGATTAAGGAAAAACTGAGCGAGTCAACCTCATTTGTTCTCACGAGCTACTTGGGGATGGATCCGAATACAACTTCGGACTTCAGAACGTCTGTTGTAGGTAGTGGAGGGCTCTTCTGCGTCGTTAAAAAGCGAGTATTTTTAAAGGCTGCAGAAGAAGCAGGTCTTTCTATCAACAAAAAGATGCTTTCAGGGCATATTGGTGTCGTCTACTCTGGCGAGGATACCGTTGCTACGACAAAAGCAGTTTATGACTTTAAAAATAAAAACGACAAGCTTCTTGATGTACTTGGCGGCCTTTTCGAAGGTAAGATGTGCTCTCCAGAAGGTCTTGAAGAGATCTCCAAGCTCCCAACTCAAGGTGAAATGAGAGCACAATTCCTAGGAGTTCTTGAAGCACCCATGTCAGGTGTGGTTTCTGCGATGGAAGCTACCATGTCAGGTGTCGTTAGCTGTATGGACCAAAAGGTTCAAAACGAAGAATCAAAACAATAACGCAAAGGGGAAAATAACCGTGCCCACACAAGAAGCAAACATTGAAAAATTAGTAGATACGCTAAGTGAACTAACTGTACTAGATCTTTCTAAACTTAAAAAGGCCCTCGAGGATAAGTGGGATGTTAAAGCTGCGGCAGGTGGACCTGTTATGATGGCTGCTGCTCCTGCTGCTGGAGATGCTGCAGAAGAAGAGGCGACAGACTTCCAAGTAATGCTCGAAGAATACCCTGCTGACAAGAAGATTGCTGTGATTAAGATTGTTAGAGAGGTTACAGGTCTTGGTCTGAAGGAAGCGAAGGAACTCGTTGAAGGAGCTCCTAAGGCTGTAAAGGACACTGCTCCTAAAGCTGAAGCTGAAGAGATTAAGAAAAAGCTTACTGACGTAGGTGCTAAGGTTGCACTTAAAGGTGTCTAAGAGCTGCTAAGTTAGGCAATTAGGCTGGCAAGCAGAAACCTCAAATGAGGTTTCTGCTTTTGCGCATCCATATAAAGTTTAGAGTATAAAGACTCAAAAGCGAGTTAACGAATCAACCATTTCACGGAGGCATTTACATGCTAAAAAGACCCCCAGAAAGGGTGAGTTTTAGAAGCCGAGAAGAAATTATCGATCTTCCAAACTTAATTGAAATTCAGGTTAAATCCTTCCGTCAGTTTTTCCAAGGAGATAAACTGCCCCATGAACGCGAAAACATGGGACTAGAGGAAGTCTTTAGAGAGATTTTCCCTATCAAGTCTTATGATGAGAAAACAGTTCTGGAGTATCTTTTGTATAACTTGGGAGTACCTAAATATTCTCCAGAAGAATGTATTAGGCGTGGAATCACATATAATGTCACATTGAAAGTGAAGTTCCGACTTACCGATGAAACTGGGATTAAAGAAGAAGAAGTCTACATGGGAACCATGCCTGTCATGACTGACCAGGGGACGTTTATCATTAATGGTGCTGAACGAGTGATTGTTTCCCAGCTTCACCGCTCACCTGGGGTCTCTTTTGAACAGGCTAAGCATGCGAAAGGAAACATTTTGTATTCTTTCCGCATTATTCCTTACCGAGGAAGTTGGCTTGAAGCCTCTTTTGATATTAATGACCTTATCTACATCTATGTTGACCGGAAAAAAAGACGTAGGAAAGTTCTTGCCACTTCCTTTATTCGTACTTTAGGATACTCTTCTGATTCAGATATTATTGAAGAATTCTTTAACACTTATCGTGTGAAGATTAAATCAGATAAGGATTTCCCTAAACTTGTTGGTAAGATTCTTGCTGAAGATATTCTTGACGAAGACACAGGGGTGATTTTTGGAAAAGCCTCCGAAAAACTCACAACTGCGATGCTTAAGCGCATGTTTGATGCGGGAATTAAGGCAGTCCGCATTGCTGAAGATGCGGATGAAACAAGCCCTATCATCAAGATGCTTGCAAAAGATCCTACTGATTCATATGAGTCAGCTTTGAAAGATTTTTACCGAAAGATTCGTCCTGGCGAGCCTGCAACTCTTTCAAATGCGCGTTCAACGATCATGAGACTTTTCTTCGATCCAAAGCGCTATAATCTTGGTCGAGTTGGTCGTTATAAGCTCAATAGAAAGATTGGAAGGGAAACGACTGATGAAGATCTTGAGGTCGTCACTTTGAAGAAGGAAGATCTTGTAGATGCTCTGAAGTATTTAATTAAGCTGAAAGAAGGAAATGAAGATGTTCATGTAGATGACATCGATCACCTTGGAAATAGATGCGTACGTTCAGTAGGTGAATTAATTCAGAATCAGTGCCGAATCGGTCTGGCTCGAATGGAGAAAATCATCAAAGAGAGAATGAATCTTTTCGATTTCTCTTCGGATACTTTAACTCCAGGTAAATTAGTTTCAGCTAAGGGGCTTGCTGGAGTCTTGAAGGACTTTTTTGGACGTTCTCAGCTTTCTCAGTTCATGGATCAAACAAATCCTGTTGCGGAACTAACTCATAAAAGACGTCTTTCGTCTTTAGGACCTGGTGGGTTAAATCGTGAACGAGCTGGATTTGAAGTTCGAGATGTTCACTCAAGTCATTATGGGAGAGTTTGTCCCATTGAAACACCCGAGGGACCAAACATTGGTTTGATCACATCTCTCTCCTCTTTTGCTAAGATTAACGAGTTTGGGTTCATTGAGACCCCCTATCGCATTGTTCGTGATGGAGTTGTTACGGAAGAGATTGAATATATGACAGCAGATCAGGAAGAGAAATGCGTTATTGCTCAGGCCTCTGCGGAACTTGATGACCATAGCATGTTTGAGGAGCCAATTGTTTGGGCTCGCTATCGGACAGAGCCACTTAAAATTGAGTCAGAAAAAGTCACTCATATGGACGTTTCCTCAAAGCAGCTTGTTTCAGTTGTAACAGGTTTGATTCCATTCCTTGAGCATGATGATGCGAACAGGGCTTTGATGGGATCGAATATGCAACGTCAGGCAGTCCCTCTGTTGAAAACTGACGCACCTCTTGTGGGAACGGGTCTTGAAAAGAGAATTGCCCGGGACTCAGGTGCTGTTGTTATTGCGGAAGAAGATGGAGTTGTTGAGTATGTTGATGGCTACAGAATTGTGATTGCTTCTGAAGCAAATAGAATGAGCAAGAAAACTTACCTTTTAAATAAGTTTATGCGTTCAAATGCTGGGACTTCGATAAATCAAACGCCTCTTTGCAATATTGGGGATGAAGTGATTGCTGGAGATACCCTTGCAGATGGTCCTGCGATAGATAAAGGAGAGGTTGCTCTTGGAAAGAATGTTCTCGTAGCTTTCATGCCGTGGTGTGGTTATAACTACGAGGATGCGATCATTATGTCAGAGAAGCTCATCAAAGATGATGCTTATACCTCTGTATATCTTGAAGAGTTTGAACTCACAGCTCGAGATACCAAGTTGGGTAAAGAAGAGATTACCCGGGATATTCCGAACGTCTCTGAAGAAGCGCTTGCTGATCTTGGAGAAGATGGAATTATCCGAATCGGAGCTGAAGTTAAACCTGGCGATATTCTTGTTGGGAAGATTACTCCGAAATCAGAAACTGAACTTTCTCCTGAAGAGCGCTTATTAAGAGCCATCTTTGGTGAAAAAGCAGCGGACGTTAAGGATGCTTCATTGACAGCTCCTCCCGGAACGGAAGGGGTCGTTATGGATGTGAAAGTCTTTAGTCGACGCGATCGCCTGTCTAAGACGGACGATGAGCTCGTTGAAGAGGCAACCCGTATTAAAGATGTTCATCGCGAATTTAAAGAGAAAGAATCCGATATTCTGATACAGTTCCATGAAAAGCTTGGAGCACTCCTTCTTGGAGAAGAAGCTCCTGAGCCTGTTATGCATCGCATTACAGGGGATGTTCTAATTAAGAAAGGGGATAAGATTACCCAGGAAATGCTTGAAATGCTCGAGTCTGAAAATCCTGATCATCTGATCCTTCCTCAGAATGATACCTATGAAGTGCTTCGCACAATTCTTCGTGATTATGAAACGGCTGTGCAGCATCTTCATATGGAACACAAATCAGAAGTTGAATACATGCGCAAAGGGGATATCGAACTTGATCCCGGCATTATCCGCCAAGTAAAAGTCTATGTTGCTACCAAGCGTAAATTGCAGGTGGGTGACAAGATGGCAGGGCGACACGGTAACAAAGGTGTCGTTTCAAATATCGTCCCTGTTGCCGATATGCCATATCTCCCTGATGGACAGACAGTTGAAATCATCCTTAACCCTCTTGGAGTACCCTCTCGTATGAACATGGGGCAGCTTCTTGAGACGCATTTGGGTCTAGTGGCTCGCAAGGCGGGTATCTATGTGAAGAGTCCCGTTTTTGAAGGGTTTCCAGAAGATCGTATTTGGGAGATCATGAAAGAACATGGTTTTTCAGAGACTGGAAAAACCTATCTCTATGATGGACGCAGTGGTGAGCGCTTTGATAACCCGGTTGTTGTCGGGTATATCTACATGCTTAAACTCTCTCATTTAGTAGCCGATAAGATTCACGCAAGAGCGATTGGACCTTATTCCCTTGTCACTCAGCAGCCGCTTGGTGGTAAGGCTCAGATGGGTGGTCAGCGCTTCGGTGAGATGGAGGTATGGGCACTCATGGCTTATGGTGCCGCCCACCTTCTCCAAGAGATGCTCACAGTGAAGTCGGATGATGTATCTGGAAGAACTCGGATTTATGAGTCTATTGTCAAGGGTGACAATACGCTTAAAGCGGGAACTCCGGAATCATTCAACGTTCTAGTGAAAGAGATGCAAGGTTTATGTCTTGATGTCCGCGCAGAATGCGCAGAAGAAGAAGTATAATTTATAGGAGCTCCCCGGAGAAATTTCATGCAAGAAGATGAATTTCATGATTCTCAATTTGATAAACTAACGATCAAAATTGCGTCTGACGACGTTGTTCGCAACGAATGGTCACGTGGCGAAATCAAAAAACCTGAAACGATCAACTATCGAACGTTTAAACCTGAGAAAGGTGGACTTTTCTGCGAAAAAATATTCGGACCTACCCGAGATTGGGAATGTGCGTGCGGAAAGTACAAAAAAATCAAGCACAAAGGAATTATCTGCGACCGATGCGGCGTTGAGGTAACTTTGTCAAAAGTTCGGAGGGAAAGAATGGCTCACATTGAGCTAGCTGTTCCTGTTGTTCATATTTGGTTTTTTAAAACTCAGCCCTCTCGGATTGGCAACATCCTCGGGATGTCTGTTTCAGACCTTGAGAGGATTATCTACTATGAAGAGTATGTAGTGACCGATCCTGGGTCCACAGCGCTTGAGAGAAAGCAGCTCTTAAATGACCACGAACACCGTGAAGCACAAGAGAAATGGGGCCCAGATGCTTTTAAAGCAAATATGGGAGGGGATGCAGTCCGTCAACTTCTTGAAAAGGAAGACATGGTGACTGTAATTGCCGAGCTTAAGGAAAAGCTCCGCAAAACCCGTTCGATGCAAGCAAGAATGAAGCTGGCTAAGCGCCTCAAAATAATTGAGAACTTTGCTTCTTCCCCTAATAATCCTGACTGGATGGTAATTTCCTGCATTCCTGTGATCCCTCCTGATCTACGTCCTCTTGTTCCTCTTGATGGAGGTCGGTTTGCAACATCAGACTTGAATGATCTTTATCGTAGGGTGATTAACAGAAACAACCGTTTGAAATCAATCCTTAAGCTTAAGACACCCGAAGTTATTATCCGGAATGAGAAGCGCATGCTTCAAGAGGCTGTTGATGCCCTCTTTGACAATGGACGTCATGGTCATCCAGTGATGGGAGCTGGTAATAGACCTCTTAAAGCTCTTTCAGAAATGTTGAAAGGTAAGCAGGGGCGTTTCCGTCAAAACCTTCTTGGTAAAAGGGTAGACTATTCAGGTCGTTCTGTGATTATTGTTGGTCCTGAACTTAAGTTTAACCAGTGTGGTCTTCCAAAGAAAATGGCTTTAGAGCTCTTCGAGCCCTTCATTGTAAAACGACTGAAAAGTCGGGGACTTGTATATACGATCCGTTCTGCAAAAAAAATGATTCAAAGAGGAGATCCTGAAGTCTGGGATGTTCTCGAAGAGATCATTAAGGGACATCCAGTTCTCTTGAATAGAGCGCCGACACTTCACCGATTGGGGATTCAGGCCTTTGAGCCGGTCTTAATTGAAGGGAAAGCCATTCGTATTCACCCCCTTGTTTGTACTGCATTTAATGCGGACTTTGACGGGGACCAAATGGCAGTCCATATTCCGCTTTCAGTGGAGGCACAGCTCGAAGCAAAAATCCTTATGATGGCACCTGATAATATCTTCCTGCCTTCTTCAGGAAAGCCTGCTGCTGTACCATCTCAGGACATGATTTTGGGACTTTATTATCTCATGCATGATCCGATATATTTCCCTGAAGAACATGGTCTGAAGACAAAAATCTTTAGTTCACCAGAAGAAGTTCTCCACGCTCTTTACGGTGGTGGAAGCTACAATTGGTTTGGCAAGGATAAAGTAAGTGAAGGACGACGTGACGATTATGGTCTAGGCCTTCATATCCATGAAAAGATTAAGGTTCGCCTTGAATCTGGCATCATTGAGACGTCTCCAGGTCGCGTTGTTTTTAATACGATCGTTCCAAAAGAGCTTGGTTTCCAAAATTATGCTCTTCGTAAGAAGAAGATGAGTGAGCTTGTTCTCAACACCTACAAACATTTAGGTTTGGAGGCAAGTGTTCGCTTTCTAGACGGTTTGAAGAGTCTTGGATTCTCCCATGCAACGAAAGCTTCTCTTTCTATGGGTGTAAAAGATATTGCGATTCCTGAAGATAAGCAAAAGATCGTTCAAGATACCCAGAAGAAAGTAGCCGTTGTTATCAAGCAATATGAGGATGGCGTTATTACTGAAGGGGAGAGACATTCAAAGATTATTAGTATTTGGACAGATGTCTCTGAGATTCTAGCTGATCAACTCTTCAAGATGATCTCGGAGCCGAATGGTACGATGCTTAATCCTCTCTTTCTGATGATGGACTCCGGTGCTAGGGGTAACAAGTCTCAGGTAAAGCAGCTTGGAGCTCTTAGGGGACTGATGGCTAAGCCATCAGGGGAGATTATCGAGTCACCAATTACGGCGAACTTCCGCGAAGGATTGAGTGTTCTTGAGTTCTTCATTTCTTCTCATGGAGCCCGTAAAGGTCTTGCTGACACGGCCCTGAAGACGGCTGATTCGGGATACCTCACGAGACGTCTTGTAGACGTTGCCCAGGATGTTTTAGCAACAGAAGAAGATTGTGGAACACTCAATGGAATTGAAGTTGCAGCTATTAAGCAAGGACAGGAGGAGCTACTTCCTATCAAAGATCGAATCTACGGTCGTACTATTTGCGATGATGTATATGTTCCTGGAGACCAAGCGAGCCTTCTTGCGAAAGCAGGGGACACTCTTACAACTAAGCAAGCAGAAGCTATTGATGATGCTGGGATTGAAACGATCCGAATGCGCTCTGCCCTTACTTGTGAGGCAAAGCGTGGAATTTGTTCGAGGTGTTATGGTATCAACCTTGCCAATGGTCGCAAGGTGGCCCTTGGAGAAGCTGTCGGTGTCATTGCCGCGCAGTCGATTGGGGAGCCTGGAACACAGCTCACGATGCGTACCTTCCACCTAGGGGGGATTGCATCCGCGCATGCAACACCTGATTTGATTGCTGAGCATGACGGGATCTTGGTTTACACCGATCTCCGTACTGTGCAGAACCAAGAAGGAATGCACTTAGCTCTCAATAAGAATGGATTTGTTCATGTCGTTCGCGATGAGGGGCGTTCCATGGATGAGTATAAGAAGCTTCTTGGTACGAAGTCGATAGAATCTCTTCAAACCTTTACTATTGAGCTGGGGACACAAATTGCTCTTGCAGATGGTACGATTGTAAAGAAGAAGGATCGAGTGGGGCAATGGGAGCAACACAACATTCCGATTATTTGTGAAAAACCTGGATACGTCAAGTATGAAGACTTAGTCGAAGGGATTTCAACCATTCGTAATGTGAATAAACAAACCGGCCAAAGCGAGCTTGTCGTGCGACAACACCGTGGTGAGTTGCATCCACAAATTGTTATCTACGCAGATAAAGATTTTGAAGAGCTTGTGGGGACCTATGCGATTCCATCGGGAGCGATTATTTCGGTTACCGAGGGAGAGCAGGTTCACGCTGGGGATCTACTAGCGAGATTGCCACGAGGTGCGATCAAGACAAAGGATATCACTGGTGGTCTTCCTCGAGTGGCAGAGCTTGTCGAAGCTAGGCGTCCTCGCGACGCTGCTGAGATCGCAAAGATTGATGGTGTAGTTGACTTCAAAGGTGTGCAGAAGAGCAAAAGGATCGTTGTTGTGAAAGACGAAGATACCGGTATGGAAGAGGAACACCTCATCCCGCTTACCAAGCATTTGATTGTTCAAAGAGGCGATACCCTAGTAAAAGGTCAGCAATTGACTGATGGCTTGGTTGTTCCACAAGAAATCCTCGATATTTGTGGAGTACGAGAACTTCAAAAGTATCTTGTAAACCAGGTCCAAGAGGTTTATCGTCTCCAAGGTGTAGACATTAACGATAAGCATATTGAGATTATCGTGCGTCAGATGCTCCAGAAAGTGCGTGTTACCGATCCTGGTGATACAACCTTCCTATACGGTGAAAATGTCGATAAGAAGATCTTTCACGAGCAGAACTCTAAAGTGGTCGATGAGGGTGGAAAGCCTGCTCAAGCAGCGCCAGTCCTTCTCGGGATTACTAAAGCGTCGCTCGGTACTGAATCGTTTGTCTCTGCGGCATCGTTCCAGGAGACGACTCGAGTCCTTACCGATGCGGCTTGTGAAGGAAAAACCGATTACCTTCTCGACTTTAAAGCCAACCTCATTATGGGTCATATGATCCCTGGAGGGACCGGTTTTCAAGATTACAAGCAGCGGGTTAAAAAGCTTGTTGATACGGAAGAAGAGGATATCCTCGATTTCGCTTTCTCAGACTATTAATCTTGATTCTTATGGGGGGCTGTTTCTCAGTCCCTTAATTATTAAGCCTTAG
>Ga0256411_1000077_pt1 | contig 12487 bp, 23 predicted proteins | sample WCR_12metaT_FD_190056 | JGI IMG/M metagenome (GOLD analysis project Ga0256411, IMG submission 190056) | Metatranscriptome of seawater microbial communities from Monterey Bay, California, United States - WCR_12 (Metagenome Metatranscriptome) | ecosystem: Environmental > Aquatic > Marine > Coastal...
ATTTTCTCCACCTCGCGGGTGGCAAAATGTCGGGTCAGAAATTGCGCCGCTTTGCGGGTGCGCGCCAGCACCAAAATGCCAGATGTGTCACGGTCGAGACGGTGCACCAGACGCGGCGCTTCTTCGGCCCCAAATTGCAGCGCCGGCAACGCCGCATAAATGTGAATTTTCGTTTTGCTGCCGCCTTGTACGGCCAAGCCAGACGGCTTGTTCAGCACCATAATGTGTTTGTCGCGGTGTAAAATCGCTTGCTCGAGTTCCTTGACCAACGACTCGGGCACATCCAGCTGTTTGGCAATCGGAGATTTATTGTCGGTCGGCACTTCCGGCGGCACCCGCACCGATTGCCCCGTGCTTACCCGACCATTGGCCTTGACCCGTTTGCCGTCGAGCCGAACAAGCCCACGGCGCAGTAGTTTTTCTAATCGTCCTTGTGTCAGGCCCGGAAAATACTTGCGAAACCAACGATCGAGGCGCAGCCCATCATCAACATCTTTAACTTTGCGATGATGGACCCCACTCATCCGCCAACACTCCGAAGCGCCGCATAGCCGACAAAAAACGCCGCCAGACCGGCCAGCACCGACCCTGCGGCATACATCACCGCCATGAGGATTTCACGTCGTTCAATGAGGGTGAAAACATCGAGGGAAAAGGCTGAAAAAGTGGTGAAACCACCCAATAGGCCGACAGCCAGAAACAACCGCAACGGCTCGCTTGGGCCTGTGCGCGCCAGCCAGCCCATGACCAGACCCATGCACAAAGAACCAATAATATTGACGCTGAATGTGCTCCATGGAAAACCCGCTACCGGCGGAGATTTCAGCCATAAGCCAACGCCATAGCGCCCTACTGCGCCCAAAGCCCCGCCTATGGCGACATAGAAAACCGACATCTCATATTCCTTCCACCCGGCAATTTAGCATAAAAAAAGACACGAAAGATGCCTTCCGTGTCTCTTTTTGGCCGTGTGCGGTCGATTAGGCTGAAACTTCAGCCTCATCGTCTACCAGCACTGGGCCAGAATCTTGTCCGCGTGCTTCTGGATCACGATCCATAAACTCGATAACCGCCATTGGCGCATTGTCACCATACCGGAAACCGGCTTTCATGATGCGTGTATAGCCGCCCTGACGTTCCGCGTAGCGCGGCCCCAGAGTTTCAAACAACTTAACAGCCCATTGTTCCTCAATCAGCAGAGCAGAGGCTTTCCGGCGGGCGCTCAAGTCACCCTTTTTGGCCAGCGTAATCAGCTTTTCGACGAAAGGACGAAGCTCTTTGGCTTTCGGCAATGTCGTAATAATTTGTTCGTGTTTGATCAGTGAGCCAGCCATGTTGCTCATCATCGCTTTACGATGACTGCTTGTCCGGTTCAGCTTGCGACCTGCTTTTGCGTGGCGCATAACGACACTCCTCTGTTCACACTTTCAAGTGTGGCTTAGTAATTCTCTTCGAACCTTTTGGCAAGGTCCTCAATGTTTTCTGGCGGCCAATTTGGAACATCCATACCCAGATGCAGTCCCATTTCAGCCAAGACTTCTTTAATTTCATTCAGCGATTTACGACCAAAGTTCGGTGTCCGCAACATTTCGCCTTCTGACTTCTGAATCAAATCGCCGATGTAAACGATATTGTCGTTTTTCAAGCAATTCGCAGAGCGTACAGACAGTTCCAACTCGTCGACTTTTTTCAACAGAGCGGCTGAGAAACCAGTTTCTTCGATAGCCGTTGTCTCTTCGACACGGACTTCTGGTTCTTCGAAATTGATGAAGCTTTGCAACTGGTCTTGCAGAATACGGGCTGACAGGGCCAACGCATCTTCTGGGGTTACCGTGCCATCTGTTTCAATTTCGACTGTCAATTTGTCATAGTCCAGAACTTGGCCTTCGCGTGTGTTCTCGACATTGTAAGAAACCCGGCGCACAGGGCTGTAAAGACTATCGACAGGGATCAGGCCGATAGGCGCATCCTCTGGACGGTTTTTCTCAGCCGGTACATAGCCGTTACCGGTATTCACGATGAATTCGAAACGCACTTCGGCGCCCTCATCCAATGTGCACAACACCAAATCAGGGTTGTTAATTTCGACATTTGCCACGTCTTCAACGTCACCTGCTGTGACAACGCCTGGGCCTTTTTTGCTCAGCGTCAAACGACGTGGGCCTTCGGCTTCCAGAGACAGTGACATTTTCTTGATATTCAAAACAACATCCGTCACATCTTCGCGCACACCTGGGATCGATGAAAATTCATGCAACACGCCATCGATTTGAACAGCAGTTACCGCCGCCCCTTGGATGGATGAAAGCAGGACACGACGCAAGGCATTACCAAGGGTCAGACCAAAACCACGCTCAAGCGGCTCGGCAACGATACTCGCGTTACGCGTCGCGTCGTGGCCAGGAATAATATCCAGCTTGGTAGGTTTAATGAGTTCTTGCCAGTTTTTTTGGATCACAGTGATACCTCTTTAAAGCGAAACGCTAAAGTTGAACGCAGAATTAGACGCGACGACGTTTTGGGGGACGGCAGCCATTATGTGGAATCGGCGTTACATCACGAATAGATGTCACGGTGAAACCAGCGGCTTGGAACGCACGCAGTGCACTCTCACGACCTGAACCAGGCCCGCGCACATGGACTTCCAAAGTTTTAACACCATGTTCCATTGCTTTTTTCGCCGCATCCTCAGCCGCAACCTGTGCCGCATAAGGGGTCGATTTACGCGAACCCTTAAAGCCCATTGTGCCAGCAGATGACCAGCTCAAAGCATTGCCTTGGGCATCAGAAATCGTGATCAACGTGTTGTTAAAGGTCGAATTAACATGCGCCACACCTGAAGAGATGTTCTTGCGCTCGCGACGACGAACCCGGGTTTTTTCAGTAGCCATTTTTCTATCCTATCCTAGTCGCGTTATTTCTTTTTACCGGCAATCGATTTTGCCGGGCCTTTGCGGGTCCGCGCATTGGTGTGCGTCCGCTGGCCACGTACAGGCAAATTACGACGATGGCGCAGGCCACGGTAAATACCCATATCGAGTAAACGTTTGATATTCATTGAATTTTCACGGCGAAGATCACCCTCAACCATGTAATCGGCATCGATGCTCTCACGAATTTGAATGACTTCAGCGTCGCTCAATTCATTGACGCGGCGTTCCAAAGGAATGCCCACTTTTTCGCAAATTTCATGCGCTTTGGTATCCCCAATGCCATGAATATAGGTCAACGCGATAACCACACGTTTCCCCGTTGGAATGTTTACACCAGCTATACGAGCCACTTGCTTCTCCTTTGCACCGCAATGCGGTGATGCCTAGGGTCATGGAAATGCATCCAAAACCCTCATTTTTGGCGGTTTTCCAGCTATTTGCAGTTTGACCGTCAGAAGCGCGGATTATATGTAATTCGACCCGCTAGTCAACCGCAAAGGCTTGAAAACTGTCCGTTAAATAACCTGCAACGCTGCTTTAATTTGCACCGTCACCTCGTCCATTTCCTGCATGCCGTCAAGCGTGCGTAAAATACCTTTTCCGGCATAAAAATCAGCTACCGGCGCTGTTTGTTCTTCATAGACCTGCAACCGGTGTTGCAAGGCTTCTTCCGTATCGTCCTGACGGGGACCGTCAGCACTTTCCTCTGCCCGTTTCAAAATCCGCCCAATCAGGACTTCAGGATCGACAGCCAGCTCAATCACCGCATCGATATTGATGCTTTTCTCGGACAACATGACATCCAGCGCTTCGGCTTGCGCGACATTGCGCGGAAAACCATCAAGGATAAACCCTTTAACGCAGTCATCTTGTTCAATGCGATCGGCAATAATGCCCACCACAACGGCATCTGGTACCAAGTCACCCCGGGCCATAATGTCTTTGGCCTTGAGGCCAATTTCGGTTTCAGCAGCAACGGCGGCGCGCAGCATATCGCCTGTGGAGAGTTGCGGAATCTCGTATGTCTCTTCGATGCGCTGGGCCTGGGTGCCTTTACCAGCACCTGGGGGCCCAAGAAAAATTAGTTTCATCGACGTTTCCCACCCAATTTAGATTTCTTGATCAAGCCTTCATACTGGTGTGCAAACAAATGACCTTGAACCTGCCCGACCGTGTCCATGGTCACATTGACCACAATCAACAGCGAGGTGCCGCCGAAATAGAACGGGACGTTATAAGCGTTAATCAGGAACTCTGGCAACAAACAGACCAGGGTCAAATACAAGGCACCAACAACCGTCAAGCGGGTCAGGACACGATCAATGTGTTCTGCGGTGCGCGGTCCCGGACGAATGCCCGGAATAAAACCACCCTGCCGCTTCAGATTATCGGCTGTGTCATTCGGGTTGAACACAATCGAGGTGTAGAAGAAGCAGAAAAAGATAATACCGGCGGCATACATCGCCATATAGGCAGGTTGGCCACGGCCCATCAGGGCGGCAATCTCAGCCAGTATGTCGTTTTCGCCGGATGAGAAATTCGCCAGCGTCACCGGCATCAGCAACAGTGAGGAAGCGAAGATTGGCGGAATCACCCCTGCCGTGTTCAATTTCAATGGCAGATGCGAGCTGTCGCCAGCGGTCATTTTATTGCCCATTTGACGCTTTGGATATTGCACCAACAAGCGCCGCTGGGCGCGCTCCATGAAGATGATAAAGGCGATAACCGCCACAACCATAATCATCAGCGCAAGAATAATGAATGTCGACAAGACACCTTGGCGACCCAATTCGAGGGTGCCGGCCAAAGCACTTGGCAATTCAGCCACAATGCCGGCGAAAATAATCAATGAAATACCATTACCGACGCCACGGGCGGTGATTTGCTCGCCCAGCCACATCAAGAAGACCGTGCCACCCACCAAGGTAATCACAGCGGAAACCCGGAAGAACAGGCCCGGATCGACAACCACGCCCTCTGCCCCCTCAAGGCCAACGGCAATACCGTACCCTTGAACAGTGGCCAGTAAGACGGTGCCGTAGCGTGTGTACTGGTTAATGGTTTTGCGGCCGCTTTCGCCTTCTTTTTTCAGTTGTTCCAAACGCGGCACAACGGAGGTCATCAACTGAATAACAATCGATGCGGTAATATACGGCATAATGTTCAGGGCGAAGATCGCCATCCGGCCAACAGCGCCACCTGCAAACATGTTAAACATGCCAACAATACCGGATTGCTGCTGGCTGAACACAGACTGCAAAGCCTGCGGATCAATACCCGGCAGAGGGATATAGGTGCCCAAGCGGTACACCAAAAGCGCGGCCAGTGTGAACCAAATGCGCTTCTTAAGCTCATCCGCTGTTCTAAAAGCAGACAGGCTCATATTGGCGGCGAGCTGTTCGGCGGCTGAAGCCATCCTAATCCCCTTTTGAGGTGTTACGCGTCGTCACCTGCTGCTTCTTCAGCCGCTTCCGGGGCTGCTGCAGCAGGAACTGGTTTCGCAAGAATGGCAACTTTACCACCCAGCTTCTCAATTGCCTCTTGCGCCGCTTTCGACACGCCAGCAACTTCGAAGTCGAGCTTTTCTTTCAACTCACCCTTGGCAAGAATACGCACGCCATCTTTAGCGCGACGCAAAACACCTGCTTCGACAAGGCTGTCGGCCGTGATGGTTGCGCCTTTTTTGATTTTGCCTGCTTCAAGTGCGACCTGCAAACGGCCCAAATTGACAGCATTGAGTTTGATTGGGTTCGGCACATTAAAGCCGCGTTTTGGCAAACGCATATGAATCGGCATTTGACCGCCTTCAAAACCTTTAATCGCTACACCGGAACGTGAGGTCTGACCCTTCACACCACGGCCTGCTGTTTTACCTTTACCAGATGAGGTACCACGTCCAACGCGCATACGGCCTTTGCGGGCACCCTCATTATCACGAAGCTCATTCAGTTTCATAACTGCTCTCTCCAAAATGTCGCCGCCTATTTGGCGTCGACCACACGCACCAAATGCGCCACTTTATCAATCATGCCGCGCACAGCTGGGGTATCTTCCAACTCACTGCGACGACCACATTTATTGAGCCCCAAGCCAACGAGCGTTGCGCGCTGGTCACCAGGACGGCCAATTGGGCTGCCTGTCTGCTCAACAATAACTGTTTTTGCTTTTGCCATGTTCGCCTCTCCTAATTCGCTTCAGCTTCAGCCGTGTCATCTTGTGCATCATCACGACGACGTGACACCAGATCACTGACTTTCTTGCCACGGCGGGCGGCAACAGAACGCGGGCTACCTTGTTTCAGCAGCGCGTCGAATGTCGCATGGATCATGTTGTATGGGTTAGACGAACCAACAGATTTGGCCACCACATCTTGCATACCCAACACTTCAAACACAGCACGCATCGGACCACCAGCAATGATGCCGGTTCCGGGAGGAGCTGCACGCAATTGCACACGTCCGGCGCCATGACGGCCCGCAATATCGTGGTGCAAGGTCCGGCCTTCACGCAGAGGGACACGGATCATTTTGCGTTTGGCGCTTTCTGTTGCTTTGCGAATAGCCTCTGGCACTTCGCGGGCTTTACCATGTCCAAATCCGACACGGCCACGCTGGTCACCAATAACCACAAGGGCGGCGAAGCCAAAACGACGGCCACCTTTCACAACTTTAGCGACACGATTAATATGGACCAGACGGTCGACAAATTCGCTATCGCGCTCGTCGCGATTGTCACGGTTTTCTTTTCTTGCCACGGTGTTTCTCCTTTAAACCAGCTTAGAAGCTGAGACCAGCTTCGCGCGCTGCTTCGGCCAATGCCTTAACACGCCCATGATAAATATAACCGCCGCGATCAAACACGACTGTTTCAACGCCGGCTTTTTTGGCGCGTTTTGCAATTTCTGCGCCGATGGCCGATGCTGCATCAATATTGCAGCCCGACTTACCACCGAAATCTTTATCCTTCGATGACGCAGCCGCCAAGGTGCGACCTGCACTGTCATCGATGATTTGCGCATAAATGTGTTTCGAAGAACGGAAAACCGATAGACGCGGCCGACCATTTGCAATTTTGCGAAGTTGGCGGCGAACCCGCTGCTTACGACGCATATCTGTGCTTAATTTGTTACCCATGATCAATCCTACTTCTTCTTACCTTCTTTGCGGAACACATATTCGTCTTCATAACGCACGCCTTTGCCTTTGTATGGCTCAGGTGGACGGTATGCACGAATTTTAGATGCGACCTGCCCGACTTTTTGCTTATCGATGCCCGAAACAATAATTTCAGTTTGCGACGGGCATTCAATGCTGATGCCTTGCGGCAACGGGAAATCAATATCATGGCTGAAGCCAAGCGCCAGTTTCAACGTCTGACCTTGCACTTGCGCACGATACCCGACGCCCTGCAGGATCAGCTTGCGCTTGAAGCCTTCTGAGACGCCGACCACCAGATTTTCAACCAGCGAACGGCTTAGACCCCAAAAGCTACGCGCTGTTTGCGTATCTTCGACCGGTTTCACCGACAGACCGTTGTCATCTTGTGAAACCGACACCAGATTAGACAAAGTTGCTGACAACTCGCCTTTCGGGCCTTTCACAGCGACCAATTGACCGCTGAGGTTCACATCGACGCCATCCGGCACATTCACTATTTTTTTGCCAATACGAGACATTTTTCTATCCTTTTCTCTCCGCCTCTAGAAGACGCGGCACAGAATCTCCCCACCTACATTATTATCGCGCGCCGCATTGTCAGACATCACACCTTTTGGGGTAGAGATGATCGCAATGCCAAGCCCGTTACTAATGACCGGCATGGTTTTAACAGATGAGTAAACCCGACGACCTGGCTTAGAAACCCGTTGGATTTCTTGAATAACCGGTTGGCCTTCGTAATATTTCAACTCAATTTCCAGCTCGCCAGCACCATTGTCCAGCTTGCTTTCAGAATAGCCACGAATATAGCCTTCATCTTTCAACACATCGAGCACCCAAACCCGCAGCTTTGACGCTGGGCTGATGACTGATGACTTACCGCGCATTTGCGCATTCCGAATACGGGTGAGCATATCGCCTAGAGGATCGTTCATATCTAACTCCTACCAGCTCGACTTAATCATGCCCGGGATCAGACCTTTAGAGGCCAAATCGCGCAGCGCGATACGAGACATATTCAGTTTACGGTAATAACCGCGCGGACGCCCACTCACACCACAGCGATTGCGTACGCGGTGCTTTGAAGAATTGCGAGGCAATTCGGACAGTTTCAAACGTGCTTTAAAACGCTCTTCATTGGTCAGCGACTTGTCATTGGCAATTGCCAGCAAGGCTGCCCGCTTATCGGCATATTTATCTGCCAAGCGTTTGCGTTTGTTGTTGCGTTCAATAGAACTCTTTTTAGCCATTTTCTACTCCTCCGCTCTAATCGTTGAACGGAAAGTTAAAGCCACGAAGCAATTCGCGAGCTTGATCATCTTCAGTCGCTGAGGTGCAGACGATAATGTCCATGCCCCAGATTGTATCGACTTTGTCATAATTGATTTCAGGGAAAACAATATGCTCTTTCAGGCCCATGGCGAAGTTGCCATTGCCGTCAAAGCTCTTTGCATTCAGACCCCGGAAGTCACGCACACGTGGCAGCGCCACGGTGACCAGACGGTCAATAAACTCATACATGCGTGCGCCGCGCAGGGTTACTTTAACCCCCAGTGGCATGTCTTCACGCACTTTAAAACCAGCAATCGATGTCCGCGCACGCGTAATCACTGGGCGCTGACCGGCAATTGCTTGCAAATCTTCAAACGCTGAGTTGATTTTCTTCGTGTCCTGCGTGGTTTCACCAACGCCCATGTTCAACACAACTTTTTCAAGCGCAGGCACTTGCATTGTGTTGCCATAGTTAAATTTTTCCTGCAATTGGTCGCGCACTGTTTCCAGATACAGCGCCTTCATGCGTGGAATATAGCTCTGTGCTTCAGCCATCGATAACTTCCCCCGAGCGTTTTGCAATGCGTGACTTGGTGCCATCATCATTGAATTTAAAGCCAACCCGCGTTGCTTTGCCGTCTTTTGGATCGGCAAGCGCAAGGTTAGACAGGTGAATTTTCGCTTCGCGGTTAATAATCCCGCCTTCGCTGTCAGCACTTTGTTTGGTGTGGCGGCGAACCATGTTCACCCCTTGCACCAAAGCCCGGTTTTCGGTTGGGAAAATAGCGACGACTTCGCCGGCTTTACCCTTATCGCGACCCGCGATAACCAGGACCTTATCGCCCTTTTTAATCTTCAGCTTAATCGCCATTACAACACCTCCGGTGCGAGAGACACAATTTTCATGTGTTTCGCGTTACGCAATTCGCGCGTCACAGGGCCAAAAATACGTGTACCGATCGGCTCGCCAGCGGTGTTCACCAGAACCGCAGCATTGCGGTCAAAACGGATCACACTGCCGTCAGCGCGGCGGATTTCTTTCGCTGTGCGTACAATCACAGCCTTCATCACATCGCCTTTCTTGACACGTCCACGCGGGATAGCTTCTTTCACACTGACAACAATCGTGTCGCCAACAGAAGCTGTTTTCCGCTTGGACCCACCAAGAACCTTGATGCACTGCACCCGGCGTGCGCCTGAATTATCGGCAACGTCCAGGTTGGTTTGCATCTGAATCATAACGGGACCTCTTACTCGCCAGTGCTGGAAACAACTTCCCAGCTTTTTAATTTAGAAACAGGGCGGCATTCCTGAATAGTTACTTGATCGCCGACCTTACGTTCGTTTGTCGCATCATGCGCGTGATAGCGCTTTGATTTACGGACTGTCTTTTTCATCACAGGGTCTGAGAAACGACGTTCGACATTGACAACAACTGTCTTGTCTCCTTTGTCGCTCACGACTGTGCCTTGCAAAATACGTTTTGGCATAACTGTTTACCCCTAACCGGCTTGCTGTGCCGTTGACCGCTGCACGGTTTTAATGCGTGCAATGGTTTGACGGATCTGTTTGATACGAGAAGAATTCTCTAGCTGGCCAGATGCTTGCTGGAAGCGCAGGTTCAACTGTTCTTTCTTCAACTTCGTCAGCTCGTCAGTGAGTTGATCGGCTGTCAAATCTTTGATTTCTGAAATTTTCATGATCTTCCTGCCTTACTGCTCGCCTGGACGTGACACGATACGTGTCGACACTGGCAATTTGGCTGATGCAAGCTCAAGGGCTTCATGGGCCACATCACTTGGCACCCCATCGACCTCGAACATAATCCGGCCTGGTTTCACACGGCAGGCCCAATATTCAGGCGTACCCTTACCTTTACCCATCCGCACTTCGGTTGGTTTTTTGGAGACTGGCACATCTGGAAACACACGGATCCACACGCGACCCGCACGTTTCATATGACGGGTAATCACCCGACGCGCGGCCTCAATTTGACGCGCTGTCACCCGTTCAGGTGAGGTTGCTTTCAGACCATAAGAACCAAAGTTCAGCGTTGTGCCGCCCTTGGCATTACCGTGAATACGACCCTTATGGGCTTTCCGGAATTTTGTACGTTTTGGCTGCAACATGGTTTATTTCCCCGCTGCTGGGCGTTGTTGTTGGCGGTTTGCCTCACCCTGCTCTAGACGACGATCACGAGCCATTGGATCATGTTCCATGATTTCGCCTTTAAAGATAAAGATTTTCACGCCGCAAATGCCATAGGCTGTCATGGCTTCGGCAACACCGTAATCGATGTCGGCGCGAAGTGTATGAAGCGGCACACGGCCCTCACGATACCATTCGGTACGGGCAATTTCTGCACCACCCAAACGACCACCGCAATTGATCCGGATACCCAAAGCACCCAAGCGCATTGCTGATTGAACAGCCCGCTTCATGGCACGACGGAAACCAACACGACGCTCAAGCTGTTGCGCTACGCTTTCGGCAACCAATTGGGCATCAATCTCAGGCTTGCGCACTTCAACGATGTTCAAATGAACTTCGCTGTCGGTCATTTTGCCAATGCGATTTTTCAGCTTCTCAATGTCAGCACCTTTTTTACCGATGATCACACCAGGACGGGCTGAATGAATAGTCACGCGGCATTTTTTATGCGGACGCTCGATAACCACACGAGACACACCAGCTTGACGCAGATCTTTCATCAGCATGGAGCGGATTTTCAGATCTTCGTGCAGCAAGGTGGCGTATTCGCCACGCTCTGCATACCAACGTGATTCCCATGTCCGGTTCACGCCAAGGCGCATAACAATCGGATTTACTTTATTACCCATTATGCCTTCTCCTCGGCTTCAACTTCACGGACAACAATGGTCAATTGACTGAACGGCTTCAGAATACGCGCCGCGCGGCCTTTCGCGCGGGCCCGGAAGCGTTTCATGACCAGGTTTTTACCGACATAAGCTTCGGCGACGACCAGGCTATCAACATCAAGATTGTGATTGTTTTCAGCATTTGCGATGGCGCTTTGCAGAACCTTCTTCACTTCACCAGCAACACGACGTTGCGAGAAGGTCAGGTCTGAGAGCGCGCGCTCGGCTGTTTTACCGCGAATAAGCTGGGCCACGAGGTTCAGCTTTTGCGGACTTGTACGGATATTGCGGCCGACAGCTTTCGCTGCATTGTCCGGCAATTGACGTTCGAGGGATGACTTACCCATAACTTAACCTCTCTTAGCCTTCTTATCGGCTGTGTGGCCGTAATATGTACGTGTCGGTGAGAATTCACCAAATTTGTGACCCACCATATCCTCGGTTACGGAAACCGGGATAAACTTGTGTCCGTTGTGTACACCAAAGGTCAGACCGACAAATTGCGGCAGGATCGTCGAACGACGGCTCCAAATTTTAATGACTTCATTGATGCGCCCGCTCTCGCGTACAGCTTCTGCTTTCTTCAGCAGATAACCGTCAACAAATGGGCCTTTCCAGACTGAACGTGTCATCTAAACACTCCTAACGTTTCTTACGCAGATGGCGACTGCGGAGAATATATTTATCAGTGGCCTTATTAGACCGCGTGCGCCGACCTTTGGTTGGCTTGCCCCAAGGTGTCACTGGGTGACGACCACCAGAGGTTTTACCCTCACCACCACCATGTGGGTGATCTACCGGGTTCATTGCAACACCCCGCACGGATGGGCGTTTACCCAACCAGCGGCTACGACCAGCTTTCGCCAGCTTGATGTTGGCTTGGTCCGGGTTTGATACCGCGCCGATGGTTGCCAGACACGCACCGAGAACCAAACGCTGTTCGCCTGATGTCAGGCGGATAATGGCATAGGCGCCATCACGACCGACCAACTGAGCAAACGTGCCGGCGGAACGGGCAATCTGACCGCCCTTGCCTGGTTTCAATTCGATATTGTGAACAATGGTACCAATTGGAATGGAAGACAGCGGCATCGCATTGCCCGGCTTCACATCGGTTTGCTGACCTGACACGACTTGGTCACCGACGCCGAGGCGCTGAGGAGCCAGAATGTAAGACAGTTCACCATCTTCATATTTGATCAGCGCAATAAAGGCAGAACGGTTTGGATCATATTCCAGACGCTCG
>Ga0256411_1000078_pt1 | contig 12459 bp, 23 predicted proteins | sample WCR_12metaT_FD_190056 | JGI IMG/M metagenome (GOLD analysis project Ga0256411, IMG submission 190056) | Metatranscriptome of seawater microbial communities from Monterey Bay, California, United States - WCR_12 (Metagenome Metatranscriptome) | ecosystem: Environmental > Aquatic > Marine > Coastal...
GTGGTATCATTTTTGATGACTCCGCTGTTGCTCAATAGTGTAAACAATATCGAATCGAAATTCGAGAAAAGGAAATGAATATGTCACTAAAGCTGATGGGCAAAAAGAGGGGAATGACCCGCATATATGACGAAAAGGGAAACCTGATAGTCTGTACGCTCATTCTCGCCGAGCCCAACGTAATTGTCCAAGTGAAGAATCAAGAAAAGGATGGTTATTCTGCAGTTCAACTCGGCGCTGTAAAAGTTCGTGAGTCCAAGAAGAAGAATGTCTCAAAGCCTCTTGTTGGCCACTTTGCGCGTGCTAAAGTGGAGCCTAGACGTCATCTACTTGAATCCCGAATTGATAATGCTGAAGAGTATGAGTTAGGTCAGGAAGTCGGAGTCGATTACTTCGCGGATACTGAGTTTGTGGATGTGTGTGGCACCTCTAAGGGGAAGGGTTTCCAGGGAGTTATTAAACGTCATAACTTCTCGGGAGGGCCAGCATCTCACGGGTCAGGTTTTCACCGTACTGCAGGATCGACAGGGATGAGAAGTACACCAGGCCGTAGTTTACCAGGGGTTAAGAAAGCTGGGCAAATGGGATCACAGAAGGTTACTACCGAAAACCTCAAGGTGGTTCGCATTGATGCTGAAAAACAAATTATTTTAGTCAAAGGGGCTGTTCCAGGAGCAAATAACAGTCTTCTTTATATCCGGAAATCGGTAAAGAAAACACCTGCAAAAAAATAGGAATAGACTGTGCCGAAGCTGAAAAAATACGATTTACAAGGAAAAGAAGTTGAAGAGGTCTCTATTGAAGAGGGACTCCTTCAGGTTTCTGTTAATCCGCAATTGATCAAAGATTACGTTGTTGCTGTGCGGAAGAATGCGCGCCAGTGGAGCGCCAATACGAAAGGCCGATCTGAAATTGCACTTTCTAATGCCAAGCCTCATCCTCAAAAAGGAACGGGGAAAGCGCGTCAAGGGTGTACAAAGACTTCCCAGTTTCGCAAAGGGGCGGTTGTTTTTGGTCCAAAGCCGAAGTTTGATCAACATGTCCGAATTAACCGAAAAGAAAGGCGAGCAGCGATTCACTATCTTCTTGCTCAAAAGGTGACAGATGGAAAGATCAGGTTTCTTAAGTTGAGCGGCTTGAAAGAGCCAAAGACTAAGTCAGTCTGTAAATTTTTAAATGCAGCGGGTCTCAATAACAAGAAAGTTCTTTTTCTTTGTGATGAAGGAGATAAGACGCAGAAAGATCGCACTAATTTTTACCTGAGTATGCGAAATATCCCAGGGGCGAGATTCATGCCAATTTCAAGTATTAGTGGGTATGATTTGATGAGAACTCAAGAAGTTGTTGTTATTGATTCAGCTCAACAACAACTCTTAAACGCAATGGGGGGAGAGTAAATGAAAGAGAGAAACCCTTACCACGTTATTAAATCACGACACGTCACTGAGAAGACGACTGTTCTTGAAGGGCTCCAGCACTCTGTTAGCAATAAATGCGTAGCTAAGTGCACAAGTCCCAAGGTTGTCTTTATCGTTGATAGAAACGCGAATAAGAATGAGATTTCTCGAGCAATTGAAGAGATCTACAAGGATAAGAAGATAAAAGTGAAAGGTGTGAATACCATCAATATGAAGCCAAAGAAACGCTGTGTTCGAGGATTCAAAGGTTTTCGCGCTGCAGTAAAAAAAGCAATCGTCACACTCGAGAGTGGTGATACAATTGACGATGCAGTTTAGGAGAAACAATGGTTAAGAAATTTCGACCGACAACACCCGGACAGAGAAAGTTAGTTCTCCCTAGCTTCAGTCAGTTGACTAGAGTCAAAGGAAAGCGAGCGACCATTAAGCCGACCAAGTCTCTTATGGTTCCTAAGAAGCGTATTAGTGGAAGAAACCACCATGGACACATTACGTGTCGCCATAGAGGTGGAGGTCATAAGCGTTTTTATCGGCTTATAGACTTTAAAAGAGATAAAGATGGAATTGAAGCGAAGGTTGCTTCAGTTGAGTATGATCCGAATCGTTCAGCTCATATTGCACTGCTTAATTATCGCGATGGAGAAAAGCGCTACATTATCGCTCCTGAAGGGATTAAACAGGGAGACGTTCTTCTGTCTGGAGATACGGCCCCGTTCAAACCTGGATGTGCCATGGAACTTAAAAGCATGCCTCTTGGTTCAACAGTGCACAACGTTGAACTATATCCTGGGCGTGGAGCAAAGCTCGTTCGTTCAGCGGGGCTATCAGCGCAGCTGATGGCACGGAGCGGGGGATATGCAACGCTCAAAATGCCGTCTGGAGAAGTGCGTTTGGTTAGAGAAACATGTCGCGCAACCTTTGGTGTTGTTTCCAATGCGGAAAATGCTCTTCGTGTTGAAGGAAAAGCTGGTAGATCGCGCTGGAAAGGGATTCGTCCAACAGTTCGAGGAACCGCAATGAACCCTGTTGACCACTCACATGGTGGTGGAGAAGGGCGACACAATGGATATATTCCACAAACTCCATGGGGAATGCAGACAAAGGGGTTCCGCACCCGCTCGAAGAAGAAATCGAAGAAGCTGATCGTGAAAGACCGAAGGAAGAAATAATGGGTAGAAGCTTAAGAAAAGGTCCTTTTGTGGATCATCATCTAGTAAAGAAAGTCCTGAAACAGAATGATGAAGGGACAAAAAACCTGATTAAAACGTGGTCTAGACGATCGATGATTATTCCAGAAATGATTGGACATACGATCGAAGTTCATAATGGTAAGAAATTTATCTCAGTCTTTGTGTCTGAGAATATGGTCGGTCACCGATTGGGAGAGTTTTCTCCTACTCGGCTTTTTAAAGGCCACCCGGTTAAGAAGTAAAGGATATGACAATGCGAGAAGCAATAGCAAAAACGAAATACGTCCGAATCAGCCCAAGGAAAGCACGCCTTGCAGCTGGCTTGATTCGCGGAAAAGCTTGTGAGGAAGCTCTACTTCAACTCCTTTATTCGAATTTAAAGGGAGGGCGCCTCCTAAAAAAGACCCTTGATAGTGCCATTGCAAATGCAGAAACGCTTTATAGCGTTCAACGGCGTGATCTTAAAGTGAAAGAAGTGCGCATCGATGTTGGCCCTGTAATGAAACGGGCAAAATCGAAGAGTAGAGGTGGGCGCGCGCCTATCTTGAAACGTATGAGCCATTTTACGGTCATTGTTGGAACGGAAAATTAACGAGGAAACATGGGACAAAAAACATCGCCGACAGGATTTAGACTCATTCTTAGGAAAAACTGGAAGTCTGTGTGGTATGCTAACAAGCAAGAATTCGGAATGCACCTATTTGAAGATCGGAGGATCCGGGATTTTCTTATGAAGAAACCCTGTTGTATTGGGACGTCCGAGATTATCATCAAGCGAATGAGCGAAAAGATTGAAGTCACTCTTCACACGGCTAGACCTGGTCTTGTCATCGGGAAGAAAGGGATTGAAATTGAAACGATCAAGCAAGACCTCAAGAAGCTAACTGGAAAAGACATCTGGATTGAAGTTGCGGAGATTAAACGCCCTGACCTAGATGCTAAGTTAGTAGCAGAGGGAATTGCAAAGCAATTAGAAAGACGAGTCGCCTTTAGGCGAGTATTAAAGAAAGCGATTCAAGCATCAATGGATGCTGGTGCAGTTGGAATTAAAATTCAGATCTCTGGACGGATTGGCGGAGCAGAAATTGCCAGGACGGAGTGGTATAAAGAGGGTCGAATTCCTCTTCATACAATGAGAGCTAATATCCAGTATGCAACAGCGCGAGCTGAAACGACATATGGCTCAACAGGAGTCAAAGTTTGGATCAATAAAGGCGAAGAATAAGCAAAAGGAATTAGGAGAATATCGCAATGGCACTGATACCGGGACGCCCGAAATTTCGAAAGCAACAGAAAGGCTCGATGAGCGGAACAGCCATGGCTGGACAGTTTATTGAGTTCGGCGATTTTGGAATGCAAATTCTTGATCGTGGACGTATTACTAACCAGCAGATTGAAGCTTGTCGGGTTGCAATTACCCGCTATTTCAGTCGAAGAGGAAAAGTGTGGATTCGGATTTTCCCTGATAAGCCGATTACTAAGAAGCCTGCCGAAACCCGCATGGGTAAGGGGAAGGGGGGAACAGACCATTGGGTTGCTGTTGTTCGACCAGGACGCATTTTATTCGAAGTTGCTAATGTTTCAAAAGACGAAGCAAAGAAAGCCCTGCTCAAAGCAGCAGCGAAACTTCCGTATCGAACGCGCTTTGTAGAGCGAGTGGAAAGAGTATAAAGGAGGCGAAAGTGTTAAAGGTAAAAGAAATTATTAATCAATCAGTTGAGCAGCTTGAAGGCCAGTATGAAGATATTTGCAGAGACATCTTTGAGCTGACTAATGAACTGCGCATGTCGAGAAAGCTAGAAAAGCCCCATGAACTGAAAGATAAGAAAAAAGATCGGGCGCGAATCCTAACTGTTTTGCGTCAAAAGAAGAACCAAGGATCAGCGTAAGAGATTATGGAAGCTCAAGGAAGAAAGAAAGTACGAGAAGGGATTGTTATCTCAGCTAAGATGAACAAGACCGTAAAGGTCAATGTTGAGAGAACGATTGCACATCCACGTTACAAAAAAGTAGTAAAGAGAAGCAAAAAATACTACGCGCACAATGAAAAAAGTGATCTTAAAGCAGGTCAAAGGGTAAGGATTCAAGAGACTCGCCCTCTTTCAAAGCTTAAGCGCTGGATCGTAGTGGACGTCCTTTCGTAAAAAAAATGTAAGTAGTGAGAAACGATGATTCAACAAGAAACAGAATTAGAAGTAGCAGATAACAGCGGAGCCAAGAGAGTAAAGTGCTTTAAGGTCCTCCGTGGAACCAGAAGACGGTATGCCTATGTAGGTGACATAATCGTTTGCTCAGTAAAAGAAGTAGACCCTAAGGGAAGTGTCAAGAAAGGGGATGTCATTAAAGCAGTGGTCGTAAGGACTCGGAGCTATATCCGCCGCAAGGATGGAACAATGATCCGGTTTTATGATAACAGCTGTGTCCTTGTTGACGATAAGCAAAACCCGAGAGGCACGCGCATATTTGGACCTGTTGCCAGGGAAGTGCGAGATAAAGGATTTATCAAAATTAGTTCACTTGCACCCGAAGTGATTTAAAGAGGAATATTAGAGATGAAACAGAAATGGATCAAAATTGGGGACAAAGTCCTTGTCCTTAACGGAAATGACCGGGGAAAAGTGGGTGAAGTTCTTGCGAAAAAAGAAAGTCGCATCCTCGTCCAAGGAGTCAATGTACGAAAAAGACATACGAAAGCACGTGAGCAAGGACAAAAGTCAGAGATAGTGAGTTTGGAAAAGTCCATTCACATCTCAAATGTTGCACTATGTGATGGCGATGGAAAAAAGATCAAATTGAATGTGAAGATGGGCGCTGATGGCTCAAAACAGCTCGTTTACCTCGATAATGGAAAAGAAGTTAGCCATAGAACCCTTAAAAAACCTGTGAAGGCATAAATGTCTAGATTAAAGAAGAGATACGAAAAAGAAATTAAAGAGTCCTTGAAGAAGAAGTTCTCTTATCAAAACTCAATGAATATTCCTGAGCTGAAAAAAGTTATTATCAGCATGGGAGTAGCAGAGGCTGTAAAGGATAAGAATATCATTCAAGATTGTGTAAAAGAACTTACACTTATTTCAGGACAGAAGCCTATCGTAACCCGAGCAACAAAGTCTGTCGCGAACTTCAAGCTTCGTGAAGGGCAAGCTGTTGGATTGAAGGTTACCATCAGAGGGACACGAATGTACGAATTTCTAGATCGTTTTTCAAACATCGTCTGCCCACGTATTCGTGACTTTCGTGGTTTTAACAAGAAGGGTGACGGTAGAGGAAGCTATTCTTTAGGATTGTCTGATCAACAGATGTTCCCAGAACTCAACCTCGATGAAGTAAAAAGAGATCAAGGGATGAATATCACCTTTGTTACAACGGCAAAGAAAGAAGAGGAATGCCTTGAGCTGCTCACACAGCTCGGTCTTCCATACAAGCGTGAAAATTAGAGGATAAGATGTCAGTAACCGATACAGTAGCAGACCTACTTACAAGAATTCGAAATGCTAAAGATGCAAAACATAAATATGTAGATGTACGATGTAGTAAGCTGAACAAGAACATTGTTGCCGTTCTTCAAGACAAGGGTTATGTGAATAACTTTCTTGTGAATGAGAAGAAGCGCCAGATTCGTGTCTTTCTTAGGTATATTAAAGACACAAGAAATAGCGTAATCCATGGTCTTAAAAGGATGTCAAAGCCGAGCCTTCGACACTACGTAGGATACCAAGAGATCCCTAGAGTATTCAGTGGACTTGGAATTGCAATTCTATCGACTCCATCTGGAGTTCTAGATGGAGAGAAAGCACGAGAAATGAAAGCGGGTGGAGAACTCCTCTGTTTTGTTTGGTAAAATTAGGAAATAAGTAACATGTCACGATTAGCTAAAATGCCCATTCTTCTTCCAAAAGGGGTAGAAATAAAGATCTCTAAGGGCGAAGTAGAAGTGAAAGGTCCTAAAGGGATTCTTAAGCGAAGTATTCCAGAGGGAATCTCAGTTAAAGTCGAGGAAGGACAGGTCACAGTGCATTATGATGAAAAGAGTGGTCTCCCAATGCCTATGTATGGTCTTCACTGGTCTTTGATGAACAATGCAATTATTGGAGTCAGCGCAGGATTTGAAAAGCAACTGAGTTTAATCGGTGTTGGATATAGAGCAGCAGTTAAGGGGACTGTCCTTGATTTGCAACTGGGGTTTTCTCATCCGACTCAAGTTGATATTCCTTCCGAAATTCAAGTGGCTATTGAAAAAAGTGTTCTCATCAAAATTACAGGGATGGACAAACAGGTTGTTGGACAGTTTGCTGCAAATGTTCGCGCTAAGAGACCACCAGAGCCCTATAAGGGAAAAGGGATTAGATATGTTGATGAGTATGTTCGTAAGAAAGCTGGTAAGTCAGCAAAAGGAAAGTAAGAGATGCATCTAAATCTAGAAAAACGTAATACTATCCGAAAGAAGCGCAGTATGCGGGTTAGAAGAAAGCTTCGAGGAACGGCTGAGCGTCCTCGCTTATCGGTCTTCAAATCGATTAATCACATCGGTGTGCAGTTGATTGATGACGAAAATGGACTTACGTTGGCAAGTTATAGTACGCTTGTGAAGGAACTTAAAGGGAAGAAGAAATCGAAGGAAACTGCGCGAATTGTAGGTGAAAAGATTGCTGAACTTGCTAAGGATAAAAAAATCGATCAAATGGTTTTTGATCGTGGACGACTTAAATATCATGGGATCATCGCTGAGCTTGCCAATGCCGCTCGCGAAAAAGGAATAAAATTTTAGGATAATTCATGGCTAAGAAAGGCAAAAGAGAAGAAGATTTCGATACAGACTTTGAAGAGAAGGTCCTTTATATTAATCGCTGTTCGAAGGTGGTTAAAGGGGGGCGTAAGTTTAGTTTTTCAGCCCTCGTTATCGTTGGTGATGGAAATGGGCGAGTTGGAGTAGGCTTTGCAAAGGCAAATGAGGTTGCTGATGCAATCCGTAAAGGAGGAGAGGCTGCTCGCAAGAACATCCTTACTTTCGAACTCGAAGGGACTACGATTCCCCACGCAATCCTTACCGATTGGGATGGCGCTAGAGTCCTCCTGAAGCCGGCAAAGGAAGGAACAGGAATTATTGCAGGATCCAAAGTTCGATCCGTTCTTGAGGTAAGTGGAGTTAAAGATATTGTTGCCAAAAGTCTTGGCTCCAGTAATCCACTTAACCAAGTACGTGCAACGTTTCAGGCACTTGGGGACCTCAGAAATAGACAAGCGACACTTGATGCAAGGGGAGCAACTGTATGAAATTATCAGAATTAAAAGACACACATCGAAAGCCTAAACGTAGAAAACGCGTCGGGAGAGGTCCTGGTTCAAAAATGGGTAAGACCTCTGGTCGTGGACATAAAGGGGCTAAGTCTCGTTCAGGGTATAAAACCCGTGGAGGAATGGAAGGAGGACAACTACCTCTTTACCAAAAACTACCACATCGAGGATTTTCCAATGCGCAGTTTAAAGTGCCTGTGTTTGAGATTAACCTTAGCCGGATAAATGATACCTTTGAAGATGGAGAAGTCGTCAATAAGAAGACTCTCATGGAAAAGGGTTTTCCAATGCGCCGGATGAGGGGAGGATTTAAAGTCCTTGCAAGTGGAGAGATTACAAAGAAAGTTGTGATCGAAGCAAATCGATATTCCAAGAACGCGATTACCAAGCTAGAAAAGCAGGGAATCGAATTTAAACGCATCTAGGTTATATGCTCCAAACGATAAAAAAGATTTTTTCGATAGAAGAACTAAAGTATAAAATTGTATTTACTCTTTTAATGCTCGTTGTCTGTCGTATTGGAGCGTACATTCCTGTTCCTGGCATTAATGGTGATGAAGTTTTTCAGGTTTTCCGTCAGCTCACTGGGGGAAGTCAAAACCTCTTTCAGCTAGTAGACATTTTTTCAGGTGGGGCATTTGCACAAATGACGGTGATTGCTCTTGGGGTAATGCCGTATATTTCAGCCTCGATTATCATGCAGATACTGGTTGCTGTTGTTCCTTCTCTTCAAAGAGAAATTCGGGAAAATGGCGATGCAGGAAAGAAAAAAATGGGAAAGGGAATTCGTTTAATGACGATTGTCTTAGCTCTTTTTCAATCCGCTCTTTTAGCAAAGTATGCACTCAGCCTGAACATGTCGCACCCTGGAATTATCGTTCCTCAGTTGCTAACAACTCAAATCCTTGGTTTTCCGTGGCTTTTCTTCTTAATTGTGATGGCAGCGATGAGTACAGGGACCCTCTTCTTAATGTGGATTGGTGAACAGATCACTGAGAGAGGAATTGGCAATGGGATCAGCTTAATTATTTCGGTTGGGATTCTTTCGTCCCTCCCAAGGACACTAGGAACGATTGTTCGACAACTGAACCTTGACTCCCAGGAACCAGGTCAAATGACCTTCTCTTCGATTGTGATTTTGGGAATCGTTTTTGTTGCGATCATTTTGGGGACTATTTTGATTATTCAGGGAATGCGTAAGATTCCTTTGCAATATGCAAGAAGGGTTGTGGGTAGACGTGAAAGTCAGGGTGGAAGTTCTCATATCCCGTTAAAAATCAACTATGCAGGTGTGATACCGGTAATTTTTGCCTCATCACTCTTGATGTTTCCTGCAACGATCGCTCAATTCTTAAGTAAGGGATCATGGCTCTCCAATGTGGTGAACATGCTTTCTCCTGGGAGTTGGGTATATACAATGTTATTTGTCATCCTTATTCTCTTTTTCACATACTTTTGGACGGCAACGCAATTTCACCCGGAGCAAATAGCTTCGGACATGAAGAAAAATGGAGCCTTTATCCCAGGGATCCGCCAAGGGCGACCTACGCAAGAATTTTTGGAATCGACAATGAATCGAATCACTCTTGCTGGCGCCGTATTCTTAGCACTTATTGCAATTTTACCAACACTGGTAGGTAAAATTTTAGGTGTAGATGCTTCTACTAGTCATTTCTTTGGGGGAACCTCACTACTTATTTTAGTGGGTGTAATCCTGGATACGACTAAGCAGATTGAATCTCACCTTCTTATGAAGCGCTATGATGGTTTTATGAAAAAGGGACGAGCTACGGGCCGGATGTAAAGCATTGAATTCTTTATCGAGTTCTGTTAACATCTTGTCCATATTTAAAGAATTAAAGAAGGATTTTAACCTATGCCCCGTGTGATTGGAATCGATATTCCTGGTAACAAGCGCTTAGTGATCAGCCTCACATACCTTTACGGAATTGGATCAGCAAAAGCTAGTGAAGTGATTCAGAAACTGGGTCTTGATCCGAATATGCGCGCTCACAACCTTAGTGATGAGGATGTTTCAAAACTGAATGCAATTCTTACATCTGAATATATTGTTGAGGGAGACCTGCGCAGACAAGTTCAAAATAATATCAAGCGGTTAATCAGTATCAATTCTTATCGTGGAATGAGACACCGCTCAGGACTGCCAACCCGCGGACAAAGAACTAGATGCAATGCCCGTACCCGTAAGGGAAAGAAGAAAACCGTAGCTGGAAAGAAAAAAGCCGTATAAACGGGCTTTAGCGAAATAGGAGTATTCAAATTGGCTAAACAAGATAAAGCTGTTAAGAAAGGCAGCACACGAACCAAGAAGAGGATCACACGAACTGTTCCAAGTGGAATCGCTCATGTGAAAGCGACATTCAATAACACGATTGTTTCGATTACTGATCCCTCCGGAAATGTCATTTCTTGGGCAAGTGCTGGAAAAACAAACTTTACCGGATCGAGAAAATCCTCTGCATTCGCTGCTTCAGTTGCAGCGCAAGATGCGGGAAAAATCGCCATGAATCATGGAATGAAAGAAGTAGAAGTCTGCCTTAAAGGACCTGGATCGGGGCGAGAGTCTGCTGTCCGTGGCCTACAGAGTGCTGGACTTATCATTACAATGATTAAAGACAAAACACCAATCCCTCACAATGGATGCCGTCCTAGAAAAAGACGTCGCGTATAAGGAGAATTAAGAGTATGACAGTAAAGTATGGCAAGTTTGAGCTGCCAACGAACATCAAAATTGAAGAAGCCAGCAAGACCGATACCTTTGCTCGCATTGTCGCTGAAGCGTTTGAGCGGGGATTTGGTCATACGGTTGGAAATGCTTTAAGAAGGATCATGCTCACGGCTCTTGAGGCGCCTGCCCTTATATCTGTAAAAATTGAAGGGGTGCCACATGAATACACAGCCGTTGAAGGAGTCATAGAGGATATGACTCATATTATCCTTAACTTTAAAGGGACTCTTCTTAGAAAACTTCCTCTTGAAGAAAATCGGGATACACGAGCACCAAAACTGATTTCTAAGACTCTTGAAATCACGCAAGACATGCTTGATAGCAATGGTGGTCAGATTGCAGTGTCCTTTAAGGATGTAATGGGAGAGTCTGACTTTGAGATGGTCAATCCGGACCATCACCTCTTCACAGTGACTCAGCCGATGAAAAAGCGTGTCGATCTAAAAGTTGCAATTGGAAGAGGATACGTCCCTTCTGAGAGACACGACATCCAGGATAAAGTTGTTGATGAGATTGTTATCGATTCGGCATTTTCTCCAGTGCGTCTTGTGAATTACTTTGTTGAAAACACTAGGGTTGGACAAGATACTGATTACGATAGACTTATTCTTGATGTGACAACCGATGGAAGGGTGACTCCACAAGAAGCTCTTACATTTGCTACTCAGATTGGAGTTCTTCATCTTGGCGTGTTTGACACATTGAAATTCCAAGAACTTTCATACGATGACGATGAGTTAGAATCTGATACAGATCGTGATGAACTTCTTGCGAAATTAGCACTTCGAATTAATGAAATCGAGCTTTCTGTACGCTCTACTAATTGCCTTGCTCAAGCGAATATCGACACGATTGCCGAGCTTGTGATTATGCCAGAGCCAGAAATGCTTAAATTTAGAAACTTTGGTAAGAAGTCTCTTAATGAGATTAAAGCTAAGCTTGAAGATATGGGATTACACCTTGGTATGGATCTTGCACGTTATGGGATTACCCGTGATAACGTAAGACAGATCATTGACGAGTATTTGCAAGAAAAATCAGGACAGGAATCAACATGAGACACCAGAAACGCACAGTAAAACTCAATCGCAATGCTTCTCATCGCCGCTGCATGATAGCGAACATGCTGAAAGCCTTAGTGGAACATGAACGTATTGAGACGACTGTTCCTAAGGCGAAGGAACTCCGTCGACACGCGGATCGCCTGATTACTTTAGCAAAGAAGAATACACTTGCTTCTCGCAGAGCAGCGATTGCAAAAATGATGATCAGCTTTAATCCTCTTTCTTCTAAGGATAGGCGTGATGTAAAGAAGGGCAACACCTCTTCCTACAACACTGACCGCAAAGTCATGGGGAAGCTTTTCGATGAGCTTTCAACTCGATTTGTTTCTCGCGAAGGTGGCTATACCCGGATCATCCGCAAGGAGAATCGTCAGGGTGATGGCTGCGCTCTTTGCTTAATTGAGTATGTCCAATAATAATAGGGAGTACCCTGTCGGGTACTCCTCTTCCGTTGTTAATGCATTGAAGAAAAGATCTGCTGCTGAAAAGGCTCACTTTTTGCTTCCTTATCTTAAGGAGACAGACCATCTTTTAGACTGTGGGTGCGGGCCGGGTACTATTACTCTAGAATTTTGCATCGCTGCTTCCAGAAGGGAGTTCTAAAGGGATTGATATTGAACCCTCTCAAGTTGAGCGTTTCTTCGGATGTCTATAGTTCTCCGGAGAAACGACACCAGCTGGCTCAATATACTATTGCAGCATGGAGCGATGCTCTGTGCTCTAAGCACATTCGTGAAATGTCA
>Ga0256411_1000084_pt1 | contig 12247 bp, 12 predicted proteins | sample WCR_12metaT_FD_190056 | JGI IMG/M metagenome (GOLD analysis project Ga0256411, IMG submission 190056) | Metatranscriptome of seawater microbial communities from Monterey Bay, California, United States - WCR_12 (Metagenome Metatranscriptome) | ecosystem: Environmental > Aquatic > Marine > Coastal...
AAATGTTTTTGGTTAAATCGAACAGTCAATAAGATTAAGAAATTATTGAGTTCAATTAAAGAGTTTGGTCCTGGTGGACCAAAAAGTGATCACTCTGGCTGCATGAAGAGTCCTACACCAGCTAAGATCCAGTAAAGGTCTGCATCTGGTTCTTCGGATTCCATCTTGAGACCGGCTGTGAAGACATAAGTGCCACCTCTAGCTGTGGTAACATAAACTGGACACTCATAGAATCCGATCTTTACTTGTTTGGTTTTCTCAATAGCAGTAATCCAAACAACTGGAAGCTCTGGATAAAGTTCTTTGGGGATCATATCCATGAGGTTTCCTTGGTCTTGTCCTCTTCCAAGCTCCCACTTAGCTCCTTGTAGGAAGAAACCATGAATGTATGCGCCGTCTTCAGGCCTTTCTGCCAAATCCTTTGGTTTTTCAATGTTAAGAATAGTTGTCTTGAGCATCATATTATCCAATGCAAGTCCTTGGTTTCTTGCTGTCACCTGCATGATAGCTGTCAGGTACGACATTGGATTGAACAGACCACTAATCCAAAGTGAAACTGGAGCTATTAGTTCCTCGCTGTATTCTTCAAGCTGATAGATTCTCTCAAGTAGATCATCGAACCACGTAAGTAGGGGTTTCTTGCTTGCATATGCATATTTCTCCCACAGAGCTGGAACTTAGTTGATGAACATAGATTAAGCAAGCTTCTCCATGTTTTCAGTGATATTGAGTGAGCCCTTCATACCAGCATCAAGATCTTCAAGGCTTGATCTAATTGTGAAGATAAGAGTATTCATTCTCTCGCATTCTTGCAAACATACGACAACATATGGAGTTCTCTCTTTGGCTTTTGATCGAAGTTCGATCATGTTGAACTGTTATGGCAGTTTATCCAGGAATTTGATAATAAGTTCATTGACTTACTCATCCTTCTTGCTGCCACCGCCACCTCCGCTACTTCCGGAGCATTGCAGAATTGTGAAGCAAAGACTCTCACCAAGATTTGTCAAGTATCCAATTTCTGCATTTGAATGAAGCCCGAACATGTTGGGGTTCTCTGGAGGTAATTCATCGATCTTGGCTTCATATTGCTCTCTTGACGTCTTGGCTGGATTTGGTGATCTGAAACCTTGTGACATTGTCAATTGCATGTTTTCCATGATTTATGGTCTGATCAATTTCTTAAGGTAAGTGTTGTTCGTTCTTCTGTCCCAGTTGTCTGTGATATGGCCACCATACATGACTTCACCATACAAATACTGTAGATCAGTGTAAGGAACTTTCTCGAAACCTGCCAAGTAGTTATGGAGAACTTCACCACAAATTCTCAAATCACCATCATTGTAGTTGTACTTTCTTGACCATCCTTGCGATCCGAATTTGGTTCTACCAAGAATCAAAGAATGATACATGCAAAGTCCAAAGAGCAATGCCTTGAAATCGAGTTCCTTATGAGTCTTAGCTTTATCGAAGTGAGTCTAATCAAATTTACTGAAGGCTCTTCTAATATTTGATTTCAAATCTTTTGGAGCTTCGTTTGCAATCTTGAGCGAGTTTTATAAGATGGCCTCAGGGATGATTTCCATCATTGGTAGGGGTGGTGGTTCAGATGAAATGAAACATCTGAAATCTTCATGAGCACCTTCCTCAAGAACAACTTCAAGGTTAAATTCGAAATCTCTCATCCACTCTGGCATAAGATGCACGTTTTGGAACATGCACCAGTGACCTGCTTTACCAGCATCTTTCAATACCTTGATGGCGTATTTCTCTTGACCTTATCCCATAGAAATATTGATGAATGATCCATCAGCTGCCACTTTGCCAGACTGACGACCGATCAATTCTACTTCTGGTGTTGGGTCTACACCAGGGAAAAGTACAAAGAATGTTGGTGTTTGAGGATTCATTTCAACTTTGGTGGCAACAATATCGAATGGCTGAGCTTCAACATACTCAATACCCATGTGATCACCAACAAATTATTTGAGGGCATTGGTTAGTCTATCTGGTCTCATCGCTCTAAGTAAATGACATCTATGGAATAGAGAAATACTGGAAAGACTCTTTGGAAGGTCACAAGACTCAGGTTTTTCATCTGAGTACCATTTTCTCCACATCAGATGCTCACTTTCCATCTTACTTGATAGATTGTTAAAGATTTCTAGGGATTCAAGACCTTTGATTGCTGGCCAGAGTGATTCTTACAAGAATTTCAATGACTCTGGTTAGTGAGGAGGATCTTAAGCAACTTCTTTTTTGATCAGAGCATTGTATTCAACCTCATTAATTAATCCTTTTCTTATTAGGATTCTGAAACAAAGCATTGTTGAGATGATCAGTTTGTGATCTTCAAAGGTTCCTCTTCTCGTGTAATTGAAACCCTGATAAGTTATAGACTCAACTAAAGCCTCAACTCTCTTCTTAAGAGTACCAGGTGTCATTTCGCCTTCCTCCTCTGCTTCTTCTTCAGCTGGCTCAGCTCCTTCTTCACCTTCTTCGCCTTCTTCTCCCTCGGCAGGCTCTTTCTTCTTTTTCATTCTTTCTGCAACAATGTTGATAGCTCGCTTGACTACAATAATGAAAGAATCGAGAGAGAACCTATAGAATGAGTGAATTTTGTAAAGCTCATTTAACAAGAAGAAAACCAAAGCACCTCTAGTTGCTGCTGGTCTGTAATGCTCAGAAGCAACATTGATGACTTCTTCAGTTATTTTAGCTTTCTCAACCTTTTCTTGAATCTCAGTAGAGAGTTACTTGGAGAATTCAAGACTCTCAATCAATGCAATATCTTCCAAGATATCACCCTTTGATTCAGCTAATTATTTAAGTAACCCAGCTTCGAGCTCTCCTAGTTTAATCTTGAATTAATTCTATTGCTCGACGAGTTCTTTCTTCTAGGCAGCCAAATCTGGTCTTTCCAACTCAACAACAATCGAAAGAAGCTAATCTTCCAAACCAGATTCTGTTACTGTAAAGTTAATCAACGTACACTCAGCTTAGATTTCTGGTGGATAATGAGGATTCGAAAGCTTGGTATGCATGAACAAATTGAAATCAGGTGAAAGGGTGAGTTCTTTATCTCCCATCTTGATATACTTAGATTTACCTTTTTTGATGATAGCTCTTGCATATACTGGTTGAATAACTGCATCGATGTTGTTTTAAAGGTTCTCTATCATTACTGGATCACCTGCTTCAACAGCAAACTCAATGATTTTGACCATCTTTGGATTAGTAAGTCTTGTCACTTTCAATCCTTTTGGATCCCATGTCTTTCTCAGCCAGTTGATTCCTTAAAGTTAAGGATCAATGATGAGACTGTATCTCTCAGAGTTGTTAAGGATACAACCATTTTCTACAGATACTCTATCTGGAGGTAAACCATTCGAATTCCAGAGAGCAACTTTTGCATCATCAGTAAGAATTGTTACTGGGTTCGAGTTTTCACTCATTGGGATATTGTTCTACTAGAAGAATGGAACGAAGTTGTCTATCAAAATCTTGTCCCTGAATTATTTGTTGAATGGTCCGACATATGACACGAAAGCAGAAGCAAGTAAGACATCACCAATAATGACATTCATTAATTCACCAATGTCAATGATCGATTGAGCCCATCTATCTTGCTCACTTCCTAGAGCAGAGACCAAACGAGTGGCTAAACTCATCTTCATCTCACATTTCTCTGCAGCTGCTATAGCATCATTCTTTTCCTTCATAGCTGAATTGAATGCATCGAGAAGAACTTAAAGCTCAGAGTTTAATTTTGCGACGAGAGCATCGACTTCTTCTTTCTTTTGATTGGCAGCGGCAAGTTTTTCATTACCTTCTCTTACTGCATTTCTTAATGGTTCTACAGATACCACAACCTCATAGTATGATGAAATGTTAATGATCCAATCACAAAGACCACCAGCTGCACTAGATTTCTTTGCGATAATTTCTGCTGTGAAATCTTCTTTTGCCAATGTCTCTTTAATTGCGGCAAAGTTTTTAGCTGGTACTTTATCTTCATCAATTTTTGGTTTGAAATCCATGAGCTCTTGTAAGAAAGCACCTGGGTTACCCATGAGACCTAGAGCAACTTTCCATGTGTCAGGGGCTGCAAGTTTACCACCTTTGACTGGAACATCTTTATGAATACCACAAAGAAGATGAAGTACACATGTGAATGTTTCATTGATAGCCTCTGGAGGTTTCTTGAGAGCTTTCAAGTTTCTGAAATCGTCAATGTTCAAACCAGCAAGAGCTTCTTGGGCTTTGATAACAAGAGGTTCAGCCTTAGCGAGTGATTCAGTAGCATTCTTTACGAGAATTTCGACTTCACTTTTGATTTGGTTGCAAATCTTAGACTCAGCTTCTGCTTTTTCATTCTCAACTTCGACCTTTGCCTTCTCACCACCGACAATAGTAGCTTGTTCATCGGCTGCTTTCTTTTTAGCCTCTACCTCTACTGACATGACTTTAAGTTCTTCTTCAAGCTTAGCGACAGTTTCACCTGTCTCAGTGAGCTTGAGCACACCAGTTTCATATGTATCAAGACTCTTTGCAAGCTCACCCTCCTTCTTTGCGTACATGACCTTGAATAATTTGATCAACTCCAGGAATGACTTTGGAGTCGTGTACACATATCTTCTTTCTTGGTCAAGAATCTTTTCAGAGAATTCATTTACAATCTTGAATGAGTATGGCATGAATTTAGTAATACCAGCTCTAATTTCATCACTCGCCATTTCAACTTCAGCGAGGAATTTCTCAGCGACTGAGAACAGAGCATCATCGGGCCAGGCGTGGAACCAATCAATGACTGAGCAGTTGACAAGAGCGGGGAATTTCTTTGCTCTGTTTCTGAATGCATCACCGACTGGCGAGAAGCAAAGAGACATGTGGAGGTTTCTCTTCACTCTATCAATGAAGAACTTCCAGCAAGCCTATGGAGTGTCACCCAATCCCTCACTCTTGCACGGTCCTCTGACTTGGTTTACAATTCCATCGATGTCCTCAGCTTGGAATAAATCAGCAATCTCACCAGAAGACAAAAGATCATTGATTGATACAAGGAACTCTTCCTTGGTGATCTGACCTTCTGTGAACAAGAAGCATAGACCTTCATCTTTGCCTCCAGATTTCATGTAGAATCCTTGCAAATCAGTCTTCAAATCACCCAAACCATAGGTCGAAGAGATCATGATACCAACAGTTGTGTATTGGCAAATGAAAGAAGAGAGTCTGGTCAAAGATTGCTTACCACTACCTCCGACACCGACCAGAAGGGCATGACCTTGATCACTGGCAATGATTCTGCAGATCTTGCACACGTGTTTCATGGCATCTTCGAAGAGCACCAAGTCCATGACGGCATTGACATCGTTGTACTCTCTGAGACCTTCGTGAAGTCTCTTTGACATTGCGTCTGCGGATGGGAACTGGTCGTAGAGCTTGTCATCCAGACTCGCCACGAACTGGGCGAAGATGAGAGGCTCAGGTGTTGCACCGAAGTACTTGTTAAGATTGAACTTGGAGAACGCCTTCTTCGTTGTGTCAGCAGCTAGAGCTCTATATGTTGCAAGATCTTTGGCATTGACAAGTCTATCACCGAAGATTCTCTCGCACTCGTGGACCCAAAGTCTGACGAGGTTCTCTGGCTCTTTGATTGCATCTTGCTTGGCCTGAAGAAGACCCTGGAATACATTGGTCAAATGACGCACGTTGAACTCATAATGGAAGTTCTGGGCGGTCTTCCTGAATTTCAGTTGTACGTCTGAGAACAATCCGAGAGTGCTCTTCACAATTGAGTTGATGTTCTCAGAAATTGATACCTTGAAGCCTTGGAAGTGCTTTTGCAAGTAAGCAAGGTAAATGGTGGAGAGTGAGGATTGCTCGGGCATTCCAACAGCAAGAAGCCAGAAGTGTCTCTGGAGACGTGGATTGATGAAGAATGTACCAGCAGTTGGGTTCATGGCAGCAACGAGCTGAGTGTTCTTGATATCCATAAGAGTAAGCTTGTTCTTATCATACCAATGCTCGTAGTCCCTGTGCTGTCTCAGGAGAGCAATGGCAGTCTGAGTGTCATAGGGATCTGGACCAGGCATGTTCAAGTCATCAACGAAGTAAATGAGCTTCTTAGATCCAGTTGGGGCGAACAATCTACCAGCTTTCTTCTCGAGTTGTTGTTGAAGGATCAACTGAAGCAAGTTGGCTGTTGTGTAGAAGTTGAAGTTGACAATCTGTTGGATGTACTCACTGTCTGCCTTCATGCACAACTCATTAAGCATACCCTTGATGATTTGTGTCTTACCGAATCCAGCGAGACCAGCCAGCATTGGCGAATGATTGATCTGGACCAGTTGTCTCATGATGTACTGAGCGGAGATGGTGTCGGCAGTTGGCACTGTGTAGCTCTGAATACTCTTTGAAGTATCAATGGAAGCAACAACATCGCCAGTGGCCATCTTCGACCAGTCTTCCAGCTTTGTGTTCTCGATGTCGATGTAGTAGTCGAAAACAGTACCTTTTCCTGGGAATTTGATGATCTTTCCCTTCTCGCTCTTCCACCACTTATCGAAGAGTTGTCTGTAGTCCTTTCCGTCCTTCATTCCGAAACCACCGCCAATGCACCAGATGCAAGCGAAGACGAAGATCCATTCAATGCTCTTGACCTCATTGTTGTTCAGAATGTTCTCAATGAGCTTGCAAATGGAAACGACCATAGCGATTTGCACCTGTGGGATGATGTGCTTGAATGCTTTTGCGCAATGGAAAAGTGTATCTGGCACATACTTCTCGAAAAGAACTGGAAGCTCTTGGAGGTTTTGCTCGCTGGTCTTGATTCTGGCGAGCCAGGACTTAACGTAGGCTCTCCATTGGTAACCTGCATCATCAGAAATGTAGAGGATACCGGCTCTTGAGACTGTGGCTGGGGTGGCGAATCTAAGATCTCTAATTTCGAAGATGAGTCTCATGTGTGGCTTGACAGAGATACGCTCGTTGGACGCCAGCGTGAGCAGCTTGTTGTCATCCATGACAGAGTTCATGGATTCAATCCAGTTGGCATCAAGATCACCATCAAGAATAAGCCATTTGGGATCAGTGTCTGGCTAGTTGGCCAACCATCTCAATTTGTTTGAAAGAAGACCATCTTTCCACTCTCTTGTTGCCAGCAGAATGACACCATACAGTTCATTTGTGCTGGTTACTTTTGGGTTGATATCAATGATGGTAGTTTTCCTGCCGTCTTTGGTGTTGGCTTTACCAAGCATTTGCCAAGTTGAAGACTTTCCTGCTCCTGGTGGACCCATGGTAAAGACACAGTGACGCACTGCAAGAAGCTCACTGAGCTGCACGACTTTGAGAATGAACTCTGGCTCAGCGTAGAGGCCAGCTTCCTTGACACACTCCGTAATGATACCCTCGAGCTTCATATCTCTCTTTCTTGGTACATCAATTCCTGGGAAAAGATCACCGAGCAGACCATAGAAGATGTCGAGATCATCAGCAACAATCTTTGGAAGGTTGAAATCTCTCAAGGCACGAAGAAGAATGGCCGATTCTGGCAAGTCTGGCTCGTCTCTCTTCATCGCACCGGCGACGTTCAGCACGGACTTGATGGCACGGAGACCCCAATCGTAGTGAGCAGCCTTTGAAAGCAAGTCTCTGCAGAGGAAGTACAGCGTGGTGAATTTCTTGGCGAGTGGCTTGGCCTGGGTGAAACCTTCAGCCATGAGCATGTTCTCGCAAATGAGCTCCAGATCGGGCACGACCACAGTGATTGGTCGGAAGAGAGCTTTCAGACCCTCAGGCAGCTCTGATCTACCAAGGTAACCTGGGTTCATGGTAATGAAAGCACCGCAAGTTGGGTCAAGGTTGACCTCATCTCCTTGGAGGTTGAATCTGGACGCACCGGCCAAGATGGCATCGCAGACTGCCTTGAACTGAACTGAGCACACGGACAGCACGGCTGGCACAAGTCTGTTGAACTCATCGAAGCAACCCCAGGATCCGGAGGCGGCGAGTCCCTTGAAGATACCGGCCATAGTCTGGTAGTCCATCTAATCGGAGCAGTTGAACACGTAGCAAGCTTTGCCGAGGGCGGACGCGAGATCTTTGGTTGACTCGGTCTTGCCTGTTCCGGCGGGTCCAGCTGGAGCACATCCCATCTTCAAGTGAAGGGCCTGGGTAGCCGTTACGTAGATTCTATCCGTCAGTGGTGTGATGACGAGACGGGGACCGTTGCCAAGGTACTCGTAACCGTAGTTGAGGCAAGCATCGGCGATTCTGAACACGAAGTCTTTCTGACCTGCATCGTACATGCCTTTGAGCTGAGGCTGCCACTGGAACTCATCGACCTTGGTGACGCCGTCTCGGACAAGCTCATCGATGATATCTCTGGAGTGAGCGTCCATAGTGATCATACACATGATCTTTTGACGGACTGGCTTGGCGAGGTCGCCCTGGACCATCATGATGAGAGCCTGGAGATCTGCAATCTGCGCAGCCAGAGCCTTCTCCACCGACTTGGAGTCATTGGGGTGGTTGGCGAAGGACTTCTCGACTGAGATGACCCAGGAGCAGTTGTTGATCAGAAGGGTGACCATGGCTGGATCTTGAATGAGCCACGACTCTTTGTCGATCTCCGAGAACTTCTTGAGTGACTTCATTGAGATGTCTTTAAGAGAGCTCCTCATCGTGTCAATGACATCTTGGAGATAGATCTCGACCTTGCCGAGGAGCTTGAGCTCGGTAGTGAACTCGACGTACTCCTTGCCGACGCAGGCGTGCATGCCTTTGGCAAAAGGTCTGACACCTTCCTCGAGGAGCTCGAGGGTTTCCATGGCACTGATGATCTTTGGCATGTGGCACATGATCTTTGGTGGAGCATTACCGTTGGAAAGGATATCAAGGAGATCCGCTGGCGACACGAAGAAGAATCTTGGGAAAGCAAGTCTCTTGGAGTCCATGAATTCGTTAAGAGCCTTCTCGCAGACAGTCAGCTCTTTTTGGAGCTCATCGAGTTTTGGCAGCACGTACTCTTTGGTACTGAAGTCGAGGGCTTTCTGTGTGGCATATGCATCCGTGAGCACCGTCTTGACGTCCTTGTCGATACCAATGAACTTGACGGATTCGTTGGGCAGTTCTTTCTTTACTTCTTCGGAGTGGATGAAGAGCGACTCGAGGAAGGACCAGGATCTCTGTACCTCACCGCAGGTGACAACGACCTCATTGATGGCCGCGAGACCCTTTTGCCAATAGTTGATCTTCTCTTCGAAAGTGGCCAAGTAGCGAGAAGAAGTCATGGCGGTCACTGCAACTTAATCGTTCTCAAGAAGATCGAAGTTATCTCCGTCAAGACCGATCATATGCATGCCAGTTCCTTTGTGTTCCTTGAATTCGAAAATAATGTCGACCCATCTCTCCTGAAGGATACCGAGGGTCTTCTCCATTTTGGCTTCCTGTCTCGATTGATCAGTAATCTCTTCAACATCTTCCTTGTACTTGTTCAAGTTCAGATCATAGATGTCCTTCAAGTAGAGGTTGTTGTCGATGGTGAAGTTGCTGCCGACCTTCTCTCTGATCATGTCCCAATGTCTGTCTCTCATGGATTGGTCGCGGAGCTCACCAATGAGAGGGAGGAAGTTGAGCCATTTCTTGATCTCGTCGAGGATACCGTTGTAAGCATTGGCTCTCTTGTCGACTTTCATGTCCTTCAGAGTCTTCATGAGCTTCTTGACCTGGTCTTCCATGTCACTTGGGTCGGTCTCAATCCATTTTGTGGTAAGGAACTTCTCGAAGGAGCCCTGGCAGAACTCAATGTGTTGCCACAGCTCATTCATGGCTTTCACAGTGATCTTGATACCATCAATATCCTTGATGGCCTTGTTGATGAGGTCTGGATTTCCGAATTTCTTCGCATTGTCGCCGTAGTCATCGATTTTGTCCTCGAAAACTTTGAGCTCGTCGAAGACGCCACCCAATTTTTCAATGGCAGTCTTGACTCCGCATTTGTACTGGAAGAATTCTCTCTTTCTCATCTCTTGGGTGAAATGAGTGATCTCCTCTTCAAGACTCTTAATGTTCTTGTTGTTGTTTTCCTTCTCGTGGTCAACCAGAGGTTGAATCTCTTTCTTGACATCCTTGGCAAGTTTCTTGACGTCTTACCAATTCTTGTTGATGGCCATGAAAGATTTCTGGTCAGCCTCCTTGATCTTCTTGTGCTCGAGCATGAGCTTGATTGACTCATCGAGCTGATCAATTTGAAGGTTGATGTTTTCTTGTTCTGCTTGAGTGCGCTCAACATTTTCTTTGACCTTGAGCAGCTGCTTGACGTTGCCCATGTCTTTATCTTTGTCTTTGGTGTTGATCTCATTCTTGGTGCTTTGCATCAGCTCTTGGAGTCTCTTGACCTCAGCGGCGATGAATTTCTTCAAGGCCTCGCCGACCATCCTTCCATCGGCCTCCTTGAACCCTGCTCTCATGCTTGCCTTGTATGGCGAGCCTCTGAGTGGGACCATGTTGCCTTTGTCATCTCGGAAAAGGATCTTGACTTCGACGTCGCCCTCCTCGGGAGCGGTGTACCTGCAGATGTACTTGCCATTGTCGAGATCTTCGATGGAGCACTCGAGCTCGGCTCTCTCTGGTCTTCCACCTTCCTCAGCTGGTTCCTTGTATTGGCAGACAGAAACTTCGAAGACATCTCTTCCTGAAGTTCTGTTCTCACCCAAATCATTTCTGGCCTGGATGGTGAATTCAACTTCGCTGCCGGCTGATACCTCTTGAGGCATGCATCCTGGTCCGTAAGCGAGGGACTTGACTGCACGAGTGTTCAAGAAGTAGTTGAAGTTCACCCAGGTGGTGGAGATCTCCTCATTTCCAATCTGAAGCTACATGACAGCTTCTTTTGGTCCAAAGACTTCGAAACTTGGAGTCAGGCAGGTGATTTCCGTTGGCGAGACATAGGTTCCAGCCACTGTGAGGGTCTGCTTGGTGACCGTGTCGATAGGTTTGGTTCCCACAGTGAACAGGACGTTGATGTTGACTTCTTTGAAACCTTGTCCAGTGATGGTGATGGGAACATTACCTGAGAGCTGACCGAGACTTGGCTCAGATGACATGATGGCATAGGAAGGACCAACGACCTTTCCGACTTTGACGGACCAGAGATCATCAATCCATCCATTGTTCCATCCACCGAAGACGAGAAGTCTTTGCTCTCTTTGGTCATAGGTCATGGCGGCGTACTCTCTTGGTTTTGGCATGCTCTCCATGGCGTCGGCATCAGATGCATACGTCACCCATTGCATCATTCCGAGATCGATGTAGCAACTGGAATTGACGTACTCTCCGAAGGATCTGGCGGCACCTTCGTTGTACTCGGCGCATTCTCCTCCAAAAATGAAGAACTTCCAGGTTGGAATGGCTTCGATCAGAAGGGAGCAGTGATTCCATCTTGGGACTCCGTTGAAGATATCACAGTCGGTCCACTCCATCTTGCTGAGGTCGAGTTGCCAGATCTCATTGTATTGTTTTTCGGCGTTCCAGCCACCGTAGATGAAGATCTTGTCGGCGCCCTCGTCAGCCCGGGCGAAGACACTGCAACCGCCTCTGCCTTCGGGGCCACCGTTGACTGGGACAAGTTTCTCCCACTTCTCGGTCTCGAAATCGAAAGTGAAGATATCATTGAAGTTCTTTCTTTCGTAGTTGAGACCACCGTGTCCTCCGAAGATGATGACCTTGCCTTGGAAGACGCAGGAGCCCATGTTGGCTCTTGGGGTTGGGGCTCCGACATCTGACTCCTGGTTGTCCATGGCTGGCTTGCCTCCAATTCTCCTCCACTCCATCTCTTTAATGTGGAGAATCCAGGTGTCATTCAGTCTTGTCTGTGGACTGTGATGGCCACCGAAGATGAAGAGCTTGTCGGCCTTGGGCGTTGCCTGAGCGACGTGCTGGGACCTGGCGAGTGGCCTTTCAGCACCATTGGTCTGCTCCTTATACCAGGTAGATTTGTCTCCTTGCAATCGCATGATGTAGACTTCTGGGTCCGGCTGGACTTTGCCGTTCTTGCCGTCCTCGATACCTCCGTAAAGGAGGTAGTTCTGCGCGCCGACCCAGGTGAACGAGTGACCCGACCGAGCGGTGGGCTTGTCGCCCAGCTGGTTCAGACATTTCCATTCGTATGACATAGTTTTCCTTAAGTTTACTTAGAAAGTGTTGTGACTTTGAAAGTGTTGTATCTAAAGGTTGAATAACT